>ULTG01013545.1_pt1 | contig 20493 bp, 20 predicted proteins | sample 1957461 | NCBI WGS metagenome assembly ULTG01 (sample SAMEA4835730, study PRJEB28245) | human gut metagenome | biome: gut microbiome; material: fecal sample | place: Denmark | collected 2008
AGTAGGAAGAAAACTACTTCGTTTTCCTCCTACTCGATTGAACATTTTTACAGACTCTCCGCGACCTCTTTCACCAGGTTCATCACACGGATAAAATTGCCTCCGGCGACCTTTTCGATGTCACTTTCGCCATATCCGCGCGCCCTCATTTCTTCGAAGACAACGCCTATTTTTGACACGTCTTCGAGGCCCTCCGGAGTGACATTGATCCCGTCGAAATCTGATCCTATGCCCACATGGTCGATACCGGCAACGCGCACTGCATGGTCAATATGATCGACGACGACTTTATAAGACGGTCTGTCAAGCGAGGCCAGTTCCTTCTGGACTTCCACCCATGACTTGTACTTGTCAGGATTGCCGGGATCCTTGATGAATTCCTCTTCTACCGCGTCGGCCTTGTCGTCAAGCCCCGAAGCCGCCAGCTCCTTGGCGAATCCATCAGACAGGAATACAGGATAGAAATTAATCTGGATCACACCATCTACCGCAGCTATTGCCCTGAGCATATCATCTGTCATATTGCGCCGATGACTTGCCAATGCCCGGCAACAAGAATGAGTCGACACCACAGGAGCCTTGGAGCAACGTACGCAGTCATAGAATGTCGCATCAGATGCATGAGCCAAGTCAATGATCATCCCGAGGCGGTTCATTTCCGCCACGACCTGACGTCCGAACGGGCTCAATCCACCCCACCTATGTCCTTCTGCAGCCGAGTCACATATCTGATTGTCAGTATTATGCGTCAATGTCATGTAACGCACTCCCATACGATAGAACTGCCTAAGGAGCGCAAGACTCCCCTGTATCGGCAAGCCGTTTTCCATACCGACAAACACCGAGGTCTTTCCAGCAGCCTTGTTCCTGTAAGCTTCTTCAGGAGAATTCGCCAATGCTGCCATATCAGGAGCCGCTTCTACGGCATCATTGATACCTGCAAGCATTTCCAATGCATATCTGGTAGCCGCATCGGGAGACATTGTTCCCGGCGTGTATAACGCAAAGAAAGAAGCGTCGACTCCCCCGGCGCGCAACTTCGGAAAATCCACATGCGCGTACGGATTATCAACGCTCAAGTTTCTCAGCCGCATAATCTGTGACGGCGTATCGCAATGAGAATCAAGTACAAACATCTTTATTCGATTTTTTCAGACAGTTCCGCCCACTCTTCTGTCCAGGCATCAAGATCACGTTTATGCTCCAGGTAGGTACGGGTAAGTTCCATCACATCGTCATTCTCTCCCGGATCCGAAAGCACCGTCTCGATTTTTTTCATCTTGGCCTCTGCCGAAGCTATTTCTTTTTCAAGAAAAGCAATACGGTTGCGCACCTTCCGCTCCTCTTTGGAGACTATCTTTTTCGTCAGGAACTCTTGTTTGCCGGCAGATATCTCAGGCCCAGCAGGTTTAGCCGGTTCTTCCTTGTAAAAACGGCGCTCCAGTTCCTGAAGATTTTCAATCCTGCGTTCATCAAGGAAATCTTGGATGCCACCGAGATGCTCCTTGACCTTACCATCCCGGAACTCGTACATCTTGTCTACAAGCCCATCGAGGAAATCCCTGTCATGGGAAACCACGACAAGCGTCCCGTCAAAGTTTTTAAGTGCCTGTTTCAGAACATCTTTCGAACGTATATCCATGTGGTTGGTAGGCTCGTCAAGCGCCAGAAGATTATATGGCTGCAGCATGAGCTTCGCCATTCCCAGACGCGCACGCTCCCCTCCGCTCAGGATTGCGACTTTCTTGTCAATGTCCTCGCCCTTGAAGAGAAATGCAGCGAGAATATCGCGGAGCTTCGTCCTTATATCTCCGGATGCAATATTTTCAAGCGTACTCAGGACAGTCTCGTTCTTGTCCAATATATCTTCCTGATTCTGAGCGAAATAACCGATATGCACATTATGACCGACCTTAGCTTCACCGGAAATTGGCTCCAGCTGACCCATGATAACTCTCATCAATGTGGTCTTTCCTTCGCCGTTCCTGCCCACAAGTGCGACTTTCTCACCTCTCCTGATTTCAATTTCAGCATCACGGAACACCACTTTCTGCGGATAACCGACCGTCAGGTCTGTTCCTTTGAATACCACATCACCGGAGCGCGGGGCCGGCGGAAACTTCACCACCAATGTAGAATTGTCCGTTTCATCTATTTCGATTCTGTCAAGTTTCTCCAAAGCCTTGATTCTGGATTGCACCTGATTGGACTTTGTAGGCTTATAACGGAATTTATTGATGAAATCCTCGGTCTTTTCTATCATCTTCTGCTGATTCTCGTAAGCGGCAATCTGCTGCTGCATACGCTCTTGGCGCAGTTCAAGATATTTCGTGTAAGGCACTTTGTAATCATGGATATGCCCTACCATGATTTCTATGGTGCGATTGGTGACATTGTCAAGGAAACGTCTGTCGTGAGAGACAAGAAGAATTGAGCCGCGATATGCTTTCAGATATTCCTCCAACCATTCAATTGATTCAATATCAAGATGATTGGTAGGCTCGTCCAGCAACAGCACGTCCGGTTTTGACAGCAGGATCTTGGCCAATTCTATACGCATGTTCCAGCCTTGGCTGAAAGTTTCCGTGTTGCGGCTGAAATCCTCATCCTTGAATCCAAGTCCCAGCAATGTCTTTTCAGCCTGCACCATAGGCGGTTCCGAATGTTCGATTGCCAGCCTGTCATTGATTTCATTCATCCTGGAAATCAATGACATATACTCTTCAGACTCGTAATCGGTCCGCGCCGCAAGCTCATTGCCGATTTCGGCCAGTTCCGTCTCCAACTCATTCATCGCGGCAAATGCCGTCATAGCTTCATCAATGACAGTCCTGCCCTTGTTATGCTGCATTATCTGAGGCAAATAGCCGATCTTGATATGATTCGGAAGGTCAATATGCCCCGAAGTCGGACTCTGCTCACCGCAGATAAGCTTCATTATCGTAGACTTGCCTGCGCCGTTCTTGCCGACAAGGCCTATCTTGTCGCTTTCGCTTATATGGAAATTTATATTGTCAAGTAGCGTGTAACTTCCGTAAGCTACTGTTATACCGTTGATTGAAATCATTTCTAACCTTTTTTGACACAGACGAGCACACTCAATTCATAGAGGAGGTAGAGAGGCGCTGCTGCGATAAGCATTGAAAACGGGTCCGCCGGCGTGATTATGGCGGCAACCACGAGTATGGCGACTATGGCGTGACGCCTGTATTTCTTCAAACTGTCCCTGGTGACGATGCCCATCCTGTTAAGAACTGCTATCAGCACAGGAAATTCAAATACGATTCCGAACAGCAGCACCATCGAACTGAACATTGAAATGTAAGAATCCAGCGTTATCGTATTCTGCACTGCATCACTTACGGTATAACCCTGAAAGAAATTCAATGTTATGGGCAATATGAGATAATATCCGATGAGCAGACCGATGTAGAAGAGCGCAGAAGCGAAGGCAAATGCCTTGCGCACAGCTGATTTTTCGCTCGGATACAATGCGGGGGCGACAAACGTCCAGACCTCGTAACACACATAAGGAAAGGATATTACAAAGCCGCAGATAAATGAAACCTTCAGATGGATGAAGAACTGGGCTGAAATCTCGGTATTGATCAATGACATCGAAAACGGCAGTCCCAGCCATTTGTAAAGCCAGAATCCGGACTTGGTCGGAGCAAGGATGACGTCATCGAAAAGAAATCCCTTGAAACACATCAACAGGACCCCCGCACATAAAACGGCCAATGCCGAGCGGTACAATGTCCCCCTCAGCACATCAAGATGATCCCAGAAGGTCATTTCATCGCCACTGCCGCTCACTTCCCCAGGAATCTATTTCTTGTCACCGGACTTGTCGTCTTTCAAAGTCGCATCGACATCTTTGATGTCTTTCTCGACCTCGTTCAATCCGTCCTTGAAACTTTTGACGCCTTTGCCAAGACCTTTCATAAGCTCAGGAATCTTCTTTCCACCGAAAAGAAGAAGTACGATCAATGCAATGATCACGATCTCCCACGGACCGACGATTCCAAGAGGATAAATTACCATAACTATCTGTATTTTAAAGTGTTATTTCTCATCAATTCTGGATTTTATAATTTCCAGAAGTTTTTCCGGACATGGCACAGGTCTGCCAGTGTGCTTGTTCAAAAAACCGAGAACTGCCTGGCCTTCAGCACACAAGACACCGTCCTGATTATATACGGCCTGCTTTATAACCAATTTCGCAAGCGGTATTTTTTCAATGGCTGCCGTACATCTTACGACGTCGCCCATCTTGGCGGAGTGCTTGTATTTGCAATCCACGGAAACAATAGGAATGACCACACCTTCAGCTTCGCATTGTTCTATCGGATACCCCCCGTCCCTGATCATCAGGTTCCTGGCACACTCGAAATACCGGATGTAATTCGAGTGATGCACAATCCCCATCTGGTCTGTCTCGTAATAACGGACAGGAAAGCTTGTTTCGTAATACATCATATTCTCTTAAAGAGATTTAAGTGCCTTGAGCTGAGTCTCATAGCTCTCTATCTTGGAAAGCGAATCAGCCTCTTTCTTGCGCTCGACCGCTACCACTTTCTCAGGAGCATGTGCGGTGAACTTCTCGTTGGAAAGTTTCTTGCGCACTGACTCAAGGAATTCGCGCTGGTATTTCAATTCCGCTTCGAGTTTGGCAATTTCTTCTTCAACATTGACCTTACCGGTAAGCGGTACATACATTTCTACAGTACGGACCATCTGGGAAACGCCTTCAGATGTCGAGCCGAAATCCTCCACAATTTCAGCAGATGACGCATTGGCCAGTTTGGTGACCACAGGAATCATGTCAGCAGGGAAATCACCCTTGAACATTACCTGAAGTGCATCTTTAGGTGAGATGTTCTTCTGCTGTCTGATACTGCGGATTGCATTGACGGCATCCTCAGCAAGCTCGAAGTCTGAAACAAATTCAGCATTGACATCTCCAGCCACCGGAGTATGCTGGAACATGATGGTCTCGCCTTCTTTGCGGTCGGCCATATCCTGCCACAACTCTTCCGTAATGAACGGCATCACAGGGTGAATCATCTTGAGCAATGCCTCGAAGAAACCTAAAGTCTCCGTATAGGTAATCTTGTCAATCGGCTGTCCGTAAGCAGGTTTGATAAGCTCAAGATACCAAGAGCAATAATCATCCCAGAACAATTTGTAGATGCTCATGAGAGCATCGGAAATTCTGAACTTCGAATAATGGTCCTCTACCGTTTCAATGGTCTGATTCAGTTTGTTCTTGAACCATTCCACAGCAATAGCGCATTCTTCAGGCTGCTTCGCATCGGCATCTACAGACCAGCCTTTCACCAACCTGTATGAGTTCCATATTTTTCCGCAGAAATTACGTCCTTGTTCTATCTGTGATTCATCGTAGAAAATGTCATTTCCGGCAGAAGCACAGAGAAGCATGCCGATTCGTACGGCATCAGCACCATATTTTGCTATAAGATCCAGCGGATCAGGAGAATTGCCCAATGTCTTGGACATCTTTCGTCCGAGCTTGTCACGTACGATACCGGTCAGATAGACATTGCGGAAAGGCTCCTTGCCCATGAACTCGTCTCCCGCCATAATCATTCTGGCAACCCAGAAGAAAAGGATATCCGGTCCTGTAACGAGGTCATTTGTAGGATAGTAGTAAGCCAGGTCCTTGTTCGGCTGATGCTCCGGATGACCAGGGCGCTCCGCGTCAAATACAGAGATAGGCCACAACCATGAAGAGAACCACGTATCGAGAACGTCGTCATCCTGCCTCAGCTGTTCTGCGGTAACAGAAGGGTCAATCTTCTTCGCTGCTTCAAGTGCAGCTTCAGGTGTAGCTTCCACAACATACTGTCCATCAGGCAGATAATATGCAGGGATTCGCTGTCCCCACCAGAGCTGACGGCTGATACACCAGTCACGCACTGTCTCCATCCAATGCTTGTATGTGTTCCTGTATTTGTCCGGAATCAGTTTCACTTTGCCGCTTTCGACTGAATTCAATGCCATTTCAGCGAGTTCTCCCATCTTCAGGAACCACTGGGTGGAAAGTCTCGGCTCGATGACGGCATTGGTCCTTTCGGAATAACCTATAGGAGAAATATATTCTTCCACTTTCTCAAGACAGCCTGCTTCAGCGAGCATTTTCTCAATCTTCTTGCGGGCGACGAAACGGTCCTCGCCTACCAGAATCTGAGCCTTTTCATTGAGTTTTCCATGATCGTCAATGATATCCGTTACAGGAAGATTGTGGCGCAGACCGATTTCATAGTCATTGATATCGTGGGCAGGCGTAACCTTGAGGCAACCTGTACCGAACCCGATTTCCACATAGGAGTCCTCAATGATAGGAATCTCCTTGTCAATCAACGGGATAAGCACTTTCTTGCCTTTCAGCCAATGATAGCGCTCGTCATCAGGGTTGATGCTGACTGCCGCATCCGCCATAATGGTCTCAGGACGGGTCGTCGCAACGACGATATATTTGTCCGTGCGTTTTCCGTTGCCATCAGAGATATAATATCTCAAATGATAGAAATGACTCTTGGTCTCCTTATGTATAACTTCCTCGTCGCTGACAGCCGTATGTCCTTCCGGATCCCAGTTGACCATGCGTACTCCCCTGTAAATCAAGCCTTTCTTATAGAAATATACGAAAGTGTTGATGACGGATTCCGTCAAATCAGGATCCATGGTGAACTTGGTACGGTCCCAGTCGCATGACGCGCCGAGCTTGCGGAGCTGGCTCAGGATGATGCCGCCATGCTCTTCCTTCCATTCCCAGGCATACTTCAGGAATTCCTCACGTGTAAGGTCTTCCTTATTGATACCCTGCGACTTGAGCCTTGCCACCACCTTGCTTTCCGTTGCAATGGAAGCGTGGTCTGTGCCAGGGACCCAGCATGCGTTCTTGCCGTCCATCCTTGCCTTGCGGATGAGCACATCATTCAAAGTATTGTTAAGCACGTGGCCCATGTGAAGAATACCTGTCACATTTGGCGGCGGAATGACTATCGTATAAGGTTCCCTTTCATCCGGTTCTGAATGAAAGAACTTGTTTTTAAGCCAATAGGCGTACCATTTGTCCTCTACCTGTGAGGGATCGTACTTTGCCGAAAGTTCCATTTTATTATGTTTTTCTATCTGTTTCTACAAAATTCGCAAAATCATACAAATATACGAATCTGTTTTGAGAATCATGTAAAACAGGCCGAGTTTTAACGATTTTTTACTACTTTTGTGGAATAGAATTGAATAAAAAACATCTAGATATGGAAAACGAGAAAAAAGGAAACAACGAGATGAGCATTGAGCTCAATCCTGAAGTAGCAGGCGGAACATATTCCAACCTTGCCATAATCACCCACTCGGACGACGAATTTATCCTGGATTTCGCCAATATGCTTCCGGGAATGCCGAAACCGGGGGTGCGCAGCCGTATCATCATGACTCCGAAACACGCCAAGAGACTTCTCCACGCGTTGTCTGACAATATCCAGAAATATGAAAGTCATTTCGGACCGATCGACATGAGCGACAAACGCCCTAACCAGAACGAGGCGACATTCAATCTCGGAGACTTGGCTGCATTCAACAACGGAACCAAATCATAGTGATGGCGAAGATTGAGAAGAGTCTGGATTTCAGCAAGATAAAGGCATTTGCATTCGATGTCGACGGTGTTTTCACAGACGGCGGCATCCTGTGCGACCTGGCAGGAGAACTATATCGCACTTTCGATTCCAAGGACGGTTTCGGAGTCCGCATGGCGACAATGAAAGGCTACCCGTCAGCCATAATTACAGGCGGGCGTTCAGGGTCCATCGTGGCAAGATTCAAGACATGCGGCATCGGACCTGATGACGTGTACCTGGGCTCAAGGGACAAGGTTGCAGACTTCAATGATTTCTGCCGCAAATATTCATTGAAACACGAAGACGTACTTTATATCGGCGACGACATTCCCGATATGGATGTCCTGTCAATGTGCGGCATCGGTGTATCCCCTGCTGACGGCGTGGCGGAAATTCTGGAAATCGCCGATTATGTATCACCATATCCCGGCGGACGCGGCTGCGTGCGTGATGCCGTGGAAAAGGTATTGAAAGCCAGAGGCGACTGGACATTCGACGTAGCAAGATACAAAGCAAAATTTTAGGTTTCGCAAGTTTCGGGACAATGGATCTCAAAGGGAAGAAATTGATATTGTCGAGCGCGTCTCCACGCAGGAAGGAATTGCTGGAAGGACTTGGGCTTGACTTCACGATTGACACGGGAACATCATTTATTGAACAATACGCCCCCGGGACGCCCCTGGAGCAGATTCCGGCATTGATGGCGGAGGGCAAGTCGGAAGGATTCCACAGGCAATTGGCTGATGATGAGATTCTTCTCACCTCTGACACCATGGTGTATTGCGACGGTGTCGTGATGGGAAAGCCCCATAGCCGGGATGAGGCAATTTCAATGCTGCATCATCTTTCAGGGCGCGTTCACCACGTGACGACAGCGATAACATTACGCGATTCTCATCACAAAATCACGGTATCAGATACCGCATACGTTCATTTCAAGACATTGTCAGACAATGAGATAACTTATTATGTCGACAATTTCAAGCCTTTTGACAAGGCAGGAGCATACGGCATACAGGAGTGGATAGGATATATCGGTATCACCAACATCGAGGGTTCATACTTCACCATAATGGGGCTTCCGGTTCACCTTGTATATGAAAAGCTCGCAGAATTCTGCTAAACCGATTTACAAAGAAGGAAAATAAAAAAAGGCCTAAATGATTAGGACCTTTTTAAATCGTTGAGTAATGACGCCTCACGCGCAAAAACTCACACTAACCACATAATTAATAACACTAAAACTAATAACCAACGAGTTGTATGTGGAAGAACTCCATCATCAACCCGAATACAAAGTTACGGCTTTTATATTTTACTGCAAATTATTTTGTGACAATTATTTACGAGCCCTATCCTCCAAAATCGCAAAACACCTGCAAACCAATCATATAAAACGTGACAAGAAAAGGCAAAAAAATTACGGCCACTTCAGAGAAATAGCCGTAAAACGTTTATAATCAATAACCTATTCTACGTAAAGCAGCAATCCTTTCAGGTATTCCCCTTCCGGATGATAGATATTTACCGCATGATCGGACGGCTGGTTCAGCCTGTCCAGGATTCTGACCTTGCGGCCAGTCTGGGCGGCGGCAGAAAATACTGCCAATGCAAACGCTTCCTTCGTGACCACCTGAGAACAACTGAAGGTGAATACGAATCCACCTGGAGCCACCTTGGAAATGGCGGCAGCATTGAGACGTTGGTAAGCGCGGAGGGCATTGTTGAGTGCTCCTCTGTGCTTGGCGAATGCCGGTGGGTCGACTATCATCAAGTCATATTTGTCTTCTGGAACATCACGCAGATAGTCCAGCGCATCTACGCAGAGACTGGTGTGTCTGGATTTGTCGAAACCTCCGATTTCCACGTTCTTGTCCACGAGAGCCATAGCTTTTGCGGAGCTGTCCACAGAATCTACATGTACCGCTCCAGCACCTAAAGCGTAAATTGAGAATCCTCCAGTATAACAAAACAGATTCAGCACATTACGACCTTTTGCATATTTCTCTACAAGGGCTCTGTTCTCCCTCTGGTCAAGGAAAAATCCGGTCTTCTGCCCCTCAGTCCAGTTTACTATGAACTTATGCCCATTTTCGACGACGACCTGCTCATTGTCATTGAAACCGTCCTTTTTATAGAGATATCCGTCGACCAGATCAAGCCCGGCTTTGAAAGGCGCGGTGCCGGAACTCTTGTCGTATACGGCTTTCAGTTTATCGCCGTAGATTTCCACCAATGCCTGCGCAATCTGCTTCTTCGCCCTGAACATACCGGCAGAATGGGCCTGCATCACGCACACGCCGTCATACCAGTCAATGACAAGTCCCGGAAGATTGTCTCCTTCGCCGTGGACAAGGCGATAACAGTTGGTGGTTTCACTGTCAGCCAAACCGGTCGCAATACGGACAGCCAATGCTCTGGAAAGCATTGATTTCCAATAGTCATCATTAATCACGCCGCTCTCGAAGCTGAGGACTCTGACAGCGATTGACCCTATCTGATAATGGCCGGCCGCCAGAAACTTGCCGTCCTGACCGTAGACCTCTACCACATCACCTTCTGCGGGTTCCCCCACAATCTGGGCAATTGCCCCGGAAAACACCCATGGATGAAACCTCTTCAGAGACTCTTCCCTACCTTTTTTCAGTATTATCTTTGCCATTATCCTTTGACTTGTTTCTTCTGTTTCTATAATATCGCTTTCTCCTCCAGTCGCGTCTTTTCCGACTGCGAGTTTTCTTTTTCTCCGGTTGCTTCGCCTCCTCAGTTTTCTTTTCTTCGGCAGGCTGCTTGGCTTCCTGATGAGGAGGAGCCATCTCTTCCGGTGTCAGCGGGTGCTTCTCGGATTTCATGAGCAACTTATACATCTCACGACATATCCATGCATCGGTTGCCGCGTAAAGCTGCTGGGAATCAGAGAGTTCCACCGCTTCCCAATTCGACAGCTGCTGGGTCTTGGAAATTCTCACGCCTAAAATTATGGCGGACATTTTCTTTACGCTCTTGTCCTTGATGCCATATTCCCAGACGATTTTCTGCAAATCCACGAAGTTTTTCGCTTCGAATTCGCAATATTTCTGAAGCCCCCTCACGTCGTCATGCACTGCCGCCCCGACCTTGATGATTTTTTCATCGGCCAATATACGGCAGAGTTTCTTGTCCATGCCCAGCATCTGTATCCTGAACAGAAATGCCTCCGTAGGACCGGAGAGCTGCAGCAATGCGACGCCGCTCCTCGGCTGCTGAGCCGTAAAACAAGGCCTGGATTCCGTATCGAACCCTATGATTTTCTGACGTCTCAAATACGCGACAGCCCTGTCAAATTCCTTACCCGGCTTGTCAATTATGGTTATCTTGCCGCCGAACGCCGCCAACTCCAGCTTTTCTATCTCCTCGGGCGTGACACTACTTTGGAACATACGCATCGAATGTTGTCGGTATCAACGATTTCTCCATCAGCAAGTATGTTTCGAAATCAGAATTCTCCGCACGGTTATACTTAAAACTGTCTGACAGACTGCCGTCTGCATTGTAATCCTGATCAGCCAGGCCGCTTGCGGGAACAGTAGCATACATTGCCAATGCCGGATAGGCCACCTTATGGGTGAACAGGTTCCTGTCACGAAGGTATGCGATGCAGTCAGCCACTACGGTCCTGCGCGCGTCGATGAACTCGAAATTCTCCGAAACCATGTCAATGTACTTCATCATTGTTCCGTCGTTTTTCGAAATCATTTCCTGCAATGTCCGGTTCAAGTCGTCAGCTTTCAGCCCGGCTTCATCCACGATCACGGCATCAAGCACCTTTTCTTTGCCGGCCTCCTTGTACATTTCCAGGAAAGACAATATCCTGTCTTTCAATGCTTCTGCATAAACTGGACAGAATGCATCATATTCCAGTCCAGGATATTTCTTTTCCAAATCCGCCTTCACGATGGAATATATACCTGCACCCAGTTCCTTTTCGGTAGTCCAGACGCCGAAACACCCCTTTTCCGAATGTTTCCGTACTGCATAATTGAACATTGAATGTACCGGAGAAATGACGGCAATATCAGATCCGGCAGATTTCACCAGTCTCATGACGTCATCATATCCGAATGCTGAAGAATATGAAGAAGCCAAAATCACTATCTTGGAGCCGGTCTTGTGTATGTTGGTTTTACGGTCAAACGGATTCAATGCGCACGTCGTATCGACAGCGCTTATGAAATTCTTGACACTCAGCTCCTTAAGATAGTTTTCATTATTATTGTCCAGATATCCTTGATATGGCTCATTGGCATTGTCACAAATCATTGCGATGGTCTCGCCCGCGAAATCCGGAAGGCCGTCAGGCCTCATGTGTCCGTCGACATTGTCGAAATAATCGCAATTCACAAGTTCCCGCGCAACGCTGAACACATCAAATTCCTGACCGACGACTGCAATCGTTCCGTCCCTGCGGTCCGGGCAACCGTCCGCAATTATACGGTAAGTCAATGATGTTGTGTCAGAAAGCACCTCCCTTACGTAAGGGATTGACAAGGAATCACCGGCCTCACGATTCATACATGAAACCATGAAGGTCGGCGAAACTAAAGATAGTAATAATAGTAACTTCTTCACAATAAATATTTTAATACCAGCCAAGCAGGTATTTGTTTTACACTAGAAGAACAATAGTTCCCTATACTTAGGCAACGGCCAAAGCTCATCGTCCACCAGCATTTCCAGATGGTCGGCGCTGTTGCGGACCTTGTCCATCTCGTCCTTTACCTCGGTCGAGTAGAGATATGCCCTTTCGGCCATGTCTTCCACTTTGTTCGCTTTCTTCCTGGCCTCCACAAGTGTCTCCACGTCAGCAGAAAGGTTGTTCACGAAACCGGAAATCTTCTTATAGGTATCCATGTCGGCCTTGCAAAGCGACTTGAATTCGTCTCCGAACACGTCTTTGCAGCCCTGGATGCTGGTTACAAGTATGTTCTGGTAGCTTACCGCAGCAGGAACTACATGGTTCAGACAGATGTCTCCGATAATCCTGGCCTCGATCTGAAGTTTCTTGACATAGGTTTCGTTCAAGACCTCATAGCGTGCCTGGGTTTCGGCTGGAGAAAGTACGCCAAGTTTCGCGAACATGTCAATGCTGTCTTTCTCAAGGAACACTTTATATGCCTCAGGCACATTGCGTACAGCCCTGAGGCCTCTGCGTGCTGCCTCTTCCTCCCATTCCTTGCTGTATCCGTTGCCTTCGAACATGACAGCTTTGGATTCTGCAATGAACGACCTGACAACTGAAAGCACCGCGCTCTGACGTGTTTCACCCTTGGCTTCAAGTTCGTCAACTTCCTTTCTGAATTCGTTAAGGCTCTCAGCCACAATTGAATTCAACACATACGTGGCAGATGCCGCATTTGCGGAAGAACCTACTGCACGGAACTCGAAGCGGTTACCGGTAAATGCGAACGGAGATGTCCTGTTGCGGTCGGTATTGTCCTGAACGATTTCCGGAATGGAGCTGACCATCTGGATGGAAGCCTTGCTGGCCTCGGCATCTGAAACGTCTTTCATATTCAGGATGCTGTCAAAAATCTTGGACAATGTGGATCCTGAGAATATCGACATGACAGCAGGAGGTGCCTCATGGCCTCCAAGCCTATAGGAGTTGTTCAACGTGCATATTGAAGTCATCAGCAGATAGTCATGGCGATACACCGCACGTACTACAGATGAATAGAATGCCAGGAATTGAAGGTTCTTGGTAGGTGTCTTGCCAGGAGAAAGGAGATTCACACCGGAATCAGTCTGCATTGACCAGTTGCAGTGCTTGCCGCTGCCGTTCACGCCGTCAAACGGTTTCTCGTGGAAAATCACTTTAAGATGGTGCTTCTCAGCTACTTTCGGCATGAGAATCATCAGCAGCATGTTCTGGTCGATGGCCTTGGTTGCCTCACAGAATACAGGTGCACATTCAAACTGGTTAGGAGCTACCTCATTATGTCTGGTCTGGAGCTGGATGCCGAGTTTATATGCTTCCGTCTCGAAGTCCTTCATGAATGCAGCCACACGGCTGGGAATTGCACCGAAATAGTGATCTGACAGCTGCTGGTCCTTTGCCGATGTATGACCGATGACGGTCCTGTCGCAAAGCTTGAGATCTGGACGTGCATTGTACAATGACTCATCCACCAGGAAGTACTCCTGTTCCAGTCCGACATTGACGGTGACAGCCTTGACCGACTTGTCGAAAAGGTTTACTACGGAAGTGGCCGCAGAACTGAGCGCCTGGATGGATCTCAGGTTAGGCACTTTCATGTCAAGAGCCTCGCCGGTATATGACACGAACACTGACGGGATACATAGTGTCTCGTCCAAGATGAATACCGGAGAGTTAGGGTCCCATGCGGAATAACCTCTGGCTTCAAATGTGTTACGCAGTCCTCCGTTAGGAAAACTGGATGCGTCCGGCTCCTGCTGGACAAGCGCGCTTCCGCTGAATCTCTCGAATACCTGACCGTCCTTCACAGTAACGAAGGCCTCATGTTTCTCTGCAGTAGTTCCGGTAAGTGGCTGGAACAGATGCGTGTAATGGGTAGCACCCTTCTCCGTAGCCCAGGTCTTCATGGCTGAAGCGATTTCATTCGCAACAGCTCTGTCAATCGTCCTGCCGAACTTCACAGCAGACAAAACAGCGTCATAGGCAGTCTGAGACATGTATTTCCTCATTTTGGCGAGGTCAAACACATTTTCTCCGAAGTAAGCCGAGATCGGCCTCTTCTCAACGAAATAGCGCTCAGTCGTGTGAGCAGCAGCTTCGTCCAAAGCTCTTTGCCTGAAAGTTGACATAATTTTAATAGATTTTGTTAAGCACGTCCACAAAGGTAGAAAAAAACGCTATCTTTGCAGCACTAAAAATTGCGAATTTTCATATAAAACGAAACATAATGGCAAAAATTTCCAAAAAGTCCGAATCAATGCCCGCTTCGGCGATCAGAAAGCTGGTTCCATTCGCAGATGCAGCTAAGGCAGAAGGAGTAAAAGTCTATCATCTGAACGTCGGTCAGCCCGACATCAAATCTCCGGGATGCGCACTTGAAGCGGTGAAGAAAAACACATTGGACCATGTGTCTTATTCCAACTCCGCAGGACTGATTGAACTCCGCAAGGGTCTGGTGGAAAAGTACTATCGTAAAATAGGCATTGACATAGATGTGCCGGAACTTATCGTGACGGTCGCCGGCAGCGAGGGCGTAAACCTTTCACTGCAGATTACATGCGACGAGGGAGATGAAGTCATTGTGCTGGAGCCGTTCTACACGAACTACAACACTTTCGCATTCATGAACGGCATCACTCTGAAAGCCGTGCACACCGATATCCGCAATGGTTTCAAAGTGCCGGACATGGCTGAGTTCGAGAAACTCATAACTCCCCGTACGAAAGCCATTCTCATCAGCAATCCCGGAAATCCGACCGGAACTCTCTATACGAAGGAAAACATGCTTGCGCTTGGCGAAGTTGCCAGAAAGCATGATTTGTTCCTGATTTCCGATGAAGTTTACAGGGAATTCTGCTACACGGATGAACCTCATTTCTCCGCGATGAACATCCCGGGGCTTGAGCAGAATGTCATTTTGATTGACTCTGTGTCGAAGAGATACAATCTCTGCGGATGCCGTATCGGCTGCATCGTTTCGCACAATGCAGATGTCATGAAGGCTGCCATGAAATATGCGCAGGCGCGTCTCTGTCCGCCAATTTTCGGACAGATTGCGGCATTGGGCGCCCTAGATACGCCTAAAGAGTATTTCGATGCAGTCAAAGAGGAATATATAAGAAGGCGCGACTACATGATTGGTCGCCTTAACAACATGCCGGGCGTATATTCGCCGACTCCGATGGGCGCGTTCTACACAATCGCCGAAATTCCGGTTGACAATGCCGAGAGTTTCGCAAAATGGATGCTTACGGAATTCCGCTACAATGGCATGACTACGATGGTGACACCTGCAGCGTCTTTCTACAAGACCCCTGGAGTCGGCGCCAATCACATCCGCATTGCATACGTCCTGGAAGTTCCAGAGCTGGAAAAAGCCCTGGATGTCCTCGAAAAAGGTCTTGCCGCCTATCCGGGCAGGAATTGATTTATGGACGGCACCTCATTTGCCGATTGACACCCAAGACATTCAACACCTTAGGTATCAACATGCTATAAAGGTACTCCTCTTCCATGTAGTGAGTGCCTTTATATATTTGGCAGCTGTCCTTGCCGAAATGGCGGGCCCAACTTCTTATATTGACTACCCCCCAACGGCGATAGGTGTCGTCAGTTCCGAAAAACGCGAAGAAATAATCCTTGCTTCCATGTGACGGGGAGCATGACAGTACACGCTCACGCATCCCGCGATAATGGGAAAGTATCTCACGCGTAAAATCCAACGACTGCCTTGAGCCTGGACGGGGCTTGAACACATTGCGCATAAACGCCGCAGCTCCGGGGATATAGCTGGCGATTGACATCCATCTGGCTGCACCGACAGCAGGTGAAACGAAGATATGAGGCACACCCCCAAGCCTTATCGCATGTAGAGAACCGAGCGTCTCCCCTATGACAAGCTGAGGTTCAAGTTCATTGAACCACGCCGTCACCTGTTCCATAGCTATCTGAGGGTCAATGTCATACGTGCGGACAATGACGTCAATGTGCGTGTCTTCCGGATTGACAAACTCATTGATATGCTGATTCAATATCGATGGTATGCGGCTGTCTTCTCCGCCGCCCATGCCATGTACATATAATATTGTATAATTATTCATAAAACAATCTGGGGAAACTTACTTATCCATAAATCGATTGTAAATTTAGCAATTATTATATACATTTGTAAGACTTGAGAACAAGCATTGATATTTTAATTGAAAATTGAAACAAAATTTTATTATAAACAGTTAGAAATGAAAAAATTATTGGTTTCTTCATTAGCAGCATTGAGCCTGTCGGCCATTATGCTCGCACAGCCTTCAAAAGGGCAGGTAAAATACGAGTTCACCACCGTAAAGGCCAATCCGATCACACCTGTCAAGAACCAGTTCCGTTCAGGTACATGCTGGTGCTTCTCCGCACTCGGATTCCTTGAGTCAGAGGCCATCCGAATCAACAACATCAAGGATACCACATTGTATCCTGACTTTTCAGAGATGTTCGTTGTAAGCCATTCTTATCAGGACAGGGCTGAGAAGTATGTAAGACTTGACGGCAAATTGAATTTCGGAGCAGGTTCCGAGGGCGGTGACGTTCTTCATGTCGTAAGAAACTATGGTCTTGTACCACAGGGAGTTATGCCAGGTCTGAATTATGGCACCGAGATGCCTGTACACGCAGAGCTCGACGCTGTGGCTTTCGCATATGTGGATGCCGTCGCCAAGAATCCTAACAGAACACTTTCCACCGCGTGGAAAAATGGCTTCAAAGGCATCATGGACGCATATTTCGGAGAATGCCCTGAAGAATTCACATACAACGGCGTAAAATACACACCGCAGTCATTCCGTGATTCATATAAGATCAATGCTGATGACTATGTTTCATTGACCTCTTTCTCACATCATCCGTTCTACCAGAAGTTCGCTCTCGAAATCAGCGACAACTGGCGTTGGGATCAGGATTGGAACATTCCTATCGACGAGTTCATGGCTGCGCTTGACAATGCTCTCGAGAATGGTTATACAGCATTTTGGGGTACCGACGTAAGCGAAAGAGGTTTCACTCGCGACGGTCTGGGTATTCTCTATAAGGAAACTACCAAGAAATCAGCTGGTTCCGATCAGGAGCGCTGGGTAGGCAAGAGCACAGATAAGGAGGAAGAGCCACAGGCACCGGAAGAGGAAGAGGTTGATCAGGCATACAGACAGAAAGGTTATGACAACAAGACCCTTACCGATGACCACGGAATGCAGATTTTCGGTATCGCAAAAGACCAGTTCGGCAAGAAATACTACATGGTGAAGAACTCTTGGGGTTCAGCCGGAAAGTACAATGGAATCTGGTATGTTACAGAGGCTTACGTAAAAGGAAAGACTATGGATATCGTCCTCCACAAGGATGCTCTTCCTAAGTCTCTTGCCAAGAAGCTCGGCATTAAATAATCCGTAGATGCAGTTTATCAAGCATATACCAAATACAATCACCTCAATGAACCTGTTGTCAGGCACTCTTGGGGTGATTTTCACCTTGCAGGGACACATTGAAACAGCATTCCCGCTCATGCTGGCAGCCGCAGGCTTCGATTTCTGCGACGGCCTTTCAGCCAGACTTCTCAATGCTCATTCAGAAATCGGGAAAGAGCTTGATTCTCTGGCAGATATGGTGAGTTTCGGAGTATTGCCGTCAATAATGCTATATAAGATAATGTGTATCTGCGGCACATGGCAGTTCGCCATATACATTCCGCTGGTACTGGCCGCATTTTCCGCCATACGCCTGGCAAAGTTCAATCTGGATGAACGTCAGCACGGCAGTTTCATAGGCCTGGCGACCCCTGCAGCGGCAATGATTTGCGGCTCTCTCGCCTACTACGTGGATATCACACCTGATTCATGGATGAGTTCCATTTGCGGAACATGGTATTTCATCCCGGTTTTGGCAATCATCCTTTCAGCATTGCTGGTCAGCGAAATACCTATGTTTGCCATGAAATTCGGAAAGGGACTTGAGGCCGACAAGACAACCAAAATGCTCCGGAGTGGCTTCATAGCCGGCATCGTCTGCATAATCGTGGGAACGATTGTGTCCAGAGCCAATTGGTCGCTGATAGTGCTGCTGACATTCATATACTATATCTTGCTGAATGTCGTGGCGGATGTTGTCAAGAGACGTGGTGTCATGAGGCGTGGAGCGTAATTGACTGTACATCAACATAATAAAAGAAATCAGAGTTGCCGTATCAGCAACTCTGATTTCTTTTATATCGCTCGTAATCAATTGATTACGCTCCACACTAATAATTCTCGGCCTTGATCTGGAAATAGCTCTTGGCATGTTTGCATACAGGGCAAACTTCCGGTGCTTTCTTACCGATAACGATATGTCCGCAGTTGGTGCATTCCCATATCATATCCTCATCACGTGAGAAAACCACACCGTCTTTTACATTCTTGAGAAGCTTTCTGTAACGCTCCTCGTGAACTTTCTCGATGGCACCTACTTTCTCGAACAGGAAAGCGATATCAGTAAAGCCTTCCTCCTTGGCTGTCTTGGCGAAACCGGCATACATGTCGGTCCACTCGTAGTTCTCACCGGCAGCAGCATCTGCGAGATTGGTCATGGTATCAGGAACTTCCCCTCCATGAAGGAATTTGAACCATATCTTCGCATGTTCCTTCTCGTTCTTTGCTGTTTCTTCGAATAGTCTTCCAATCTGTACGAAGCCATCCTTGATAGCCTTGGAAGCATAATACTGATACTTTGTATGTGCCTGTGATTCTCCGGCAAACGCTGTCATCAGGTTCTGCTCGGTCTTTGATCCTTTCAATTCTGCCATAATAATTTGTCCATAAATTATTTAACTTGAACTCGGCGCATAATGCGCACTTAGTTCCCCTTATTTTATCATTCAAAGATATAAATTATTTCGCTATTTTTGCAATCTATGGAAGGAAATCAAAAGAAAATCGGAAGAAAGCCTGTCAAAAAGACTCCCGCCAAGAATAAACGCAGGAAAACGACGAAAAAAAAGTCCCGGACAGAGGGGCTTGGCGTATGGATTGCCGTAGCGGTTCTCGGCATTGTGGTTCTGTTCTCTCTTCTTCAACGTCCTTCTGACTTATATGATGAAACAGGAGCGAAGGCACATGGCAGGGCTTACCGTTATGCAGTAGACATCTCTCACCACAATCCCGGACGTATTGTCTGGGATTCCCTACATGTCATGATCGATTCCAAGGGACGCACTACCAAATCCATAAACAAGGCAAATGACATCCTGCCCGTATCTTATGTAATACTGAAGGCTTCAGAAGGAATCACATTGAAAGACAGGAAGTTTCACAAGCATTGGAACGCGGCGAGAGAAGCAGGCCTGGGACGTGGCGCCTATCATTTTTTCCGCTCCTCCAAGAATCCGGAAAATCAGGCCAAAAGCTACATAAAGACTGTCGGGCATCTCCGGGAGAACGATCTTCCGCCTATTCTTGATATCGAGACGCTCCACAAGGGATGTACTCGTAAAGAGCTTAATGACAAAGCATTGGTTTGGCTGAAAATCGTGGAGGACCATTATGGACGCAAGCCTATTGTCTACTCTTACGAATCTTTCATCAATGATAATCTTACCGATGAAATCCGACGCAATTATCCCCTGTGGGTAGCCAGATACCGCGAAGAAAAACCGGAGCGCGAAGGCTGGGCGATGTGGCAGTTCACAGACAAGGCCGTCGTTTATGGTATCGACGGCCCTGTAGATCTGAATGTTATAAGTCCAAAGTTCAAATAGAGGCTACAACTAGAAGATAAACCCTTTGGCGAGTCCGCCTTCTGACGTTTCCTTGTAAAGTGACGGAATATCGTGTCCTGTCTGTTTCAGCACCTCCACTACCCTGTCGAAGGAAACACGATGTTTTCCGTCCGAAAATGCTGCATACAAGTTCGCGTCCAATGCCCTGGTGGCGGCAAACGCATTGCGCTCGATACATGGAATCTGCACAAGTCCGCATACAGGGTCACAAGTCATGCCAAGATGGTGTTCCAGTGCCATTTCTGCCGCATATTCAATCTGTGAAGGACTTCCGCCGAAAAGCTGGCAAGCAGCAGCGGCTGCCATTGCACATGCCACACCGACTTCTCCCCGGCATCCCACATCCGCGCCGG
>ULTG01004169.1_pt1 | contig 19624 bp, 10 predicted proteins | sample 1957461 | NCBI WGS metagenome assembly ULTG01 (sample SAMEA4835730, study PRJEB28245) | human gut metagenome | biome: gut microbiome; material: fecal sample | place: Denmark | collected 2008
AAGTCCACTCTTATGAATGCCCTGGTCGGTGAGAAACTGTCCATCGTCACGGCGAAGGCCCAGACTACAAGACACAGGATCAGGGGCATTGTCAATGGAGAGAACTATCAGATTGTCTATTCCGACACGCCTGGTATTCTCAAGCCGAACTACAGGCTGCAGGAAAATATGATGGACTTCGTGGACACCGCCATCGGTGACGCGGACGTCATATTGTACGTGACAGATGTTGTGGAAAAAGCGGACAAGAACGCTGAATATATCGAAAAGCTGAAGAGGGTGGAATGCCCTGTCATCATCGTGATAAACAAAATCGACGTGAGTGACCAGGAAAAAGTGGTCAAGAACATGTCGGAATGGCAGGAAAGGATACCCGGGGCGTTGATCATCCCTGTTTCAGCAAAAGAGAAATTCAACATTGACAGTGTTCTGAATGCCGTTATTTCACGACTTCCGGTATCGCCGGCCTGGTTCGACAAAGACGCTTTCACGGACAAGAATCTCAGATTCTTCGCTTCTGAAATCATCAGGGAACAGATTCTGGAGAACTACTCTGAGGAGATTCCTTACTGCTGCGAAGTAGAGATCGAACAGTTCAAGGAAGGCGAGGAACGCTATGAAATCAGCGCCGTAATCTATGTGATGAGGGATTCCCAGAAAGGAATCATCATCGGCAAGGGGGGAAGCGCATTGAAACGCACGGGCACGAAGGCAAGAATCGAAATGGAGGATTTCTTCCAGAAAAAGGTCTTCTTGTCAATGTTCGTGAAGGTGGATGAAGGCTGGAGGGAGAACCGTAAAGAACTCAGGAAGTTCGGATACGAAGAATAATTATTTGAAAATCAGACTTTATGAAAGAATTTGACGATGACGAGCTGTCTAAGGACGAGCTGGATGATGATGAGAACTTGAATGAAGAGCCGATTGACGACTCTTCGGCGACTCCATCGGACAAATACGAGAAACTCTTGGGAAGTGACAGCAAGAAATACAAGCTGTCGGGCATGTTCAAGGACTGGTTCCTCGACTACTCTTCCTACGTGATTCTCCAGAGAGCCGTCCCGAATATCGTGGATGGCCTCAAGCCTGTTCAAAGACGTGTTCTGCACGCAATGTACGAACATGATACCGGAGCCTACAGCAAAGTGGCCGGAATCGTGGGCGAGGCTATGCATTACCATCCGCACGGAGACGCCTCCATACTTGGAGCTCTCGTCCAGTTGGGACAGAAAGGCTATGCCATAGACTGCCAGGGTAACTGGGGTAACATCCTCACAGGCGACCCTAACGCTGCAGGACGATATATCGAGGCCCGTCTGAGCAAATTCGCGAAGGATGTGATTTTCGACCCGAAGATCACTGAATGGATGACTTCATACGACGGAAGAAACCAGGAACCGGTAGAGCTCCCGGTACGTTTCCCTCTGCTGCTTGCACAGGGCACGGAAGGAATCGCCGTCGGTATGGCATCCAAGATCCTTCCTCATAACTTCAATGAACTGATAGACGCATCCATAGCATATCTCGAAGGCAAACCGTTCGAACTGCTTCCTGACTTCCCGACAGGAGGATACGCCGACTGTTCCAAATACATGAAGGGAAAGCGCGGAGGCAGCGTCAAGGTAAGGGCGAAAATCGAGAAGATCGACAAGAGCACATTGGCCATCAAGGAGATACCTTACGGAAAGACGACTCACATCCTCGTTGATTCCATCTTGAAGGCGAAGGACAAGGGAAAAATCAAGATCAAGAAGATCGAAGACATGACCACCGCAGAGGCGGACCTTGTCATCCATCTTCCGAATGATGTTTCCCCTGACAAGACCATCGACGCACTTTATGCTTTCACGGACTGCGAGACCACGATCGCACCGAACGCCTGCGTAATCAAGGACAACAAGCCTCAGTTCCTGAGCGTGGATGATATCCTCATCTACGACACGGAGCACACAAGGGATCTGCTCCGCCGGCAGCTCGAAATCAAGAAGAATGAGCTTGAGGACAACTGGCATTACACTTCATTGGAAAAGATCTTCTTCGAGAACAGGATTTACAAACTCCTGGAAGAGGACCAGAAGAGCTGGGAGGCCCAGGTAGGCGACATCTTCTCCAAGATGAAGGAATACCAGGACAAGCTGCTCAGGGAAATCACGAAGGAGGATATCCTCAAACTCGTGGAGAAGCCGGTCCGCAAAATATCCAAATTCGACACGAAAGTCATTGACCAGAAGATACTTGAAATCGAGAAAGAGCTCAAAACTGTCAATGACCAGATCGAACATATCACAGAATACACCATCAAGTTCTTCAAGGGTCTGAAGACCAAATACGGAAAAGATTTCCCTCGAAGAACCGAGATTACCGGATTCGAGACTATCGCCGCCACCAAGGTTGTCAGCAACAATGCCAAGCTTTACGCCAATCTTGCGGAAGGATTCGTGGGAATCGGACTCAAGAAAGACGAGAGCGAATACATCTGCGACTGCTCGGACATGTCTGAGGTCGTGGTCATCAACAAGGAGGGCAAATATTGGATCAAGAAGGTTGTGGAGAAGGACTTCTTCGGCAAGGACCTGCTCTATGTGGGCATTTTCAACCGTGGTGACACACGTACCATCTACAACGTAATCTACAGAGACGGCAAGTCCGACCTGTACTACGCCAAGAGGTTTGCCATCACGAGCATCACCAGAGACAAGGAATACGACATCACTCAGGGCAAGCCGGGTTCCAAGATCGTATGGTTCACAGTAAACCACAACGGCGAGGCTGAGACCGTGAAACTCACGTTCATACCGAGACCGCGACTCAAGAATCTCAGTATGGAGTACGATTTTTCAGAGCTTGCGATCAAGGGCAAACTGTCCCGAGGCAATGTCGTGACCAAGAATGCAGTACGCCGCATCACCCAGAAGTCCAAAGGTGTTTCCACAATCGGCGGAAAGGACGTCTGGTTCGACCCTGACGTGATGAGGCTCAATGAAGATGGACGTGGAGAGCTGCTCGGACAGTTCAGCGGAGATGACAAGATTCTTGCAATCTTCAAGAACGGCACATACTATACGACTTCATACGACCTGAGCAACAGATATCAGGGCGACCTGCTGAGGATCGAGAAATACGACGAGAACAGGACATATGCTGCACTTTACTACGACGGCTCGGCCAAACTGTTCTACATCAAGCGCTTCTCATTCACATTGAGCGACAATACTCCTGCCCAGTTCATCCCTGAAGGAAGAGGCAACTATCTTGCCGACTTCAGTGCGGACAAGCACCCTCAGTTCAAGGTGTACTTCACAGGAAGACACGAAAACAGAGAGCCGGAAGTATTTGATGCTGAGGAATTTATTGCAAAGAAGGGTATTGCGGCCAAGGGCAACAGATGCCACAGGCTGGATGTGCTCAAGGTGGAGTTCATCGAACCGCTTCACAAGCCGGAAGACGATGAGGAACTTCAGGAAGTGCATGAAGCCATTTCTGCAAACATAGAGGAGGACTCTTCAGACGATTTCTCACCGGAGGCAATGTACCACGAGCCTTCAGACGAAACGGAAAGCCGTGGAGACATAGGCGAAAGCGACAATGCTGACGAGAGCGAAGAGGAGCCTAATCTGTTCGACTTGTAGGCCATGATAACTCTGACCGGCTTTATGGGGTGCGGGAAAACCTGCACCGCCCAGGAACTGAACCGACTCAAGGGGTGGGATTTCATTGACCTGGATAAAGCTGTGGAAAAAGAGGCGGGACGGAGTGTAGGGCAGATTTTCGCGGAAGACGGAGAATCCGGGTTCAGGGCAATCGAAGCAACGACATTGGCCCGGATCATTTCCGAAAACGGGGTAAAGGTGCTTTCGCTGGGCGGAGGGACATTGACTTCGCCGGAATCCGCCAGACTTGTCCATGACCGGACTACCTGCATCTATTTGAGGGCGAGTATAGAAACTCTTGTTTACAATCTGACCATGTGGCCGGAGGACAGGCCGATGCTGAAGGACCTGCCTGACCGGGAGACGCTTGTCAGACGGGTTGAGCAACTGATGGCGGAACGTGAACGGATCTATGAGCGTACTGCCTACATAATCATTGACATAGACGGAAAGGAATACGGCGAAATCGCCGAAGAAATCGCAAGAGCGACTGAGAAATCAGGACAATGAAGTGCGAGACGCGGGACAGGTTCAGCTCGTGGCTATATAATGTCTTCCCGCTCGTGAATATCCTTTATACGCAGCTGGAGGGTGGAATTTCCTCTATAATAGTTCTCCACGATGCTGTAGCATACATCGACAGGATTGCCGTTGCGGATATGCTCGAATGAATCAGCCATGTTGAATGCAATGGCCGATACCTGATGGTAAGGCTGCGATTCCTGAATGAGTTCCAGTTTCAGATGCTGGCCACCCGGACCGACTTTGCGGCCGTTTCCGTCATCATAGACATTCCTGGTAAGGAAAACCGGTGAACTGTTGCCCGGACCGAACGGCTGGAACTGCTTGAGCACCCTGAAGAACTTCGGGGTTATCTGCGAGAAGTTAATTTCCGAATCCACATCGATTACAGGCGTCACCATCTCCTTGGTGATGTGGCTGCTTACGTATCTGTCTATCCTTGAAGCGAATTCCGCAAGGTTTTCCTCACGCATCGTCAAGCCGGCAGCATAGATGTGTCCGCCATAGTTCTCGAGCAGGTCCGCGCAGCTGCTGATGGCCTCGTAAAGGTCAAACCCTCTCACGCTTCGTGCAGAGCCGGTTATGAAGCCATTTGACTTGGTGAGCACGAAAGTCGGCTTGTAATATGCCTCCACAAGTCGGGAAGCGACAATGCCCACAACCCCCTTGTTCCACTCCGGCCCATAGACGATCACTGCATTTTCAGATGTGCAGCAGGTCCCGTTCTGGACCATATCCAAGGCCTCCTTGGTGATTTCACGGTCAATGCTCTTCCGCTCGTTGTTATTGTCATTGATCTTCGTGCCGATGCTCATCGCGGTCATATCGTCCTCTGCGGTAAGCAGTTCCACCGCAAGTCGGCCTGATTCCATACGTCCTGCGGCATTGATCCTCGGTCCGATTTTGAATACGATATCGTCTATGGTGATGTGCTCCGGCTCCAAATTCGCCAGACTGATCATGGCCTTGAGCCCCACTCGAGGCTTCTCATTCAGCCATTTCAGTCCGAAATGCGCCAGCACGCGGTTCTCCCCCACCACTGAAACCAGGTCGGAAGCGATACTTACCACCAGCAAATCCAGCAACGGGAGCAGCGACTCGAACGGAATTCCGCATTTGGCGGAATATGCCTGAACCAGTTTGAAGCCGACACCGCAACCGGAAAGGTCGTCGAAAGGATAATGGCAATCCTCCCTCTTCGGGTCCAGCACCGCCACAGCCGCAGGAATCTCCGATTCCGGAAGATGATGGTCGCAGATGATTATGTCAATGCCCTTGGACGCGGCATATTCTACCTTGTCGATGGCCTTGATTCCGCAGTCCAATGTTATGATGAGCCTGAAACCGTTTTCAGCAGCCCAGTCGATACCCTTTTTGGACACGCCATAGCCCTCGTCATATCTGTCGGGAATGTAGAAATCCACAGAAGAAGTCAGCCTGCGGATAAAAGAATAGACCAATGCCACTGCTGTAGTCCCGTCCACGTCATAGTCTCCATAGACGAGAACCTTCTCATTGCCGGACACTGCCTTTTCAAGACGCGCCACTGCCTTGTCCATATCCTTCATCAGGAACGGGTCATGGATGTCTGACAGGTTCGGCCTGAAAAACGAGCGGGCTTCCTCAAATGTCCGGATGCCCCTGTGGACAAGCAAAGTCGCAAGCACAGGATCCACCCCCAGCTCGGCTGAGAGCTGTTTCACATTCTCCGGATCGGCCGGAGCCCTTAATCTCCATTCTCTTTCTTTCGGCATAACATACAAAGATACCTTAATTATTTCAATTTTAGAATTAAATATGTAATTTTGTAGATGTCGCGAAATGGCGGAGAGCATCCGCAGAGATTGGTTGCGTGACACTTACCGAGAATAAAAAATATTGAAATAAAAGATATGGCAAATTTGGAATTGAGCGAGCAGGAACTCATCAGAAGAGAGTCCCTCGACAAACTCAGAGAGCTTGGAATCGAGCCTTATCCGGCTCCGTTGTACCCTGTAAATGCGACTGCGAAAGTCATTGAGGCTGAATATGATCCGGAGAAAGGAAATTTCCAGGACGTATGTATTGCAGGAAGAATCATGTCCAGAAGAATCATGGGAGCCGCTTCTTTCATGGAGCTTCAGGATTCCACCGGAAGGATACAGGTCTATGTGAAACGTGATGAGATCTGCCCTGGGGAGGACAAGACCATGTACAATACCGTATTCAAGAAACTTCTCGACATCGGTGACGTGGTGGGCATCAAGGGATTCGCATTCCACACACAGACAGGCCAGCTTACGGTTCACGCCAAGGAGCTCACTCTCCTCAGCAAGTCATTGAAAGTTCTTCCTATCGTGAAGGAGGCTGACGGCAAGGTGCACGACGCGTTCACCGATCCGGAGCTCAGATACAGACAGAGATATGTGGACCTCATCGTAAACCCTCAGGTAAAGGACACTTTCATCAAGAGGGCCAAGATTATCGCTACGATGCGTGAGTATTTCAACAATGCAGGCTGTCTGGAGGTGGAGACCCCGATTCTCCAGTCGATACCTGGCGGCGCTACGGCAAGACCGTTCATCACACATCACAATGCATTGGACATCCCTCTGTATCTGCGTATTGCCAATGAGCTTTATCTGAAGAGACTTATCGTGGGAGGCTATGACGGTGTCTATGAGTTCGCCAAGGATTTCCGCAACGAGGGCATGGACAAGACCCACAACCCTGAGTTTACATGTATGGAAATCTATGTGGCTTACAAGGACTATATCTGGATGATGGAGTTCATCGAGAAGATTCTCGAAAAGATCGCGATGAACCTCTACGGAAAGACCACAGTGATGAACGAGGGCGTGGAAATCGACTTCAAGGCGCCGTACAAGAAAATCGGCATTCTCGATGCCATCAAGGAATACACCGGTATCGACGTGAAGGGCATGGATGTGGAACAGCTCCGCGAGACCTGCAAGAAACTCAATGTGGAAATCGAGCCGTCCATGGGCGTGGGCAAACTGATCGACGCCATCTTCGGAGAATATTGCGAGAAACATTTCGTGCAGCCTACATTCGTCACGGACTACCCTGTGGAAATGTCACCTCTCACCAAGAGACACAGAAATGACCCGACCCTTACAGAACGTTTCGAGCTGTTCGTATGCGGCCACGAGCTTGCCAATGCATATTCAGAGCTCAATGACCCTATCGACCAGAGGGAGCGTTTCGAGGAGCAGGCCAGGCTCAAGAGCAACGGAGACGACGAGGCGATGTTCATTGACTATGACTTCCTCCGCGCTCTCGAATACGGTATGCCGCCTACATCAGGCTTGGGAATGGGTATCGACCGTCTGACAATGCTCATGACCGGCAACACCACCATCCAGGACGTTCTCTTCTTCCCGCAGATGAGACCTGAGAAGATGCCGAGCAAGAACGAGGCTAACGAACAGGAATAGTCAATGCGGACAGAGACGATAACTTCTGCACAGAATTCTAAAATCAAGATGCTTCTCGCGCTTGGGGAAAAATCTCGTACCCGGCGCGAGAACTCTCTTTTTGTCGTAGAGGGCAGAAAGGAAATCGGGCACTGCCTGGATGCGGGATACAAAGTCAGGACCTTGTTCGCCTGCCCGGAAATCATACCGGAACGTGAATTGGAGAAAATCGCAGAGAGATGCGGTGAGGACTGCACCATTGTCAATGTCCCGGCTCACCTGTACGAGAAAATCGCCTATCGTGGAAGCACTGAGGGCGTGATCGCAGAAGCGGAAATCATTGACAAGTCATTGGACGACATCAAGTTGCGCGAGAACCCTCTGGTAATCGTGCTGGAGTCGGTGGAGAAGCCGGGCAATCTCGGCGCTGTACTGAGGACGGCTGATGCGGCTGATGCAGATGCAGTAATTGTCTGCGACCCGCTGACAGACTTGTACAACCCTAATCTGATACGTTCGAGTCTGGGTGCCACTTTTACGAGACAAGTCGTGGCGGCATCTTCCGGCGAGACACTCAAATGGCTGAATGACAACAATATAAAGATATATACAGCACAGCTTCAGGACTCCGAATGGTACTACGATACGGATATGAAATGCGGCACTGCCCTGGTGATAGGAACTGAGCACGAAGGGCTTTCCACGTTCTGGAGAATGCACGCTGACGCCCATGTGAAGATTCCTATGCTCGGCCAGATGGACTCTCTGAATGTGTCGGTTTCTGCAGCAATCCTGATGTTCGAGGCGGTGCGTCAAAGAAATTCCAAATTATGAACAGATTCGGTCTGATTGGCGACCCTATAGCCACTTCCCTGTCTCCTGCATTGTTCGAGGCAGCATATTCGGGAGAATTTTCCTACGACCTGATCCAGGGCGCTGATTTCGGCAACTCGTGGAAAGCTTTTGAGGACAGATACAAGGGTATCAATGTCACGGCTCCGTTCAAACAGCAGGCTTTCTCTCAGGCTGACATTTTCACTGCCGGCTGCAGGAAAATCGGTGCCGCAAATATCATTGTCAAGACCGATGACGGTATCCTGGCGGACAATTCGGACTTTACCGGAGTCATCCTGAGCATTGCCGAAGCCTATGTTCCGGGAATTGTCAGGGAGTTCTATGAAAGATACGGCATCAAGGCCCATATCAAGATTCACCAGTACGTAAAACAGGCATTGACAATGCTGTTTTCGCGCAAGCCTCAGGCTCTGATCGTGGGCTGCGGCGGGGCAGGCAGGGCTGCGGCTGTGGCTGCGGCTGAGCTTGGATTCGACACGGCACTTATGAACAGGACCGGGGAAAAGGCTCAGAAGATGGCGGACGTGATGCCGGAATACGACTTCATCGTGGACCAGCTCAGCGATTTCCGCGCGGCCGTGAAGGAATGTGACCTTGTCATATATACGTTGCCTGTGGCATTGGATGATATTTCTTGTCTTACTGTTGAAGATTTCGAGGGTGAGGACAGATACACTTGGCCGCGTCCGGGAAAGGTCATCCTGGAGGCAAACTACAAGATGCCTTCTTTCCGTGACAGGACATTGGTCAATGCAGCGGGCGCACAATATGTTCCAGGCCTCAGATGGCTGCTGTACCAGGCTCTGACGGGATATTCTGTGCTGACAGGCAAAATGCCTGACCTGGACGCCATGGAATCTGCTGTGATTTCCAGGATGAAAAACCAAGAATAATTGCTAAATTGCAGAACTAATACATATAACTTACATATAACTATGTCACTTAACAAAGTAATGCTGATCGGTAACGTGGGAAAAGATCCGGAAGTCCGTTACCTTGAGAACAATCCTGCTCCGCAGGGAACAAATCCGAAAGTCGCACAGTTCACCTTGGCTACCACAGAGAGGTTCAGGGACAGGAACGGAGAGGTGCGCGAAAACACTGAATGGCACAACATCGTGGCCTGGAGAGGGCTCGCTGACCTTGCTGAGAAGTATATCAGGAAGGGTTCGCAGCTCTATATAGAGGGCCGCATACGTACAAGGTCATGGAACGACCAGGCAGGTGCCAAGCAGTACCGTACAGAAATCGTGGCTGACTCCATTCAGCTGCTCGGTCGCAAGTCTGACAATCCTGCTTCACAGCAGCCGTCCGACAATCATCAGACCGGTTATCAGCCTCAGGGCGGTTACCAGTCACAGGGCGGAGCCGACATGCCTGCCGGATTTGCTCCTCGCCAGGCTTCACAGCCGGCTGCTCCACAGGCTCAGCCTGACTATTCAAGTCCGTCTGACGACCTTCCTTTCTAAGAAATAACAGTAAATTATAAGCAATATGAAACTTGATGTAGTTCTTGGACTCCAGTGGGGAGACGAGGGCAAAGGTAAAATTGTGGACGTTCTGGCCGGAAGGTATCCTTCCGTAGCAAGATTCCAGGGCGGTCCGAATGCAGGCCATTCACTTCATTTCGATGGCCATAGCTTCGTGGTAAGAAGCATTCCTTCAGGTATTTTCAGGGATGGTTCCACGAACATCATAGGAAGCGGTGTGGTACTTGACCCGATTACATTCCGCGAGGAGTGCGGCAACATCTCCAAGCAGGGCATCAATCCTGAGGAGAAGCTCTACATTTCCAAGAAGGCACACCTTATCCTGCCTACTCACAGGCTTCTGGATGCGGCTTATGAAGCAGCTGCCGGAAAGAGCAAGATCGGCTCTACGTTGAAAGGTATCGGACCTACTTATACCGACAAGATCAGCCGCCACGGTCTGCGTGTCGGCGACATTCTCGCCCCTGACTTCAAGGCAAGGTTCGAGAAACTCAAGGCAAGACATCTCCAGCTTCTCCAGGACCTCAAGTTCGAATGCGATCCGGACAAGGATGAGGCAGAGTGGATGAGTGCCATCGAATTCCTCAAGAAGTTCAATCTCATTGACTGTGAATACTTTGTAAACGAATGGCTGGATGAGAAGCCTATGTTGGCAGAGGGTGCGCAGGGTTCGCTTCTGGACATTGACTATGGTTCATACCCGTACGTTACATCTTCATCTACGACAATCGGCGGTGTCTGCACAGGTCTTGGTGTGGCCCCTTCAAGAGTGGGCCATGTATATGGTATCTTCAAGGCTTACTGTACACGTGTCGGAAGCGGTCCGTTCCCTACGGAGCTGTTCGACGAGACAGGTGAAAAGATCCGCGAGATCGGCCATGAGTTCGGAGCCGTGACAGGACGTCCACGCAGATGCGGCTGGCTCGACCTCGTAGCATTGAAATATACTGTGATGCTCGACGGTGTTACCGACCTCATCATGATGAAGTCCGACTGCCTCGATTCATTCGAGACCATCAAGGTCTGCACATCCTATATCATTGACGGAAAGGAGACGAACCAGTTCCCGTTCGATACGGAATGCGAAATAACTCCGGTTTACACTGAGTTCAAGGGATGGAACCAGGACCTTACAGGCTGCAGGAAAGAGGAGGAACTTCCTGAGACGTTCAAGGAGTACATCCGCTTTATGGAGAACTACCTGAAGGTGCCTATCAAGATCATCTCTCTCGGACCTGACCGTGAGGCGACAATCGAAAGATAGGTTACTTACTCTCGCCCTCACGGGCTCTATAAGCTGTTTTTCGCACTCGCGAAACTTGAGATTCAAAAAAAGCCCGGCTGCTCATCACAGTCGGGCTTGATCATTATGTCAGAACCTTATTAAAGGTCATTCATTTCCTTGAGGTAATCCTCTTTGCTGCTTACTACGATATCCTGGAATTCCTTCTGGCCTGTGCCGGCTGGAATGAGGTGACCGCAGATGACATTTTCCTTAAGACCTTCGAGGTCATCGACGCGGGCGCGGATAGCTGCCTCGCTGAGCACCTTGGTAGTCTCCTGGAATGATGCGGCAGAGATGAAGCTGTCTGTCTTGAGGGCTGCTCTTGTAATACCCTGGAGCACCTGACTTGCAGTTGCCGGGTGAGCTTCCCTGAAGGCCATAAGTTTCAGACCCTGTCTTTCGAGAGAATCATTCTCGTTCTTGAGGTCACGTGCAGAAATGATGTCGCCTACTTTGTAGCGCTGAGAATCTCCGGCTTCCTTGATGTAGTACTTGCCATAGATCTCATCATTGACATCCATAAACTTCCACTTGTCCACAAGCTCCTCAGGCAGGAACTCCGTATCTCCGGATGAAGTGATCTGAACCTTTCTCATCATCTGTCTTACGATGATTTCGAAGTGCTTGTCATTGATCTTCACACCCTGAAGGCGGTACACGGCCTGAACCTCATTGACAATGTACTCCTGAGCCTTTACAGGACCGAGGACATTGAGGATGTCGGTAGGTGAAACGCCGCCGTCTGAGAGTCTTGAACCTGCCCTCACGTAGTCGTTCTCCTGAACGAGGATCTGCTTGGACAGAGGAACGAGATATTTCTTCTCGATACCGGACTTGTTCTTGACGAAGATTTCACGGTTACCTCTTGTGATTCTACCCATACGGACCTCACCGTTGAGCTCGGAAATTGTAGCAGGGCTTGAAGGATTTCTTGCCTCGAACAACTCTGTAACTCGCGGAAGACCTCCGGTAATATCGTTTGACTTGCCGATCGCACGAGGGATCTTCATGATGATGTCGCCGACTTTCACCTGAGTTCCGTCGCTGACAGGGATATGCGCACCTACAGGAAGGTTGTACTGCTTGAGTGTAGCGCCCTTCTCATCAAGAATGAGGATCGAAGGAGTCTTGGTCTTGTCCCTGGACTCGATGATGACCTTGTCCTTGTTGTTAGAGTACTCGTCTGCAGACTCCTCGCGGTATGTCGCACCTGCGATCATGTTCTCGAAACGTACTGTACCGGCTGTCTCGACGATGGTAATCGCATTGTACGGGTCCCATTCGCAGATAAGATCACCTTTCTGAACCGTATCGCCGTCCTTCTTGTACAGAATCGCTCCGTAAGGAACGTCGTATGAAGAGAATGTGATACCTGTGTTCTCATCGATAATCTTGACCTCAGTCATACGGCTGACGACAACTTCCTGTGTCTGACCGTCTTCTGTCACTCTCTGAAGAGTTCTGAGTTCGTCAAATACCAGTTTTCCGTTGTATTTGGACTCGATGGAAGAATCAGCTGCCGTGCTGGATGCAGTACCACCGACGTGGAAGGTACGAAGTGTAAGCTGGGTACCAGGCTCACCGATAGACTGTGCTGCGATAACTCCGACAACCTCACCTTTCTCGACCATTCTGCTGGTAGCAAGGTTACGTCCGTAACACTTAGCGCAGACACCCTTACGGGACTCGCAAGTGAGCACAGAACGGATTTCCACCTGCTCGATAGGGAGAGAGTCAATGAGGTTTGCAGTAGCCTCGCGGATTTCTTCACCGGCCTTTATGATAAGTTCACCCGTAATAGGGTTGAAGATATCGTGTACTGACGTTCGGCCGAGAATTCTTTCGCCGAGTGACTCGACAACCTCGTCCTTGTTCTTGATGGCTGTAGCAATAAGTCCCCTGAGTGTTCCACAGTCTTCCTCATTGATGATGACATCGTGAGAAACGTCCACGAGACGACGTGTCAGGTAACCCGCATCGGCTGTCTTGAGGGCGGTATCGGCAAGACCTTTACGCGCTCCGTGGGTAGAGATGAAGTACTCGAGCACTGTCATACCCTCCTTCAAGTTGGAGACGATAGGGTTTTCGATAATCTCCGCTCCTGCCGCACCGGACTTCTGAGGTTTTGCCATAAGTCCTCGCATACCGCAGAGCTGCTTGATCTGCTGTGTGGAACCACGGGCTCCAGAGTCAAGCATCATGTAAACCGGGTTGAAGCCTTTCTGGTCTGCAGAAATCTGCTTCTCCACGATTCCTGTAAGCTTGTTGTCAATGGAGGTCCAGAGGTCGATAACCTTGTTGTAACGCTCGTTGTTGGTAATGAAACCCATAGCGTAGTTGTTCTTGATATCCTCCACCTGCTTGTAGCCCTCATTGATGAGGTCGTATTTTTCAGGCGGGATGAGGACATCGCCAAGGTTGAATGAGATACCTGCACGGAAGGCGCGGTCATAACCGAGGTTCTTGATATCATCGAGGAAACGGGCTGTTCTGGACACGCCTGTATTCTTGATGACCTCAGTAATGATCTTTCTGAGGGCCTTCTTTCCGAGTACGTCATTGACATAAGGAACCTCTACCGGAACGAACTGGTTCACGATGATACGGCCTGCAGTGGTCTTAACCATCTGTGTGCCGGCCTCAGGATTCTGCTTGTCCTTAGGAAGTCTCACATTGATCTCGGCGTGAAGGTCAATGGCTTTCTCGTTGAGAGCCACGATAACTTCCTCCGGACCATAGAAAGACATCTTCTCACCCTTTGCACCAGGTCTTATCTTAGTAATATAGTAAAGACCGAGCACCATATCCTGTGAAGGCACAGTGATAGGAGTACCGTTGGCAGGATTCAGGATGTTCTGGGAACCGAGCATAAGGAGCTGAGCCTCCATGACCGCAGCGTTGCCGAGCGGCAGGTGGACTGCCATCTGGTCACCGTCGAAGTCCGCATTGAACGCGGTACAAGCGAGAGGGTGGAGCTGGATGGCCTTTCCTTCGATCATTCTCGGCTGGAAAGCCTGAATACCGAGTCTGTGAAGTGTAGGTGCACGGTTAAGGAAAACCGGATGACCTTTCATCACGTTCTCGAGGATATCCCAGATGACTGGTTCCTTTCTATCTACAATTTTCTTTGCAGACTTGACTGTCTTTACAATACCCCTCTCAATCAGCTTCCTGATAATGAACGGTTTGTAAAGCTCTGCAGCCATAAATTTAGGAAGACCGCACTCATGCATCTGAAGTTCAGGACCAACGACGATGACTGAACGCGCAGAGTAATCGACACGTTTACCGAGCAAGTTCTGACGGAAACGTCCCTGTTTTCCTTTAAGGCTGTCTGACAGTGACTTGAGAGCCCTGTTGGACTCGCTTTTCACTGCATTTGATTTCTTGGAGTTGTCGAAGAGTGAATCCACAGCCTCCTGAAGCATACGTTTCTCGTTTCGGAGAATGACTTCAGGTGCCTTGATCTCGATAAGTCTCTTCAGACGGTTGTTTCTGATGATGACACGTCTGTAGAGGTCATTGAGATCTGATGTGGCGAAACGGCCACCGTCAAGCGGAACGAGAGGACGGAGATCCGGCGGAATGACCGGAACCACCTTCATGATCATCCACTCAGGGCGGTTGATGCCGTTGGACTCCTCAAACCATTTGACGATGCTGAGGCGCTTGAGCAGCTCCGCTTTCTTGAGCTGGGAATTGGCCAGACGCATCTCTGTACGGAGACTGTCTGCAAGTTCCTTTATGTCAATCTCCTTCAGCAAGTCATAGATACCCTCTGCACCCATCTTGGCAACGAACTTTGCAGGATCGTCGTCAGGAAGGTTGTAGTTGTCAGGGTACTGGTCGAGGACTGCCAGATACTCGTCCTCGGAAAGGAGTTCGAGTTTCTGCCTGTCTGTCTGTCCAGGACGGATGACAATGTACTTCTCGTAGTAGATTACCGCCTCGAGTTTCTTTGCAGGAACGCCGAGAACTGCGGAAATCTTGTTCGGAGCTGACTTGAAGTACCAGATATGGGCAACAGGGACAGTAAGTGAAATGTGTCCCATTCTCTCCCTGCGCACCTTCTTTTCTGTAACTTCCACACCGCAACGGTCGCAGACGATACCACGGTACCTGATGCGCTTGTACTTACCGCAATAGCACTCGTAGTCCTTGGTAGGTCCGAAAATCTTCTCACAGAAAAGGCCGTCCCTCTCAGGCTTGTACGTCCTGTAGTTCACAGTCTCAGGCTTGAGGACCTCTCCGTGGGACCTGTCAATGATGTCCTCCGGAGAAGCAAGCGAAATGCTGATTTTCTGGAAATTGCTCCTTACCTTGTTATCTTTGTTATTGAAAATAGGCATAATATATCAAATCAAAATTGACTGTTACTATTCAAGAGTCACTTTAAGTCCGAGACCTCTGAGCTCGTGCAGGAGCACATTCAGAGATTCAGGAATACCTGGAGTAGGCATCGGCTCACCCTTGACGATGGCTTCATAAGTCTTGGACCTTCCGGTCACGTCATCAGACTTGACAGTAAGGATTTCCTGGAGAGCGTTTGCCGCACCGAATGCTTCGAGTGCCCAAACCTCCATTTCTCCAAATCTCTGACCACCGAACTGAGCTTTACCGCCCAAAGGCTGCTGAGTAATGAGAGAATAAGGACCGATAGACCTTGCGTGCATCTTGTCATCAACCATGTGACCGAGCTTGATCATATAGATGATACCTACAGTTGCATACTGGTCGAACCATTCACCGGTACCGCCGTCTCTCAGATGAGTACTTCCGTACTTAGGAAGACCTGCCTTGTCAGTATATGCGCAAATCTCATCAAGACTTGCACCGTCGAAAATAGGGGTGCTGAACTTGAGACCAAGTCTTTCACCTGCCCATCCCAAAACAGTTTCATAAATCTGACCGAGGTTCATTCGGGAAGGCACACCGAGAGGGTTCAGGACAATGTCCACCGGAGTACCGTCCTCAAGGAACGGCATGTCCTCCTCTCTTACGATCTTGGCAACAATACCCTTGTTACCGTGACGTCCTGCCATCTTGTCACCGACAGTGATCTTTCTCTTCTTGGCGATATATACTTTCGCAAGCTGCATAACGCCGTTTCCGAGTTCGTCACCGACCTTGACCTTGTCCTGGATCCTCTTGTTTGCTGCGAGAGCCTCTTTATAGGCGATGCAGTAATTGTTGATGAGGTCACGGATCATGAGGTTGGTCCTGTCGTCGTCAGTCCATCTGTTTGAATTAATATTTTCGAAGTCAATGGTCCTGAGCTGGGAAGCAGTGATTTCTCTGCCCTCAGGAATGATCTCAACGCCATAAAGGTCGCTGATTCCCACACTCTTCTTGCCTTCTGCCAATGCAACGAGCTTGTCGAAGAACTTGGCGTACAAAGACTCGGCTTTCTTGGTGAAATCTTCCTCGATGCTATCAAGTTTTGCTTTCTGCTCAGCTTTGGCGCCCTTGCGGTTACCCTCTTTGGCAGCCTTTGAGTAAAGAGCGGTCTTGATGACAGTACCGCTGAGTGACGGATTGGCCTTGAGTGAAGCATCCTTCACGTCACCTGCCTTGTCACCGAAGATTGCACGGAGAAGTTTCTCCTCCGGAGAAGGATCGCTCTCTCCCTTAGGAGTAATCTTGCCGACCATAATGTCACCCGGCTCGATATGGGCACCTACGCGGACAATACCGTTGTCATCAAGATTTTTGGTAGCGTCCTCGCTGACATTAGGAATATCGAATGTGAGTTCCTCCATACCACGCTTGGTTTCCCTGACTTCAGTAAGGTACTCGTCCACGTGAACTGATGTGAGGATATCCCATCTGACCATTTTCTCTGAAAGAACGATAGCGTCCTCATAGTTGTAACCCTTCCAAGGCATGAACGCAACCATAAGGTTACGGCCGAGTGCGAGTTCACCGTTCTGGGTAGCATATCCTTCTGTCATCACCTGACCTGCAACTACCTTGTCGCCTTTCTTCACAATCGGTTTCAGGCAGATAGTTGTATTCTGGTTTGTCTTTCTATATATAGGAAGATGATAAACAGTGATGTCCGGAGAGAAGCTTACGAATTTCTCGTCCTCTGTGCGGTCATACTTGACGTGGATTTCGTTTGCGTCCACATATACGACTTCACCGCTTCTTTCTGCCATCACCTGTGTTCTGGAGTCGATGCAGACCCTCTCTTCAAGACCGGTTCCCACGATAGGAGCCTGAGGCTTGAGAAGCGGAACTGCCTGACGCATCATGTTCGCTCCCATCAATGCACGGTGAGCGTCATCGTGCTCAAGGAACGGAATGAGGGATGCAGCCACAGAAGCCATCTGGTTAGGCGCAACATCCATATAGTCAACCTCTTCTTTGGAGACTACAGGGAAGTCAGCCTCGAGACGGCACTGGATTCTGTCCTCTTCGATGGTTCCGTCATCATCCATCTTCACATTGGCAAGAGAAACGAGTTTGTCTTCCTCTTCCTCTGCGCTCATAAACTTCCAACCGTCATCGGAAAGATTCACCTTTCCGTTCTCGACCTTACGGTAAGGGGTCTCGATGAATCCCAGGTCATCAATCTTCGCATAGACGCAAAGAGATGAGATAAGACCGATGTTCGGACCTTCCGGAGACTCGATAGGACAAAGCCTTCCGTAATGAGTATAGTGCACGTCTCGAACCTCGAAACCTGCCCTGTCTCTGGAAAGACCGCCAGGACCCAATGCGGAAAGACGACGCTTGTGTGTAACTTCAGCAAGCGGGTTCGTCTGGTCCATGAACTGGGACATCTGGCTTGTACCGAAGAATGAATTGATTACCGAAGACAATGTCTTGGAATTGATGAGGTCAGTAGGGCTGAACTGCTCACTGTCCCTTACGTTCATTCTTTCGCGGATAGTCCTTGACATTCTTGAGAGACCTACGCTGAACTGGTTAGCCAACTGCTCACCTACTGTTCTTACACGTCTGTTGCTCAAGTGGTCGATATCATCAACCGTAGCCTTGGAGTTAATAAGCTGAATGAGATACTTGATGATCTCGGTAATATCCTGATTTGTGAGAACACGGAGTTCAGGATCAGTGTCGAGGCCGAGTTTCTTGTTAAGACGATAACGGCCGACGATACCCAAATCGTATCTCTTTTCGGAGAAGAACAACTTGTCGATCACGTCTCTCGCGGTTGCCTCATCAGGTGGTTCTGAATTACGCAACTGCTTGTAGATGTAATTGACAGCTTCTTTTTCCGTATTTGTCGGGTCCTTCTGCAGGGTGTTGAATATGATGGCATACTCACTGTCGCTGGCCTCATCCTTCTGGAGAAGCACAGTCTTCACCTCTGCATCGGTAAGTTTCTGAATTGTCTCATCGTTGATGACTTCACATCTCTCGACAACCGGAGTTGTACGCTCGATAGGGATAACCTCACCGGTATCCTCATCAACGAAGTCCTCGTTCCAGGTCTTGAGAACCTTTGCGGCGAGCTTTCTGCCCTCATTTGCCTTCAGATTCTCAGGAGTAGCCTCAATCTCTTCAGCCAGACCGAAAATGTTTATGATATCCTTGTCCGCATCGAAACCGATAGCACGGAGAAGTGTCGTTACAGGCAACTTCTTCTTACGGTCGATGTAGGCATACATCACATTGTTGATGTCCGTGGCGAACTCGATCCATGAACCCTTGAACGGAATGATACGGCCTGAATAAAGCTTGGTACCGTTTGCGTGGAGGGTCTGATCAAAGAACACACCAGGAGACCTGTGCAGCTGTGAAACGATGACACGCTCTGATCCATTGATGACGAAGGTTCCGCCAGGAGTCATGTACGGGATGTCACCCAGATAAACGTCCTGAACTTTTGTATCGAAATCCTCGTGTTCGAGATCACTGCAAGAAAGGCGGAGTTTTGCCTTAAGAGGCACGTTGTACGTGAGACCTCTCTCAAGACACTCTTCAATCGAGTACTTAGGAGGATCAATGAAATAATCTATAAACTCGAGCTTATAGTTGTTCCTCGTATCTTCGATTGGAAATATTTCCTGGAATACTTGGTAAAGACCTTCGTTTTTTCTGTTCTCAGGGGTGGTGTCAAGCTGGAAGAAATCCTTGAATGATTTCAGCTGCACCTCAAGAAGATCCGGATAATCCAGGATTTTTGATGTGGCGAAATTTATTCGTTTATTGGTAGTCTTATTTGACATATTCTGCCTTTGAAATGAGAAAAACTTAAATACGACAAAAAGGTTTAGAGCCTATAATCCGACTCTAAACCTGATTTCGTTCCCAACCAGGGGAGAAGCGAAGTTATTTAACCTCAACTTCTGCACCAGCTTCCTCGAGAGTAGATTTGATCTGCTCTGCTTCTGCCTTGGATACTTTCTCTTTCAAAGTTGCACCTGGAGCCTTGTCAAC
>ULTG01025918.1_pt1 | contig 19126 bp, 20 predicted proteins | sample 1957461 | NCBI WGS metagenome assembly ULTG01 (sample SAMEA4835730, study PRJEB28245) | human gut metagenome | biome: gut microbiome; material: fecal sample | place: Denmark | collected 2008
CGAAGCAGGAGGGCCTGGTCCTCACGGTGGCTTCTTGTTGCCGGGGCATGACCACTTCAGTCTGACATAACTGGAGATTGTTACCGGACACGGTAGCTTCCGAGAGGCATGCCCAGAGAGAAAAACCGAACAACCTGGAATTGACACAACTAGCGAAAGTGCTGATTCATAACAAGTTAGTAGATAAAGCGAAAGTCAGGTTACCCATTTTTTCACATAACCTGCATTTTGCTGCTCGCTGTATGTTGTTGACACTCAGTAATATATACCAAACTGAGACATGCAGGTTGTTCTAAAAGGTTCCTGATATCTTGCCCAGATCACTCGCTACCGTCGGTGATTTAACAAGTCGTCATCAGATGATTGGCCGAGTACGCAGGCGGTGCGGCTCACCTCCTTCTCTCGGAGATCTCGTTCGTTGTCGCTCCGACATCTCGGATTAACGTAAAATCCCGGTTGATTTGCATTTCATAGTGCGCCCGAAGGATTGACAAGGCATCATCAGATGCCCTGCAGGATATCCTCTTGTCGATGGATAGCCAGTCAGCGACATAGTCCGCGTTGAATTGCGAAGCACCTGAGCAGAGCGGGCCTTTGCCACTGCCGGCGTAATTTCGTGACATGATTTCTTCAGAAGGACCTTGTCTCTATCTGCGTGATTGCCTTTGACGTGAACTTCATAGAGGATAGAGAGAGCGTCGCGATAGGTGATTTCTGAACCAATGAGCATCCAGACGAACCTGTAGGTACCCATATAACAAACTGACACCCAATCAATTATGCCGATTTAAAGCAGTATGTAAATATGCTCATCACACTGTTTTTTTATGGGAGTGAGCATATTGAAAAACAAGCTTAAATCCATATAATAATTTATAATTCAATAAGTTACAAGTACTTTTTGGCTTTGGCGATATGCTCATTGGTTCGAAAATATCACCGCAAGCAGATATAATATAAATCGTAATAGCCGGCGGAGACCCGCGAGTTGCCGGACATGACTGTTTCCGTGAGCATGGCTATAGCGAAAAACCGAACAACCTGGAATTGACACAACTAGCGAAAGTGCTGATTCATAACAAGTTAGTAGATAAAGCGAAAGTCAGGTTACCCATTTTTTCACATAACCTGCATTTTGCTGCTCGCTGTATGTTGTTGACACTCAGCTATATATAACAAACTGCGGCATGCAGGTTCTTCTAAAAGATTCCTGATATCTTGCCCGGATCACTCGCTACTGTCGGTGATTTAACAAGTCGTCGTCAGAGATGACCGGCCGAGTCCGTAGGCGGTCCTGCGCTCCGACATCTCCTGTAGGCGGTCTCGCGCACCTCCTTTTCTCCGGGATTTCGTCCGCTGTCGCCCCGACATCTCCCGCAGGTGGTCCCGCACGCCTCTTTCTCTCGGAGATTTCGTCGCTGGCGCTCCGACATCTCCCGCCGCCTGCGGCGGGGCGGTGCAAACCGGAAAAAGAAAATCAGCGTTCAAGTGAACTTGACGCTGATTTTCTTTTTCGGTTTGCGGAGAGAAGGAGATTCGAACTCCTGATACCCTTTTGGAGTATACACGCTTTCCAGGCGTGCCTCTTAAGCCACTCGAGCATCTCTCCAGGACTGCCCTATAACACGGACAGGGCTGCAAATATACGAATTATCTGTTAATTTACAATGATTCGCGCTTCAATTTCTCGATGTAGTGGTCTATACGCTTGAGCTCTCTCGGTATGTCAATACTCTGAGGACAATGCGGCTTGCATTGACCGCAGCCTATGCAGTGGTCAGCCTGGCGCACAGTCTCCACAGCACGGTCGTAACCTACCAGGAAACGCCTCTTGAGCCTCTGGAAATGCTCCTGCTCGCAACTCTGCGCGATATCACCCGAATTGACACTGTCATTGTAATGCCTGAAGATAGTCGGGATGTCGATACCGTATGGACATGGCATGCAGTATGTGCAGCCCGTACATGGAACAGTAGGGTAGTCCTCCATGAGATTCGCCATCTCCCTCAGGAATGCTATCTCCTCATCTGTCAGCGACTTGAAATGCGAGTAAGTCTCCACATTCTCTATCAGCGGCTCCATGGACGACATGCCGCTAAGCACAGTCAGCACATTCGGATACGAACCGCAGAACCTGAACGCCCACGAAGCCACGGACATTTGGGGCTCCCTCTCCTTCATCTTCTCGGCTATGGCCTGAGGAAGCTTGGCAAGACGCCCGCCTAAAAGCGGCTCCATAATCGTGGCCGGGATATTCCGCTTGGCGAGTTCCTCATAGAGATAATCCGCATTGACATTCTGAGGCGCCTTCGCGTGCTCCCAGTCCACATAATTCATCTCTATCTGTACGAAATCCCAATGATACTTGTCGTGCAGCTCCAGGAACCTGTCGAATACATCACGCCTTCCGTGGAACGAAAAACCCAGATTCCTGATTCTGCCATCCTCACGCTCCTTCAGCAGAAAATCAAGCAGCCCATTATTCACATACCTCTCCTCGAAACCCTCAAAATCGGATGTGCCGATAGCGTGAAGCAGATAATAGTCGAAATAATCAGTCCTCAACTGCTTCATCGAATCGTAATACATCTTCAGTCCGGCCTCACGCGAAGAATCATTGAAATTCGACAGCTTGGTCGCAATATAATACGAATCACGAGGATAGCGGCTGAGCGCAATTCCGGCAGCCTCCTCCGACTGCCCCTGGAGATAGGCCGGTGACGTGTCGTAGTAGTTCACCCCATTCCGGTAAGCATAATCCACCATTTCATTGACAGCATCCTGATCGATGTAGTCCTTGCCGTCATCACCCTTCTTCATCGGCCACCTCATGCAGCCGTAGCCGAGCAATGAAATCTTATCACCGGTTTTCGGGTCGGTACGCATCTCCATTGCCGCATTTCCAGCGACCTGAACGCGCCTGCCTGAAGGAGAGGAGCATCCTGTCAATGAAGCAACTCCGGCAGCCAGCGCTCCTGCTCCGGCCGTTTTTATAAAATCACGTCTGTCAATGTTCATTATTCTATTATTTTCAAGCAGTCCAACTTGCTGACATTCAGTGCTCTCAATCCCTTCTGTGGACACTGAGTCCGTTTACATGAATTGCACTATATGGCCTTGACGGGCAGAGGAACTCACAGGCCCCGCATCCGATACATCTGCTTTCGTCCACCGTCGGAATCCTCAATGAATTCTTGTCCTTCGGATCCTTCTTGACCATTATGATGGCCCCGGCAGGACAATGCCTTGAGCAGTTGCCGCACGAAACGCCGTCCCTGTTCACCACACACAAGTCCAGATCCACCTTGGCCGTTCCGATATGCATCGTGGTCTTTTCCTCTATGCTGTATTTCCTGATCGGCCCGGACGGACACACCTGAGCGCAACGGTTGCACTCCACACGGCACCATCCGCGCTCATAAGACATCTCCGGTTGCATAAGATGCTCCAGCGAAGACGAAGGACGCAGCACCCCGTTGGGACATTGCGACACACAGAGCTGACAGGCCGTGCAATGCTGGTAGAACTCCTTGACACTCAGCGCTCCGAACGGAACCAGAGGAGTCTCCCGCACAGGCGCCTTCTTCCCGAGGATAACCGCTAGACCGCCGTCCACCTTCTTCTCCTGAGCCTTCATTGTCAATGCCCCAAGGGTCAATGCCGTAGTGCTGATAAATGTACGTCTTCCGTTATCTCCGGCCGCAGCCTTGTCATTGACCTCAGCCTTCCTCACAGTCTGTCCGGCCTTCATAGTCTCAGTTTCGGTCACCTTTCCGGCCTTCCAGAAAGGCTTGTATTTTATCGCGCCATGATGACAGGTGCCGATGCAGTCGAAACAGTCCACGCACCTGCTGTAGTCGATTCTGTGATTGTCCAGGTCAATGCAGGATGCCTTGCAGTTCTTCTCGCAGAGGTGACAATTCCTGCATTTGCCGGTATCGATCACCGGGCGGAAAATCGCGAACCGGGAGAAGAAACTCAGAACCGTACCGACCGGGCAGATGGTATTGCAGTATGTCCTGCCGTTACGTGCCGCAAGAATGAATATGACCACGAAAGTCACAGATGCTATCACGAAAGTAGGCAAACTCTTGAGCCACACGTCTTTATGCTCGAATGCATACCCGCCTGCCTTCTCGGCTATCCATGCGCAGAGATTGTTGCCCCACAGCCAGACCGGCGAAAGAAGATTCTGCACGATGCGGCCGAACGAACTGTATGGCGCAACCAGCACGGCAACCGAAGTGAACCCGGCCACGAGAAGGACAATGAAAACTGCCAACACGCTGTACCTGAGCCACTTCTTCTCAGGTGACCAGCTGTAGGACTTCTTGTGACTTTTACGCCAGATACTGAAAGACCTTGCGACGACATCCTGAAAAATCCCCAACGGGCATATGATCGAGCAGTAGAGCCTTCCGAAGACCAATGTCAATAGAATCAATGCGATGACAATCCCGGCATTGAGAGCGAGAACCGCCGGCAGGAACTGGATTTTCGCCAGGAAGACGAACCATCCGGCAGCGAGTCCGGTGAAATCCAAGAACAGCAACGTGCACAGAATGAACACGATACCTGCTGTTACGGCGCGGATTTTCTTAAGCATATAGTCGTAATGTTTTTAGTCCAATATTATAAGAACAGGAGCCGGGTGATTGAGAGTCAGCTTGACCTCGTCCGTCTCCGCAATGTTCAGCGTAGCCTTCCACCAGTTGTCAAAAATCACACCCGAAGTCTGCCATTTCAGCCCTTCTGACTTGATATTGAGCGAGTTGTCCGGGGACAATATCGATATTTCCCTGCCTTCGCCGACGAAAAACGATGTCGTCTCAGTTATTGCGAACGAGGTAGTCCAGTCGGAAACCATATCTATCTGCAGGCCCTCAGGAATGTCGATACCGGAGAGCATCTGCTTCTCTTTCAGGCCTCCCAGCTCCTTTGCATACTCCATCAGGTAGGACAGATTCCCTATCGTATGGTCCTCCCTCTTTCCGCCAGCTCCCAGGATATGGACTGTGTCAATGTCCCTGAAATGCGTCAGCGCATAGTGGAAAGCCTTGTTCAGGTCATTGTAGCTCTGTTCCGGATTATGGACGATCAGGTCCGCGTATTTCTTTTTGAAAGTCTCAGGCAGCGAATCCAGATCCCCGATTATCGCATCCGGCAGCCTTGGATGGCCGAAAATCTTGTCTGACCTCCGGATAAACGTGACAGCCGCCCCGTCACAGCAGACGATATAGTCCGCAGTCCGGATAAGGTAAAGGGGAAACTCCTTCTTGGGAAAATCGCCGTTGCATACGATAGCTAAAGTCGCCATTATTTCTTACGTATTATGCTCAGCCCGTGCCGTACAGGGAGAATCACCGTCTCCACACGCGGGTCCGAAGCCGCCAAATCATTGAACCGGACTATTCCGCTCGTCTGCTTGTCCGTCGGAACCTGCTCCGCATAGACCTTGCCGTCCCACAGTACATCGTCGGCCAGGATAAAGCCGCCGGGGCGGGTCAATGTCAATGCAAGTTCGTAGTAATCAGGATATTCCCTCTTGTTCGCGTCAATGAAAGTGAGGTCGTAGAGCTTTTTTCCGTCCTGTCCGCGCAGAAACTCCACAGCATCCCCGATGTGCAGTGAAACGCGACCGCTAACCCCGGCCCTCTCGAATCCCTCCAATATCAGGTCCTCCAGTTCATCATTGATCTCCAATGTGTCGATATGGCCTTCCCCTTCCAGAGCGAGAGCCATGCATATCGCCGAGTATCCCGTAAAAGTACCTATTTCCAGGACATTGCGCGGAGAAATCATACGGGTCATCATGTACAGGAACTCTCCCTGCACCTTTCCTGTAAGCATTCGGGGGTAGTTGGTGCGTATATTGGTCTGCCTCTCCAGCCAGTCCAGAGCCTCGTTACTTATCGAGCAATGCTCTTCAATGTATTTGTCCTGAGCACTTTCCATAATCTATAACAATATCAGGCAACTTGTTCTGTCAGGTGCGAAAATCCGGCAGGCCATGTCCCTGATCAGGTCTGCCGAAACCTCCTCGATTTCCCTTTTGATCTCTTCAGCAGATGCCACCTTGCCGTAGGCGAGCAGACTCTTTCCCATACTCAGACATTGAGACTCCCCGTTGTCGGAACTTATTGCAATCTGGCCGAGGAACTGTTTCTTGGCTGCGCGCAACTTTCTGTCAATCAGGGCATTGTCCTGAAGCTTCGAGATTTCTCTTCTGACCGCGTCAATGCATTTTTCCGTATTCTCTCTTTCGCACCCGAGCGAAATCGCCATTATTCCGGTATCAGAATACTGGGTGTATGAACTTTCCACGCCATAAACCCAGCCGTGCTTTTCACGCAGGATATCGTTGAGGATGGAATTCATCGCAGGACCGCCTAAAATGTTGCTCATCAATGATGTGGCGATTCTTTCCCTCTCCTCATACAGAGACGGGGCATAGCCGCCGATCACCGCATTGGCCTCGTGGTTCCGCTTGTTGATGACCTCGTCGAAAACATTGTCAAGAGTTACGGACTCGGGCCTTGTCAGCTCGCCGGAAACCATGCCGTTTCCGCTGAAGAACTTGTCGAAAGTCCTGAGCAGATCCGCTTCCATGCGTTTCTCGTCAATGTCGGCCACAATCGTAAATACCATTGACCCTGGTACGAACTTCTCCTTGTAGAATCGTCTGAGTTCATCGGCGGATGTGGCTCTGACGCTCTGGGGAGTCCCCAAAATCGGCATTGACAATGAATGTCCCCTGAAAAGCTTCTCCTCGAACCGGTCATAGACATCCTCGGACGGGCTGTCCTTGTATGACTTTATTTCGTCAATGACCACGCCGCGTTCGGTGTTCACTTCATTGTCCGGGAAGGTCGCCTCCGTGGCTATTTCCATCAGGAGCGAACTTGCTTTGGACAGGTCTTCCTTCAGTATGGTGGCGTGCAGAACTATCTCCTCCTTGGTGGTGTAGGCATTCAGTTCTCCGCCGAGTCTGTCGAGGTAACCGTTTATCACTGAGGAACTTTTGTGTTCGGTCCCCTTGAACAGTGTGTGCTCCGTAAAGTGAGCTATCCCGCTGTGGAATCCCTGTTCATATCTCGTTCCGCAAGCAATGCCCAACGAACAGTAGGCTACGGCCGAACCGCTTCTTTTCACGGCGTAGCGTATCCCGCAATCAGCTCTTCCGCTTATCATCTTACCTCGTTTTAGCGATTATCTTCAGGTCTCCCTTGTGGAAGCCGGCCTCGTCCTCCTTCTTGAGTGTGCGTTTCCTGTAATAGAAAAGTTCGTGAGTTCTCGCGTCAATGAGAATTCTCCAGCATACTGAACCTTTTTCCGGTTCGGCTGGTGCAACTACGTAGCTGACGAGCGTTCTGCTGTCACCTGACAGGAAAAGGCTGTCTGCCACTTCTCCGTCCACGATGTCCAGTCCCTTCCTGGCCATTTTCCTGCAGAAGGTGGAATCGACCGTCTCAGACAGGTCTTCCCTGGCGATGACGACTCTTCTGCCTGACGATTTGCCCAGCGGGGTGACGTATGTCCTGAGTCCTGAGAAGTTTCCGTTAAGGGATTTGGCAATGTAGCCCTGCATGATGTCCACGAGTCCCGGAATCATCGCGGCTTCCCTTCCGGAAGGTATGTCGGCTGCAGCGACAGGGATGCTTACGACATTGACCATGTCATTTACGGTCTTCGCCGTGGCGCGGCCTTTTACGATGGTGAGCATCATGATGCCTGGCTTGGATTCAGGGCGGTACTTGACCTTTACCGGCAGCATGAAGTAGTATTCCTCATTGTTCTTGAGCGAGTTGAAGTCTTCGAGAGAGCAGAATTCGAAGGCAGAGAGGCTCCATGTGTTGTTCACGGCCTCACGGATGACCGGGTCGATAAAGTGGTTTCCGGAAAGGACCACTTTCATTGTCCTGGTCGTGAAATCGCTCAGTTTCTCTTTTCTTGTCGTTATCTGGGCCTGGCCGAAAGCTGCTATTGTCAATGTAAATGCGGCCAATGCTGTAAAAAGTCTTCTCATTGTACGATATTTGTAAGGGATACAAAGTTACAAAATAATGATTATTTTTGTGAAACAGAATAAACGTAAGATTTATGGAAACGGATAATATCATGGAGCGTCGCGAACGCGAAAGCCAATTGGCAAGGGAAAAGAAACTGAAGCGTACAATGTGGATTCTGGTCGTTGTTGCCGTCGCTTTGGTTGCAGTTTTGGGATACGTATGGAGCCAGAAGTCTTCATTGATCAGCGAACTTGAGGATGAGAAGAGAGACCTGACTGAGCAGATGGAGAGTCTCCAGAACGATTATGCAACATTGTCATCCGACTATGACAATATCAATTCGCAGCTGGATACGTCCAGGGCTGAGGTCGCAGATCTTCTCGAAAGGATCAAGAAAACCAATGCGACAAACCGTGCGAAGATGCGTCAGTATGAGAAGGAACTCGGTACATTGCGCAGCATCATGCGCAACTACATCGTGCAGATCGATTCTCTCAATTCATTGAACCACAAGCTTACGGCGGAAGCTGCGGCAGCAAGGCGAGAGGCTGCGGCGAGCAAGGCGGAGAGCGCACAGCTTTCACAGCAGGTAGAGAACCTTACCGGCCAGGTGGCTGCAGGCTCTGTCATCAAGGCACGCGGACTGCATATCGCCGCATACAATTCTTCGGACAAGGTTACGGACCGCAGCAGCAGGACAGTCAGACTGCTGACTTCGCTTTCACTGGTGGAGAACGACCTGGCGCCTAAAGGACCTGTACGTGTGTTTATCCGCGTGAAGGATCCTGACGGAATCATCCTTACGAATTCCAACCGCTCGTCGTTTACTTTCAATGGCGAGACAATGGTTGCCTCGGCTTCCAGAAGAGTGGATTATGAAGGAAGCGAAGTGGACCTGAGCATATATCTGAACGATATCCCGGAATATCGCAAAGGTGTATATACTGTAGAGGCTTACACTGAACAGTCTTTCCTCGGAAAGTCTGAACTGATGCTCAGATAATCATTGATTTACATTCACGTCCCATTCTGCAGAAGTTTCTGCACTTACTGTGGTTTCTATTCCGAGGCTGTTCCGGTCTGCCGGGAAAGGAACCTGGGACTTGATGTCGAAAGCAGGAGGTTCTCCAAGTATGCCGGACTAGTCTGTTCGGAGATAGAGGCACGTGCGGATGAAATCGGTGCGACATTGCCTTCGGAGGCCCATCCTGAATATCGGGACACATTATATATAGGAGGCGGTACCCCATCGGTGCTGCCTTTTGACGTATTGGAGCGCATCGTCTCCTGCCTTAACAAGACGGTTTTTGGTTCTGAAAGCCATGACTATCTGGAGTTTACGCTTGAGGTCAATCCTGAGGATATCGTGGAGAAAGGCGAGGTGTATCTGCAGTCGCTTGAGCGTCTCGGAGTCACCAGAATCAGTATGGGGATACAGTCCTTCGATGATAAGGTCCTGAAATGGATGAACCGCAGACATGATTCCGCTCATGCTGAACAGGCATATTGGATGCTGCGCGGCCACGGCTTCAGGAACATCAGCATTGACCTGATTTTCGGCATCGGAGGCTTGTCGCGGCAGACTTGGGAGGCGACTGTGCACAAGGCGATGGGGCTGAGTCCTTCGCATATTTCGGCATATCAGCTTTCCGTGGAGGAAGGCAGCGCGCTGGCCAGGGAAGTCGAGGCAGGGCGCTACACTGAAGCTTCGGAAGAGGAATGCCGGACTCAGTATGAGATGCTGTGCTCCATATTGGAGGAGAACGGCTACCATCACTACGAGGTGTCCAATTTTGCATATTCGGGCTTCGAATCCAGGCACAATTCTTCGTATTGGCGTCGCGTGCCGTATGTCGGTCTGGGCCCTGGAGCCCACTCCGCTGTCGCGGATGAAAGGGGACGGGTCAATGTCAGGAAGTGGAATACCGAGACGGAAGATGATTATGTCTCCGAGAGCGAAGTGCTTGATGATGAGGATGTCAGGGTCGAGGAGATAATGCTCGGACTCCGTACAGATGAGGGCGTTTCTCCTTCGTTGCTTCCGCAGACGATTATGTCCAGATTCCTGGAGGAAGGTGTGCTGTGCCGGACTGTTTATGGGAATGTGAGGATTCCTGAAGACAGGTTCTTTGTTTCAGATGAAATAATTCGTGAATTGTTATGATACTCGAGTCCAATGTTTATGTAAGACGGATAGAAGCTGTCCGTAGGCTTATGAGCAGCAAAGGCATTGATGCTGTGATTATTAGTGGCTCTGACCCGCACGCGAGCGAATATCCTGCTTCGCGCTGGAAACAGGTGGAGTGGGTGTGCGGATTTACGGGCGAGGCCGGAGATGTGGTGATAACTCAGGACCACGCCGGGCTCTGGACTGACACGAGATATTTCATACAGGCGGAGCAGCAGCTTGCCGGAACTGGGGTTGCGCTCCATAAGACAAGAATTCCTGGGGAGGTCAGGATTCCGCAATGGCTTGCTGATTCCGCATTTGCGGACAGATGGGGAAGCGTGGCCCTCGCTGTCGATGGTCTTTCCCAGCCGGTTTCGTTCATAAACGAGCTTGAAAACGCATTCGGCTGCAGACAGGTCCGGATTCTGGATCTTCCTGACATGCTCGACGATTTGTGGATGGACAGGCCTGCGGTTCCGGCAACACCGGTTATCACGTTGGGAGAAGACCTGACAGGCGAGTCGCGGCTGTCCAAACTGGGGCGACTGAGGAGTTTCATTGACGGAAAAAACTGTGACGCCATACTGGTAACGGCGCTGGACGAGATTGCTTGGCTGCTGAACGTGCGCGGGTCCGATGTGGAGTATAACCCGGTGGTATTGTCGTATCTTCTTGTCACTCAGGATAATGCTGAGTGGTTCGTGCGCAAGTCCAAGACTGTGGATGACGAGACTTATGACAGTTTCGATGAACTGATGAAGGACGGGGTGGAGATAAAGTACTATGATGATATATGTATCAGTCTGTCTGAATATGCCTGCTCGGGAGCGCGTCTTTATGCCGATACCGCTACATTGAACTATCATCTCTACAAGGTGCTGAAGGATGTGGGGGACAATTTCTCGATGGCGGAGGGAGCGTCTCCTGTGCCGCTGTACAAGGCGGTAAAGAACGGAACGGAGATAGAGGGAATGCGTGAGGCACACGTTGAGGACGGTGTGGCAATGGAGAAGTTCCTCTGGTGGCTGGACTGCTGCATGAAAGACGGCATCGAGCTGTCAGAGTGGGACGCAGCCCGCTATCTCGGTTCGTTACGTGCTGAGATTCAGGGATATAGAGGCGACAGTTTCCAGACGATTTCCGCTTACGGGCCGTCTGCTGCATTGCCGCATTACGTTACTCCGGAAGGTGGCGGCAGGATGCTCGAGCCTCACGGACTTTATCTGTGCGATTCCGGCGGACAATACCTGTTCGGCACGACTGATATTACCAGGACTGTTCCGCTCGGGCCTTGTGACGGGCTGGAAATGGAGGATTATACTTTGGTGCTGAAAGGTCATATCGGCTTGGCAATGTCGGTTTTCCCCGCAGGTACTGCAGGCTGCCAGATAGATTATGCGGCACGTTCTTCGCTCTGGCAGGCAAGGCGGAATTTCGGCCACGGCACCGGTCATGGAGTGGGTTTCTTCCTCAATGTGCATGAAGGGCCTCAGGACATCCGCCAGAATCTGAATCCGCAGCCGCTTGTGCCCGGGATGATCACTTCTGATGAGCCCGGTCTGTATCGCGAAGGGCTACACGGCATAAGACACGAGAGTCTGCTGCTCTGCAAAGATGCCGGGGTCAATGAATTTGCCTCCTGGCTCTGTTTCGAGCCTCTGACGCTTTGCCACATTGACACTTCCGCCATTATTGCTGACTTGCTGACGAGCGACGAGCGCGACTGGCTCAATGCCTACAACGAGCGTGTATGGCAGAATCTTTCGCCGCTTTTGCCTGAAGAAGTCGCTTTGTGGCTTAGAACCAAGACATTACCGATTTAGTCATTCTTGGTGACATCTCTGTCCTGCTGTTGGTTTTTTTCGGTGGAATCATTATCTTTACGAGTGGTGTGGTGACTTGTCGGGAGTCGTTTCCGCGGTTAAAGCCATGCCTGAAGAACAAGATGAAAAGTGATTCTCTAATTACATTTGTTGCAGGTGCCGCCATCGGTGCCGTGCTTGGAGTCCTGTTCGCTCCGGAAAAGGGCGAAGTTACCCGCAAGAAAATCAAGGATGCAGCGATAGAAGGCTATGATACGGCGAAGGCGAAGGCCAATGAAGCTTATGCTTATGCCAAGGACAAGGCCGGTAAGGTGCGCAGGGACCTGGAAGATCTGAAGGCTGTCCTCACGGAGGAGGGCAATGAAATGAAGGACGAGGTGAGGGCTAAGGTGCTCGACCAGCTCGACCGTCTCGAGAGGGCCTTGGAGAAGGAAGAAATCGATGAACAATACGATGCCTGATGAAAAACAGTTTTACAGAACCTGCTGAAAGGCTTGCTGAAAGTGCTGCGCAGTACATTGACCTGAAGGTCGATGAAGTCAAGGTGCGCACTGCGAAAGGCCTTTCCATAGCTCTGAACAGGCTTCTTGTGGCTATATTGCTGCTGACATTGTGCAGTATCGTGCTGATGTCCGCGGCATTTGGAGGTGTGCTGCTTCTGGGTGACCTGATAGGCAGTTATGCGGCCGGTGCGTTTATAGTGGCGGCGATTTTCCTGGTGCTGCTCATCGTGCTGTTCCTGTTGCGTGACAAATTATTCCTGAATGGACTGGTGCGGATGTTTGTCCGGCTGTTCTTCGAAGAAGAAGGAGGCGAAGATGAAGTACACTGACATAAAGGATATGGCAGGGCTGGACGCTGCCCGCAAGGAGCTGAATGCCAAGCTGAATGCCAAAGGGGCTGAGGTGCTCTCCCGCTGGGAAGACACCAAGGAGGCATATTCTACGGTAAATCTTTTGGCTTACGGCCTGAAAAGCATTTCCGGACCTGTACCTTTCGACAGGATTGTACTCTGGGCTATCCGGGCCATACGTAGATTCTTATAGACATAATACTAAAAAAGGATGGCCTGAAAAGACCATCCTTCTTTAATTATGTTGTGTCAGTGATTATCCGATAAATCCATTTGCATGGAGGAATGCGTTCACGGCAACTGTAGTGAATACTACGAAGATAAGTGAAGCAACGATGATTCCGATGACCTTGATTCTGTTGAACCAGGTCTTGTTGTCCCAACCGATGGTCTGGAACATGCTCCAGAAACCGTGGCAGAGGTGGAACCATATTGCAACGAACCAGATGATGTAGATCAGAAGAACCCATACGCTGCTGAATGTCTGTTCGAGAAGCATGTAAGGATTCTCAGCCTCGCCTCCGGTGAATTCCATAAGCTGCATCTTGGCCCAGAAGTGTGTAAGGTGGAAGAAGATGATGCCGAGGATGATGATACCGAGTACGAACATGTTCTTGGCTGACCATGAGTCTGCCTTTGCTCTGGACTCTACTTCATAACGCTTGTAGCCGCCGCGAGCCTTGATGTTGTACCAGGTGAGGTAGCATCCGTAAACGATGTGTACGATGATGCCGAGAGCCAGCACAGGGACCATGATGGTCACGATAGGAAGCGCCATGAAGTCGCAACCGAGCTGGAACAGTCCGTCAACCTTGTCCCAACCGCCTGTGAATGAATCTATTACAGAAAAGAAATTGATAGTTCCGTGGAGCAGCAGGAATACAACAAGAAATGCACCGCTGACAGCCTGGATGAACTTTCTCCCGATGGAGTAGTGGAATGCGTTCGCCATTAGTTAAAATAAAGTTAAAACCATTACTTCGAGATGGTGGTCCATCAAGTGGGACCCTGCCAATCTCCTGATTGCGATTGCAAAGATATGGTGTTTCTTGCAAGTTTCATAATATTTCGATAATTTTGTTTCCGGAAAATCATCGAAAACAATGTATAAAAGGGTACTTCTCAAGTTAAGCGGAGAAAGTCTGGGCGGCAATGCCGGCAAAGGACTCGACACCGCAAGTTTACAGGCAGCGGCTGAAGAAATCGCTTCAGCGGCCAAGGCAGGACTTCAAATCGCCATTGTCAATGGTGGTGGAAACATCTTCCGCGGCCTTCAGGGTGTGGGCAAGGGTTTCGACAGAGTAGATGGTGACAAGATGGGAATGCTTGCCACAGTGATAAATTCACTTGCATTGTCAATGTTCATAAAGGAACAGGGCGTGAATGCACAGGTCTTCACTGCCACTCCGATGGAGCCGGTTGCCAAGTATTACATGAGAGATGACGCAGTGAAAGTGATGGAAGAGGGCGGAGTTGCCCTTATCGCGGGCGGAACAGGTAATCCGTTCTTCACCACGGACTCCGGAGCGGCTCTCAGGGCTTTGGAAATCGGTGCTGATGCGCTTCTGAAAGGTACCAGAGTGGATGGCGTATATACGGCTGACCCGGAAAAGGACCCGTCTGCCGTGAAGTATGAGGAACTGACATTCGAGAAGGCCATCACGGACCACCTGAAGGTGATGGACCAGACCGCATTTGCCCTCTGCAGTGAAGGCAATATGCCGATAATCGTATTCGACATGAACTGCAAAGGCAATCTGACCAGATTGCTGAAGGGCGAGAAAGTGGGTACTCTCGTACACGTATAACCATAAAAACTAAGATATTATGTTACCAAGAGTTAATGAGATTGTCACAGGAGCTGACAAGAAAATGAAAGAGTCTGTGGCTTTCTTGGAGGAAGACCTCAAGACATATCGCGTAGGCAAGGCCAATCCTTCTATATTGAACAATGTCCTCGTGGATTACTATGGAACTCCGACTCCGGTGCCGCAGGTGGCTTCCGTGACTGCTCCGGATGCCAAGACGATCCTCATCCAGCCGTGGGAGAAAACCATGATCGCGAAGATCGAGAAGGCTATCATGGATGCCAATGTCGGTCTCACCCCGCAGAACAACGGCGAGCAGATCCGCTGCAACATCCCGCCGCTAACTGAGGAGCGCAGGAAGGAACTTATCAAGAAAGCGAGGTCAGCAGGAGAGAACTGCAAGGTGGTTGTGCGCAACGCACGTCGTGACGCAGTGGAACTTCTGAAGAAAGCTGTCAAGAACGAAGGACTTCCTGAGGACGGCCAGAAAGAGGGCGAGGAGGAAGTACAGAAAGTTACTGACAAGAATGTCAAGGAGATAGACGCTCTCATAGCGGCTAAGGAAAAAGACATAATGACTGTATAGTCAATGAAATCTGAGGCTGCCTGACAAACCGGGCAGCCTTTTTTAATTATACGGAACTTGATGGGGACAAGACTTGAACTCATACCGGTAGGGGAGTGGAACATATTTCCGGAAGGCAAGGCGCCGATGCTGATTGCCGGGCCGTGCAGTGCGGAATCTGAATTGCAGGTGATGCAGACGGCTGAAGGCCTCAGGACATTGGGCGTAAATGTGTTCCGGGCAGGTGTCTGGAAGCCTCGCACACATCCGAACACTTTCGAAGGCGCAGGCGCTCCCGCTCTGCAGTGGCTACGGAGGGTGCAGAAAGAGCTCGGGATGAAAGTGGTTACCGAGGTGGCAGGTGAAAAGCATGTCTCCGACTGTATCAGGTCAGGTGTGGATATGGTGTGGATAGGGGCCCGCACCACTGCAAATCCGTTTCTTGTGCAGGAAATAGCTGACGCTTTGAAAGGTACGGATATTCCTGTCCTTGTGAAAAATCCCGTGAGCCCCGACATTGACCTGTGGATAGGAGCTCTCGAACGTCTGAATCAGGCAGGAGTGAAGAAGCTCGGCGTGGTGCATAGAGGTTTTTCTACGGGGGAAAAGTCCAGATACAGAAATGAGCCGCTCTGGCAGATAGCCGTCGAACTGCGCACACGTTATCCTGAATTGCCGTTTTTTGCAGACCCGAGCCACATAGGAGGCAGCCGCGAATATCTGCATGAACTGTCCCAGAGAGCGTTGGACCTTGGACTGGACGGACTTATGATAGAGTCGCACTGTGATCCGGCCAGTGCCAAGAGTGATGCCGGTCAGCAAGTTACGCCGGAGGATTTCGGAAAGCTGATTTCCGGTCTGGTGGTGCGGAAAGCTGATTCGGACAGTCCTGAGTACAAGGAAAATATCGACCAGTTGAGGGAGCAGATAGATGTCATTGACGAAAATCTGCTGAGTCTTCTCGCCTCGAGGATGAATCTCAGCCGGAGTATCGGAAAATATAAGAAGGAGCACAATATAGCCATTCTCCAGACATCGAGGTGGGATGCTGTCCTGTCACAGATGAAGGAAAGGGCTGAATCTTACGGCTTGTCGGCGGAGTTCGTGTCGGCGATATTCAATGCCATACATGAAGAGTCTGTGCAGGAACAGAACAAGATCCTGTCGGACGATGAAGAGTAACGGAGTTATGCTTTATGCTCGCCGAGGGCATTGAGAAGCGTGGTTTCGAATACTTCTTTCTCGTGGTCGGTTACGAAGCTGACCTCGATAGGGGTGTGGAACATCCGTTTTCTCAGGGCTTCAGGCATTTTCTTGTAGTCGCGCAGTCTCTGGCTGTCCTTTTCGGTCGTGGCTACGAGAGCTGTAGGCCATTTCTTGGTCGCCAGAAGTAGGCGTCTGATATCCATCCCGGTGTATTTGTGATGGTCGTTGAACTTGAAATGCTTGACCATCTCATAGTTGTCGCTGAGGTATCTTCTCAGTGGCGTGTCGGAAGCGATTCCTGAAACCAGAATCAGATTGTGCGAGTAGATGTATCGTCTGTCGTAGTCCTCAAATACCGGCTCCAACGGACAGTAGCTGATGGTCGTGAACAGAACCGTCATCTTTTTCCCGGTCTTGTCCGTACCCTGGCATGTCTCCAGGTCGAAATCTGAAATCTGAAGCGATTTCACCCACTCTATCTTCTCCCAGTTCTCCATGAATTTCGGACACTTGGTCACGATGATCACATTGGCATGGAAAAGTCTTTCGGGAAGGTCGCGCAGTCTGCCGAACGGCAGCAGGCAGTCCTTGCTCGGCGGACGGTTGTAATCGACGAGGACGATATTGAATGCAGCCTGGAGGGAACGGTACTGGAATGCGTCGTCGAGAACGATCAACTCCGGGGTCTGGACGTCCTTGTGTACACATTTGCGGTATTTCCGGGATGTCTTGATCTTGTCCGGGTGGAGCAGCAGGTCGCAGCCTTCCACTCTCGTACGGTCCACAGCCACAGTTACTTTCGGGAATTTTCTCTTTATCTGAAGAGGCTCGTCACCTGCGAATGAAGCAGAGTCGTCCACCATAATCTGCTGGAAACCGCTGCTCTTGCGCTTATGTCCTCTGGAGAGTACCGCGATATGCTTGCCACCCCATTTCTCGCTTGCGAGCAATGTCCTGAGAATCATCTCCGTATGAGGAGTCTTGCCGGTTCCGCCTGCGGCAATGTTGCCTACGCAGATGGTTGGAGCCTCGCAAGTATGCACCTTGAATACCCCGCTGTCATACAGGGCATGCCTTATTTTCAAGGTGAGGTAATATGGTGCTAATAATATCCTCTCAAGCATAGCACGCAAAGTTAATAAAAAATATGGAAAACCTATCCTATAAACCATATACGCTTGAACTTTCTTCAAGCGGACAGTTTCCCCATCGTTCTGAAACATAGTCCAGCAGCGCCATGACTTCATCTGCGGTCGGTGCCGTGACCAGTTTTACACGCGTCTCCTTGAAGTCTGGCAGGCCTTTGAAGTAGCAGGACAGGTGTCTTCTCATCTCCAGAACTCCTGTAACGGGGCCCTTCAGCCCGGTCGAAAGCGAAAGATGCCATTTGGCGAGAGCGACCCTGTCATTGACACTCATCGACGGCGGAATTTCGCCGGTGGTCAGGTAATGCTTGATTTCTCTGAATATCCACGGATGCCCGAAAGACGCGCGGCCCACCATGATGCCGTCAACTCCGTATTTCCCGAACGCTTCACCGGCTTTCTGAGGCGAATTTATGTCCCCGTTCCCGATAATCGGGATGTGCATCCGGGGGTTCTCCTTCACCTGTCCGATAAGTGTCCAGTCAGCCTCGCCCTTGTACATCTGGCATCTGGTGCGGCCGTGGATGGTCAATGCAGAGATTCCCGCATCCTGCAGCCTCTCCGCAAGCGGTACTATGATCTTGGAACTCTCATCCCATCCGAGCCTGGTCTTGACAGTCACCGGTTTGCTTACGGCTTTCACGATCCGCTCCGTTATCATCACCATCTTGTCCGGCTCGCGCATCATCCCCGAACCGGCGCCGCGGCCCGCAATCTTGTTGACCGGACAGCCGAAATTTATGTCAATGATATCGCAGCCATGTCCTCCGGCAATCTGGTCTGCATTGTCGGCCATTTTGGCAGCCTCCACCATCGCGTCCGGATCATTGCCGTAGATCTGGATTGCTATAGGGGCCTCGTCTTCGGAGGTCTTCATTTTCGCTATGGCCTTGGCGGCGTCCCGTATCAGCCCGTCGGACGGAATGAATTCAGTATAAACCATATCCGCGCCGAATTTCTTGCACACGATGCGGAAAGACGCGTCTGTCACGTCTTCCATCGGAGCCAGCAGGACAGGCTTCTCGCCCAAGTCAATGTTTCCAATCTTCATAGTTGTCGTGGAATCGTTTTACTGCAAAATTTTCGGTTTCAATTCCACAAAATTACTAAATCAGGCTTGAATTTTGTGGCATAACGGCCCGGAAAATTCAAAAGCTTCAAAGAAAACAAAACATAAACATCTGATATGTCAAAGGAAATCAAAACTATAGGAGTCCTGACATCGGGAGGAGATGCTCCAGGAATGAATGCCTGTATCCGTGCGGTGACACGTAGCGCCATCTTCAACGGAATGAAGGTGATGGGTATCTACAGGGGCTTCGAAGGCCTTATTCACGGAGAAATCAAGGAACTGACCACCGAGAGTGTCAGCAACACCATCCAGCGTGGCGGTACTTTCCTGAAAACCGCAAGAAGCAAGGACTTCATGACAGTAGAGGGCAGGAAGGCTGCCTATGACAACCTGGTTAGCCACGGCATTGACGCACTTATAGTCATTGGCGGAAACGGCTCATTGACAGGAGCGCAGGACCTGGCGAGAGAATATG
>ULTG01006674.1_pt1 | contig 18861 bp, 20 predicted proteins | sample 1957461 | NCBI WGS metagenome assembly ULTG01 (sample SAMEA4835730, study PRJEB28245) | human gut metagenome | biome: gut microbiome; material: fecal sample | place: Denmark | collected 2008
GGCTTCACGACTGCGTTCATGTCTATTTCGACCCCGCTTACGAACCTCCTTCAGGCGGTCGGCAGAACGGATATCCCCGTAAAAACAATGCTCGTCTCCGCCGTCGTCAAAATAATCTGCAACTTCGCCCTCGTCGGCATACCGGGCATCAACTTCAACGGCGCGGTTATCGGAACAGTCCTGTTCTATGTTATAAACGTCATTCTCAATGTCATCGCCGTTATAAAAGTCACTAAAGTCCGCATTGATATAATGTCCGATTTGATAAAACCGCTTATCTCCGCCGCCATGTGCGGTCTCGCGGCGTGGGCGGCTTACGGTCTGCTCGGCAACTATGTGCTCAAGAGCGTCAGCCACGGCGCGGATATCGCGCTGCTCGCCGCCATCATAATCGCCGTTATTGTGTATGCGATAGCTATCATCGTCTTCAAGGGCATCGTGCGCGAGGATATAGAATCTTTGCCCGCAGGCGAAAAAATTGCAAAAGTACTTGAAAAATATGAACTTTTGGGTTAGAATATTTCTTGCCGATAAAATCAGACAGGGGATCATATGGTAGACTTTAAGCAGAAAGAAAAATACGATATAAACGATCTCCTTGAGATCATGCGTCTGCTCCGTGCTCCGGGCGGCTGTCCGTGGGATGCCCAGCAGACTCATATGAGCATCCGAAAGAACCTTATCGAAGAGACCTACGAAGTTATCGAAGCTATCGACAAGGACGATAAGGAGCTGATGACCGAAGAACTCGGCGATTTGCTCATGCAGGTCGTGTTCCACGCTCAGATGGAGCAGGAGGCGGGCAACTTCGATTTCGGCGATGTCACCGACGGCGTGTGCAAAAAGCTCATCGAGCGCCACCCGCATGTTTTCGGCGAGGTCGAGGTCTCCGGTGTCGGCGATGTGCTCAATAACTGGGACGCCATAAAACGCCGCTCAAAGGGACAGAAAAAGGGGAGCGAGCCTATGCTCAGCATCCCGCGTGAGCTTCCCGCGCTTATGAGAGCGACCAAGATTCAGCAGAAAGCGGCGGCGGTCGGCTTTGACTGGGACAATGTCTCCGGCGCTCAGCAGAAAGTGCTCGAGGAGGCGAAGGAGCTTTCCGAGGCAATCGAATCGGGCGACAAGGAGCATATTTCCGAGGAGCTCGGCGATCTGCTTTTCTCCGCCGTCAATGTTTCGCGCTTTGTCAAGTGCGATGCCGAGGAGGCGCTGACTGCGGCTTCCGATAAGTTTATAGCCCGTTTTATCCGCGTTGAACAGCTTGCGCGCGAGCGCGGCATCGATATGGAGTCCGCTCCGCTTGAAAAGCTCGACGAACTCTGGGATGAAGCCAAGGCAGAGAGCAGAAAATAATAACGATGACTGTGTCCAACGGACATTGCATAAAAAAGAAAAGAAAAAATAAAAGGAGAAACACGTAATGAATAAGACAGAGTTTATTGCTGCCGTTGCAGCAAAAGAGGGACTTGAGAAGAAGACCGCCGAGAAGGCTGTCAACGCTGTTATCGCTTGCATCGGCGATGCTCTCGCATCGGGCGACAAGATTCAGATCGCAGGCTTCGGCACTTTCGAGGTCAGAGAGCGCGCAGCTAAGACTGCCCGTAACCCCAGAACCGGCGAGACCATCGATGTCCCCGCATGCAAGGTTCCCGCTTTCAAGGCCGGCAAGGGCCTTAAGGACAAGGTTGCAAAATAATTTTGCTGGCTTTTCAGGGGCAGAAATGCCCCTGATTTTTTTAACGTTCTAATGTTCTGAAAGGATGCGGCTTTTGCCGCGGAATGTTATGAGACTTGATAAGTATCTTAAGGTGTCGCGCCTGATAAAGCGCCGCACCGTCGCAAACGAGGTCTGCGACGCAAAGCACGTCACGGTAAACGGCAAAATAGCCCGCGCGTCTTATGATGTGAAGGTCGGCGATGTCATTGAAATATCCATGGGTCAGAATGTGACCCGTGCGCGTGTTCTCAATGTTGCCGAGACTGTCCGCAAAGAGGACGCCGCCGCGATGTACGAAATTCTGTAAATCGGTCATAATCGAGAGCCTCCCGCCGTATTATTAACGGACGGGAGGTTTTATTTATGACGGAAGAAAACAAAGTTCAGGCATTGCCCCACAATCTTATAATGGAAAACAGAAATCGCCTGACCGTCTCCGGCGTGTCCGATGTGGACAGCTTTGACGAGCAGACGGTCGTGATATTCACGCAGATGGGGGAGCTGATCGTGCGCGGCAGCGACCTGCATATAATCAATCTCAATGTCGACAGCGGCGAACTGAGCCTTGAGGGCACGGTCAATTCGCTGACCTATTCCGACGAACAGCCCGGAAAAGGCGGATTTTTCAGCCGCGTGTTCCGCTGATGGAGTATATCCAGGGGCTGGACGGCCAGATATCCGTCTTTCTGCATTCGCTCGGCATCGGCTTTCTGCTCGGAGTGTTCTATGATGCCGTGTGCGCCGTCCGCGCCGTTCTGCCGGGCGGGCGCAAAGTCATATTCGTGACTGATATTCTCTATGTAATAGTCTGCGCCTTTGCTTCGTTTTGTTTTATACTCGTGCTCAATGACGGGCGCACCCTGCTCTATATCCTCGCGGCGCAGCTGCTCGGCTTTGCAGCCGAACGCCTGAGTCTCGGCGCGGCGGCAAAACATCTCGGTCTGCTTATTTCGTCAAAGCTCAGAAAGCTCTTCTGGCGGATAAAAGACGTCGTCAGCAAGCCGCTTTGCAGCTTAAAAGGAAAAATATCACAGAAATTAACGCCGCCCGGGGAAAAAGATGGAATAATGTCAAATAAAAATGAAAAAAATATGAATTACCTCTTGAAAAAGGGGCGCAATATGTTGTATACTTTGAATAGGCAAATATGCCCCAAAGCAAGAAAACAGAAGGTCAAAGGGAAACGTAAGAATGTCGGAAAAAAAGCGCAGACTCAAAAAAAGGCATAGTACCATACTGATGATCGTGTTCGCGGTCGCAGTGTGTTATTTCCTTATATCCTTTATAGTCATGCAGTCCGATATCAAATCTCAGGAGAAGTACAATGCTCAGCTCAGAACTCAGCTTGCCGATAAGAAAGCCGAGAATGAGGAGCTTGAAAAGCTTGTCAAGAGTTCGGATCTCGATGATTATGTCGAGCAGATAGCAAGGCGTGAACTCGGCTATGTTTTCCCGGATGAAAGGGTATATTACAACGAACAGCAGTCGGCGGACAAGTAAAAAAAGGGAGCAGCGTACTATTATGCAGATCGAGCAGGGAAGTGTTGTTAAGGGTAAGGTGACCGGTCTTACCGATTTTGGTGCATTTGTTGAACTTGAGGGCGGAAAAACGGGTATGATCCATATTTCCGAGGTCTCAACGTCTTATGTCAAGGATATCAGAGAGCATTTGCAGCTAAACCAGGAAGTTACGGCGAAGGTCATTTCGATCAGCCCCGAAGGCAAGATAGCCCTTTCGATAAAGAAGCTCAATGCCGACAATAACGGCGGCGACCGTCCTCAGCGCAGACCACGTCCTTCGGGCGACAGACAGGGTCAGCAGAACAGACCGCATCAGCAGGGCAGACAGGTCGAAGCCGTCAATCAGGAGACTTCCGGCAACCAGTCCTTTGAGGATATGATGGCAAAATTCAAGCAGATCAGCGATGAAAAAATGACCGATCTGAAAAGATCTTCCGATTCTAAGCGCAGCGGAGGCTATTCGAGGCGCGGCGGCGGCAGACAGTAAAAAATGCATTATCAGGCGGGCGTTCAGCCCGCTTTTTTGATTTAAGAAAAAGGAGCGATCTTGTGATTATCAAAAACGCCGTTATACATACGGTAACGAACGGTACTATCGAAAACGGATATATCGAGTTTGATGAAAAAATAATCTCCCTGGGCGATATGAAAGACTGCCCGCAGGGCGAGGCTTATGACGCCAAGGGCGCGGCGCTCTATCCCGGCTTTATCGATGCCCATACACATATCGGCATCACCGAGGATTCGCTGACCTTTGAGGGCGAGGACTGCAACGAGATGACTGATCCCGTCACGCCGAACCTCAGAGCTCTCGATGCCGTCAACGCTCTCGACAGATGCTTTGAAGAGGCGAGAGAGGCGGGCGTTACCTGCGTGCTGACCTGCCCGGGCAGCGCGAACCCCGTAGCCGGTCAGATAGCGGCGATAAAAACCCATGGCGTGTGCATAGATGATATGGTTGTCAAGGCTCCCGCCGCGATGAAATTCGCCCTCGGCGAGAATCCCAAGACCGTCTATAACGAGAAAAAGATGGCGCCCAGCACGAGAATGGCGACCGCCGCGATAATCAGAGAACAGCTGACAAAGACCCGCGAATATATCAAAAAAGATAAGGCAAGCCGCGAGTTCGACGCAAAGCTCGAAGCTCTCGCTCCGCTGTTTGAGGAGCATATGCAGATGCATATTCATGCCCACCGCGCCGATGATATCTTTACCGCCGTGCGTATCGCCGAGGAGTTCGGGCTCGATTATTGCGTTGTCCACTGCACTCAGGGTCATCTTATTGCCGACAGACTCGCGAAAGCCGGGGTCAAGGCGTTCAGCGGACCTCTCATCAGCGACCGCTGCAAGCCCGAGCTCAAAGATTCCACCCCCGCAACCCCGGGCGTGCTCAGCAAAGCGGGCGTAAAGACCGCTATAGTCACTGACCATCCGGTTATTCCGATTCAGTATCTGCCGCTGTGCGCGGGACTTGCCGTGCGCGAGGGCATGACTCATGATGATGCGCTGAGAGCCATAACCATAAATCCCGCCGAGATGTGCGGAATCGCCGACCGCGTCGGCTCGCTCGAAGTCGGAAAGGATGCCGATATGAGCCTGTTCGATTCCGATCCGCTGACCCTCTTCGCAAAGCCGCTGCTCGTTGTCGGCGACGGCGAGATTCTCATGGAGGGAAAGCCCAATGCGTGAGATAGATGTCAGTCTCATAACCGAAGCGGTCAGCCGCGCGTGCATCAGCGCCAACAAAGTTCTGCCTGATGACCTCGCAGCGCTTATCAAAAAGAGCGCCGATACCGAAACCGACGATGTGCCCAAAGATATAATGTGCCGTCTGTGCGATAATCTCTGCGCTGCAAAGGAACTGGATATTCCAATCTGCCAGGACACCGGAATGGCTGTTATCTTTGCAAAAATCGGTCAGGATGTCCACTTTGTCGGCGGCAGCTTTAAAGACGCCGTCAACGCCGGAGTCGCAAAGGGCTACACCGAGGGCTATCTCAGGAAGTCGGTCGTTGCCGATCCGCTCAGGCGCATCAATACCGGCGACAACACCCCGGCTGTTCTGCATATCGAACTTGTCGAGGGCGATAAAGTCGAACTGACCGTCGCTCCCAAGGGCTTCGGCAGCGAGAATATGAGCGCGCTTAAAATGTTCACTCCCTCCGCCTCGCGCGAGGATATTATAGATTATGTTGTCGATGTCGTTCGCCGCGCGGGGAGCAACCCCTGCCCGCCGATGGTTATAGGCGTCGGTATCGGCGGCGATTTCGAGCAGTGCGCGCTGCTCGCCAAAAAGGCTCTCTGCCGCCCGGTCAGCGAGCCGAATGCCGATGAGTATTACGCCGCGATGGAATCGGAGATACTCGAAAAGGCAAATGCCCTCAATATAGGCCCTCAGGGCTTCGGCGGCAAGACGACCGCGCTGAGCGCCGCCGTCGAATTTGCCCCGACCCATATCGCGGGATTGCCCGTCGCGGTCAATATCGGCTGCCATGTCACCCGCCATGTGACCGTCGTTGTCTGATATCTTGCCCTATTATAGAAAATTTGTAAATTTTTTAGAAATGCAGCTCTTTGCTCTTTATTTTTTTAGTCATATGTGCTACAATACAATCAGAGACAGAAGTCTCCAATAATTCTAAGGGGCTGACATTATGAAAATAGTTATTACTGGACGCAAGTGTTCGCCGAGAGAATCATTCAAGGAGAGAGCGGAGAAAAAGCTTGCCAAGGTAGAGCGTTTCTTCGGCGACGAGGCGGAGGCAAAGATCACCGCCACTGTCGAGAAGTCAGGTCAGACAGTTGAGATAACCGTTATCAACAACGGTATGATATTCCGTGCGCAGGAGCGGGCGGAAAATATGAACGATGCGCTCGATAAATGCGTCGATTCGCTCGTTCGCCAGATTCGCAAGAACAAAACAAAGCTTGAAAAGCGTATGCGCTCCGCCGCATTTGATGAACTCAATGACGGCGCGGATGTTGCGGACGAGAAAGAATATGACCTCGTCAGAACAAAGCACGTTGCAGTCAAGCCGCAGACGGTCGATGAGGCTATTCTTCAGATGAATATGCTCGGCCACGAGTTCTATATGTTTATAAATGAGGCGACAGGTCTTGTCAGCGTGGTCTATTGCCGTATCGACGGCGGCTACGGTCTGCTTGAGCCCAGCGCCGAATGATTTGAATTTGCTTTTCTGAACAAGGGGCGCGCCCTGGTGCGCCCCTTGTACTATGTGAAAACGAAAGTAGCTTTGAAAGGTAGTTTTGATGGATATAAATTTCGCAGTACCCTGTCTGCTGGGTCTTGAGGCGCCGATAGCCGAAGAACTCAGAAATATGGAGGCGTCGGATGTCCGCGCCGAAAACGGCCGCGTGCTTTTCAGCGGCGACGAAAATATTCTTGCCCGCGCAAATATCTGCTCGCGCTTTTCCGAGCGCGTGCTTGTGCTTCTCGGCTCGTTCGAGGCGCATAGCTTTGAGGAGCTTTTTCAGGGCACACGCGCCCTCCCGTGGGAGCAGTGGATCGGCGCAGACGATGCGTTTCCCGTCAAGGGCTATTCCATCGATTCCGACCTTTTCAGCGTGCGCGACTGCCAGGCGATAATCAAAAAAGCGGTCGTCGAACGCCTAAAACAGAAATATTCTATCGAGTGGTTTGAAGAGAGCGGACCTGTCTATCAGATCCAGTTCTCTATAATGAAAAACAAAGTTTCGCTCATGCTCGACACCTCCGGCGCGGGACTTCATAAGAGGGGATACCGCCAGAATGCAAACGACGCCCCGATAAAAGAGACTCTTGCCGCGTCGCTGTGCTGGTTCTCGCGTCTGCGCCCGTATCATTCGCTCTATGACCCCATGTGCGGATCGGGTACGATACTTATCGAGGGCGCGATGATGGCGCGCAATATCGCCCCCGGAGTCAACCGCAACTTTGCCGCCGAGCGCTGGAGCAATATCCCGCGCGATGTGTGGTATACCGAGCGCGAGCGTGCGCGCGACCTTGAGCGCGAGGCTCATGACTTCTTTGCTTACGGCTCCGATATCAGCCGTGAAGCTGCGGCTCTTACCGCCGCAAACGCCGAAGCTGCCGGCGTTGACGACCTCGTCAGCGTGCGCTGCTGTGAATTGAAAAAATTCGTTCCGCAGACCGAGCGCGGAACTCTTATATGCAACCCGCCTTATGGCGAGCGTATGCTCGATATCGAGCAGGCAAACGCACTTTATCGCGATATGGGCCGCGTGTTTGAACGCCGCCACGGCTGGTCATACAGCATCATAACTCCGTGCGATACTTTTGAGCAGGAGTTCGGGCGCAAAGCTGATAAACGCAGAAAATTATATAACGGCATGATAAAGTGTCAGTTATTTATGTATTTTAAATAAGGCGAAAGAGGTAAAACAGGAGGTATTATTTGTGAAACATATTTTCCTCATCAATCCGGCAGCAGGAAAGAAGGGCAATGCTGAGAGCATTATCCGTCCCCAGATCGAGGACTATTGCGGCAAAGCGGGTCTCGACTATGAGATCTATGTCACAAAATGTCAGGGCGACGCCCAGAACTACTGCAGGGAACACGCAAAATCCGGCGAAGCGCTCCGCTTCTATGCCTGCGGCGGCGACGGAACTCTCTATGAGGTGGTCAACGGCGCTTACGGCTATCCCAACTGCGAGGTCGCAGTTATCCCGCTGGGCTCGGGCAACGATTTTGTCCGCCTGTTCGGCACAAAGGAGCAGTTCTGCAATGTCGAGGCTCAGGTAACGGGTATCCCCGTCGAGCTTGATGTTATCAAGTGCGGCGACAAGATAGCCATCAACCAGTGCTCGATGGGCATGGACGCCGAGGTTTGCGCGAAGCAGTCCTATTTCAAGAAGATGCCGCTTATGACGGGTGAGACCGCGTATGTCGCGGCGGCTCTCCAGGCGCTCTGCAAGAAAATAGGTCATGAGTTCACCATAACTATTGACGACGGCGAGCCGATAAAGCAGGATGTCCTGCTCTGCGTCGCGGCGAATTCCCGTTGGTACGGCGGCGGCTTCAAGGCGGCTCCGCTCGCATGGCCGGATGACGGCAAGCTTGACTTTGTTATCATCCGCCACGACAGAGGCCGTTTGCGCCTGTTCCCGCTTCTTCAGAAGTATAAGAAAGGTCAGCACCTCGGTCTGCCGATGACCCAGTATATCAACGGCACAAAGCTGACTATCCACAGCGATGTTCCCGCGGCTGTCAATATCGACGGCGAGTGCGAGTATGTCAACGATGTCGTGTTTGAGCTTGTTCCCAAAGGAATCAAATTCGTCGTGCCTCAGTTCTCCGAGTTCCACAAGGGCAGAACCGAGCGCGAAGCGGCAAGAAAATAAAACAAAAAAGCACTGCCTGACGAAAGCCGGGCAGTGCTTTGAAATATGAGTTTTATTCAGTAACCTTGTCCGTGCGCAGTCTGTATCTGCGGTCTCTGAGCAGCTTCTCAAGGCAGTGCGGGCAGGCGGGACGCTCGGGGAAGAAGAGCCCGCCGGGGTGAACATTTAATTTGCCGTGATAATCCGAGCCTGATGTTACGCGCAGGTGGCTGTATTTCTTCGCCCACGCTTCGGCAATCTCGTTATTCGATTCGTGACCGGGATGGGCGTTGTATATCTCAACTCCGTCGAGCAGCTTGTCGTCTGTGACCGTCATGCCGACTCTGAATGGGTGCGCCTGAAAAACGATGAGATTATTCTCGTCCGCTATCGGTCTGAAGTCCTCTAGGCACTCAATTCTGTCGAGGTCGGGATGCGAATAGACAAAGTCCTCGTTGAAGCCGTAGACAAGATAGTCGTTGTCGTTTTCGAGAAATCTCAGCTCCATGCCGAGAAGAACCGTGAAATCCTCGGTCTCAAGTGCCTTTGCAGCTCTGTAACCCTCGAAGAAATGATCCGCTTTCTTCTCCCATGGCTCGTTTGCTATATTTTCCATCGTGCCCGTATGCATGTGGTCGGTTATGACTATTCCGTCATAGCCGAGATTTTTGAAAGTATTCACAACCTGCTCCGCAGGAACTTCGCCGCACCTGCTTGTCTGCGAGGTGTGCGCGTGCATTTCAAAAAGATATTCTTTCATCCGTCTCACTCTTTCTCGTTTTGTCGTGAGTATTATACTCCGATCTCAATGTTTTCGCAATTATTTTTTGAATTTTGGAGAATTTATGAAAAACTATTCGCTTATTATCTGGGATTTTAACGGCACTCTGCTCGACGATGTCGGCGCGGCGCTCGGCTCCGTCAACGATATGCTTGCCCGCCGCTCAAAAGAGCCGATAACGCTCGATGAGTACCGTGAATATATAGATGTACCTATCCGCCATTTCTATGAGCAGGTGCTCGACCTCGAAAATGAGGACTATGATTTGATTCTCACCGAGTTCCAGCAGGGCTACGAAGCCCATGTCAAAAACTGCGGACTGACTCGCTTCGTCTCTGCGGCTCTCGAAGAGGCAAAGCGCCTCGGCATTCCGCAGGTCGTACTCTCGTCGAGCGAACAGAGCCAGCTCGAACGGCTTTTGAAGCACTATGAAATCGACGGATATTTTGACTCCGTCCTCGGCGCGGACAACCTCCTTGCCGGCAGCAAGGTCGAGCGCGCGGAAAAATTCATAGAGGAGCACAGCGTCGATGCGTCAAAAGCCGTCGTTGTCGGCGATCTTCTGCACGACTGCGATGTCGCAAAAGCGATCGGCTCGCAGTGCCTGCTTATAACGAGCGGACACCATGACCGCGCCCGCCTTGAGAGTGCCGGCGTGCGCGTTGAAGATACGCTGAAAAGCTTCGTGGAGGAAAACTGATTTTTTCCGCCACTTGAAGAAAATCCTTATATGTGCTATTATATTATACTGCGGGCGAATGCGTTTGCCCGCAGATATTTATTGCAAAAAAACGGGAGAACAAGATGATAACAGTATCAGATCTCAGCTTCAATTTCGGCACCCAGACCCTGTTCAAGGGCGTCGATCTCAAATTTACGCCCGGCAACTGCTACGGTATAATCGGCGCAAACGGCGCGGGCAAGTCTACATTTCTGAAAATACTCTGCGGCGAGCTCGAGCCTTCGCACGGCTCGGTTATAATCCCGCCGACCGTCAGAATGTCCGTGCTCCGTCAGGATCACTACGCTTTTGACGAATACACCGTGCTCGACACCGTTATTATGGGCAACCGCCGCCTCTATGATATAATGAAAGAAAAGGACGCGCTCTATGAAAAGCCGGACTTCAGTGAGGAGGACGGAATGCGCGCCGCAGTGCTCGAGGAGGAGTTCGCTGAGCTCGACGGCTGGGAGGCGGAGTCAGACGCGTCAAAGCTGATTCAGGGTCTCGGCCTTGAAGAGAGCCTGCTATATGAGCAGATGGCGTCGCTCTCCGGTTCGCAGAAGGTCAAAGTTCTGCTTGCACAGGCGCTTTTCGGCAACCCCGATATAATCCTGCTCGACGAGCCTACGAACGACCTCGATATAGCCGCTGTCAAGTGGCTCGAAGATTTTCTGAGCGAATATTTCGGAACGGTCATAGTCGTTTCGCATGACCGCCATTTCCTCAATAATGTCTGCACGCGAATAGTCGATATCGATTATTCAGAGATAAAGATGTATGTCGGCAACTACGAGTTCTGGTATGAGTCGAGCCAGCTCATTCAGAAGCTCATAAAACAGCAGAACAAGAAAAACGAAGAAAAGGCGAAGGAGCTTCAGGCTTTCATCGCAAGATTCTCCGCGAATAAATCGAAGTCCCGCCAGGCGACTTCGAGAAAGAAGCTGCTCGATAAGCTCACTATCGAAGAGCTCCCCGCGTCGAGCCGCCGCTATCCGTTCGTCGGCTTCGATATGGACAGAGAGGTCGGCAAGGATATCCTTACAGTTGAGGGACTGACCAAGGAAGTTGACGGAGTGAAGCTCCTCAACAATGTCAGCTTTACCGTGCGCAAGAACGACAAGATAGCCTTTGTCGGAAAAAGCGAGCAGGCGATAACAATGCTCTTCAAAATTCTCATGGAAGAGGAAACTCCCGACAGCGGCAGCTTCAAGTGGGGTCTGAGCACCTCGCGCTCCTATTTCCCGGCGGACAACTCCGCGTTCTTCAACTCCGATCTCAATCTTATCGATTGGATGCGCCAGTATTCAAAGGATCAGACGGAGACTTATATCCGCGGCTTCCTCGGCAGAATGCTGTTCTCGGGCGACGCAGTTCTGAAGCCCGTCAATGTTCTCTCCGGCGGCGAAAAGGTCAGATGTATGCTCTCGCGCATGATGCTCTTCGGCTCGAATGTTCTCATTCTCGATCAGCCGACGAACCACCTCGACCTCGAGTCCATAACCGCCGTCAACAACGGACTTTCGGATTTCAAGGGCAACGTGCTGTTTTGCTCGCACGACTATGAGATAGTCAACACCGTCGCCAACAGAATAATCGAGATTTGCGACGACGGAGTTATCGACCATTCGGGCAACTACGACGATTTTGTCGAGTTCAAGGAGAGCCGCGGCATGGAAGTCACCACGCTCTGACTCGGATTGATATTTTTTACGGTTTGTGTTATAATCAAAGCAGGAAAAATAGCGGAAAATAAAAATGATTTTTCGGGAAGGACAGTGAATTATGAATAATCAGAAAACTGTCAAGAGTGCAAACGGCGAAAAGAGCGCAGTGCTCTATATCGTGACCTGTGCGCTGGTCGTCATTCAGCCGCTGCTCGATATACTTTCGTCTATTGTTATCAATCTCGGCAAGGCGAATTATATCAGCGTCTCGGGTGCTGTCAGGGCGGTTATCATTGCCGCTGTGACCGTGTTCACCCTCGGCTTCTACAAGGGTAAATACAGCACCCTGTTCAAAGTCTATAACGGTATCGCCGCCGCATATATCGCACTGATGTGCCTTATGAGCGCGACTCGCGGCGACCATGTCGCGTTTTTCTATATGCTCGGACTTATGGCGGATACTTTCTTCTTCGCGTTCATGTTCCTGCTCATATTCGAGACCGCGCAGACCGTCGGACGCAGAGTTCACCCCGCCGTTATAGCGGCGACGGCGCTCATCTACGCGCTGACACTTGTTATAAATTATCTTTCAAAGAAGGGCACGTTCCATTATTCGACCTCGTTCGCCGTGGCACTCGCTCTGCTTATCCCGACCGCTCTCGTTTTCTTCGTCTCCCATCTCGGCAGAAAGAAAGCGGAGAGCGCAAAGCCCGCCGATGCGGCGCTCTCGTGGATAGTCCCGGCGGCAGGTATTATCTTGCTTCTCGTCGGCGCAGTGCTTTCGAATTCAAAGCCCGTGCTCTTCGTCTCCGTCATATTCTCGGCTATCCTCTTTATGTGGACGTTTTCATCCTGGCGGGACGGCAGAAAAGAGAATCGTCCGCCCATGATGCGCGCGTTCCTTTCGAGCGCACTTTTCTGCGTGCTCATTCTTGCACTCCTGCCGATATCTCCCGTAAAGAGCAGCTCCGACGGCACGTTCAGCTTCAAGGGTATGTTCTATACATATAACGGTCAGCAGTCGCCGACAGTCAACCCGAACGGTGATGATCCGATCTTCGGCGATGAGGACGAGGACGATGACAGCGATTATGTCCCGAACCTCGATTCCGGCTATGTGCCCGGCAGCGATAAAAAAGACGATGACACAACAAAAGGCGATGACAAAAAGACCACTAAAAAAAGCTCGGCTTCTACAGCAGGCGAATCCACAAAAGAACCCGCCGGCGACAGCACTGACGACACCTCGGAAGAAACCTCGGAAATAAGCACCGAGACCACAAAGTGGTGGCAGACGAAACCCACGATGCCGGACAGATCCGATCTCGAGAGCTTTATAAAACCTTATATTCCAACCCTCCCCGGAGAAGACAGCACAGGGGAGTCGGAAACAGTCACCGAAAACACCACCGACAAGTCCGACACCGAGGAACCCGGCACAACAGCTCCGGAGAACAACGCTCCCGCCGCCGCGATAGGCTTCGGCTCGCTCAGAAGTCCCGTGCTTCCGAATGCCGGCGCGATAAATATCGACAGAACGGTTTATTACTCAAAGATGTTCGGCGAGGGCGATATCCAGACAAAGCTCTTCGGCTTGAAATTCGCCGCGCTGTTCGATCAGACGGATTCGATAAAGACCGCGACAAAGGTCCATTCCGATCCCATAACCGTCGCACTCAACTACGGTATTCTCGGCTTTATTGTCTATATCCTGCCCGCGGCGTTCATCTTCCTGAAGCTGCTCGCGTTTATCCTCGGAAATCTTTCGAAAGTTTTCCGTTCGGCAGGCTGCGCAGTCTATATGTTCACTTCCGTCGTTATTCTGATTCTCTCCGCGCTCGACGGCGATATTCTGACATTTTCTGCAGTCGGCGGCGTCGCGTCGGCCATTTTGGCGAATGCGCTCTCCGTCAGCGAGGATGCGCGCGACCGCTCGGCGGAAAATAAATAACACGCTGATATATCAAAAATAAACAGGGCGTCCCGCTTGCGGGACGCTTTTTTGATTTCTGTTGCATTTCAGAATTTTTATCTCTGCTCTCTGACGAATTTCCGAAAAATTTTCATAAAAACTCCGCTTTTCCACAAAAAATATTGAATCTAAATGGTACTATTTACATTTATATTTAATAGTGTGTATAATGAATATGCTGAAAATCGCGGGAAAACAAGGCTCGCTTTTGTGCCTTTGCCCGATGCGGATTTTTGAATAATTGTTAATTATATCCTGCATTTTTGCAGGGAAAGGAATGATATATAAATGGAAAATCTGGGGTATTACAACGGTAAATTCGGTCCTCTTGAAGAAATGATGGTTCCTATGAACGACAGAGTGTGCTATTTCGGCGACGGCGTCTATGATGCGACTTACAGCCGCAACGGCGTTATCTTCGCTCTTGACGAGCACATCGACCGTTTCTTCAACAGCGCGGGACTGCTCCGCATCGAGCTTCCCTGCACAAAGGATGAGATGAAAGACATCCTCAACGATATGGTCAGCAAGGTTGACAGCGGCAATAACTTTGTTTATTGGCAGGCGACCCGCGGAACCGGAATCCGCAACCATGCGTTCCCCAAAGAGGGCAAGGCGAACATTTGGGTCACAATCAAGCCCGCAGAGGTCAAGGATCTTTCTCAGCGCATTAAGCTCATAACCCTTGAGGACACAAGATTCCTTCATTGCAATATTAAGACCCTCAACCTCATCCCGAGCGTTATGGCGGCTCAGAAGCCCGCCGAGGCAGGCTGCGACGAGAGCGTTTTCCATCGCGGCGACAGAGTCACCGAGTGCGCTCATAGCAATGTACATATCATAAAGAACGGTGTATTCAAGACCCATCCGACCGATCATTATATCCTGCCCGGCATCGCCCGCGCGCATCTTATCAGAGCGTGCAAGGCGAACAATATCCCTGTTGACGAGACTCCGTTTACTGTCGCCGAGCTTATGGATGCCGATGAAGTCATTGTATCTTCATCCGGTTCGTTCTGCCTTGTCGCAAACGAGATAGACGGCAAGCCCGTCGGTGGCAAAGCGCCCGAGCTTATCGACACCCTCCAGAAATACCTCGTCAAAGAGTTTATTGACGCTACAACTGTCTGAGGGAGGGGAGCGGTATGACGCAAAAAGAGCTCACTCTTCTCAATTTAGGCGACAGCCTCGACAACATTTCCAACATCGACCCCAGAGGATACGGCGTGTGTCATATCCTCTATCCTGCCTCGCGCGAATACACGGGCGGTCCCCTCTGCATGAACGCGGCGGGGAAACTCTGCGACACTCTGAAGCAGGATGACCTCGTCTATATAATGACCGGCTTTGTCCTGCCTCCGTTCGGCAGTGCTGAGACGGACGGCGTTATCAGCTCCGTCCTGCTCGCGCGTTCGCTCGTTATCGCGTTCGGAGCGAAGCCCGTTATCGTCTGCCAGGAGGAGAATGTCCCCGCCGTCAAGGCTATGGCGGCAGTTGTCGGACTTCATCTCTATGAGTCTATAGACGAGCTGAAAAAATATCCGATATCCATGGCTGTCGTGCCCTTTACAAAAGATAAATCAAAGGCAGAGAGCTGCGCCGATGAGATAATCTCCCACGGCAAGCCCGCCGCTGTTATCAGCATCGAAGCGCCCGGCGAAAATAAAATCGGTAAGTACCATAACGCCACAGGACTTGATGTTACCGACCTTGAGGCGAAAATGGATATCCTCTTCGATAAGCTCCGCGCCATGGGCGTGCTCAATATCGCGATTGGCGATCTCGGCAACGAGATAGGCATGGGTACTATCGCGCCCCATCTGCATAAGCATATTCCCTATGCCAACGAGGGCGAGTGCCGCTGCGGATGCGGCGGCGGAATAGCCGTTCGGAGCATCACCGATAATATAATCACCGCGACCGTCTCCGATTGGGGCTGCTACGCGATGATAGCGGCGATAGCTTATCTTAAAAAAGATATTGATATCATGCACACCGCCGAGCTCGAGGGCGAGGCGATAATCGCCGCCGCACGCAACGGCATGATCGATATGTACGGCTGGTGCATCCCGGCTATCGACGGCTTCGGCAAGAGCATGAACATGACGATAGTCAACCTCATGCGCGAGTGCGTCAGCTACGCGCTGAGACTTGAGGACACCTGCAAGACCTGGTTCGAAAAGGTCATTGACAAGGGCTTTTTCGGCGAATAACCAAAAAGGGGTAAAAAGCTATGAACGAAACGCTGTTTCTTCCGGCCGGAGATTCGGCGGTCAATGTTGAATTCGGCAGGACTATAGACCCCGAGATAAATAAAAAAATACGCGGCCTGTCTGACTCGCTGTCCCGTAAGCCGATACGTGGGGTGACGGAATGTATTCCTACATTCCGCTCCCTGCTCGTCTGCTACGATCCCTTGCAGACGGGCTGCGAGGCTTTGATAAAGAAGCTCAAAAAGCGTATAAAATCACTCGATCAGGTGTCGGGCGGGGAGAAGAGAGTTTTCAATATCCCCGTCTGCTACGGCGGCGAGTTCGGCGAGGATATAGCCTTTGTCGCGTCCCATGCCGGGCTCACCGAGCAGGAGGTCATAGATATACACACGGGCAGAGATTATCTTATCTTCATGCTCGGATTCCTGCCTGGCTTTGCCTATCTCGGCGATATGGACAAACGCCTGCACACTCCGCGCCTGTCAAACCCGCGAACAAGTATTCCTGCGGGCTCCGTCGGCATAGGCGGCGAGCAGACCGGAATATATCCGCTCGCGTCTCCGGGCGGCTGGCAGCTTATCGGCAGAACGCCCGTTAAGCCCTACGACCCGACCCGCGCGGAGCCGATACTCTATCGCGCAGGCGACTATATACGCTTTTTCGCCGTCGATGAACAGGAGTATCGCCGCATTGAAGAGCTCGTCAGCCGCAACGAATACGAGTGCAGAATAACGACCGGGGAGGGCAAATGATATGAGTATGCATATAATCTCTCCCGGTATGCTCACCACCGTTCAGGATCTCGGACGCCGCGGCTATATGGCGTCGGGATTCCAGCAGGGCGGCGCAATGGATCAGTTTGCCGCCCGAGCCGCCAATATCCTGCTCGATAATAGCGAGTTGGACGGCGTGCTCGAAATGACCCTGCTCGGCGTTAAAGCTTATTTTGATGAGGACAATGTGATTGCGATAACCGGAGCCGAGTTTGCTCCCACCGTGACCGATTCCGAGACGGGCGAAGTTACCGAGCTTCCGATGAATTGCGCCGTGCGCGTCAAAAAGGGCGATGTTCTCGATTGCGGGAGCGCCAGGAGCGGACTTCGCGGCTATCTCGCCGTGGCGGGCGGCTTTGATATCGCGCCCGTTATGGGCAGTATGTCAACGAATCTTAAATGCAAAGTCGGCGGCTTCGAGGGCAGAAAGCTGAAATCCGGCGATGTTCTGCCGCTCAGATATCCGCAGAGTGATCTCTACGGCATGACTTCCCGAGTTTTCGAGCACGAGAAACAAAAAGACGGCACAGTTACCGTCCATGTTATACCCGGCCCGCAGGATGATTATTTCTCCGACAAGGGCAAAAATATCTTTTATTCCGAAACTTATTCCGTCACCGGCGACTCCGACAGAATGGGCATAAAGCTCGACGGCACGCCGGTCGAGAGCGTTGACGGCGTCGACATTATTTCGGACGGCATCGTCGCAGGCTCGGTTCAGATTCCGTCCTCCGGCAAGCCGATAATCATGATGGCGGACAGACAGACTACCGGCGGCTATGCAAAGATAGCCACGGTCATTACCTCTGATTTGCCCCTGCTCGCCCAGCTTCGTCCGGGTGGCAGCCTGCGCTTTGAAAAGGTCGATCTCCAGTATGCCGTCAAGCGTATAAAACAAGACAACAAGCTTCTCAAAAAACTACAGTATAAGATTCTCAGAGCGGATACCTCTATATCCGGTTCCTGATTGGAGGCAGATAAAATGGACTATTCTTCGATGAGTCCGCGCGATGTAAGACAGCTTATAAGAGAGGGCAAAATAACCTGTAACACTTCGGGAATGTGTGCGGGCTATGCTCAGGCGAACCTCTGCGTTCTGCCAAAGGATCTTGCCTATGACTTCCTGCTTTTCGCCCAGCGCAACCCGCGCCCGTGCCCGATACTCGAAGTCAGCGATGTCGGCTCGCGCTTTTTGAAAAAAATAGCCCCCGGCGCGGATATCGCAAATGATATTCCGAAATACAGGGTCTATGAAAACGGCGTCATGACCGGCGAATATACGAGCGTCGAGCATCTTTGGCGCGATGATTTTGTGAGCTTTCTTATCGGGTGCAGCTTCTCTTTCGAGTCGGAGCTGATAGCCGCAAATGTGCCGATCAGGCATATCGAAGAGGGCAGGAATGTTCCGATGTATCTTACGAATATCGAGTGCGAGCCCGCCGGAATTTTCCACGGAAAAATGGTCGTCAGCATGCGTCCGCTGCCATATGACAAGATAGTCACCGCCGTCGCGGCGACCGCCGCCATGCCGAAAGTCCACGGCGCTCCGATTCATATCGGCGACCCGTCCGTTATCGGTATCAAAGATATCTCAAAGCCCGATTTCGGCGATTCGGTTACTATAAATCCCGGCGAAGTGCCTGTATTCTGGCCGTGCGGCGTCACTCCGCAGTCGGCTCTGATGAGCACGAAACCGCCCATCGCGATAACTCATTCGCCCGGGCATATGCTCATAACCGATGTCAAAAATGTCGAGCTTAAATATTGACAGGGGGCATAGATATGCATAAAATAGATCTTAACTGCGATCTCGGCGAGAGCTTTGGCAACTATAAGCTGGGGCTCGACGATGAGGTCATAAAATATATTTCGTCTGCCAACATAGCCTGCGGTTTCCATGCGTCCGATCCGCTCGTGATGCAGAAGACCGTCGCCCTCGCGCGCGACAACGGCGTCGCGGTCGGCGCGCATCCGGGCTTTCCCGATCTCGTCGGATTCGGCAGAAGAAATATGAATGTTTCGCCCGCCGAGGCAAAGGCGTTCGTCCAGTACCAGATAGGCGCGCTCTCCGCGTTCTGCAAGGCTGCCGGATGCCGCCTTGCCCATGTTAAGCCCCACGGCGCACTCTATAATATGGCGGGCAAGGACGAGA
>ULTG01031238.1_pt1 | contig 18789 bp, 18 predicted proteins | sample 1957461 | NCBI WGS metagenome assembly ULTG01 (sample SAMEA4835730, study PRJEB28245) | human gut metagenome | biome: gut microbiome; material: fecal sample | place: Denmark | collected 2008
GCGCGTCGTGCGCAGGCCGATGTGTATGTCACTTCGGACCTTAAATACAATGATTTCATGACCCCCGACGGAGCCTTCGTGGTGGCCGATATCGGCCATTTCGAGAGCGAATATTGCGCAATCGATATTTTATTTGATATTTTATCGAAAAATTTATTTACCTTTGCGGTTCGCAAGAGTGTAAATTCACGTAATCCGATCGGTTACATAGTTCCGTCTAAACAATAAAAACACGATATGGCAACACAGAAAAAGACAGCTGAAGTTGATTATTCGATGCAGGAGAAAATCCTGGCCCTCTACGATCTCCAGAAGATCGACAGCCAGATCGATTCGATCAACAAGGTGAAGGGTGAGCTGCCGCTCGAGGTGCAGGATCTCGACGACGAATTGGCCGGTTTGAAGGCGCGTGTCGAGAATATCAATGCCGAAATCGAGGAGCTCAACGCCCTCTCCAAGCAGCGCAAGCGCGAGGTGGATCAGGCCAAGATACTCATCGGCAATTACAAGGAGCAGCAGAACAACGTCCGGAATAACCGCGAGTTCGATGCCATTACCAAGGAGATCGAGTATCAGGAGTTGGAAATCGAACTGGCCGAAAAGCGTCTGAAAGAGTATGCTGCCGGAATCAAGGTCAAAAAGGCGCAGGTCGAAGAGACCGAGGCCCTGATGGCGGAACGCCGGAAGGATCTCGAAGCCAAACAGGCCGAGTTGCAAAGTATCGAGGCCGAGACGGCTTCGCAGGTGGCGGAATTTACGGACCAGGCGGCCAAAGCGCAGGCCAAGATCGACGAACGGCTGCTGGAGGCCTATCAGCGAATCCGTCGCAACGTACGCAACGGACTCGCAGTGGTGACGGTACGACGCGATGCGTGCGGCGGATGCTTCAACCGGATCCCGCCGCAGCGCCAGATGGAGATCCGTCAGGGCAAGAAGATCATCATTTGCGAATACTGCGGTCGTATTCTGGTGGCCGATCCCGAAGAGCAGCAATAGCAAGCGTTTGGGGTTGAACGATTTGTAGCCCGACCTTCCCACGGAAGGTCGGGCTGTATTCGTTGAGTCGAAACGGGGACGGCCTCTTTTCCGAATGAGGATTTCGAAACCCCGATTGCTTTTTTTCGATACGATCGTTGCGTTCGGATGAAACTTTTGCCGCGAAATCGTTGTTTTTTCCAAATAATAATTAATTTTGCGATGATGTAACTTTTTGAAATACCCGATAGATGAAGATAGCTCTGGCTCAATTGAATTATACGGTCGGCGACGTCGCAGGAAATACAAACAAGATCATCGAATCCGTACGTCGTGCGAAAGCCGAAGGCGCGGACCTCGTCGTTTTTGCCGAGCAGGCGATCAGCGGTGCTCCTTCGTTCGATTTGCTGCGGAAAAATCCTTTTTTGGAACAGTGCGAAGATGCGTTGATGCGGATTGCTGCCGAATGCGATACGGTGGATGCGATCGTGGGGCTTCCGATTCTCACCAAGGAGGGGACGATCAGTGCCGCAGCGTTGATTCAACAAGGAAGAGTCGTCCGCTATGTGGGAAAACAGAATATCACCGTGCGCCGCGAATTGGGATTTCTGACCCCTTCGAAAGGTTGCGAATACGTTACGATACGGGGTTGCCGCTGTGCGCTGGTCGTAGGCGACGATCTTTTTCATACCCCGGATTTCGACAAGTCGGTCGAAACCGTCATCAATATCCATGCCCGCCGCTACCGCAAGGGCGACTTGAGTCGTCGGTACGACGTAATCCGGAATATCGCCTACGTCAAGGGAAAGAATGTGGTGATGGTCAATCAGGTCGGCGGTGCTACGGAGCTGGTTTACGACGGGATGTCGGGCGTGATGGACAACTGGGGCAAGCTGGTGCGGCTGCTGAAAAGTTTCGAAGAGGACTTTCAGGTGTTCGATACCGAAAATCCCGCTTGCAGCGTCGAGTCCGTCCCTGTGTCGGTGAACGACCGTACCCGCTTCATTTACGAGGCGGCTTGTTGCGGTCTGCGGGATTTCTTCGTTAAAAACGGGTATAAAAAGGCCTGTGTCGGCGTTTCGGGCGGTATCGACTCCGCCGTGGTCGCTTGTCTGGCGGTTGCAGCGCTGGGGGCGGAGAACGTGCGGGGATTGATGATGCCCTCACAGTTTTCGTCGGAAGGATCGGTCGAGGATGCCAAGCAACTGGCCGAAAACCTCGGTATCGAGTTCCATGTCGTGCCGATCACGGAGGCTTACCGCAGTATCGTCGATACGTTGATCCCGGTGATCGGCGGTACGGATTTCGATGCGACGGAGGAGAATATCCAGTCCCGCATCCGCACGTTGATGCTTATGGCCCTGCAGAACAAGAACGGCTATGTCCTGCTCAACTGTTCCAACAAGAGCGAGAATGCGCTCGGTATCTGTACGCTCTACGGCGATACCGGCGGCGCTTTCAGCGTGACGGGCGATCTGTATAAGACCGAGATGTACGACTTGGCCCGCTATATCAACCGGAAATTCGGTGCACCCATTCCTGAAAACATCCTGACCAAAGAGCCTTCTTCGGAGCTTCGGCCCAACCAGAAGGACAGCGACATGCTGCCCTCTTACGAGGTGGTGGATGCCATCCTGTACCGTCTGATCGAAGACGGACAGTCGCGTGAAGAGATCATCAATGCCGGATTCGACAGCGACGAGGTACAGAAAATCTATGCGATGGTCATGCGTAACGAAAAGAAGCGTTTTCAGTATCCGCCGGTGCTTCGACTCTCGTCCTCCTCGTTCGGGCATGAGTACCGTATGCCATTGACCCATAAATATGTAAAGTGACCCGATGGACCGTATCGAACATAGCGGGGTGGTGAAGCGCGTCGATGCGGAGAGGGTTTGTGTGGAAATTACGGCTCATGGCGCCTGCGGGGGCTGCAAGGCCCGCGAAGCCTGCGGTTTGGGTGAGACCGGGCAGAAAATCGTGGAGATACGTACTCCGGCTGCGGCGACGTATCGTCCCGGCGACAGGGTGACGGTCGCTATAACCCGACGAACGGGAGCGGTCGCGGTTTTGTTGGCTTATGTCGTGCCTTTCGTCGTCCTGATCGGCGTGGTGGCAGTATGCTATCTGCTCGGCGCGGGCGATGGGGCGGCGGTACTTGCAGGATTGGGATCTGTCGTCCTGTACTATGGGATTCTCTGGCTTCTGCGCCGGAAGATCGATAATGCGATTCATTTCACAATATCCGAATAATATGGAGGTATTACTTTACACAGTGCTTACACTTTGCGTGTTGGGAATCCTTGCCGCGCTGATCCTCTATTTCGTGGCACAAAAGTTCAAGGTCGAGGAAGATCCCCGGATCGACGAGGTCGAAAAGATGCTGCCCGGTGCGAACTGCGGCGGCTGCGGATTCGCCGGATGTCGCGGTTTGTCCGATGCGTTGGTGAAGCGGACCGACATCTCTTCGCTCTTCTGCCCGGTGGGCGGGGCCGAAGTGATGAAGACCGTCGCTGCCTACCTGGGCAAGGCTGCTCCGGAGAAGGAGCCCCAGGTGGCTACCGTCCGCTGCGGCGGCAGTTGCGAGAAACGTCCCCGGATCAATGCGTACGACGGTGTTACGTCCTGCGCGGTGGCTGCTTCGCTTTATGGCGGAGAAACGGGGTGTACGTACGGCTGCCTGGGATACGGGGATTGTGTGACGGTTTGTAACTTCGATGCCATAGCGATAAATCCCGAAACGAGGCTTCCAGAGGTCGATTTCGACAAATGTACGGCCTGCGGCGCGTGTGTCAAGGCTTGTCCCAAGTCGATTATCGAGTTGCGGAAGAAGTGGCCCAAGCAGCGGGCGGTTTACGTCGCGTGCGTGTCGAAAGACAAAGGGGCGGTGGTGATGAAAGCCTGCAAAGCCGGCTGTATCGGCTGCGGAAAGTGTGAGAAAGTGTGTCCGTTCGGAGCCATTACGATCCAGAACAACCTGGCTTTCATCGACTCCTGGAAATGCAAGCTCTGCCGCAAGTGCGTGAACGAATGCCCCACCGGTGCCATCCGTCTGGTCGGTATGGAGCCGCTGCCCAAGGAGCCTAAAGCCGCTCCTGCATCGAAGCAAACGTCGGCAGCGGGAGAGAAGCCGGCTTCGGAGGAGAAGAAGACTGAAAAAACCGAATCCTGATCCGAACGATAAAACCGAAAACAAACGCTATGAAGACATTTCCGAGAGGCGGAGTACATCCGTCGGATAACAAGTTGAGTCGGGCGGAGGCCGTCGAGGTACTGGCGTTGCCCGATGTGGTGAATGTTCCTTTGTCGCAGCATATCGGTGCGCCGGCGGTTGCGAAGGTGGCCAAGGGCGACAAGGTGAAGGTGGGAGAGTTGATCGCCGAAGCCGCCGGTTTCGTGTCGGCCAATATCCATGCGCCCGTGTCGGGCACCGTGACGGGGGTGGATATGCTGCCCAACGGGCAGGGAATCCGCCAGATGATGATTACGATCCGTCGCGAGGGGGATGAATGGGCCGAAGGGATCGACACTTCGAAGGAGCTCGTGCGCGAATGTACGCTTTCGGCTCCGGAGATTCTTGCCAGGATCAAGGAGGCGGGTATCGTCGGTATGGGCGGTGCGGCGTTCCCCACGCAGGTCAAACTGACGGTGCCTGCCGGGAAAAAGGTCGAGCACTTGATTATCAATGGTGTCGAGTGCGAACCTTACCTGACGTCCGACCATCGGGTGATGCTCGAACGGAGTGAAGAGCTGCTCGTGGGCGTCACGATCCTGATGCGGGCGCTCGGCGTGAGCGGCGCTTCGATCGGAATCGAGAACAACAAACCGGATGCGATCGCCCGATTGAGCCGGCTGGCTCCGTCGTACCCCGGAATCCGGGTCGTTCCGCTTCGGGTCCGTTATCCGCAGGGGGGCGAAAAACAGTTGATCGCGGCCGTTACGGGTCGGGAGGTTCCGCCGCCGCCGGGACTGCCGATCGACGTGGGGGCCGTCGTCTGCAATGTTTCGACGACGGTGGCCGTGTACGATGCGGTGCAGAAGAACAAACCTTTGATCGAGCGGGTGGTGACTGTTACGGGCCGCCAGATGGAGGCTCCGAAAAATCTGCTCGTCCGTTTCGGAACGCCGGTGGCTGTCCTGTTGGAGGCTGCGGGAGGCGTGCCGGCCGGGGATGTGAAAGTGCTCAACGGCCGGCCGATGATGGGACGGGCGATGAGCAACCTCGCCTCACCGGTGGTCAAAGGCTGTTCGGGTATTACGGTGCTCGGGGGGGCGGCAGCCCTGCGTGGTCGGGAGAGCTCCTGTATCAAATGCGCCAAATGCGTGTCGGCCTGCCCGATGGGATTGGAGCCTTATCTGATGGCCAAACTCTCGCGCCGCAAGCTGTGGGAGCGGCTCGAAGCGGAGTGGGTGACCAACTGCATCGAGTGCGGCTGCTGTCAGTTTACCTGTCCGGCGGATATTCCGCTGCTGGACTTTATCCGAATGGGAAAACAGGAGGTCGGGGCGTTGATCCGTGCCCGCGCCGCCGCCCATGCAACCAAGAAATAAGAAAAAAGAGATAGCGTATGGCAAATAAATTGATCGTAGCACCCGCTCCGCACGTGCATGGTTCGGAATCGACGCAAAAGATCATGCGGGACGTTCTGCTGGCGCTGACGCCCGCGCTGGTGTTTTCGGTGGTGGCGTTCGGCTGGAGCGCCCTGGCGGTGACCTGTATTTCGGTGGCCAGTTGCGTGCTGTTCGAATACCTGATTCAGAAATTTCTGCTTAAGGGGCCTTGTACGGTGAGCGACCTGTCGGCCGTGGTGACCGGCGTCCTGCTGGCTTTCAACCTGCCGGCGTCGCTGCCCTGGTGGATCGTCGTGATCGGCGCTTTCGTGTCGATCGCCATTGCCAAGATGACTTTCGGGGGGCTGGGCAAGAATCCGTTCAATCCGGCGTTGGTGGGTCGTGTGTTCCTGTTGTTCGCCTACCCGGTGCAGATGACGACTTTTCCCCGTCCGGTCGGACAGTTGGCCGACGCTTTTTCGGGAGCGACGCCGCTGGCAGCCGTCAAAGCGGAGCTGGTGTCGCATACGTCGGTCAATTATCAGGATGTCCTTTTCGGTTCGATCCCCGGTTCGCTGGGTGAGGTCTCGGCCCTGCTGTTGCTGGTGGGAGCCGTCTATCTGCTGTGGAGAAAAGTCATTACGTGGCATATTCCGGTGGCGGTCCTGGGAACGATGGCCGTGTTCGTCTTTCTGGTCGGCCTCGGACAGGGTATGCACGGTGAAGCGTTGTGGGAGTTCCCGCTGTTCCATCTGCTTGCAGGCGGAGCCATTCTGGGTGCCGTTTACATGGCTACCGACTATTCGACTTCGCCGATGACGCATACCGGTATGCTGATTTACGGAGTTGGCATCGGCATCATTACGGTACTGATCCGTTTGTGGGGCGCCTATCCCGAGGGTATGTCATTTGCGATCCTGATCATGAATTCGGTCGTGCCCCTGATCAACAAATATGTCAAACCCCGGCGTTTCGGGTTAAAATAGGAGGAGCGGAGGATGAAGAGTACATTATTCAATATGGTTATGGTGCTGTTCGTGATCACACTGCTCGCTTCCGCAGGCGTGGGAGCGGTCCATATGATTACCGAGGAGCCGATTGCCGAGGCACGGGTCAAGGCGACCCGCGAGGCGCTCAAACAGGTGCTGCCCGAGTTCGACGAAACGGAAGTGTTGCGCGATACGATCGAGAACTTGCCGGTGACGGTCCATACGGCTTCCGAGAAAGGCCGTGTGGTGGGTTATGCCGTAGAATCGATGACTAAAAACGGGTTCAGTGGGGTGATCCGGCTGATGGTCGGTTTTGCCCCCGATGGTCAGATCCTCAATATCCGGGTGCTCGAACAGGCGGAAACTCCGGGGCTGGGTACCAAGATGGTCGATGCGGGCAATCCGCTGGAAAAGAGTTTTGTCGGCCGGAATCCGGCCCAAATGAAATTGGGCGTGAAGAAGGACGGCGGCGACGTGGATGCCCTGACGGCGGCGACGATTTCGTCGCGGGCTTATGTCGATGCCGTGAGTCGGGCTTATAAGGCCTATTGCGAAAAGGCAGGCGTCGAAGCTGCCGTGAACACCGTTTCGGGTGCTTCGAATACTCAAAATGCGGGAGCGGACGGTACTTCGGGGGCTTCGGCTACCCGAGATGCGGGAGCGGATGGTGCGTCCGGTGCTTCGTACAATCAAGAAACGGGAACGGAAGCCGCGACGGGCGCGACGGCTGCTCGGCCGAATGCAGAGGCTGGGACGCGAGCTGCGGGTGAAGAGCGGTACCGAGAGCGGGGATTGGAGCGTGAAGGCCGTTCCAACCGCCTCCAGCGAGGAAGTCAGACCGTGAACAATGCACAGGAAGGAGGTCAAAATGAATAATTTGAAAGTACTTGCGAGCGGCATTATCAAGAATAATCCGACGTTCGTTCTGGTACTCGGCATGTGTCCCACGCTGGGTACGACGACTTCGGCGGAGAACGGTTTCGGTATGGGCGTGGCGACGATGGCCGTGCTGATTCTGTCGAACCTGGTCATCTCACTGATTAAGAACCTGATTCCGGACAAGGTGCGCATCCCGGCTTTTATCGTGGTGATCGCATCGTTCGTGACCATTATCTCTATGCTGATGCAGGCGTATGTCCCGGCGTTGTATGCCAGTCTGGGCGTATTCATTCCGCTGATCGTGGTGAACTGCATCATCCTGGGACGTGCGGAGGCATTCGCCTCGAAGAACGGACCGGTGGCTTCGATCTTCGACGGTATCGGGATCGGTCTGGGCTTCACGCTGTCCCTGACGTTGGTGGGGGCTGTCCGCGAAGTGTTGGGCAGCGGGGCCATCTTCGGTTATTCGTTCGGTGTTACGGACTACATGCCGTTGGTGTTCGTGCTGGCTCCGGGTGCTTTTATCGTACTGGGGTATCTGATGGCATTGTTTAATAAATTTCTCAAGAAATAGGTATGGAGCTCTCTTATTTTGCCATTATCGTCGGCGCGATCTTCGTCAATAACGTCGTGCTGGCTCAATTCCTCGGCATCTGCCCGTTCCTGGGCGTGTCGTCGAAAGTCGAAACTTCGCTCGGTATGGGAGCTGCCGTGACCTTCGTCATGGCCCTTACTTCGGTGGTTGCATGGTCTATTCAGACTTACGTATTGGTGCCGCTGGGGATCGAATACATGCAGACGATCGTCTTTATTCTGGTGATCGCGGCTCTGGTGCAGATGGTGGAAATCATGTTGAAGAAGGTGTCTCCGTCGCTCTATCAGGCGCTTGGAATTTTCCTGCCGCTCATTACGACGAACTGTGCCGTGCTGGGCGTGGCGATTCTGATGATCTCCAAGGAGTTCAACCTGTTGCAGAGCATCGTTTATTCCGTGGCGACGGCCATCGGCTTCGCATTGGCGCTGGTGCTGTTCGCCGGTATTCGCGAGCGGCTCGAACTGGAGGATGTCCCCAAGGCCGTGCAGGGGGTTCCCGTGGCGCTGATTACGGCCGGTATTTTGGCAATGGCCTTCATGGGTTTCTCCGGGCTGGTATAACGGTTATTGGTACGAAAAGGGATTTATGAAAGAGCTATTATTTCTATTTAAGGGATTTGCCCCGTTGATTATCAGGCTATTTTATCGGAGGGGGACTTCTATCGTTCTTGTCAAATCCGTCCGTCTAAACTGAAATGATATTTGTGGCAGGTTAATTTGCTGCTATATGGGGCATACATTGGATTTGATGTCCGGATTAAATCCAAAATTACTTTTCCTCACGATTTATTTGGAGTTTTTATTTCGGAGAGGGCGGTTATCGGTGAAAATTGCGTGATTTTTCAACAGGTGACGATCGGATCGAATACATTGCCGGATAGTCAGAGACCGGGAGCCCCCGTCATCGGAGATAATGTATATATCGGAGCCGGTGTGAAGATAATCGGAGGGGTAAAGGTTGGGAATAATGTCCGCATTGGCGCCAATGCCGTAATTTTTACGGATGTGCCGGACAACTGTGTGGCTGTCGTTAATGGAGTGCGCACAATCCATAAGTCGGAACCATTGGACAACCGGTTTATGCCGATTTCGAAGTTAAAGGAATCGGAATAGTGCTTCGGAGGATATATTTTACTTCCATTTAGCATCTTGCTGAATGGGGATGGGTAAAATAAAGGCTTTAAAAATCAGGAGTATAGGTTTTTTTGCTCCTGATTTTTTGCATGTTGCGTTTCTCGGCTTTTCAGCCAAAAAAAGGTTGAGGCAGAAGTTGAAAGTCATGTCGGAAATTTTGTCTGTTCCCGCCAGTAGGAACAACTTTGCGAAAAAAGATCGTATCGATTACTCCTGCGGTGGGGCAGCCTGTTTTTGGTGTTGTGTAATCTGTCCCGAAGACGCCGATCTGGCTTTTATCCCTGCCGAGGTTCGGTTGGCGATCACGATCAAGAGCATGATGATGGATACGATCATCAGGATTTCCTGGACGGAACAACATTTGATCCTGCGGATGAGTTTTGCAAGCATAGAATTTTTCTTCCGGATTGTGTAACTTTGTGGCTCAAATTATTTACTTTTGTAAAAATAACAATAAAATCCGTATCCCGATGAAAGAAAACGTCATAAAATTGCATGATAAAAAATTCAAGGTGATGATTCCGGCTGCAAAGATAGAAGAAGCCGTGGCTGCGGTAGCGGCGAAGATCAACGAGGATTACCGGGAGAAACGGAATCCGCTGTTTCTGGGGGTGCTCAACGGCTCGTTTATGTTCATGAGCGACCTGCTGAAGAAGATCGATTTCAACTGCGAAATATCGTTCGTGAAACTCTCTTCGTACTGCGGTACCTCCTCGTCGGGGGATGTCAAGTGTCTGATAGGACTGGGCAACAACATCGAAGGCCGGGACGTGATTATCGTCGAGGACATTGTGGATACGGGCGCCAGCATCGAACACATGGTCGAGGAGTTGAAGACGAAGAAGCCCGCCAGTATCCGCGTGTGTACGCTTTTCTTCAAACCGAAAGCATACCAGCGCCAGATTCCGATCGATTATCCGGCCATGCACATCGGCAACGAGTTTATCGTGGGATACGGGCTGGACTACGACCAGTTGGGCCGGAATTACAAGGATGTTTACGTGGTGACCGAATAGTCCGATGAAGGAAGCGACGAATTACGACTTGTTGGACGGAGGGCGGAAATTGCCTCTGGTGGAGGATTTCTATACGATTCAAGGCGAAGGATTCCATACGGGCAAACCGGCCTATTTCATCCGCCTGGGCGGATGCGACGTAGGCTGCCGCTGGTGCGATGCCAAATATACGTGGAATCCGAAACTCTATCCTCCGACCGATATTTCGGAGGTGGTGCGGCGAGCGACTTCGTGCCAGGCGCAGGCTATCGTCATCACGGGCGGAGAGCCGTTGCTTTACCCGTTGGGGCCTTTGACTTCGGCGCTCAAGGGGCACGGACTCAAGATATTTCTCGAAACTTCGGGGTCGCACCCTTTCAGCGGGTATTTCGACTGGGTTTGCCTTTCGCCCAAGCGTCAGCAGCCGCCTCTGCCGGAGGCGTTCTGGCGGGCGCACGAGCTGAAGGTCATCGTCGAGCGGGAGGCCGATTTGCAATGGGCCGAGCGGAACGCCGAACAGGTCGGACGGGAGTGCAAGCTCTTCCTGCAGCCCGAATGGAGCGTGTCGGAGGAGATCATGCCCCTGCTGGTCGAGTACGTCAAGGCGCATCCTGCGTGGAATATTTCGATCCAGACGCATAAATACATGCATATTCCTTAAAGGATTCGGAAGATGCAGTTGAAATTGGACAAGCGGTTTTGGGTGGTGATTACTTGTATCATCGTGGTTTTCACGATTTTCATCGTGGGACGAAATCTGCTGCACGCCATAGAGATCAGAAAAGATATCGCTATCCTGGAGCAGGAAAGGGCGATCTATCGCGCTCGGATCGAGCAGGACAGTACGCTGCTCGAAGAGCTCAAGTACGACGATAATCTGGAGCAATTCGCCCGCGAGCGCTATCGCATGCAGCGGCGGGGGGAGAAAGTCTATATCGTGGAATGAAGCGGCTTTCGATGCGTGTGGATAGAGTTTTTGGAGATACGGCGATGTGTTATAAAGCGCACTGCTGCGTCATTATCGGGATGCGGGCTAAATCTTTACGGCAGTAAATTCCTGTCGCCCTTACCCTCAATGCCTTGCATCCATTCTGACATCCCTTAGAGGTTGTGTCTGAAATTTTCATTTCGACACAGCCCCTTTATTTTTTGCGGCGGACCGTGCCGATGTCGTACGGCAGAAGTCGGCTTCGTTTTGGAGAGAGCTTGCGGTGAATCGCCGGGATTTCGAGCGCTTGCAGCGGGAATATTGCGGCGGGCGATGCGGACCGGATTTGCAACGGCTCCTTTCTGCGGAGAAGCAGAAGGTATGAGGAGCGGTATGGAGGATGACCTTCGGATATTTCGGAGGACGGTATGTGCCGGGTTGTTGCAACCTTTTCGGAACGCCGGTCAATAGTGGCGGAATCCCTGCCAATCGACCGGCAGAGGGGTGCCGTTTCGGAGCCATTCGAGATGATTGCCGCCCGTGATGCGGCCGATGAAGTGGAACTCATCGCCGAAACGGAGCCGGTAGTTGGACAGAAGTGTGTTGGCGCTCTCCGGAGCGACGGTGAAGAGAAGTTTGTAGTCTTCGCCGCCGGATACGGCGGTTTCGAGATCGACGGGAGTCGGGATGCACTCGGTATCGACTTCGGCACCTACGCCGGACCGGTGCAGGATATGCCGCAGGTCGGAGGCGATGCCGTCCGAGATGTCCATCATGGCGTGCACTTCCGGACGTTCGCCGAGCCAGATGCCTTCGGCGACTTGCGGGGCGGGGTTGCGGTGGATCTGTGCCAGCGGGGTGTCGTACCGTCCGGCCAGGATATCGCGCAGTCCGGCGCCCGACTCTCCCAGCGAACCGCCGACGGCGATCAAGTCGCCGGGGCGTGCGTCGCTGCGCCGTTTGATATGGCTGTCGGCGATGCGCCCGATGGCCGTTACATTGACGACCAGTCCCGAATCCGAGGCTGTGGTGTCGCCCCCGACCAGGCCGACGTCGTATTGGGCCGAGAGGTCGCGGTAGCCTTCCATGAAATCTTCGATCCATCCTTCGGGCAGGTCGTGCGGGATAGCCAGCGAGAGCAGGGTTGCGATCGGGCGGGCGCCCATCGCCGCGACATCGCTCAGATTGACGGCCAGGGATTTACGGCCCAATTCACGCGCCGAGGTCGCCCGGCGCAGGAAGTGGATGTTTTCGGCCAGCAGGTCGGCGGTGAAGACCAGCGATTCGCCGCTGCCCAGCGGGAAGACCGTGCAGTCGTCCCCGATGCCGTCGAATCCGTTGCGGGGAATTGCGGCGAACATGTCGCGGATCGTGTCGATAAGTCCGAATTCAGTCATGTCGAATGGCGGTTTGTGCGGAGCGGCGGCGTTCGGGTAAATTGAACGGACGCGGCCGAAGTCCGGAATGTAGCAAAGATACGAATAAGCCGAGCGCAAAAGCAAATTTTATTTGTATTTTGCCGAGGCGCGTCTTATCTTCTACAAAGATAGCGAAAGCCGAGAGCAATTATGAGAACTTGTTCTTGAAAATTGCCGAACCGCATCCTGTCTTCTGCAAAGATAGCCAAAGCCGGGAGGATACGAAAATTTATTTTCGGCGCCCGGGTCGTCCCGACTTTCGGACGGGTGTGAAATGTGTGTGAATTCGATGCGAATCGGAGGATCTTGCGGCGTATATCCGGGTTTTTCACTATTTTTGTAAGCAGGAATGACGAAGGCGTGCCCTTCGTGCCGTTTGTCTGGCTGGGGATAGTCGGAGCGCTGCCTGTGCTGTGGATGTTTTCGGGATTTTCGGCTCGTCGAAGTGTCCGTTTTCGGATTACGACGGAAGATATTCGGAACGATGCGAGTTCTGTCTGTCGGGTGCTCGTGCGTAAAGGATTGGTGCGCGATCGAATGGCGGAAAAGCTTCGGATAGAGGCGGATTCCGGATTCCAGGTGTAATTTTGATTTGAAACGATATAATTTAACAAGAAGCTGTATGTGGGGAGAGAAGAAAACCAAGATCGTAGCCACGTTGTCGGATTTCCGCGCCAACGAAGAATTTGTACGCGGCCTTTTCGAGGCCGGAATGGACGTAGTACGCATCAATTCGGCGCATGTGACCGAAGAGGGGGCCGCGAAGATCGTCGAGGCGGTGCGCCGGGTCAATCCGGCGATTCCGGTCATTCTGGATACCAAAGGACCTGAAATCCGTGTGACGGCCGTGGCCGACGAGTACGGCGGTGCGATCGGCTTTCAGACCGGGGAGCGCGTGAAGGTGCGCGGGACGGCCGATGGCGAACCTTCGACCCGCGATACGATCTACTTCAACGTGGCGACGGTGGTACGCGATATCGCGGTCGGTGCGCGGTTGTTGATTGCCGACGGGGAGTTGGAACTCCGCGTGACGGACAAGACCGACGAGGAGCTGATGTGCGAGTTCGTGCGGGGCGGCACGCTGCGGTCGCGCAAGAGCGTCAATGTGCCGGGGATGAAGATCGACCTGCCGTCGGTGACGGAAAAAGACCGCCGCTTCATCGAATGGGCCGTGAAGAACGACGTCGATTTCATCGCTCACTCCTTCGTGCGGAGCGCCGGGGACGTGCATGCCGTGCAGGAGATTCTCGACCGTTACGACAGTCCGATCAAGATCATCTCCAAGATCGAGAACCAGCAGGGGATCGACAACCTGGACGAAATCGTCGAGGCTTCGTACGGGGTGATGGTCGCCCGGGGCGATCTGGGGGTCGAACTTCCGGCCGAGGCGATTCCCAACGCGCAGCGGCGTATCGTGGAGCGTTGCATAGCCGCCAAACGACCGGTGATCATCGCTACGCAGATGCTCTATTCGATGGTGCGCTCGCCCCGTCCGACTCGGGCCGAGGTGAGCGACGTGGCCAGTGCCATTTACGAGCGCGTGGATGCCGTGATGTTGAGCGACGAAACGGCTATGGGCGACTATCCGGTGGAGGCCGTGAGTACGATGTCGCGCGTGGCCCGCGAGATCGAGAAGGACGAAACGCATTTTACGCCGATGATCGATATGAACATGGTTTCCGTGAACCACGAGATCACGGCGCAGTTGGCGCGTTCGGCGGTGCGGGCCAGTACGAACTTGCCGATTCGCTATGTGGTGCTCGATACCGCGACCGGACGCACGGGCCGTTATCTGGCCGCTTTCCGGGGCCGGTGTCAGGTCCTGGCGGTTTGTTATACCCGTCATGCGCAGCGTATTCTGGCTCTTTCGTACGGCGTCGTGCCGATCCTGCGTGAACAGCAGTCGCACGAACGCTATCAGGATCGTTACCACTTCGTGATCGACGCCCTGGATTTTATCCAGCGCAAGCATGCGATCGAACCGACCGATCTGCTGGCTGTGGTGGGCGGCAGCTTCGATTCGAAATACGGCGCTTCGTACCTCGAGATTTCGAGCGCCGAACGGTTCCGCGAGCGGGATGCCGTGTGCGACGGCTGCTAAATCCGAAGGGTCGTGGGAGGTGAATTGCGGGACAAGGTCGCAAGCGGTGTAGCGTGGAGCATTGCCGAAAAGGTAGGCTCCATGTTGCTGCAAATGGGGGTGAGTATCGTCATCCTCCGGTTGCTGACGCCCGAGCAGATGGGTATTATGGCTATTCCCGTGGTTTTTTCGTCCCTGGCACTGGTGATGGTGGACAGCGGTTTCTCGCAGACCCTGATCCGAAAGGCGGTGCCGTCGGAGGAGGACTACAAGTCGGTATTCGTCTTCAATATCGCGGTTTCGGTGCTGCTGTACCTGCTGTTGGTGGGGGCGATGCCCTGGATCGCCCGTTTTTACGGGATGCCCGAGTTGGTGCGGATCGCTCCGGTGTTGTTCCTGCTTGTGCCTCTCAATGCCCTGTGCGTGATTCAGAATACGATTTTCACCCGGCAGTTCCGTTTCGCCCGGCTTTCGAAGGTCGTTTTTACTTCGTCGCTCGTAAGCGGACTGGTGGCTATCGGTATGGCTTGGGCCGGATGCGGTATCTGGAGCCTGGTGGGGCAACGGGTAGTGGCGATGGGTGTACGGGCCATGTTGCTGTGGGGGTTGAGCGACTGGCGCCCTCGGGCGGCTTTCGACGCGGGCCGTCTGCGTGCGATGGCTCCGTATAGCTTCCGGTTGCTGGCGACCGATCTGATTTCTTCCGTTTACAACAATGTTTCCCAGCTTTTCGTCGGGAAGCTCTATGCTGCGGATGTGCTGGGCTTTTTCAACCAGGCGCAGAAACTCAAGGAGCTGCCCGTGACATCGACCATGCAGGCCGTTCAGAGCGTGACTTTTCCCGCGCTTTCCAAGATCGCGGACGACGAGCGTAAATTCGCCGAGAGCTACCGGCAGGTAGTAATGATCGTCGCTTTCGTGATGCTGCCGATGATGGCCGGTCTGATTGTCGTCGCTCCTGAAATGGTGGACAGTCTGCTCGGGGAGAAGTGGATGCCGATGGTTCCCTATTTTCAGGTTATTTCGCTGGCCGGAATGTTCGCTCCGATCGCTACGGTTTCGAATAATGTGCTGAAGGTGAAGAGCAACGGTCGGATCATCGTGCGGCTGGAAGTGGTCAAGAAGGTAGTGATGACCCTGGTCCTGATCCTGACGATCCCGCACAGCGTGCTCGCCGTGACGTGGGGCCTGTCGGCGATGGCTTTTTTCGAAATGATCCTCAATTTTGGCGCGACGACCCGGTATGCGGGGCTGACGGCAGGTCGTTTTCTGCGGACGTTGCTGCCTATAGCTTCTGCGACGGCGGCGATGTTCGGTGTGGTTTGGGCTTTCGGACACTTCACCAGCTTCGCACCTCTGCCTACGTTCCTATTGAAAGTGGCGGTCGGCGTGGTCTGTTACGCTGGGTTCGGAGCGTTGTTCCGGCTCGAAGCGATGCGGGTCGCGTGGGAATTAGTAAAAAAGCTCTTCCGGTAAAGGAAGAGCTTTTTTATATCCGGTTTAACCGTTTTCGATCAATGCGAAACCATGTCGAATTTGTTCGGGTATCGCCGGGTACCGGAAACGGAGAAGGCTATTATGCGTAAACCTTCGGGGTTCTTTCGCCGCGCAGTACACTCAGGGCGTTGAGCATCAACGCACCCATTTCGTCTTCGCCCGGATAGATGAAGATCGGGGCGAGGAACGAACAGTGTTCGCGGATTACGTCGTTCACCGGTTCGTTGTACGCCACGCCGCCCGTAAGCAGGATGGCATCCACCTGACCTTTGAGAACCGCAGCCATCGCGCCGATCTCCTTGGCGATGCTGTAACTCATCGCGTCGAGCACGGCTTTGGATTTCTGGTCGCCCTTTTCGATGTCGATGCAGATCTGTTGCACGGAGTTCTGGTTCAGGTGAGCTACCAGACCGCCTTTGCCGGCGAGCATCTTCAGCACGTCGCGCTGGCTGTACTTGCCCGAAAAGCAGAGGTTCACGAGCGCTCCGGCAGGCACCGTGCCTGCACGTTCGGGTGCGATCGGGCCGTCGCCGTCGAGGGCGTTGTTGGTGTCGATCACCCGTCCCTTGCAGTGGGCCGAAACCGAAATGCCGCCGCCCATGTGGGCAACGACCAGGTTCAGGTCTTCGTAACGCTTGCCTACCTTCTCGGCATGGCGGCGTGCGATGGCTTTCTGGTTCAGGGCGTGGAAGATCGAAATGCGGGGGCATTCCGGAATACCGCTCAGGCGGGCGATGTCGTCCAGCTCATCGACCACGACCGGGTCGGCGATGTAAGCCTTCACGCCGGCAGCCTGGGCGATCTGCTCGGCGATCAGGCCGCCGAGATTGGAGGCGTGTTCGCGCTGGGCGTTCACCAGGTCGTTCTTCAGAGCTGCGTTTACTTCATATACGCCCGATTCGATCGGCTTGATCAGACCGCCGCGACCGATCACGGCCGAGAGGGACTTCACGTCGAAGTTGTTCTTTGCGAGTGCTTCGAGTACCATCTCCTTGCGCCAGTCGAGCTGGTCGATGATGCGCGGGAAACGTGCGATCTCCTCGGCCGAATGGCGCAGGGTGAGCGCCAGCGTAGGCTGCTCGTCGTCATACAGGGCGATCTTCGTCGAAGTCGAGCCCGGGTTGATTGCTAAAATCTTGAATCCCATAAATCCGATACCTGAATTATTTAGCGGCCAGACAAGCCAGTGCGATCGAGTAGAGTTTGGTGAGGCTGGAGTCGCCGCGCGAAGTCAGCACGCAGGGAACTTTGGTTCCCATGACCATCGCTGCGATCTCGCCGCCGCCCATGTGCGTGGAAGCCTTGAAGAAGACGTTGCCCGATTCGATGTTGGGGAAGAGCAGGCAGTCCGCATCGCCTGCGACGGAAGAACCCTTGACCTTCTTGATCTCGGCGGCTTCCTTGTAAAGCGCTACGTCGAGCGACAGCGGACCGTCGATGACGACGTTACCCAGCTGTCCGCGATCGCCCATCTTGGCGAGCAGAGCGGCTTCGGTCGAGGAGAGCACGCTCGGCAACAGCTGCTCCGAAGGTGCGATGCAGGCGATCTTCGGCGTCTTGATACCGATCAGGTTGGCGATGCGCGTCAGGTAGCCGATCAGGATGGTTTTCTGTTTGAAGTCGGGCTGCGGAATCACCGCTACGTCCGAGATGACCAGCAACTTGGGATAGTTCGGCATTTCGACTACCGCTACGTGGCTCAACGTGCCTTTCGGGGGGAACAGACCTGCGTCCTTGTTCAGGATGCCGCGCATGTACTTGTCCGTGGAAACCAGACCCTTCATCAGTACGTCGGCCTCGCCCGTAACGACGGCATTGACAGCCAGATTGACGCACTTCACGTCGTTGCTCTCGGGGATTATTTTGAAAATGTTGCAATCGATATTCTCTTCCTTGCAAACCTGCTCGATGATCTTGGGATCGCCGAACAGAATCGGCTCTACCAGACCTTCCTTATAAGCTGCATAGACGGCTGCCAGCGTGTGGGCGTCCTGACCGTAAGCGACTGCAAGGCGCTTCTTACCTTTTTTTCTTGCCTCTTCGACAATTTCACTCAAATGTTGCATGGGTTGTGTGTTTTTAATATAATTGTTTGGTTATTTATTGACGATTTCGTAAGTGTCGGTGGCGATGACCAGCTCCTCGTTGGTCGGAACGACGGCCACCTTGACCTTCGAATCCGCTGCGGAAATGATCTTGTTTTCGCCGCGAAGACCTTCGTTGATCTTCCGGTCGAAGTGCACGCCCATAAATTCGAGGCCTTCGCAGACCTCCTTGCGGGTTTCGGGTGAGTTCTCTCCGACGCCGCCCGTGAAAACGATCAGATCGACGCCGCCCATTTCGGCCGCGTATTCGCCGACGAATTTCTTGATGCGCAGGCAGTACATGTCGCGGGCGAGGATCGCACGCGGATTACCCTCTTCATAGGCTTTGTCGATGTCGCGCATGTCGCTCGATACGCCCGATACGCCGAAGACGCCCGATTGCTTGTTGAGCATGTTGTTCACTTCGGCATAGCTCATTTGCTCCTTTTCGCCGATGAAGGTGACCGCGCTCGGATCGACGTTGCCGCAGCGGGTGCCCATGACCAGACCATCGACCGGCGAGAAGCCCATCGAGGTATCGTAGGACTTGCCGTTCAGCACGGCCGTGATCGAACCGCCGTTGCCGATATGACAGGTAATAATCTTGGAGTTATTGATATCCAGACCGGCGAGTTTGGCGCCTTCGCGGGCGACGAACTTGTGGCTTG
>ULTG01008371.1_pt1 | contig 17438 bp, 7 predicted proteins | sample 1957461 | NCBI WGS metagenome assembly ULTG01 (sample SAMEA4835730, study PRJEB28245) | human gut metagenome | biome: gut microbiome; material: fecal sample | place: Denmark | collected 2008
GCCGACTTCCATAGAGTAGTTCCATGCGCCCTTGATGGATAAGCGGAACACCTTATCAAAGTTGTCAAACCGGGAATGCAGTTCAAACGCACCGTAGCTACCGATCCTGCCCTCGGTGCCAGCCGCTTTCAAAGCCTTGCAAGCCTCGATGATGGCCGCACCCGCTTCCTTGCGTTCGGTGTACACCTTACCGCTGATCTCCATAGCGAAGTGGTCTTTATCCTGCGCCAGAAGCGGTTTTGCCGCTTCCATATCGTTTTTCAGGGCTTCGATCTGACCCTGTGCCACAGCGATTTCTCGCGGATAGCGGCGCGCAATATCCGATTCCAAGCTATAAATCTGACTGGTGTGATTGGCTTTCAGCAGTTTCAGTTTGCTGACCTGAATATCCAAGTCCATCTTTTCCTTGATGTAGGGATTGCCCGTTGCCAGTGCCTTGATTTCGGCATAGGACAGTGCGGTATCGTCCACATCATCACAAGCGCGGACAGGAGATTTGGAAGTCATGATCTGCGAGATGAATTTCTGCTTATTTTCCAGAATCTGCCACATATACGAATCAAACGTATTTTCGGTGACGTAACGATAGATTTTCACCTGCTTATTCCGGTTTCCCTGCCGAAGAATACGTCCCTCCTGCTGTTCCAGGTCAGACGGTTTCCACGGACAATCCAGATGATGCAGAGCAATCAGCCGATCCTGAATATTGGTTCCTGCGCCAAGCTTCGGCGTAGACCCCATCAGGATACGCACCTGTCCGGCGCGCACCTTTGCAAAAAGCTCTGCCTTTTTGGTTTCCGTGTTGTACTCGTGAATGAACGCCACTTCCTCACGAGGAACACCTCTCGCCACCAGCTTTTCCCGCACATCATCATAAACATTGAATGTGCCATCGGCTTTTGGTGTCGATAAGTCACAGAAGATCAATTGCGTTCCCTTATCCGCCGAAGATTCTTCCCAGACTTTGAATGTATTTTCCACGCAGCGATTGACCTTGCTTTCCGGCTCGTCCGGCAGCATATCATTGATAAGCCGCTGGTCGAGTGCCAGTTTTCTGCCATCGTTGGTGATCTTGAGCATATTATCGAACTTCGGATTCACGCTGCCGTTACGTACAGCCTCGGCACGGTCTGCAAAGGAACTGACCATTTCTTCCTGTGTTTCGCTGGGTTTCAGCACTTCGTTGATGTACTCCGCTTTCGGCACAGGCAGGTTCAGCATATCCGCCGTCTGCACATCTGCCGATTCCTTGAACAGAGAAATCAGTTCCGGCAGATTAAAGAACCGGGCAAAACGTGTTTTCGCACGGTAGCCGGTTCCTTCCGGGGAAAGCTCGATTGCCGTGACGGTTTCACCAAAGGATGCCGCCCAATCATCGAAATGGCTTAGTCCCATCTTCTGCAGGGTGTCATACTGGAGATACCGCATTATGGTGTACAGCTCCACCATGGAGTTGCTAACCGGGGTTCCGGTTGCAAAGGTCACACCCTTGCCGCCTGTCAGCTCGTCCAAATACTGACACTTCGCAAACATATCGCTGGACTTCTGTGCATCGGTCTGGGCGATACCTGCGATGTTCCGCATTTTTGTGTAGAGGAACATATTTTTATAGAAATGCGACTCGTCCACAAACAGACGGTCAACACCCAGTTCCTCAAATGTAACCACATCATCCTTTCTCGTCTGGTCGTTCAGCTTTTGCAGCTTTGCTTCCAGCGTTTTCTTTGTTTTCTCCATCTGCTTGACCGTAAAACTGCGGCTGTCCTCACTCCGGGCATCGGCCAGAGCCAGCGTAATGTCGTCGATCTGACGCTCCACAATGGCTTTCTGCCGTTCCGGGGAAAGCGGCACTCGTTCAAATTGCGAGTGTCCGATCACAATGGCATCGTAATCACCTGTTGCAATACGGGAGCAGAACTGCTTACGATTGCTGGGTTCAAAATCCTTTTTCGTTGCCACCAACACATTGGCATTGGGATAGAGCCGCAGGAAGTCTGCGCCCCACTGCTCTGTGAGGTGGTTCGGCACCACATAGAGGTTTTTCTGCGACAGGCCCAGCCTGCGGCTCTCCATGCCGGCTGCAATCATCTGGAAGGTCTTGCCTGCACCCACACAATGGGCCAGCAGCGTATTGTTGCCGTACAGAATGTGCGCCACTGCATTTTTCTGGTGCGGCATCAGAGAGATTTCCGGGGTCATGCCCTCGAAGCGGATGTGACTGCCATCGTACTCACGGGGCCGAATCGCATTGAAAATCCGGTTATAGGTCGCACACAAATCCTCGCGGCGGTCTAAATCTTTGAAAATCCACTGCTTGAACGCTTCCCGAATGGATTCCTGCGCCTGCTGTGCAAGCATGGTTTCCTGCTTATTCAGCACGCGGTGGTCGCCATCCGCATCGTGAATCGTATCGTAGATTTTGGTATCGCGGAGATTCAGCGCATCTTCCAGCAGCTTATAGCCGTTGACGCGCAGGGTTCCGTAAGTGTTGGTGACAAGCGGATTGCCGCGATCCAGCGACTTGCCCGAAATGTTCCATGCACCAGAAATTTCGGAATAGGTTGCCTTAATGTCAATCCCGGCATAGTAGTTCGGTGTCTTGAACACTTCTTTCATAAACTGCGTGATGTACTCCGGCTTTACCCAGTTTGCACCCAGCCGCACTTCAATTTCCGAAGCATCCAAATCCTTGGGCTGTACCCGTTTCAGGTAATCCACATTGATTTGATATTCAGCATGGTTTGCCGCAAAGGTTTCTGCTGTGGCCAGTTTTTCACGAACATTGCCGGACAGGTATTCATCCGAGGTTTCCCACTGCTGCGTCACAGGGTTTCGGAAAATCGCACCTGCCAGTTCATCCGTGATATCCTGTTCCGGTTTACCGCAGAGCTGCACCATAAACGGCACATCCACCTTTGCTTTTTCTCCAATGGAAAGTGCCAGGGCTTCGCTGGGCGTGTCCACTGAGGTAACAGGTTCCGGCTTACGGATGGTGCGCTTTGTAAAAATATCGGCCAGCCGTTTGAGATTCTTCTCCTCATCCAGAATTTCCAGCGATGCCAGCAGACAATAACTGCTGTCCTGTCGGAACGCCCGCTTGTTGGCGGTGCTGTTGATCAGGCCATACTGCGCCTTAAATGCGGTGTACTGCTGTTTCAGTTCATTCTGCAAAAGCTGAACTTCTGCATCCGTACCATCATGCAGCTGACAATCCAACAGCTTCCGGGTGGTTTCCCGAAGAGCAATCATGCCCAGCACCCGCTCTGCAGTTACGGCAGGCAGTTCCACCTTATTCATAAAGGAATTTTCGCGGTAGTAAATCTGCCCATCCACATTCGTGAAGCTGAAATTCTTCACGCTGGGGTCTGCCGGAATGGGTTCTTCCTGCACTTCCAGCTCATCATCGGAGATTTCCGGCTCCGTGATGGTAGCCTGGATGTTGCCGACTGCCTCTTTTAACTGCTTAGCAAGGTCTGCTCCCTCGATGGGCTTGACCGTAGTTTCCTGCTTGCCATACTGAGTGCTTTCGGTGGTGATCTCCCCCAGCACCATCTCAGGATGCTGCGCAAAATACTGGTTGATGGAATATCCCTCCGACGTTTCACCGAGATCCACCCAGTCAGCCCGTTCCACCGCTGCACGGTCACGCTTCTGCAGGAACAGAATGTCAGCCACCACGCCCGTGTTGGCATTGCGCTGGAACGCATTGTTCGGCAGACGAATCGCGCCTACCAGATCGGCACGGTTGGCAAGGTACTCACGGACAGAGGAATCCTTCTTATCCATCGTACCGCTGGACGTTACCACTGCTACCACACCGCCCGGACGCACAAGGTCAAGGCTCTTGGCGATAAAATAATCGTGGATGAGGAAATTGTGGCGATCATACCGCTTGTCCGGTACTTTGTAATTGCCGAACGGTACGTTGCCCACAACACAGTCAAAAAAGCTGTCCGGAAACTGCATCGTTTCAAAGCCCTGCACCGCAATCTTGTTTTTCTGGTACAACTGCTGTGCAATGCGGCCTGAAATGCTGTCCAGCTCCACACCGTACATCCGAATCTTTTCCATGCTGTCCGGCACCAGACCCATGAAATTGCCGACACCGCAGGACGGTTCCAGCACATTGCCTTTGGACAATCCCATCTTGCCCAGAGCTTCATACATTGCCTTGATGACCGTAGGGGAAGTGTAAAACGCATTCAGGGTACTGGCGCGGGCTTCCTTATACTCATCTGCCGTGAGCAGGGACTGCAGTTCGGCATACTCTTTCGACCATTCCGCGTTGTTTTCATCGAACGCCTGCGGAATGCCGCCCCAGCCCACATACCGGGAAAGGATTTCCTGTTCCTCCGCTGTGGCCTGCCGCTGCTCTGCATCCAGCGTTTGCAGCACCCGAATGGCTTCCACATTGGCTTTATACTTTGTTTTCGGCCCTCCTGCGCCGAGATCATCGTCCGTAATACGGAAGTTCATAGGCTCCTGTTTGGGCTGTGCTGGCAGTTCTATCGCACCGCTGTCCAGCGGAAGATTGTGCTGCCGCCGTGCATGGTTGACCTCTGCCGGGGTCATAGGCTGCTGCGTCAGCGGTTCAAGGGCTTCCTCTGCCGCTGCGCGGCTAATGGCATCCGTTCGGTTCTGCACATCTGCGATCAACTGCATTTGTTCCGGCGGAAAGTCGGGATTCAGCAGTTCTTCTAACTCGCCGCCCGATTCTGCCACCGAATAGATCACATCCATCTGCTCCGGGGAAAAATCCTCGTAGGCCACACCAGCATTGTGCAGAGCCGTAAAGACTGTGATTTCAACCGCTTCTTCCATCGGTACATCTGCCTGTTCATACAGGTGCCGAATGTACTCCAGCGGTTCCGTTCGGAAGATCGGATACCGGGCTTCTTTCGCAAGGGTCATGTCCTGTAAGCTGACCGTTCCCTGTTCAAAGTTGACCGAATCCACACGGAACTCCCGATCGTCCAGTTCAACGATGGTATTGACTGGCAGATATTCATCTCTGCGGAAATACTTTGTCTGCGCATGGGTTCCATCTTCCTGCTGGCCGGACAGATAGATACTCTCCCCCTGTTTCCAGAGCTTCATTGCCTGCGAAACCCACTGTTCACGCGGAAAACCAGATACCTCAACCTTGCCGAGTGCGGTTTCCTTTTCCAACAGCTTGCTGCCAAGAAGTTCTGAAACGCGCTTTGCATCCTCGCCGTAGAACTCAAAGTTTCCGTACTGCTCATAGCCGACCAGAGCATCCGGGTAGCGCTCTTTCAGTGCGTTATATTCGTTGGCGGCATCCAGTGGCAGGGGCTGCAAGGTCGGCTCAACGGCCTTTTCTTCCGCTGCATACGGAACCATCATGCCGCGCACCCACTGCGGTGCGTCCTTGCTATCCTGATACAGTGCAACGGCATCCCGTCTGTCCGTAATAACGTCCTGATAGGTGCGCTGGAAAATATCTTCTTGAATCCACTCTCCGAAGTGCGCCCATGTGCCAAATGCCTCAGAATAAGCGGCATTTTTCACCTCACTGGAAGCAAACAAATCCTCAATTTTCTCACGGATCAGATTTTCCGCTTCTTCCTCGGTGGTATCGCGGTCACGCAGCAACGGATAGATTTCGCTGCGCTCTACCTTTTCCAACAGCGTGTACAGACATTCTTTATAGATGCTGCGGCTGTCTTTCTGGGTGTGGTCCGCATCCAGTTTCAGGAAATCGTTCAGCGGATTCTTCGCCAGCGTTTCGCTATATGACGGTAACGGAATGACCCGGCCAGCCACCGCCGAATTTTCCATGTCTTTCAGATAAACGTCATGAGCATTGGAACGTTCAATGCGGTACAGATGGTTATTGTCCAAATACAGAAAACTGCCGTTTTCTCTGCTGTACATTTGCTTGGGCTGATTTTCAAACGATTCTACTGCTTTTGCATCTTCTCTCGTTTGACGAATGACCGCCTTTGCATCATTCAGACTGTTAAACGGCCCTGATTCTGCTGTACCTGTTCCCGTTTCTTCGTCATAGTTGTAATGGTTATAGAACTTGCCATCGGAATATTGCAGAATTGCAATATCCTCGATATATCCCTCCTGCATCATCACCGTTGACTGATACCGCGCAACGACTTTTGCCTTTTGGGGTACCTCAACCGCTGCGGCGGTTGACTGCTCTTTCGATTGCAGCTCCTGCTCCATGAAGTCAAACATGGACATCTGCCCCTGTTCAGGAACCGCAATCTCAACAGCCCTCTTCTTTTCCGGGAAAATCGTGTACGTTCCCTCGACATATTGGTGCAGGATAGAGAGGGATTCTGCCTTACGCTCATATTCTCCCGAATCCAGCGGCACGGACAGCAGTGCATTGTCCATCTGCTCCAGCAGTTCCACCGACTGTACGGGGTCTGCCAGCTTTTCAACAAGAGCCTTTCTTCCTTCTTCATGGTAAAGGTCTTGCGGATAAGGCCGCTCCACGTCGTTCGGCAGATGGTGATAGAATCCCATCACCCGCATTGCCATCTGTTCCCGTTCATAAGCAGGCATCCGGGAGTAGTCTGCCGGCTTCAAATACTCACTGTCACGGATAAGCCGATCAATTCGGCCTGCGGCCTGATTCCAGTTCAGATGAACGCTGGCATCCGGGTTCCCGTATGCGCCACGCTCCAAAGCAATACCCCTGCCATCGTGATCTTCGTGAGAATCGTCTGCCCCGCAGAGTGCATGGCTGCTACCACCGATTCCGTAATGGTCTTTCAGGAAGTCTGCCCGCTCTTTCTTGTCCTCATGATTCAGGAAGAACGAATAGATTGCCAGCCGACTGTCCGAATAATTGCTGCCCCGTGTGAAGTAAGCATTGATTTCATCTTCCGTGATGAACTTCTTATACTCATTCCAGTGAAAGCCATCCCGCGCCGAGTAGTTCTGATAAGGCTTTGCAAACTGCTGGAACAGAGCTGCCACTTTATCCGGCTTATAAAAGTGCATCCGCATCAGGTCTTTATCTTCGGCATAGGCTTCCCCCAACGCAGACAATCTCTCGTTGAGGTCAGTCAGAAAATCCGTATCATCCAGCAAGCCCGCCAGCCTGTCCGTCAATTCCGGGAAACCACCTCTGAAGATTTCTGTATCCTGAAACACTGCTTCGGCAACGCCATCGGCCAAATCACGTTCCATATAAGCCAACGTCTGCGCGTGTTCCTGTAAGGCGTTCTGCCGCGCAGCGTCCAGAACCGCCTGCGGCGCATACTCGCCCTGCCGGAGCAGTTCATGGATGCGGTTGCTCACATCCCCCCACGAAAGAAACACATTGACAACCGTGCCACCCTTGGCCGTGTCACCTGCTGCAATGCGCAGTCCCAAATCGTCGAACCAGACCGCATACTTTGCACCGTCAATCTCAAAGCCTTTGCCGCCCGTACCATATTCGTTTTTCACGAACTCCGTGTATTCTTCCGGGGTTTTCTCAACCATGAAATTGTAGATCAGACGAAGCTGACCTTTGCTGCGATTACTGCCCGTGCGCAGGATTTCATCGACCACTTCAGGATCAAGTGCAATTTCATCCGCATACCGCGCCTGGATCGGTGCTTCAATGGCGCGGATCTGCTGTTCCACGGTCGGCAGATCAGGCAAAGAAAAAGCAGAGGCAATTTCTTCCTCTGCTTCGCTCAAATCCTGTTCTGTTGTCGGTTCGGTTAATTGTATACCAATTCCTTCAAGACGATTTCTTCTGCCATCGCCGTCAGGCTGTTCTGATGTGCCGCCCATGCCAGCGGGTCTTTCTCCTTGCTCGGTGCCGGAAACTTCTCGTTCAGGCTGTCCAGCAGGGTTTCCACCCGACTCTCCGCTGCTTCCTCGATCTGCGCCAGATGCTGGTTCAGTTTGCCGCTCATCAGCATACTCTGATACCAGTTCTTGCGGTTCTCTTTCAGGTACGTCCTGCGCAGCATCCCGTACTTCCCGATGGTCTGCGGCTCGTCCTTCACGGCCAGATTCGGGAACAGATAATCTCCCTTGCGGTAATACGTCAACTCCATTTTCTTGTCCTCCTTTGGTCGTGTTTTCTTTGGTTTCGCGCTTTAATGCGCTAAAGTCCGTATTGGTATTATACAAGCTGTCAACGGATTTTTCAAGCTGCTGCGTGATTTCCTTTTTGTAAATTTTCCGCATCTCTCGGCCAATGTCAAAAAGAACCGCTTCGCACTGTTCGGAAACCGCGTTGCCAAGGAACGACAGCACCGGCAGCTTGTTGAAATCCACGATGCGGATAAAGTCATCATCGTCCAGCGCATCCATAGGCTCCTGCCCACAACGGCGGGAAAGCGTATAGAAGATACTGTTGGTCATCAGTTCCCGGAAGCGGACACGGATGTTATCTTCGTCCAGTTCTTCCAGAAACGTATCCGCCACCTCATAAGCCAGACCGTCCATCGCTTCATCCAGATTGTCGGCGGTCAACTGCTGTGCCAGCTCCAGCAGGGCAGCATTCATGCTGTCTGTCTGGGATAAGCCATAGGTATCTGCCAGATGGTCTAAGATCGTCTGCTCATGCTCGTGGCTGTCCAGATTCCATAAGAGCGGTGTTTTTCCGCCGCGCACCAGATGGGTGTCAGCAATATCGAACACATACCGCAGTCTGGTACGCGGTCCGGTATCATCCAGAAGCGCGATGCCTTTTGCGCCACGGTTAACCCATCGGCTCATTTTCTGATTCCAGAGTTCCAGTTCTGCGCAGGCGGTTGCATCGGGCCGCTGCGCGTGGATCAGGAGCGCATCGGTAAACGAATAGCGGTACAGCCGCGCCGCTACATCCAGATAACTCATCCAGTCCTGTGGCGAGTTACTGACATACCGGGCGTTCTGCTGCGCCAATTCTCGAATATCGTTAATCTGTGGCAAGGGTCAAACCTCCTTTACGTTTTCGTTTTCATTGGTGTTTTGGGAAATTCCAAGCTGTACTGTGCGCGGCCATCTTCAACGCGCATCACAAGGTCAGCAGCAAACATCTTGTCTTTTTTCACGGAACAAAAGTCTTTTACATGGGTGCGGCCTTTCTTCAAAAGGTCTGCCGCCATCTTCCTGTCCAGCGTCTTTCTCATATTGGCCAAGTATCTGCTTTCTTTCCAGAGGGCAAATTTGCAGCTGCGGTCTGCACAACAAAAGTTGAGCTTACTCTCATGTACAGGGTTTCCGCAGACCGGGCAGTTTCCTACGCTTACCTTATTATGATAGGGAGCCGCCGCGACGGTAGGAATCTGCCGGAGGTCGGCCAACATCTTATCGAGCAGTCTATGGATGCCTTGCATAAAATCATGTGGCTTGATCTCACCGCGCTCCATCCGCAGCAGGTCATTTTCCCACTCGGCTGTCATGCTGGCGGATTTCAGATAGTCCGGGATATTGTGAATCGCTGCCACACCGTCCTCTGTCGGAATCATCTGCTTGCCCTTGCGCTGCACATAGCCGGAGGATACCAGCTTTTCCAGAATTGCGGCGCGCGTTGCAGGGGTTCCCAGACCTTTCTTCTCCGTGTCCTTTTCAAATTCCTTGTTGCCTGCGGTTTCCATGGCCGACAGCAGAGTATCTTCGGTGTAGACTTTCGGCGGTGAAGTAAAGCCCTGCTTTTTCTCTGCCCGTACCACCGGAATAACCATCCCCTGTTCCAGATCGTTCGGAAGTGACGCATCCTTGTTCTTCTCCGGCTCCACAAGCGGAACAGGTTTTGCCGTATAACCGGGCTGCAGAACATCCTTATATTTTGCCGTGAAGTTCCTGCCCTGGCAGCACACTGTTACCAGCACATCCTCATAGATGAACAGCGGCTGCACAGCCTGCACCAGTTTCCAGATGATAAGCGAAAGAATCTTCTGTTTGGTTTCTGACAACTTTTCTTTATTACACTTTGCGCCCTGCATCGTCGGCAGGATCGCGTGGTGGTCTGTGACTTTGCTGTTATTGATAACGCAGCTCACATCCACAGTCTGGCCATCCAGAGCCATTACCAGAGATTCCACTGTCTTGCGCATATCCTCGGTCACAAACTGGCTGTCCGTTCTAGGATATGTCACCAGCTTTTCTTCATACAGTTCCTGTGCCGCCTGCAAGGTCTGGCTTGCAGGCAGACCGTAATAGCGGTTTGCTTCTCGCTGCAAAGTTGTCAGGTCATACAGCTTCGGGGGCTTCTTTTCTACCCTCTTGCGCTCGATGCTGCCAACCACGGCGCACTGTCCATCACAAGCGGCCTGCATAGCATCCGCATCCTGCTCCTGCGCCATCTGTTCCGATACCGCCACGACACCCGCGCCGGACAGTTCCACTTTGTAATAGGGTTCCTTTACAAAGTTCTGGATTTTGGCCTGCCGTTCGGCCAGCATCGCCAGCGTCGGGGTCTGCACACGGCCAATGGTCTGTTTTCTGCCGTACTTTTTCGTAAAAGCACGAGTTCCATTCATACCGATCAGCCAATCCGCTTTTGCTCTGCACTCGGACGCTGCAAACAGATTATCATACGCCGCGCCATCTCTCAGGTTTTCAAAGCCCTGCTGGATGGCAGCATCCTCCATACTGCTGATCCACAGCCGCCTGATGGGGAGTTTGCTTCCGGCAAGAGCATACACACGGCGGAAAATTGCTTCACCCTCGCGTCCTGCGTCGCAGGCGTTCACCACATAATCGAATTTCTTGCTGCGGAGCAGTTTGCGCAGAACATTGAACTGCGGCTTCTTGGTATTGTGTACCAGCAGTTTCCACTCAACAGGGAGAATCGGCAAATCCTCAAAGTGCCAGTTTTCATAGCGTTCATCATAGTGTTCCGGGGCTGCATACTCTGCCAGATGCCCCAGACACCAGCTGACCACGCAATCCCCACCCTCCAGATACCCGTCCTCCTGTCGGTATGCACCGATCACTTTTGCAATGGATTTCGATACACTCGGTTTTTCTGCAATCACCAGATATTTCAAAGATTTCTCCTCCTATGAAAAAAGCAGGGATAGCCTTTCGACTACCCCTGCCCCCTTATCTCACGGTTTTACTCCTGCTGGCTGTCCTCGTTCACAGTCGCAAGGCTCTGGTCGGTTTCCAGATTTTCACTCTGCGGCGTTTCTTCTTTCGGCTTCGGCTTATAAATGTAGAAGTAGAAGAAAGCACCTGCACCGCCCAGTGCCGCCACGAATACCAGCAGCAGAATCTTATTCATGCCACCGCTCGATTCCTCTTTCGGTTCTTCGATTTCTACATCCGGGGTAGGTTCGGGTTTGGTTTCGGGCAGAACTACCGCAGGCGTTTCTTCTTCCTGCTTGCCGTTCCGCTCTTCATCGTCCAGAAACTCCTGCAAATCGTACTCGTCGATCATCGAGAGCATATAGACGTTTTCGCTGTTCCGCGCCCGGTCGATCACCAGAAAGAACGTGTTGCCGCCCTTGGTCTTGACCGTGAAGAACTCCTTGCTGGGGTCATCCATCATGTTGTCCTCTACCTCGCCGTTGCCTGCGATGGTGAACGGAATCTTTTCTTCCTCCGTCGGCTCTGCTTCCTCGATTACCTGCACAGGTTCCTCTGCCACCTCAGTGGTATCCACATAGGCAAAGGCCGGGGTCGAAAAGCCCACCGCCATCATCAGGGTCAGAATTGTGCTGGGAATAACAACACCCAGCCGTTTAAGCATCTTTTTCAATCGCTTCCTCCGTTTCTGCTTCTTCCGAAGCGTTGTTTACAGCGGTCAGGAACGTCACATTGCCCGCCTGAATGTTGTCCAGCAGAGCCAGCAGTTCGCGCCCGCCCATCTTGGTGCTGCGGATGGCACGGATGATTTCGCTGTCCTCTTCCTTTTTCTGTGCTGCCCGGATGGTTTTCAGCCGTTCCTCCAGTTCCGCGATCTGCTGTTCTGTTTTTTCGGCATCATCCAGATATTTCTGTAATTTCTTGCCCATCGGCCCTCCTTTCAGTTGATGCGGCCAAAGCCTAAAAAGTGGCTCTGCCAGTAGGTGGAATTGATGCTGGTGTAGGAAATGGGGTCGCCGCAGTGGATCATCATGCCATTGCCGACATAGATTCCAACGTGCGACGCGCCAACGGTATTATAGGTTTTCTCAAAGAAGATCAGGTCGCCGGGCTGCGCATCCGCAGGAGAAACATAGCTGCACTTCCCGCGCAGGCCGTTGGCCGTTGTACGCCCAACGCTCCACCCATTGCCGCAGTTATTGATGACCCAGCAGACGAAGCCAGAGCAGTCAAAACTGGTGCTTGGGGAACTGCCGCCCCACACATACGGCATACCGAGATATTTTTCGGCTTCCTCAATCATCCTTGCGAACTTTTCATCCGAAAGGGCTTCCGATGGAATATCATACTTGAAACCACCGCCGGAGCCACCAGCACCGCCTGTGCCGATACTGCCCGTTGTGCCGCCGCTGTATGTCGGGGAGCCTGCGCCGAACAGTTCGGGGCGGTTGCCGTAGGTCAGGTTATAGGCATCGTACCGCCCGGTCTGCTTCTGGTTCATATTCTTCCGCGCGATGGTATCGAAACCCTTATTTTTCAGCAGGATATTGAGGATTTTATACTCGTACTCCACTTCTTCCTGATAGGTATAGGTTTCCATGCTGACATTTCCAAAAGCGTCAATCGTTGGCCGAACCCCTACTCTGGTTTCCATGCGAGTGCGAATCTCAATAGTTTCCCACACTTTCAGGAGATACTGCTGCTTGAACAGTTCCTTGATAACAGGCTTGACCTGTCCTCTGGTAAACTGCTCATAAACTGCCGTCAAATGAGAAATCAGCTGATACGGGTCATGGCCGATCTCGTCCAGCTGATAGCGGTATTCATCATAGCCCGGATGTGTGGATTCCATCTGCCGAATCTGTTTATCCAGTTCCTTTTCCAGTTCCAGATAATCCTCTTCCGCGCCTTTCATGTCGGCATCCTTGCTGGGATATGTCGTTCCCACAAAGGTACTGCCTGTTCCCTGAATCGCTGCACCACAGCTTGAAAAGGCTCCCAACATTACCATCACCAGCAGGATACCCACACCAATACCGACCCACAAAGTTTTATGCTGCACGACGATCTCCTGCACCGCCGCTTTCGCTTTCTCCGTAATGGTGTTTGTTGCCGCTGCTGCCTGCTTGCTGGCGGCAGTTCCGGCTTTCTGGCCGCGCTTGGCGGCTGTATAAGCATCCTTATACTGCTTTTTCTGGTAAAACTTCGCACCGACTGTTTTTGATTCACCTCCTGCGGCAGTCGGCGGTGGCTGGGGCTGTTTCTTTTTCAGCGACGGTTCTGCTGCATTCTCTGCAGTGCCGCCCTCGCCCTCGGTGAATTTCAGGCGGCTGGATTTCTGATCCTCCCCACCTCTTTTCTCCGCTCTGGCAGATTTGTCTTTGGGCTTTTTTCTGCCTTTGACAAAGTGGTGCAGGCGTTCGGCGGCTTCTTCCGACTTGTGAGCAGCTTCCACGCCGGAATTGTCCTTTTCCACCTGATGTACTTTCTGATGGGCGAATCCGGTGGCGGTATCCGCTCCTTTCTTGGCCACCTTCTTAACACCCATTCCTATGCCACGGACAATGCCGCCTTTTTCATCTTCAAAAGAAAGTCGGCCTTTCTTTGCGGGCTGCGGCTCTGCATCCGATTCCGCAGACGCATCTTTCGGCTTACCATCCTCCTGATGGGCTTTGTAATAGTCTGCGCTCTGCTTGGCGGTGCTGTGATGCCGGGGTGCATCCTCCTCCCCATCCTCAGCATCCATGCACCGTTCTTCTTCCATGATAGGTTCTTTGTCTGTTTCCTTTTCCGCAGTTTCATTTACCGAATTTTCCTGCTCTGGCTTTTCTTCTGCGGTTGCGGACTTCTGTTCCCCGGTGCGGAGGTTTTCATCCACCAGACCATCCTTGGTCATTTTCTGGACGATTTTATCTCTGCCTCGGAATTTCTTGTCTGCTATGGAAATCACCTCCTTCCGGCTGGAACCGTCATGCGATCAGAGCTGCGTGGGTTTCCCACTTGTCAAGCACCTGCTCCAGCTTCCGGGCAAAGGCGATCAGACGGGCATTCACTTCCTCACGGTCAAGATAACCGTGGGCTTCCATGTGAAAGCCGTCAGTCAGTTCATCGGCCAGTGTGCCAACGGCGTAAAAGTCCTCCAGCACCGTATGCACCACCGATTCTTCATCGTGGAAGTTGAGCGGCTCCACCTCATCGAAAGGCGGGCCGGAATCACTTTCGTGCGGCTCCATGTCAGAGTGATGATGAATCTTACGGCTCAGTCGGTCAAAAATGTTCGGTGTGTTCATGCTTCTTTCTTCTCCTTGTATTTTCCCATCTCATTGGGCTTCGTGGTCATCAGGCTATACAGTTTCAACGAAGTATCGAACTTATCCTTAAATGGGATAATCGTGTTACCGTAGAACAGCAGCCCCTCGCCCTCGTTGCTGTTCGTCACATACGACAGCTGGAACGGTGAAATATTCAGCTGCTTTGCAAGGATTTGTCGGTCGCCGGATGCCTGGTTGAGCATATAAATAAAATCGCTGTTCTCGAAGATGTTCTCGATTTCCCGGCTGGCCAGCAAATCCTTGATGTTCTGGGTGATGCCTGTCGGTACACCACCCCATTTTCGGAACCGCTTCCAGATTTCGACGCTGTATGCCGCCGTCTGCTCCTCTTTCAGCAGGAGGTGGAACTCGTCTATATAGTACCGCGTGTTCTTTTTACTGTTGCGGTTGATGGTAACACGGTTCCAGACCTGATCCTGAACGATAAGCATACCCAGCTTTTTCAGCTGCTTACCTAACTCTTTGATATCGAAACAGATAATGCGGTTATCCAGTTCCACATTGGTCTGATGGTTGAACACTCGCAGCGAACCATTGACGTAGATTTCCAGTGCCGTGGCGATACGCTGCGCCTGCCGTTCCTTCTGCTCCCGCAGGCAGTCGTACAGATCACCGAGCGTCGGCATATTTTCCGGCTTCGGGTCGTTCAGATACTTCTGATAGACCAGCGGCAGGCAGCGGTCAATGACCGACTTTTCTTCCGGCTCCATGCCATCCCGTGCGCCCATGATCAGTTCGCACAGGGAAAGAATAAAGTCCGATTTCATGCCCAGCGGATTATCATCGTCCGCATAGTTGAGGTTAATGTCCATCGGGTTGATATAGTCCTTACTGGTGGACGAAATATGGATAACCTGACCGCCCAACGCTTCCACCAGCGGATAATACTCGCCTTCCGGGTCTGCCACGATAATATCGTCCGTTGTGGTAAAGAACACGTTTGTAATTTCACGCTTTGCTGAGAAACTTTTACCGCTGCCAGGTGTACCCAAAATTAAGCCATTCGGGTTTTTGAGTTGCTTCCGGTCTGCCATAATCATGTTGTTAGACACTGCGTTCAGACCGTAATAGAGGGAATCGCCCTCCATAAAAAGCTCCTGCGTGGTGAACGGCACAAAGATGGCAGTAGAAGTGGTGGTCAGTGCGCGCTTGATGGGAACGAGATTATTTGCCAGCGGCAGGCTGCTCATAAGGCCCTGCTCCTGCAGATAGTCCAGACGGTTCAGAGTGCAGTTAAACTTCTGAGCGATACCAGCAGTCTGAAACACAGCACTATCCAACTCCTGCTTGGTCTTGGCTGTATTAAGGAACAGCACCGTAACAAGGAACATACGCTCATTACGGCTCTGCAGATCATCCAGAATCTTCTTGGCCTCGCCGCCATAAGTTGCAAGGTCGCTCGGAATAATTTCCATATCATAACCAGACCTCACAGCTTTCTTCTGCTCCTCGATTTTCATACGGTCCAGGTCGGTAATTTTGCCTTTGATCAGTTTGATAGCTTTCAGCTGGTCTACCGACTGCACATGGATACTGACGACCAGATTTTTGTCCATGTCCAGAAACTCGGCCAGCACCTTATCCGTCAGTTCCGGGGCAAGGATGTTCAGATAGGATGCAGCACCATAGGTGTCCCCCATCATAAAGTCCTTGCCGCTTTTGAACAGGAAACTGGTCGGCGCAATGAAGTCCTTGGTGGTCATGCCGCTCTGCAGAATGCGGTCATAGCTGAAATCGAACTTCTGCTGTTCTTCCTGATGAAAGGTTTCGTACATGATCTGAAGCCGTTCCACGCCGTTCAGAGGATAGGCTTTCACGCCCAGCACCTTGAAATTATTGAGAATATCAGTTTCGATACGCTCTAACCGCGGTTTTGCTTCCCTGACACTCTTTGCTTCAATGCTGAACGTAATGTACTTCGTCCGAACCAGACCGTTGTTGCCCTTGGCAAGCTGCTGTTTCAGCATCTGTGCATATTCCATACGCACATCATCGAACTGGTCGTGCTGCGGCTCGATCTGAATGACCCTGTTATACTCGCTCATGTCGCTCTTGTGGTTGATGAACGACAACTGAAAGCGGATACTGGCATCGAAGTAGTTGAGGAAGTCGCACCAGCTTTCAAAGATGGTGTTTTTATCCTCGTTCTGCGCCAACTGGTAGTTAATGTCGTAGAATCGGACGGTTTTGGAATACAGATATTCCTCCACCCGGCAGATACCGTCGCGCCCCATTTCCAGATACGGAATGGAACGCTGCACGGTCAACCGCTGTTCCTTCTGGTTCTTTTCGGGTTTACGAAAGAACTTCTGGAAGAAGCCGTCCGGCTGCGGTTTCTTCGGTTCACTTTTTACCAAGAATGCCTCCTTTCTTCTGGATCGGTGCTGCGGTTTCCAGTTCCCGGTCATACAGGTTTTCGACCTCATAGCGGCGTACCGCAGGTCGTTTGAATCGGACGCTGATGAAGTTCGTCAGGATGGTTTCAAGGTGCATCCCGTTTTTCTCATATAGCGCAAAGAAAAACTCCGGCAGCATCAGAAGTACCATGCCTGCCGCTGCATTGCTGGTTCCCAGCGTGTCGCGCATGAGGAAATAAAACGGAACGCCAATGCCTGCTGCAAACCCCATACACACAAGCTGGCGTTTCGTCAGGTTCAGAAAGACCTTATTCTTCACTTTGGAAAGGTCTTTGGGAATCGTTACATAGGCCATTGATCACCAGAACAGCCAGACCGCCGCCGGGAAACGGCATTGTCTGCTGTCTTTTCCTTTCATTGGATTTTCCCGGATTTAGTGACTGCCGAAGATCTGTTTGGACAGACTTCCCGTTTTGAGCAGCGAGAAGCAAAGAATCACCGTGTAGGCCATTGTGCCGAACAACGCCGAGTGAATATCCGAAGATACCCGGATGCTGCCAATGAGGGCTGCATAGATTGCCACGCAGACCATCATCAAAAACGCCTGAAATGCCAGAGCGAACAGCCCTCGGAAGTAGTTCGTACCCACATGACCCCATTCACGGTTGCTCATGGTTGCAAAAGGAATCGGAGCAAGCGAAGTGTAGAGTAGGGTAAGAACCCAGCGCCTTGCCATATCGCTATGGCA
>ULTG01040734.1_pt1 | contig 17433 bp, 18 predicted proteins | sample 1957461 | NCBI WGS metagenome assembly ULTG01 (sample SAMEA4835730, study PRJEB28245) | human gut metagenome | biome: gut microbiome; material: fecal sample | place: Denmark | collected 2008
ATTTTTATTTTCCGAATGAATAGCGTAGTCCGAAGCCCAATGAGAAATCGGTGGGTTTGTCCGTGTAGATGGAGCGGACTCGGGAGCCGTTCTTGAAATGATGGCTTACTCCGGGCTCCACGAAGAAGCCGAGTTGCGGAAGGATATTCGCCTGAATGCCTGCTGCGGCATTGACCGACCACTGCAGCCCTTTGGGCGATATATTTGTCGTCAATGTCCTGTCGAATTTTCCGTCCACGTATTCGTCTGTCTTGATGCTGCCGGAAATGGATTTTTCCATCATGCCGCCGCCGGTGAGATAGATATTGACATAACGGGAATTCAGGATGTTGAAGGAAATGTTCAGCGGAATGCCGAGGTAATGGAGGGTCTGGCTGCCTGTGCTCCAGTTTTTTCCAGTTTCGCTATTGCCTATCTTGACTGAGGAGGAGAGGATGGAATAAGTCAATCCCGTTTCTACCCCGAGTCTGCCGGTAATGTTGTATCTCGCTGTCAATCCGACTTTTACAGGGATTTTATGAGAGTATTCCTCCTGGACTTCCGGCTGATTGTAAACGATGGCCGAAGCCTTGGAGTCCTTGTCTATCCAGTCGGTTTTGGTTACGCCTGCGGCCAACGGGTTTGCCCCCATGACCATGGCTGTAGGTTTGCTTCCGGATGTATTGCCTCCGACTGCGCCGCCAGCCACTATTCCTGCTGAAAATCCGCCTGAGCACCTCGCCATAGCTTTTTCTGATGGAGTTTCCTTCAGGTATTCGTCCCAGGACATCGCCGGCTCAGACTGCTCCACCGTATCGCTTTCTACCGTCGCGGCTTCTCTTGCATCATGGTTTTCCGGCGGGACCTCTGCCGCATATTCCTCGGTATTCACTGATGTAACATTCTCAGCTACAGCGATTACTCTGCTCTCGACCGGAACAGCTTCCGCTATCAGTGACGACTCGGCTTTTCTGGCCTTCACCTCCTGCTTTATCCCGACCTTCGCAGCCTCTTGCTTTCTTCCGACCGCCACATCTGCCACTACAGATTCAGACACTGCCACATCCGCGGTAATGCCGCCTAAAGCATTGACACTCTTGTCATTGATATTAGTAACGACGAAGATTCCCGCCATCAGCGCAGCGGCGGCGGAGAGCCCCCAGAACCAGACAGGGATGACCTTCCTGCGGCTTTCCTGCAGTCCGGCCTTTTCGCTCAGCGCAGTCCACAATTCATCCGACGGCCGCTCTTCGTAGCCCGCCATCTTCTGTTTCAATGTATCTGTCCAATCCTGTTTCATACCATCTTATAATTCTTATGATTCACGCTTCATGTATTCGTTGAGTTCCTTTGCGAGAATTTTCCTCGCCCGATGATACTGGGACGCCGAAGTGCTCTCCGTAATACCCAGCATATCAGCTATTTCCTTATGAGATTTCCCCTCGAACACATAAAGGTTGAATATGGTCCTGTAACCGTCCGAAAGCCCACGGATCTTGTCCATTATGACCTGTTGCGGAATCCGGCTTACATCCGGGTCCGGAGCGTCATCCGTATCAGGAAGATTGTCGGTGTATTCCACGAAACTGCATTTCTTCTGCTTGCGCAGATATTGCAGAGCCTCATTGACCGTAATACGGCTCATCCACGCCTTAAGGGAGCCCTCCCCTTTCCACTCGAAACTGCCTACGGAAGAAATTATCTTCATGAAGCTCTCCTGCAGGATATCCTCGGCAATGTCCTTGTCCGAGATATACCTCCGGCACAACGCGAAAAGGTATCCGGACCAAGTGTCATACAGCTTCTTTATAGCCGCATTGTCCCTTTTCCGGATATCATTGACAAGTCTCTTTTCGCTGCTTGTACCTAAATTGAACTTCATGACTGCCACCGCTGCAATTCCTTTGCCATCAATTACTTTTGCGGGACAATGCTACTCGACAATGCTTTATTTCCTCGTCTTGTAGTCGAATGTCGCGATTTTGGTTTCGCCTGAAGAAGCGGTAAATCTCACTCTGAGTTTCACTGTCTTGCCCTCAGTATCAGGCAGTTTGTCCAGGCGGAATGCCACGTAGCCGTCAGAAACTACTTCATTGACATCGCCGCATTTGTCGTGCCTGAACTCTACCAGATACGGATCAGACTCGTCAACACCTGTTACCAGGTTCACTTTATGCTTTACGTTGGAGAATCTGCCCCACAATGTCCTGAATCTGAGGGTCAGGTATCCGTCCTCGCATACGGTAGGGAATGCGTTCACCAGCTCCACAGGGTCGCTTCCGTACTCTGCCTTGTCCTCGTCCTTGCCTTTGCTCTCGACTGTCTGCTTCGTGTAAAGCTCTGTAATCCAGTTCACATGGCCCATCTGGACACCTTTTTCCTCTGAAACCACTTTGTAGTTGATGAATGCCCTGGTCTCCTTGAGTTCAAATGGAAGTCTCGGATTGTTTACCGGCTTGATGATGGTATTGTCGTCGAGCTGAAGATAAAAGCCGCTGCCCTCACCTTCCGGCTTGACCGTAACTACTGCATTCGGGACTATCTCATCATATGATGGGTAGTCGTTCTTGGTGCAGGACGCTGATGCGACCACTGCCAATGTTGCTGAGATAAATGCTAAAACTCTGTTTTTCATAATATTGTATCTTTTAGTTTTTTTCTTCCACTATCATAAATACACATTTCTCAGAATCTTGCATCACATTGTCCCGAATTTTTCAGAAAATCATTCTGCCTTCACTATGCTGACCGTGTCATCCTGACAGCATACATCACCGCTGTCCTCGACATTGTCCTCCGCCGACTCTGTAGAATCCTCCACAAACATGGAGTAGTCTTCAATGAATTTTTTATGATCTTTCAATGCCTTGAGCATTTTGTCCTTGTCGAAACGTATGACGCAGGATGTGGCTGCGAGAGCGACCAGCGTTATGGCCGAAATGTATTTTAATGCTTTCATAATCATTGACTTAATTAAAAATTTCCGGGCCGAATCCGAGAAGCTGGAGCTGTCTGCGGATTTTGGGCACTGTTTCATTGACAAATTCTGCTTTCTTATATTCCAGGACCTTTTCCCTGGCGTCCTGCGAGATAAAGAAGCCGAGTCCGCGCTTCTTGTAGATTATTCCGTCCGTCGTCAGTTTCTCGTAGATACGCATTATCGTGTTCGGATTCACGCCGAGCTGGGCTCCGTACTCCCTCACTGACGGGATACGGCCGTCCGGGACAAGCGCTCCTGAAAGCACCTGGTCGCAAATCGTGTCGTAAATCTGAAGATATATCGGTCTGTTCACATCAAATTCCATAATACTAATGTTTTATCGTTTTCAGTCTGAAGAACACGGCGCAAGCTAATGCGGAGACTACCAGGATATCCCAAAGCGTCGCTGCCACATTGACGAAAGGCACTGCCCAGGAGATGAAATCCGGATCCGTAAGATATTTGCCTGCAAATAGTTGGCTCCACTTCATCAAAGCATCCATATCTATAAGTCCGGTCGTGAACAGCAGTCCGAAAAGCATGCTCATAACCATATTGAACCCTATGAATATCAGTATCGGATAGAGAATCTTATGCTTCTTGAAGAGCAATGCGCCGAGCAGGAAGAACAGGATGGCGAAAGCGAACTGCATGTAGATCGAGAACATGCTCACCCTGATAGGGGAATCAGTGGTGTAGGCGAAGGAAGCAATCCTGGTCAATGCATCGGTGAATGATGCTGCAAGTGTTCCGCCGCAACTGCTGTCACACAGGCAAATCAGGCCGTCAACCGCAAGATATATCCCGACGAAGATTGCAGGAACTATTATCAATGTGTTCAACATCATTGACAGAAATTTCTCTAATGTCGAAGCCGGTATCATCAGCAGCATCGATCCTGCGCGTTTTTCGGTGATGTAGCCGTAAACATTTTTAGGATACGTTATGAAGAGCACGACTGCGACGAAGCAGAAAACGGAGACTCTGAATGTCAGACCAGGCGTTCCCCATTCCTGACTGAAAATAAGTGAGTAACAGAGAGTTATCACATATAGGATAACCGGGGCGAGCGACATCAGCATGAGCGTAAGTCCGTATGATGATGTCCATCTCTTGAAGTCATATTTGAAGAATCGGCCGAAACGGCTGAATGAAAATGTATTGTTCATGGCGATATGTGTTACAATGTTTCGGCAAACAGGCCTTTTATGAATTCTTTATTGTGGTGGACCGCATTGAAAAGAGCCTCGATATTCACCTTGCTGTCAGCGCCTTCCGCATTCGGATAGACCTGGATGAAGCCGCCCGGAAGCTGCTCACTGTAAAGCGATTCCTGATGGAGCTGCGTGCCGTAGTCGAAATAAAGTTTGCGGGAAATCTCCTCGAGACTGGCATTGAGCAGGACATCCTGACGGTCAAGAATGATGATCGGGTCAATGATGTTCTCCAAGTCCCTTACCTGGTGGGTGGATATGACTATCGTGGAGTCCTCGCCGGTGTATTTCATCAATGCGCTCCTGAACTGCGCCTTGGACGGGATGTCGAGCCCGTTGGTAGGCTCGTCCAGGAACAGATACTTGCAGCCAAGTGCCAAGGCCAATGATATATAGGTCTTCTTAAGCTGGCCGGTTGACATTTCGTTCATCTTCTTGTCCGAGGAGTTCTCGAAGAGTTCCATTATTTCCTCGAACGTGTCCTGTTTATAATTCGGCCAGAATTCTCCCGTAATCCGCGCATATTCAGCAGCTTTCATCGGAACAGGCAGCATTTCGTCAGCGAGGTAGAACTGATTTTCCAGCACCTGCGGTGTGCGGCTGTAGGGAGCCGAGCCGTCTATGTCAATGCTTCCCTGCAATGGTTTCTTCAGTCCTGCAAGCAATGTGAGCAGAGTGGTCTTGCCCACTCCGTTCTCACCGAGGAGTCCGTAGATTTTCCCGGGCTCCAGGTTCATGGTTATGTTTTTCAGTACGGGTACTTGTCCGTAGCTGAAACCTAATTTTTCAATTCGTATCATAGTGTATGAGTTTATTAGTACACTGCAAAGATATGGCAAGATTTTTATATTTGCAATAGTTTTTTCTAATTTTGCGGATTATGAACCGAATTTGCCACATATTTATTGTTTTTCTTTCCTGCACAAGCGCATTGGCCCAGCCGGCGCAGAACAAGCAGGAACTGATGCGACTCCTACAGGAGAAGCCTGAGAGAAGCGCTCCTCTACTTTATAATTACGAGGCTCCGTCCAAAATCATTGACACGCCCGCGCCGAAGGGCTTCAAGCCTTTTTATGTCAGTCATTACGGAAGGCATGGCAGCAGGTATCATTGTGCCGAATACTTTTTCAGGTCGCCGATGGCTGTCCTGGACTCTCTGGATGCGCACAACCTGCTGACTGATGAGGGAAAATCCGTTCTGGGTGACATGCAGGTAATCGCAGATGCCCACGATGGTCAGATAGGCTATCTTACCCATAAAGGTGCCAGGCAGCATCAGGATATTGCCGGGCGGCTATACAGACGTTGTCCTGAGATTTTCAATCAGAGGGACAGACAGAAAGTGTACTGTGTGGCGACCGCCGTGCCGCGCTGTATCCAGAGCATGGCGAATTTCTGCCTGGAATTGGGTCGGGAGAATCCGTCTCTTGAGATTACAATGGATGCCGGCGAGCGTTTCACCAAGTATCTGTGCAATGACGAGGGCGTTCCGCAAGACAATGCGCGCGAGGTGTTCGTAAGAGACTCTGTTCTCAATGCCAATCTGAACCCGACAAGGCTGCTGACTGCATTGACCACTGATGCGGACGAGGCGGTAAAGTATATGAAGGGCGGCGCGCGGAAGTTCTTCGCGGAGCTTCTGAATGCCGGCAGTATAGGTCAATGTCTTGACATCCAGGACCCTTATATCTATCGCCATTTTACGACTGAGGAGATTTACGGCATATTTTCATATTACAATGTGAGGTTCTACACGATAATGAATGCGTCGGTCGAAAATGGCAGGTCACGTGACCTAATCGGCGCAAGAGTCCTCAAGGACATTGTCGAGAAAGCTGACGCCGCAATGGGCGGGAACGGGCACTGCGCGGACCTTCGTTTCGGTCACGATGCCGGTCTGGGGCCGATCTTAAGCCTACTGCGCCTGGCAGGTTTCGAAAAAGAGGAGAAGATGGCGAAATCCATCGACGGAAAATGGTACTCATTCGAAGGAATGCCGATGGCCTCGAACCTCCAGATGATCTTCTATAGGAACAAGAAGGGCGAAGTGCTGGTAAAATTTCTTTTCAACGAGTCCGAGACCTCGATTCCAGCCTTAGGTCCAGGCCCATACTACCGCTGGAGCCGACTCCGCGAATACCTGGTTTCCAAGATATCATAGGATCGGTCTCCAGTCCGAGCAGCAAGATTCTTCAAGCCGCCATACGTGGCCGACTTAGCATTAACGATTTCTGAGTCTGGCTGTTAGGGCACGTTGGAAGGCGCGGGCGTTACGGAGATGTTCTGAATATGTGGCCGCGAAAAGATGACGGCCGTTGAAATCCGGGCTCGCACAGAAATAAAGGATATCCTTACTGCCGGCCGGATTGAGAACCGCATTCATCGCATCCTTGCCCGGCGAACAGATAGGCGCAGGAGGCAGACCTGCATGCTTATAGGTATTGTACGGCGAATCCACCTTGAGATGAGCCTTCAGAATCCTGTTCAATGTATAGTCATAGCAGAATGCCACAGTCGGATCGGCCTGCAGTTTCATACCCTTGTGGAGACGGTTCAGATAGACCGCTGCAATCATCGGATACTCAGGCACATAATTCGATTCGCTCCGGACAATGCTGGCCAGCGTGCTCACCTCCATGGGAGTAAGTCCCTGGATTTTGGCCTTGGTCAGATTCTCCTCGGTCCAGAACGTATCCCAAGCTGCCTTCTGCTTATCCAGAATCACATTCATAGAATCCGTCCAGTAAACCTTGTAGGTGTCAGGCATAATAAGCCCAAAGACATTTTCCCTGTTGAACCCGTATTTGGACAAAAGTGCCGAATCCTCCAAAGCATCGATTACAGACAGGGAGTCCAGCAACATCTGACTGCTGATTTTCCTTGCCAGCGCACTCCTCTGCCTTATGCTTCCTGAAAGCACCAGATTCACAGGCGTCTGCCATCCGTTTTTCAGCATCCGTGCCACATAAATCGAACTGTTCTGTTCAGAAATCACATAATGCCCGGTCTTGCATTTGCGATACCCCTTTTCTCCACTTTTCACCAGTCCTTCTTTCCGGAAAGAACGTCTCACACTAGCCTTCCAGACAGGATCACACTTCTCTATAACCTCCTCAAGCACATCTGCATTGGTCATATTAGGATAGACATAGATTTCTGCAGAAACAGAAAAACACGGTGCCTTACGGTCAAACACTTCAGTGCCAACCTTCCAGGAAACCGCCAACAGAACCAGCACCGAGGCTGTAATTGTCAATGCTTTTTTCATCTCAATCTAAGTTCGTCACCGGAAACGGTAACATAATCAGCATCAAGTCCATTGAGCTTGCACAATGACTTCAGACGCACTGCAAAACGCTGAGAGAGAGACCTCAATGACTCCCCGCCCTCATCAGAAATATACTTGTCCAGTCCTCTTTCCGTGCGGACCTTCTTTGCCTGAAGATAGACAATGGTACCGGGAGCGAGAGACTCATCTGCCTGAGCATCATTGAACCGGAGAATTTCACGCGTAAAAAGGTGATAATCAGAGGCAATGCTGCTGTAACTTTCGCCCTCAAGAGCATAAATGAACGGCACACCGTTTTTCGAGAAAAGCTGTCTTGTCAATGAAAATGAAAACTCCTCAGCCGCCTTGCCGGCCACTTCCCTCTTAGGCTCCTCCAACCTGAGCGGCGATACCGGAATCTTCTCCTCCTTCACCACAGAACGCTTATGCTTACGGGAAGATTTCTTCCTATGAGTATCCGGTTTCTGCCCGGCTGTCTTCTCAGATACGTTTTCAGTCACAGTTCCGCCTTCGCCGAAACTCTCCGGCTTCATGGTATCATAGTCATACAGATGATAATCCTCGATAATCTTTATAAGCTTGGCAGGATAAGCGGGATCAGTGGCATAGCCGGCCTTCTTAAGACCATAGGCCCACGCCTTATAATCAGTTATTTCATTATCAAACAATGACTTGTACCTGTCCCTATAACGCAGGAAGTCAGAGTGGTCACGGAAACTTTCATCGGCGGATTTGTAAACGCGGAAACACTCTCCCCTCTTGTCATCATCGTGATACATCTTCTTGCCTGTCCAGTCGTGGCATTTGATGCCGAAATGATTGTTTCCTTCCTTTGCCAACGGAGACTGTCCATATCTGGACTCCAAAAGTCCCTGGGCAAGGGTAATGCTGGCCGGAACACCGGAACGGTACATCTCCCTGACCGCGGTTTCCGCATATTGGGATATATACTTCTTCTGCGGCGTACTGCTTTCAGGAACAGCCGACACCAACATTGAAACGAGAAGCAGCAACGCTGCACTTACAACAACCTTATATGTTTTCATAATTGACAAATCCGGGAATCTCCCTGCCGACAAAATTACACTATTTCGAACACATCTCCGTCATTGGCGGCATAAGTTTCAGGGAAAATCGCACGACATTCCTCCTGATATTTCATCGCATCCCTGCATCTGGACGAATAATGGGCAATGACAAGCTTGCCTGCACCTGCTTCCAGCGCGCACTTGGCCGCCTGGACAGTAGTCGAATGATAACGCAGTCCGGCCTGCTGTTCATACTGCTGAAGATATGTCGCCTCGTGATACAGAAGGTTCACGCCCTTCACCCAACCCGGAAGCTCGCTGAAAGGAGCCGTATCGCTGCAATATGCATAACTTCTCGGCTCATACGGAAGGTAAGCCACTTCTTCATTCTTTATAAGCAGCGGCTCGTCCGTGCCTGAATACTTTACGAAACCGGACATGAAATCCGCCCCGTCATCACGACCTGCCGGCCTGAGCACATCCTCTCCTCTTTTCAATGCCCCGATTTCCGCGAGCGTAAAGCCGTATTTCTCCAACATTTCCTTTCGCACGTTCATCTGAGGCCGCTTCTCCCTGAACATATAGCCATAAGTCTCGATCTTATGATTCAGTGGAAAGGCCAAGACCTCCAACGACTTCGTCGAATAAATCACCTGCGGTTCCTTGAGCGAAAGAGGATGAAAGTCAATGTCCACCCCGATTCCCTTTCCATAATAGGAAATGAAATACCGCAGAAGAGGTTCCAGGTTTTTCGGCCCGTAAATGACCACGGGAGAGATTCTGCAGGACAACCCGAGCGTGGAAAGCAACGGGAAAAGCCCGAACAGATGGTCTCCGTGGATATGGGATATGAAGATGGTATCCAACTTGGCCAACGAGACCCGGTTACGTAGAAGCTGACGCTGCACAGCCTCACCACAGTCTATCAAAAACAAGCGCCCGTGTACCTCAAGTACGTGGGCGCTCTGAAATCTATCGACAACGGGCATTGCCGAAGCAGTGCCCATTATCTTCAATGTAAAATTATTCACCTTTCTCGAACTTGTCCTTGAGGGCAGCAAGAGCATCGATATCTCCGAGAGTTGTCTTCTCAATGTTGGAGTTGATCATCTTGACTGTCTTCTTGGTGTTGTCCACCTCAGCTGCAGCTCTTTCAGCTTTCACGTCAGCATAAGTCTTGAGGTGTGAGAGGAAGAGCTTTCTGGTGCTTCTTCTGAGTTCTGTAACCACGAAAGGAAGTTTCTCACCTTCAAGAGCCTGCTTGCCGTCCTCTTTAACGAGGTCTTTCTTGAATGCGAATCCTTCAGTACCGTCCTCGAGTACAACATTTGCACCCTTGTCAGTAGCAGAACCTACAGTAGCCTCAACAGTTGTTCCTACAGGATACTTAGCCTCGAGCTCGTTCCATGGGTTAGGAAGAAGCTGCTTGTGACCAAGGCTGAGCTTGTGGTTAGCCTCATCGAAGTCGAGGATAACTACGTCGATAGTATCACCTACCTGAACCATCTCTGACGGATGTTTGATCTTGTCCCAAGAGAGGTCGCTGATGTGAACGAGCCCCTCGATACCGTCCTCAAGCTCTGCGAATACACCGAAGTTGGTGATGTTGCGTACGACAGCCTTGTGCTGTGAACCTACAGGATATTTCTCACGGATGCTCTCCCATGGGTTAGGAGTAAGCTGTTTCAGACCGAGAGACATCTTTCTGTGCTCTCTGTCGAGAGAAAGGATCTGAGCCTCTACCTCGTCGCCTACCTTCAGGAAGTCCTGAGCGATACGGAGTCTTGGAGACCAAGACATCTCAGATACGTGGATAAGTCCTTCAACGCCAGGTTTGATCTCAACGAATGCGCCGTAGTCAGCGATGAGGACAACTTTACCTTTAACCTTGTCACCGACTTTGATATCCGGATCGAGGCTGTCCCAAGGATGAGGTGTGAGCTGCTTCAGACCGAGAGCGATTCTCTTCTGCTGCTCGTTGAAGTCGAGAACTACGACCTTGATCTTCTCATCAAGTTTAACAACTTCCTCTGGGTTGTTTACGCGGCCCCAAGAGAGGTCAGTGATGTGGATGAGACCGTCAACACCGCCGAGGTCAACGAATACACCATAGTTGGTGATGTTCTTGACAGTTCCTTCGAGAACCTGACCTTTTTCGAGTTTGCCGATGATCTCGCTCTTCTGTTTCTCGAGTTCTGCCTCGAGGAGAGCCTTGTGAGATACGACAACATTGCGGAATTCCTGGTTGATCTTGACGATCTTGAAGTCCATTGTCTGGTCAACAAATGCATCGTAATCCTTGATAGGACGGATGTCGATCTGAGAACCAGGGAGGAAGGCCTCGATTCCGAAAACGTCCACGATCATACCGCCCTTCGTACGGGTCTTGACATAACCTTTTACGATTTCGCCCTTGTCGAATGCCTCGTTTACCATATCCCAAGAACGCAGCTGACGAGCTTTCTTGTGAGAAAGGACGAGCTGTCCCTTCTTGTCTTCAGGAGACTCTACGTAAACTTCAACTTTGTCACCTACTTTGAGGTCCGGATTGTAACGGAACTCTGGAGCAGCGATGACACCGTCGCTCTTGTAGCCGATGTTAACGACAACCTCTCTCTTGTTGATAGAGGTTACAGTTCCCTCAACTACTTCATTTTCATTAACTTTTGAGAGTGTGCTTTCATAAGCCTTCTCGATGGTGGCCTTGTCGGTGTCACCATAGGCAGCCTCCTTCTCGAAAGCGTCCCAGTCGAAGTTCTCCGGAGCCACTGATGCGTTCAGCGGAGCTTTCTTGGTTTCTTCTTTTGCAGGAGCCTCTACTACTTCAGGGGTCTCAACTGCAACTTTGTTTTCTTCCATAAATTACGAATAAAAAACTAGTGGTTTAACATTATTTATTGTACCTGTCAGACACGATGACGCGCACCGTACCCGAAAAGGCGGCGCAAATATACGTAAAATAATCTGATTTACAATATGATTGGAGAGATTTTTACAGCATCTTCCGACGCTTGAACAGATACAGGATTATGGCCAATGAGAATATCATAAAGCCGCATATGAGCACCCACGACCAGGACTTGTCGGACAGAGGAAGTTCCACGTTCATTCCATAGAAGCTCGCCACAAGAGTCGGCGGCATGAGCAGCAGGGAGATCAATGTGAAGATCTTCATGATCCTGTTCTGGTCGAGATTGATAAGACCGACTACGGTATCCTGAAGATACTCAAGTCTTTCGAAACTGAAGTTCGAGTGGTTTATAAGTGACGAGATATCCTGCAGGAGAACATTGAAACGAGGCTCGAGCTCTGACGGATACTTGTCGCTCTTCATCATATTGGAAATGAGACGTTGCTTATCGACAATGTTCTCACGCACGGTCATCGTATTGTCCTGCAGCTGGTTGATATCCAAGAGGAAGTCCTCATTGATATCCTCCTGCTGGTTTATCCTCTTGCTGTATTGCGCGATTTCCTTGGACATGAGCTCTATCATGTCGGCATCCAGATCGACTCGCTGGTCCATGATGCTGACAAACACCCAATAACCGTTCGGGAACAGACGCGGAACCGCCTGCATCTTACGCTGCAGCTCGGTAAAGCTTCGCAGAGGGACATCTCTCAATGTAGTGAGCACATTGCCCACAAGCGTGAAAGACACCGCCTCCATGGCATATTCTTCCGGACCCGGAATAAGGAAGTTCGTGTTGGCGAATATGGCTGTGTCGGTTTCTGAAAAACGTGAAGAACTCTCGATTTCCTCTGCCTGCGCACGACTCTGGATTTCAGTGTCAAGAAACTTTTCCACCGTTCTCTTTTCGTCCCCGGACGGAGAAAAGAGGTCTATCCAAATCACATCCTCGTGTACAAGGACATCTAAATCGGCTGTGGACTGTGAGTAAACAATCTTGCCGGCTGATCTGTAAAAAATCGTAATCATACCTCATCTGATTTTATCCGGACCGTAGTCAGGAGGTTCCAAAGCATAACAAGCCCGCTCATCTACGGAAAAGCAAGCCCACAAAATTATCACTTTTTCCCGAAATGAAGAAGAAAAAGGCAGTATATTTGTGAAAATTATCCATAGAAAATGACAGATCGAACAAAAACCCAGGGGCTGCTGGCCCTGAGTCCGCTCATTGTATTTCTCGGAATATACCTCATCTCCTCCATAGTCGCAGGAGATTTCTATAAGATTCCTATAGCCTCCGCATTTCTCATAGCCTCCGCCTACGGCCTGCTCATCAGCAAAAAAGGTCCGCTCGAGGACAAGATAGCCGTCTTTTCACAGGGCGCAGGACAGAAAAACGTCCTTCTCATGCTCTGGATATTCATCCTCGCCGGCGCCTTCGCGGAAACCGCAAAAGAAATAGGCGCAATCGAGGCCACTGTCAATGTCACACTGGCGATTCTGCCACCGTCAATGATATACGTGGGATTGTTTCTGGCGTCCTGTTTCATCTCAATGGCGATAGGAACCAGTGTCGGCACCATAGTAGCCCTTGTCCCGGTAGCCGCGGGAATAGCAACGGAATCCGGCATTGACACGGGCTTCATCACTGCCATTGTCGCCGGCGGAGCATTTTTCGGCGACAATCTTTCCTTCCTTTCGGATACGACAATTGCAGCCACAAAGACTCAGGGCTGCCTCATGTCAGACAAGTTCAAGGTCAACCTCAGAATCGTCGCCCCGGCAGCATTGACAGTCGCGGCAATATATGTCATAATGGGACAGGGCGCGTCGTTTGCGCAGCCGGCAGGCGACATCAATTGGGTCAGGCTCATCCCCTATATTCTGGTGATCGGGCTCGCTCTTTCCGGCGTCAATGTAGTGGAAGTCCTCGCCGTCGGCATCGTTGTCAATGCAATAATCGGTTTTTCTCAAGGCACTCTTGACTGGACCGGATGGCTGGGCGGAATCGGCAAAGGTATTGCCGGAATGGGAGACCTGATAATAGTGACAATGCTGTCCGGAGGCATGCTGGAACTGATCAGGTACAACGGAGGCATCGACTATCTCGTCTATCTGCTTACCAGACGGATAGGAGGCAAACGCGGTGCGGAACTCAGCATCGCTGCCCTTGTCAGTCTGGCAAATGTCTGCACGGCCAACAATACAATCGCGATTCTCACCACAGGAGGAATTGCCAAAGATATCACTTCGCGTTTCGGTCTGGACCCGCGCAAGACTGCCAGCATCCTGGACACGTTCTCGTGCGTAATCCAGGGGCTTCTACCCTACGGTGCACAGATGCTGATGGCTTCAGGCCTCGCAGGAATATCTTCGCTCAGTATAATCAAATGGCTTTTCTATCCGTATGCCTTGGGCATTTTCGCCATAATGGCCATCATGCTGAGACTACCGAGAAAATACAGCTGAAAAAAATCGCCTCTCTCAGAAAATATCCAGAACAATATTGATTCCCAGCAATATAAGGACAATGCCGCCCATCAGCGAAGCCGGCCTTCCTGCACGTTTTCCGATGAAGCAGCCGCCCTTGATGCCGACGACCACCGTCAATATCGTGATCAGGAAAATCGAAATCAGGATGGACTCCATTCCCGACAGGCTGCGCCCCGACATTGACAATGAAATTCCTACCGCGAGGGCATCAATGCTGTCCGCGAAGGCAGCGAGCACAATATTGCGCAACGAGCTGAGCGACTGCGACTTCTCCTGCGAAAATGCGTCCTTTATCATCTGTCCGCCGACTAGCACGAGCAGCAGCATACCGATATATTTGACAAAGTGGATGACATATCTTGCGATAAAATCACCGAACGCCCAGCCGATAAAGAGGAGTGCGGTGTGGATAACGGCGAATATGAGAGCTATCTTCAAAACCCTGACGAGAGGGACCTTCTTCATCGTCACGCTTGAGCACAGGGCCACAGCAAAACAGTCGGCGCACAACGACGTGGCCAATAAAATGTCCTTTAAAACAATACTGTCCATAATAGTTAAAGTTTACTTCTGGAACTTTAACCTTTGAACATCTGTCTGTTGACTATGGAGCGACCCAATGTCAACTGGTCTGCATATTCCAAATCATCACCGAAACCGAGCCCGCGGGCAAGCGTGGACACTCTGACTCCGAATGACGAAATCTGTCTGTATATATAAAATGCGGTAGTTTCTCCTTCGACGTCACCGCTCAACGCCAGAATCACCTCCACCGCCTCAGGCGAATCCGCCGCCTGCGCCAGCTCGGCAATCCTGTTTTTCAATTCCGCAATCGTAAGGTCGGACGGGCCGATGCCGTCTATCGGCGATATCTTCCCGCCCAGCACATGATAGACCCCGTGGTACTGCCCCGTCGCCTCAACACTCATCACGTCCCGGACATTCTCCACGACGCATACTGTCATGTGGTCGCGGCTGGTGTCCGAGCAGATGGAGCATTCTTCCTCGTCCGATATCATCCGGCAGGTACGGCAGTATTTCACGTTTTCCCTGAGCAATCTTACAGATTCCGTAAAATGCCGCACATTATCCACCGGCTGCTTCAGAAGATGCAGCGCCAGACGCAACGCGCTCTTTTCCCCGATTCCGGGCAATGAGCTGATTGCATCTACCGCATTTTCAAGAAGTTCTGACGGATATTTCTCACTCCGCATTCTTGTCGCCTCCTTCGTATGCGTCCACCGCTTTCCTTACAGAGCCGTATTTCAGGAGCAGCCTCTTGGCAAGGTCGTAATCCTCGATTCCCGTCTCGCCCATAATCATTCTCGAACCGCGGTCCACAAGTTTCTTGTTGGTGAGCTGCATGTCCACCATCTTGTTTCCCTTCACATGCCCGAGACGGATCATGGATGCCGTGGAAATCATGTTGAGAACGAGTTTTTCCGCAGTTCCGGCCTTCATTCTCGTACTTCCTGTCACAAACTCCGGGCCAACTACGACCTCTACCGGAATTTCCGATTCCGCTGCCAATGCAGAGCCCTTGTTGCAGGTTATACAGCCTGTCAGCATACCGTGCTCCCGCGCAGTCTTCACTGCGCCTATCACGTAAGGAGTGGAACCTGACGCAGCAACACCTATCACCACATCGTTCCCGGTAGGAGAAAACGGCTGCATGTCGTTCCAGCCGCCGTCAAGTTTGTCTTCTGCCGCCTCCACAGCATCACGGATAGCTTTGTCGCCGCCGGCAATCAGACCTATGAACTTGTCGTGCACTCCGTAGGTCGGCGGAATTTCAGAAGCGTCCACCACACCGAGCCTTCCGCTGGTTCCGGCTCCGAGGTAGAACACCCTGCCGCCCTTTTTCATACGCTCCACTACACCTTCCACAAGTTTCTCTATCTGAGGTATTTCCTCAGCCACAGCCGCAGGCACGCTGCTGTCCTCATTGTTTATTCCTGTCAGAATCTCCTTCACGGTCATATCCTGAAGGTTCTGATAATTGGATGATTGTTCTGTTGTAGTCTTTACATTCATACTCCGCAATGATATTTTACTAGGCCCTCTATCGGAGAAGGCGTGATTTCAGAAATTGTCACTCCGTATTCTGATGCAATTCTTTCCAGAATTTCCTTATGCGCATAGGCATAGCCGCCGACCACGCCGACACGCTTTCCATTTATGTCATACTGCGACAGGCAGCGCTCGAATAGTGCCCTGAAGTTGTTGTCAATCAAGTCCTTCACGTACCCGCAGCTGTCATAATGCCGTGAAATGAACGGTGCGAACGAGCCGAGGTATCTGGCCGGAGCCACTCCCTTATAGACTTCATTTACGACTGTCAGATAGTCCACCTTATATGTCGCAGCGAACTCAGACGCCACAGGCTCAGGCACAAGTCCTTTCAGGAAATCAGCCATAAACCGCTTTCCGAGACTGGCTCCTCCGCCTTCATCTCCAAGTATGAAGCCGCCGGAACGGACATTCTTCACTATTTTTTCGCCGTCGTATTCACAACTGTTGGATCCGGTCCCGAGAATCACGGCGATACCAGGTTTCCTTCCGCAGACCGCCCTTGCAGCATCCAGCAAATCGGACGCATACTCAATGGTCGCCTCAGGGAAAGACTTTCTGAATACCGCATCAAGTCTCACAGCGCTGTCAGGCACCTGCTTTCCGTCAGAAATCAGTCCTGCCGCATAGAAATGAATCTCCCTTACAGCCTCTCCGGAGGGATTCAATCCCGTCACAGCTTCTTTCAGCACATTTTCAATGAAGGAGGACTCCGCCGTGGCGACATTCATCCCCGGAGTCTTCATTGAAAATGACTTACCGTCATCAGATATGGAGCGCCAATCAGTCTTGGTCGCTCCACTTTCTGCTATGATGATCATGACCTATGCCTTTACCGGAATGGCTTCGAGCAGAGCTACGAGGAACTTCCAGCATTTGTCCACAGTATCGATCTTCACTCTCTCGTCAGGTGAATGAGGATGGAGCAATGTTGGTCCCAATGACACCATATCCCAGTTCGGATACTTGGCGCCGAGCAGCGCGCACTCCAGACCTGCGTGGATAGCCATCACCTTCATGTCCTTGCCGAACAGTTTGTGATATACGTCATTCAGCAGACCGATGACCGGAGAGGTAGGAACCGGAGTCCATCCCGGATAACCGCCGAACGTAACGAAACTTGCACCTGCGAGCTCGAATACGCAGCGCATCTTTTCCGCGAGGTCTTCCTTGGCTGAATCCACCGAACTTCTGATCAGTGACCTTACCGTGAGGTGACCGTCTTCGGTACGGACAACTGCCATATTGACAGAAGTCTCCACCAGTCCCGGCATTGACGGGCTCATTCTCTCTACGCTGCTCGGGCAAGCGTAGATGGCTTTGACAGCCTTGAGCATGACGTCATCTTCTATATAAGAGGTATAAGGCTCAGCCTGTTTCTCGAAGTAGCACTGTGCAGAAGGGTCAGTATCGGCGAACTCGGCCTTTGCGATCGCGAAGATCCTCTCCACTTCAGTTTTTACGGCTGG
>ULTG01018396.1_pt1 | contig 17408 bp, 22 predicted proteins | sample 1957461 | NCBI WGS metagenome assembly ULTG01 (sample SAMEA4835730, study PRJEB28245) | human gut metagenome | biome: gut microbiome; material: fecal sample | place: Denmark | collected 2008
GATCATTCCAAGGGTGGGTTGTTCAAAGTGTCCGGGAAGATGGTGAAGGGGCGGCAGAAAAACCCGGAGCAGTTTGCCAACACCCCGGAGCATTGCTTCTTTATCAATGACGATGTGACCGGCCTTCCTATTCCTGATGAACTGGACAAGCAATATTACATTGATACGGCTTGGAGCCGGTTAAACGATTTTGGAGTTCAAAAGGATGGGGGGGGGGATTTGAACCATGCAACTGTTCCGGGGATATGTCCCGACAAAGGATAAACAATGCCTTGAAAAATTCAAAGGGCGGAAAAGGCTGAACCGCCTTGAAGAAGTTCAAGACCTTGAAGAATACGCCGGGATTCTTGGAGAAGAAACCATTTTGATTGATGTGGACGATGGGGAAACCAGTGATCTTCTATATCAGATTGTCCAAAACCTTTCCCTGAAATGCCGGGTGTATAAGACCACACGGGGAAAACACTTCCTATTCCGTAACCCGGAAGGGCTGGTAGAAAAAAGCTGGACAAAACAGACCTTGGCCCTTGGGATCATGTCAGATGCCAAGGTTGGGAGGAATAACAGCTATTCGGTTTTGAAGTTCCAAGGTGTTGAACGGCCAATTCTGTACGATTGGCCGGAAGATGAAATTCAAGACCTTCCCAAATGGCTGACCCCTGTAAAAACCAGCATGAAGTTCTTGGATATGAGAGCCGGGGACGGGCGGAACCAAGCCCTGTTCAATTACATTCTGACCCTTCAAAGTGAGGATTTCACCAAGGAAGAAGCCCGTGAAACTATCCGGCTGATCAATCGCTATGTGCTGGATGAACCGCTTTCTGATCGGGAACTTGAAACCATTCTTCGGGATGATGCCTTCAAAAAACCTATCTTCTTCAAGGATAAAACCTTCCTGTTTGATAAGTTTGCGGTGTACCTGAAGAACAACAACCATATTGTGAAGATCAATAACCAGCTTCACATTTACCGGGATGGTATCTATGTTCCCGGCGCTATGGAAATTGAAGCCCAAATGATCAAGCACATTCCCAACCTGAAACGGGCGCACCGGTCAGAAGTGTTGTCCTATTTGGAAGTAATGTTCCAGACAGAGGGAGAAACCAGAGCTACCAACCCCAATGTGATTGCCTTCAGCAACGGCCTATTTAATATCCGGGATGGTTCCTTTACTGACTTCACCCCGGAAATTGTGATCACAAACAAGATCCCGTGGCCTTACAACCCCGCCGCCTATTCTGAATTGCTGGATCATACCCTTGACCGGCTGGCCTGTAATGATCCTGAAGTTCGGGCCTTGTTGGAAGAAATGGTTGGGTATTGCCTTTACCGGCGCAATGAACTTGGTAAAGCGTTCATCCTGATTGGCGATAAGAGCAACGGCAAATCGACCTTCCTTCATGTGGTCAAAAATATGTTGGGGGATCGGAATATTGCTTCCCTTGACCTGAAAGAACTTGGGGACAGGTTCAAAACCGCTGAACTGTTCGGAAAGCTGGCGAACATTGGTGATGATATTGGGGATGAATTCATTGCCAATGCGTCAGTGTTCAAGAAGCTGGTTACAGGGGATCGGGTGAATGTAGAGCGGAAAGGACAAGACCCCTTCGAGTTCAACAACTACGCCAAGTTCTTATTCAGCGCCAACAACATTCCCCGCATGAAGGATAAAACCGGAGCCGTTCAAAGGCGGCTTGTGATCGTCCCCTTTGATGCCAAATTCACCCCAAATGATCCTGATTTTCGCCCATTCATCAAGGATGAACTTTGTGAACAGGATTCAATGGAATATCTGATTCTTTTGGGCCTGAACGCATTGCGCCGGGTTCTGATGAACGCCCAATTCACCACTTCCAGCCGGGTTCAGGGACAGTTGGATGAATACGAACAGAACAACAACCCTATCATTAGCTTTATTAAAGAAATCGGAATTGATGAAATTATCAATGAAGCAACAGATGATGTTTACCGGCGTTATAAATTTTATTGCATGGATAATAATTTTCAGAACCTTTCCAAGATCGAGTTTTCCCGGCAGATTTGCAGAAGATGTGGCCTGACCACAGACAGCAGACGGATCAAGGGAAGGGCTTGTCGAGTGTTCATTGAAGTGAAAGAGGGTGATTCATAATGACCGCTTCAAAGAAGGTGTTCACCACTCTTGGAAGTTCAAACCATGTGCTTGAAGAACGGGAAGCCTTTGACTACTACGCCACAGACCCAAAAGCCGTAGAAATGCTGTTGGAACTGGAACAGTTTGCCCCGGTGATTTGGGAACCGGCCTGTGGTGAAGGCCATATTTCCAAGGTTCTTCAGGCCCACGGCTACAAAGTGATCAGTACCGATCTTGTTTACCGGGGGTTTGGTGATCCTGAACCGCTGGATTTTCTGAAGGAAACCTTGGAAGGGTTTGAAGGCGATATTATCACCAATCCCCCATATTCGGCGGGGCTTGAATTTGTTCAACGGGCGCTTGAAAGTGTCCGCCCCGGTGGGAAAGTGGCTATGTTCCTGAAGGTTCAGTTCTTGGAGGGGCAAAAGCGGGGAGCCTTTTTCAAAGACACCCCCCCCCGAACCGTCTACATATCCCGATCCCGTTTGGCTTGCTACAAAAACGGGGATATGAGCGCCAAGCCTGAAAGTGCCATTGCTTATGCGTGGTATGTATGGGAAAAAGGATTCACCGGTGATCCGGTGATTAAGTGGTTCAACTGAAAGGATGGTTGATATGGAAATCAAGGATAGTGGGGAACGCACCCGGTTTGACACCGGGGCGGTTCGAGATATGCACACCGGCAAAGGCCGGATGGATTTATTGCCGTGGGAAGCCTTGGTGGAGGTTTCCAAGCACTGTGAAGAAGGGGCGCTAAAGTATGGGGAACGCAACTGTGAAAAGGGCATTCCCATTCATAGCCTGATTGATTCGGCCTTTCGGCACCTTGCCAAATACATGATGGGTATGAAGGATGAACCCCACCTTCGGGCGGCGGCTTGGAATATCCTCTTTGCCCTTTATATGGAAATCAAACACCCTGAACTTCAGGATATACCAAGCAGATTGGAGGATCAGCAGAAATGAAGATTATCAATGCCGATGTGGAATTTATTACCCCGATTGATGGGGCCGCAATTTTGAAGCGCCTTGAACAGTGTGGGCGGGTTTGCTATAAGTCTGAAGCCAAGATCACCGACACCAGCGCCCCGGCTTTCGTGGCCGGTATCATCAAGCGGGGGCATGAAGCGGTTCTTGAACACTGTTCCTTCACGGTGAAGTTCATTTGTGATCGTGGGGTTTCCCATGAAATTGTTCGGCACCGTGTCGCTTCCTACTGTCAAGAAAGTACCCGGTATTGCAATTACTCCAAAGAAGGCTTTGGTTCGGAAATCACAGTGATTGAACCGTGTTTTTGGGAAACCTTTTCCCGGCCTTGGGTACTTTGGCGGGATAGCTGTGAAGCGGCTGAAGAAAGCTATTTCCTTCTTTTGGAGCAGGGAGCCACGCCGCAGGAAGCCCGGTCAGTTCTGCCCAACAGCTTGAAAACTGAAGTGGTTATGACCGCCGACATTCGGGAGTGGCGGCACTTCTTAAAACTTCGCTGTTCCCCCGCCGCCCACCCGCAGATGCGGGAAGTAGCCCTGATCCTGTTGGAAAAGGTTCATGACCTGATCCCGGTTTGCTTTGATGATATTTGGAGTGAATACCATGTTCTTTAAGAAAGCTGGCGGCAGTATCTTTGGGGTTTCACTGAACAAGGCTGAACAGAAGGCTTTGGATCAGGAAATCAAACGGCAGATTGTCGAAAATGATCACCGCTTCGATATGGACAAAGAAAGCATGATCCTGTGGATGCTTCACACGGAATTTGGCTTTGGCCCCAAGCGACTGAAACGGGCTTGGGAACTGTTCTATTCCGAAAGTCAGAAATTGCGGGAATATTATCTTCTTGATGAAGGGGATGAACCTTGGATTTCCCGCCAAAAGCTGAAGGAAATTGGCTGTGATGTAGAAGCATGGTATCAGGAATGGAGGGAAACCAATGCCCAAACCTTGGCAAAATAAAGAAGGCTACCCCGATCCCACCGCCTATGAGGGGTTGAAGCCTATTATTCGGGAGGATGAAGAACAGCAACGGCGGCTGAACAACTTGATCTTTGTTCTGAAGTACATTATCCGTTTGGCCGGGTTTGAACTTCTGAACCGGATTGAACTGAAGGACAAGCGGAACGGGAGGGAGTTCAAATGATAGAAGTTGACACTATTTATAATCAGAATTGCATGGATGGGCTGAAGGTGTTGCCGGATAAGTCTATTGACCTGATTTTGACTGATCCGCCGTATGGGAAGAAAGCCGATAAAGGAACCAACGGTTTTGGAGCCGCAAAAAATCGTCGTTATGCGGGTGGGTGGGATAAGGAAGCCCCCCCCCCAAGCGGTGTTCAATGAAATGTTCAGAGTTGCTAAAAATTTAATCATTTTTGGGGGCAATTATTTTGGGAACCTGTTGCCACCGTCAAACTGCTGGATATTTTGGGACAAAAAAGGTGATATTGCCTTTCAAAACCCATTTGCGGATGGTGAATTGATCTACACCACTTTCAAAAAGCCTGTGAAAAAAATTGTGTTCCGGCAACAAGGTTTTATCACAGATAGCAAAGATAAAAGGTATCACCCAACGCAGAAACCAACGGAATTGGTTCAAACATTGCTGGAAATGTTTACTGAACCCGGCCAAGTAGTGTGTGATCCTTTCCTTGGAAGTGGAACCACAGCAGTTGCGGCGGTCAACACTGGAAGGCATTATATAGGCTATGAGATTGACCCTGGATATTTTCAAATTTGTTGTGATAGGTTGGATGAAGTTGAAAATTAACTTTCAAAAATGCGCCCCCCCCCCACCAAAACACTTCAGGGGTAGTGGGCGGAACAGATGATGTAACAGATGTGACCTATGATCTGTGACGGTGAAAACCCTTGTGAATACTGGATTTTTTCAAACTTACCACAGATACCACAGATGTTATATTACTTAAACTTAAAAAATAAAAAAAAAATATATAAGAAAGTAATATTAAGAGAGAATAGCAAAAATATCTGTGGTATCTGTTGCAACCCTTGAAAAGCCTTGATATATCAGTGTTTTTTTCTGTCACAGATGTTAGAAAGGATGTGTGATACATAGTGACCGACAAGGAACTTTCCCAAAAGGCGAAAGATCATCTTTCCCAAATTCATAAAATTGATCGTGTAATTCAGCGGTTGACTGATGAAGTGAACACCCTTCGATCCAGTTTGACAAGTCAGAACTATGAACTGAAGCCGGACAAGGTTCAAACTTCCGGGCCAAAGGACACTTTAGGGGAAACAGTTGTAAAAATCATGTCCCTTGAAGATGATATTAACACCCGGATTGATGAACTTGTGACTATGAAGAAGGAAGCCTTCAGCATGATCAGCAAGATTCCTGACCTTGACCAGCAAAATATTTTGATTGCCCGTTATATTCAGAACAAAAAGTGGGAAACCATAGCTGAAGAAACGGAACATGAAGTAAGATGGGTTTACAGAAACCACGGGAAAGCCCTTCTTGCTTTTGCGTCAGTAATGGACAGTATTAAGTAATAGACAGCCACGGTTAGTTAGTGGTAGACTATACAATGAAAAAGCGTCCGAGGGGGAACCTTCGGCGCTTTTCTTTTGATTTTCAAAGGGGGTGAATACCTTGACACCGAAACAGCGGAAGTTTTGTGATGAATACCTGATCAGCGGCAATGCCACCGATGCGGCAATCAAGGCGGGGTATTCGCCCAAGACTGCAAAGCAGACGGGTTCAGAAAACCTTGCAAAACCTGACTTGAAACAGTACATTGAAGCTGAACTTGAAAAACTGCATTCTGCCAAGATCGCTGATGCCCAAGAAGTTCTTGAATATTTGGCCGCTGTAATGCGGGGCCAACATACCGAACAGGTTTTGAAGCTGGTTGGTGAAGGCGTTCAGACCGTCACGGATATTGATGTTTCTGCAAAAGAACGCCTGAAGGCCGCTGAACTGATCGGCAAGCGTTATGGCCTGTTCACTGAAAAGGTGGGGCTTGAAGGCGCTGTGCCGGTGATCATTACGGGGGATGATCAGCTTGAAGATTGACCCCAAAGCAAAGGTGATCCGCCTTCCTGAAGTAGTTGGTAAAGGCTACGCTACCTTCTGGAATTTCAAAGGCCGTTACCGGGTGTGCAAGGGTTCCCGTGCTTCCAAGAAATCCAAAACCACGGCCCTGAACATCATCAAGCGAATGATGGAATACCCGGAAGCCAACACCCTTGTTGTTCGTAAGGTGTTCAGAACCTTGAAAGATTCCTGTTTCACCGAACTGAAATGGGCAATCAACCGGCTTGGGGTTCAGGCATATTGGGAGATCAAAGAAAGCCCCCTTGAAATGACCTACAAGCCAACCGGCCAAAAAATCTATTTCCGGGGCCTTGATGATCCCCTGAAGGTTACTTCCATCACCGTTGAAATTGGCTATCTGTGCTGGTGCTGGATTGAAGAAGCATACGAAATCATGAATGAAGCTGATTTTGATATGCTTGATGAATCCATCCGTGGTGCTATTCCACCGGAAACCGGCCTGTTCAAGCAAATCACGCTGACCTTCAACCCGTGGAATGAAAAACACTGGATCAGGAAGCGGTTCTTTGGTGAGATCACCGGCAAGGATGCCCAAGGAAACCCCACATACAAATTCCATGATAGCTGGACTTCCCCGGATGGTCAGATTTTCGCCACAACCACCAATTACCTATGTAATGAATGGCTGGATGAATCCGATCTGAAGGTTTTTGAAAACATGAAGGCCAATAACCCCCGGCGCTACAAAGTGGCTGGCCTTGGGGGTTGGGGCATTGTAGATGGCCTGATTTATGAGAAATGGCGGGAAGAAGCCTTTGACATTCAGGCCATTGCCAAGAAGCCTGATGTGAAAAGCGCCTTTGGCCTTGACTTCGGTTATACCAATGACCCCACGGCCCTGTTCTGTGGGCTGGTGAGCCAAAAGGAAAGAACTATTTGGGTTTTCGATGAACTGTATGAAAAGGCCCTGACGAACCGGGTAATTTGTGAGCGGGTAACCGCCATGGGATATGCCAAGGAACGGATCAAGGCCGATTGTGCAGAGCCGAAAAGCATTGATGAATTGCGGGAAGCTGGCCTGTACCATGTGAGAGCCGCCCGAAAGGGCAAGGACAGCGTGAACAATGGCATTCAGTATATTCAGGATTACACGATCATCATTCACCCCCGGTGTGTGAATTTCATCACTGAAATTTCAAACTACACTTGGGATGAAGATAAATTTGGGGCCAAGATCAATGTTCCCATTGATGATTTCAACCACCTGATGGATGCCATGCGCTATGCGCTGGAAGATGTTCTGGTTGGCCCCGCTTTCAGCTTTGATTAACGCATTAGTAACAAAAGGCCCTGAAAACCGTGTGTTTTCGGGGTTCTGCTTTTATTGAGCAATAGAAAGGGGCGTTTCTAATGAAGAAAATGCTTCGTGTGGTTTCGGTGTTGGGAACGCCATACACGATTTTTGAGGGAACCACGATTGACTTTCCTGATCTGTCTGATTGTGATGGGTATTGTGATACCACCATCAAGAATATTGTGGTTTCTGATATGTCGGAAGCTGAAGGAAGGCCCGGAGCCAAGGCGGATTTGAACCACTATAAACGGAAGGTGATCCGCCATGAACTGATTCACGCAATTTTGTTTGAATCTGGCCTGTCAAACAATTCTTGGGCCGAAAATGAAGAACTGGTGGATTGGATAGCCATTCAGTTTCCAAAGTTGGAAGCCTTGTTTCAGCAAGCCGGGTGTAATGAACTTTTGAAGGAAGGTGCTTGATCTTGATGCCTATTTATACTGAAACAGACCGGATCAACCGCCTGATCCTTCAGGGTGGACGAACCGGCATGACGGAACTTCAGTTTTTCGCCGCTGAAATCAAAGAATGGAAAGACAGCCCCCGCCGAAAGGATCAGCTTACCGGTGATCTGTACTATGTCGGGAAGCATGACATTCTTCACCGCCAAAGAACTATCATTGGGGCTGATGGAAAACTTCAGGTTGTTCAGAATCTTCCGAACAACCGGATTGTGAATAACCAATACGCCTTGATGGTGGATCAGAAAACCAACTATCTTGTGGGAAAGCCATTCACCATGAACTGTGAAAACAAAACCTATGTGGATTTGCTTTCCAAAGTGTTCAACCGGCGTTTTCAGCGCCTTTTGAAGTATGTGTGTGAAGATTCCCTGAATGGCGGTATTGGATGGCTGTACCCCTATTATGACGATAAGGGCCGGTTGGCGTTCAAGCATTATCCCGCCTATGACATTCTTCCTTTTTGGAAGGATGATGATCACACGATCCTTGATTGTGCGATTCGGTTGTACCCCCAAGAGGTTTGGAACGGGTATCAGAAAGAAATTGTTGAAAAGGTTGAAATCTTCAAATCTGATGGCCTTTGGCGTTACATCTATCAAAATGATATGTTGACCCCGGATGTGGATGCCGGGGAACATGAAAACTATTTTGCTGTGGTGGATGGTGAAGGTTCAGTTGAAGAATACAACTGGACTGAAATTCCCCTGATCCCGTTCAAGTACAACAAGCAGGAACTTCCCCTGATCAATCGGGTAAAGACCCTTCAGGACGGAATCAACACCATGCTTTCCGACTTTGAAAACAATATGCAAGAGGACGCACGGAACACCATTCTGATCCTGAAGAACTATGACGGTCAGGATTTGGGAGAATTCCGCCGTAACCTTTCCACATTCGGGGCCGTGAAAGTGCGTGATGATGGCGGGGTTGAAACCCTTCAGGTTGAAATCAACGCTGAAAATTATAAAAGCGTTCTGGATTTGCTGAAAAAATCCCTGATTGAAAATGCCCGTGGCTATGATGCCAAGGATGATCGTCTTTCCGGGAATCCAAACCAGATGAACATTCAATCCATGTATTCTGACATTGATCTGGATGCAAATGGTATGGAAACGGAATTTCAGGCCGCTTTTGAACAGTTGCTTTGGTTCATCAATCAGGATTTCAGCAATTGTGGCTTGGGTGACTTTGAAAATGAGGAAATCCAGATCATTTTTGACCGGGATATTCTGATCAATGAATCTGAAGCCATTGAAAACTGTTCCAAATCTGTTGGTATTCTGTCTGATGAAACCATTGTGGAACAGCACCCGTGGACAAAGGATGTTGAAATGGAATTGGCCCGGTTGAAGAAGGAAAAGGAAGAAGCCATGGAACAGGCCCAAGAATATTCCGGGGCCTTCAGAACTGGGACAAATCAGAATAAGGAAACGGGCGGGGATGAATAAGCCCCGCCCTTCCTATATGCCGGGGCAATAATGGGGCGGGCCGGGGTTCACCTCCTTACCCGGTCAAGGGTGCAATTCCCTTCCCCGGCACCTCTTATGGCGTGTTGGTCAAGCGGTTAAGACACCGCCCTTTCACGGCGGTAACATGGGTTCGACCCCCGTACACGCCACCAGCCCGGAAGGGCAATGCTTTTCTTCATCCTTTTTTTTGCTTGGAGAGGTTTCAGGCTATAAAACCTCCCGAAACACCTGAAAACATAGGCCCATGCCGTAAGGCGTGAATTTATGGGCCTATATGCCGGGTTGGTGGAATGGCAGACACGGCGGGTTCAAAACCCGTTGCCCTGTGGCGTATGGGTTCAAGTCCCATACCCGGCACCACTTTCAAGAAGGGAGAATTGCCCCGTGAAGAATGCTGACTATTGGCGGGGCCGGTTCGCCATTCTGGAAGATGCGGCCCACCAGAAAAGTGATCAGTACATTCAGAGCCTTGAAGAACTGTATCGGCAGACGGAAAAAACGGTTCAGCGGGATATTGAAAGTTGGTATCAGCGGTTCGCCACCAACAACAATGTGACCTTGGCTGATGCCCGGAAGATGCTGACCACCGGACAGCTTGAAGAATTCAAGTGGACGGCTGAACAATATGTGAAGGCCGCACAGCAAGCCAACCTTTCCCCGGAGTGGATCAAGAAGCTGGAAAACGCTTCAACCCGCTTCCATGTCAGCCGCCTTGAAGCTATTCAGCTTCAGATTCAACAGCAGATTGAACTTCTGTATGGAAATCAGGTGGATGGGATTGATGAACTTCTGAAGGATGTGGTTTCCAACGGGTACACCCGTGGGGCCTTTGAAATTCAGAAGGGCATTGGCCTTGGGTGGGACTTCACCGCCCTGAACCAGCAGAAACTTGAAGCCTTGATTTCAAAGCCTTGGACAACCGACAAGCGAACCTTCCGGGATCGGTGCTGGTTGAACAAGGCTGATTTGGTTGATACGGTGAACAAGGAACTGGTTCAAGGAATGTTGCGGGGTGATCCCCCGGCCAAGACCATCACGGCCATTCAAAAGAAGTTCGGAACTTCCCGCTATAAGGCAAGGCGGCTGGTGCATACGGAAACCAGCTATTTCAATGCTGTGTCCAAAGTCCAGATGTATAAAGATTTGGGTGTGGATCAGATTGAAATTGTGGAAACACTTGATTCCCGCACCTGTCCCATTTGTCAGCCCCTTGATGGTACGGTGATCCCGCTGACCCAATATGAGCCGGGGGTGACTGTCCCGCCCTTCCACCCGAATTGCCGGGGAACCACTTGCCCCCATTATGACGATATGGACGGCGAAAGAGCCGCCCGCACCGCTGATGGAAAGGTGTACTATGTCCCGGCCAACATGAAATATACCGATTGGAAGAAGGCTTTTGTGGATGGCGTGAAGGATGGTTTGACGGTTGCCACCGTGGGCGCTATAATGAAGGCGAAAAGGGAATTGGAGCCGCTGAAGGCTGAAATGTTCCCTGAATATCTGACTGACAAGAAGGAACGGAAGAACACCCAAGCCCTGATTGATTATGTGAATGCGTGTGAAAACGCTGATCCTGATGTGGTTGCCCTTTATTCCAAAATGGGGGCTATGGAAAACATCAGGGCCAACGGTATTCCCATGAAGGTTTCCCACGGGAAAGGCTATGCGGTTAATTATCGCTATTATACCCGGAATGATCAGCTTGCGGATGTTGAATTGATTATTCCCAAGCTGGCAGGGGATGATCTTACCGGCCAAGTGGTTACGACCTTGCATGAGGAAATGCACCTGATGGATATGTTCAACCGGTCAGACCCGGCAAAGTATTCAGGTTGGTTCAGTTCCAGCCATGCCAAGTTAAGTTCCTTTTTCCAGAAAGCCAACACCGATATTGCGGATGATATTGATTCCCTTTTTGAAGCCTTCGATAAGGAATGCAAGCGTATTACGGCGGAAATCAACGCTGAATTGAGAACCGCCACTTCTGCCTTGACGGATCAATACTATGCAAGATCCATTTCTTATTCTGACTACAAAAAAGCCTTCAATAAGCTGAAGCGTGAAGCAAGTGAACAAATTGATTACCAATGCCGAAACGCTATGGGCGGCGGTATCAGCTCCCTTGAAGATATTTACGATGCCCTTTCCGGTGGTTCGGCCCGTGATGCTGGCCTTGTGCGATATGGTCACGGTTCCAAATATTACCGGGATATTGGGAAACGAGCGGAAGAAACCCTTGCCAATTATGGCGCTTTGTCGGTTGTCCGTCCTGACCTGATAGAAATGCTTCGTAAGGATAAACCGGAGTTGGTAGAAGCCTTGGAAGAAGTTATTCAGGATATGTTAAAGAAAGCGGGTGGTTAATATGACACGGGAAGAAAAGCTGATGAAGGTTCATGCGCTGTTGGCTGAAGTTTCTGATGTTCTGGTTGACCGCTTCTTTGATGCGGACAGTGAAGAACTTCTTGATGAAAAAATTGAAGTTCTTACTGCTTTGAAGGATGGGAAACCGCCTGACCAAATCCCCAATTATTATTCTGTTCTTGAAAACTTCAGCCCGGATCAGCATTGGGACTGATCCACAATATTGTTGATTGAACCACCCCGGCCTTCGGGCCGGTGGTGGTTTTTTCATACCTATTCGCCGTTTCCCGGTTGTGGGCGGAAAACAGAGCCAGGGGAAATCGTGGTTCCTGACCCACGGTAAAAAAGGATTTTATGATGGAGGTATCACACTATGACGAAAGAAAAGCTGATGGAGTGGGGCTTGACCGAGGAACAGGCCAACAAGGTTATGGAAGGGCTGAATGGTTCCTTTGTAACCAAGAGCCGGTTCAATGAGGTGAACGAGGAAAACAAGACCCTGAAAGCCCAAGTTTCTGAACGGGATGGGCAGATTGAAACCCTGAAGCAATCCGCTGGTGATAACACGGAACTTCAGAACCAGATCACCGCCCTTCAGGAAGCGAACAAGCAGAAGGACAAGGATCACGCCAATGAAATCAAGGCCCTGAAGATCAGCAATGCCGTTGATGTGGCCCTGACCAATGCCAAGGCCAAAAACAACACCGCTGTAAAGGCGCTGTTGGCCGCATTCTTGGAGAAGGCGGAACTGGCCGATGATGGCACGGTGAAAGGGCTGGATGATGAAATTGGCAAGCTGACCAAGGGTGAGGACACGGCTTTTCTGTTCGACACCAGCGGCAAGGCCAAGTTTAAGGGAGCCAAAGCCGCTGAAAAGAGTGATCCCCACAATCAGCCCACCGGGGATGACCTTTCCAAAATGTCCTATGACGAACTGTGCAAGTACATGGAGGAAAACCCGGATGCGGTTTTGGAGTAACCCACACAATTTGACTACACAGAAAGGAAGTTTGAACGATGGCTAACAGCAAGTTTGATGCAAAGTCTTTCAACCCTGAAGCGTTTAAGTACATGGTTGGCCGTGTGCCTAACCTGACCCTGAACGCCCTGAAGAAGTCCCGTGCGCTGGCCGGGAACCCTGATATTCGGGCGGTGTTCACCAGTCAGAATGGCACCGGCTATGCCCGTCTTGCCATGCGTGGCCTTCTGGATGGGGATGCGGTGAACTATGACGGTGAAACCGACATTACCGCCACTTCCACCAAGACCTTTGAACAGGGCATGGTGGTTGTTGGCCGTGCCAAGGCATGGACTGAAAAGGACTTCAGCTATGACATTACGGGCGGCGTGGACTTCATGGGCAATGTGTCCGCACAGGTTGCGGAGTACAAGGATACCTTGGATCAGAAAACCCTTCTTTCCATCCTGAAGGGTGTTTTTGCCATGCCCACCAGCGATGCCAAGAACAAGGAGTTTGTGGAGAAGCACAGCACCACGATTTATGCCCCTATGAGCGCCACCACCCTGAACAGCGCCGTGAACAAGGCTTGTGGGGCCAATAAGCAGAAGTTTTCTTTGGTGTTCATGCACAGTGATGTTGCCACCAACCTTGAAAACATGAAGCTGTTGGAGTTCATGAAGCAGACGGACGGGGACGGCATTCAGAAGGATTTGACCCTTGCCACTTGGAATGGCCGCACTGTGGTTGTGGACGATGATCTTCCCGCCGTGACCGGCTATGCCGATGCTGAAGCGGACACCCCCGGCGCTTTGGTGATCAAGGCTTCGGGTGCTTCCGGTGCTTCTGAAATTGATCTTGCCAAGGCAACCCCCTACTTTGGCACCCGTACCCTTGCCGCTGATATGTATGTGGTTCCCGCTACACAGTACACCACCTTCATCATGGGCAACGGCGCTATTTCCTATGAAGATATTGGGGCCAAGGTTCCTTATGAAATGGCCCGTGACCCCAAGACCAACGGCGGTGTTGATACCCTGTATATGCGTCAGCGCAAGGTGTTCAGCCCCTATGGTATCAGCTATGAGAAGAAAAGTCAGACCAAGCTGTCCCCCACGGACACTGACTTGGAGAATGGGCAGAACTGGACGCTGGTTCACAGCGGGGAAAGCACTGCTTCCCAGCGCACCTATATCAACCACAAGGCCATTCCCATTGCCCGGATTCAGTCTTTGGGCTGATGGAATGGCGGTGATTCCCGTTGCGTGAACAGGTTATTGCAATGCTTACGGCCCTTGGCGTGACGGGGGCCGCTGAAGATCCCCTGTTGGATATTGTGATCAGCAATGTTCAATACAGGGTTCAAAACGAAACCAACCGAAAGGATATGCCTGAAGGGTTGGTGAGCGTGGCCGTCTATATGGCGGTTGGCGAATACCTGAACATGAAGAAGGTTTCCGGGCAGTTGGATGGGTTTGACCTTGAAGCGGCAATCAAGCAAATTCAGGAAGGCGATACTAACACGGTTTTTGCCATTGGGGATGGGAATTTGACCCCTGAACAGCGGTTGAACAGTCTGATTGACTACCTGACCAATGGGCGGAGCCGTGAACTTTACCGATTCAGGAAGTTTGTATGGTAAACGCCCACAGAAAAGCCCTTGAACGGTTGTGGAAGGATCGGTGTTCTATTTTCGTAAAAGAGAAAGTCACTGATCCAACCACACACCTGACTGACTTTGAAGAAAAGCCGCTTCTTCAGGATCAGCCCTGTAAATTGTCCTTTGAAACCTTAACTTCAAGTTCCGGTGATCCCGTGGCCGCTGTTGCCCAAACCGTGAAGCTGTTCTTGTCCCCTGATGTGGAAATCCCCGCTGGCTGTAAAATCGTTGTGACACGGTTCAACAATCTTGAACGGAAGTTCACCTATTCTAAAAGCGGTGAAGCCGGGGTTTTCACCAACCATCAAGAAATCCAGTTGGAGCCTTGGAAGGGGTATGCCTGATGGCTAAATGGGGCAAATGCGATTTCAAACAACTGGAACGGCTGAACAAAAATATGGAAAAGCTGATGGGGGCGGATTTGGACAGGTTTTGCCGCCAAGCCGCCCAAGAGTTGGCGGGGCGCTTGCTGAATAAGGTTGTGAAGCGGACACCTGTTGTATATGGCACCTTGCGGGATGCGTGGGCGGTGATGCCTGTGGGCCACAGGGGAACCCATTACACAGTTGTTGTGCTGAATAACCTTCAGTATGCGTCCTATGTTGAATACGGCCACCGGCAAAGGCCGGGGCGGTTCATTCCCGGTTATTGGGAAAGTGACCGCTTTGTTTATGATCCTGACGCTGAAGGCGGGATGGTGCTGAAGAAAAATTGGGTAAAGGGGCGCTATATGCTGACCATTTCCACACAAGAACTGGAACAGCAAGCGCCTAAAATTCTGGAAAAGAAGTTGTATTTGTTCCTGAAGGGGTGTTTCGATGCTTAATGAGATTATCAAAGGAATTTCAATGGCACTGAACGCCGCCTATGGGGATGGGTATGAAATCTATCAGAATGATGTGGAACAGGGTTTGAAAGAACCCTGTTTTTTGATTGCCGTTTTACAACCGGAAATCACGCCCATGCTTGGGCGGCGCTTTATCAAGCGGAACCCATTTGACATTCAGTATTTTCCGACCAACCCCCGCAATAATGCGGAAATGTTCACCGTTGCGGAAACGATGATGGAAGCCTTGGACTTCATCACGCTTCCCAGCGGTGATCTTCTTCATGGAACCAGCGTGAATTATGAGATTGTGGACAATGTACTTCACTTCTTTGTGAACTATAACTTGCCCATGATCCGCCCCGCTGAAGAAACCTATATGGAAACCTTGGAAACCGAGGTTGGAACCATTGGAGGGGATTAAAAATGCCTACGACCAAAACCAGAAAGCCCAAGACAGCGGAAGCGGCCCCGCCTGTTTCCAATGTCCCGGTTTTCACCAAAAGAAATATCCTGACCTTCCAGCGATATGCCAAGCGGCGTGATCTTCTGTCCGTTTTGCTGGAAGATGGAAAGGAATACACGATGGAGCAGGTGGACAGCTTGCTTCAAAACTTTTTCAAGAAAGGCAAGGTGAATTGATATGGCCCTTGGCGGCGGCACTTTTTTGACGCAGAACAAGATTCTGCCCGGTGCATATATCAACTTCATTTCGGTTGCGAGAGCAAGCGCCACCCTCTCTGATCGTGGTATTGCGACCATCCCCCTTGAAATGAATTGGGGGCCTGAAGGTGAGGTTATCACCGTTGAACTTGGGGATTTTCAGAAGGATTCCCAAAAGATTTTCGGCTATGCGTACACGGCGGATGAACTGAAGCCCATGCGTGAAATCTTCCTTCACGCACAAACGGTTCATTTCTTCCGCCTGAACACTTCCGGCACCAAGGCCGCTTGTACCTATGCAACGGCCAAATACCCCGGCACCCGTGGCAATGATCTTCGCATTGTGATCGAGGAAAACGAGAATAGCCAAGAAGAAGCGAAACTGTACGATGTTTCCACCTTCCTTGGCACCGTCCAAGTGGATCAGCAGAAGGCCATTTCCACAGCGGCTGACCTGAAGAACAATGATTATGTGGACTTCATCAGCACCGCCACCCTTGCCCTGACCGCCACCACCCCCTTGACCAATGGGGCCAACGGGACTGTGGAGGATGCGACTTATCAGACCTATTTGGACAAAATGGAAGCCTATACCTTCAACGCTATGGGTTGCCCGGTCACCAAATCCACCTTGGCTGATCTGTTCGTGTCCTACTGCAAGCGCCTTCGGGATGAAGTGGGCAAGAAGTTTCAGGTGGTTACTTTCCGCAATCTGGCCGATTTTGAAGGTGTGGTGAGCGTGAAGAACGGTATTGTGGGCAACACCGAAAGTGCCGCCTTGGTTCCTTGGGCAACCGGTGTGGTTGCTGGAACCGCCGTGAACAAGTCTGCCACCAATATGACCTATGACGGCGAATATGAAGTTGATACCGACTACACCCAAACCGAACTGGAAAACGGGATTTTGGAAGGTTCCTTCATGTTCCACTTGGTTGATGATGAAGTCAGAGTGTTGGAGGATATTAACACCTTCGTTTCCGTGACGGATGAAAAATCCGCTGATTTTTCCAGCAACCAAACCATCCGGGTTTTGGATCAGATTGCCAATGATATTGCGGTGTTGTTCGGCACCAAGTACATTGGCAAGGTTCCCAACGATGCTTCCGGGCGGATCAGCCTGTGGAACGATATTGTGAAGCACCATCAGGAACTTCAGAATATCCGGGCCATTGAGAACTTCAACCCGGACAATGTGACGGTTGCCCAAGGCGACACCAAGAAGGCCGTTGTGGTGACGGACTATGTTACCCCGGTCAACGCTATGGCCCAGCTTTACATGACCGTCTATGTTCAGTAAGAAAGGGGTGTAGACAATGGCAACTGTAATGCACGCCAAAGACGCTATTTCCGCTTCTTTGGCTGAATGCTTTGTGACCATTGGGGACAATCGTTATAACTTCATGCAGGCTATCAACCTTGAAGCCAACTTCGAGAAGAACAAGACGGAAATCCCCATTTTGGGCAAGACCGGTAAAGGCAATAAATCCACCGGTTGGAGTGGTACGGGTTCCGCAACCTTCCA
>ULTG01044968.1_pt1 | contig 17396 bp, 17 predicted proteins | sample 1957461 | NCBI WGS metagenome assembly ULTG01 (sample SAMEA4835730, study PRJEB28245) | human gut metagenome | biome: gut microbiome; material: fecal sample | place: Denmark | collected 2008
GACAGTTTCCATATAAACCCGTCTCCAGTGTCCCCGGTGGAAGCCGCCTTTTATATCCTTGCCTGCTATTGTCCGGACAACAAGGTGCTGGGCTATGTCATGGATACCCTGATGCTCTGTTACCGGAGAAGCGACAGCAAAGGGATGCTGATGTGCGCCCGGATACATTCAGTAGTGAACAGAAAAGAGGAATACCCGCATCTAAACGGGCTATACAATATTTTGGTAGGTTTCTATTTGAAAGAATTTTCCCGTTTCCTCGAACCAGCTTGGAAAGGCGGCAGTTTCATGACCGAGAATGATTTTCGGGAAGCCGAGCGGTATCTGCCGGATTTCAAGGCTTCGGGATTCCGGGAAATGGTACTGGCAAGAGTGACCGCACAAATGACCGGAGAAGAACTCGCCAAACGATGCCATATGTCAAACACCACATTCCGTGCGCATTTCAAAGCAACTTTTGGAACAACGGTATCCAACTGGCTGCGTGAGCGGAAGAAAAGCAGGATAATGGATATGCTATGTAGTACCGATATGCCTATTCAGAAGATAAGTGAGCGTAACGGGTTCAGAAATGAATCCACATTCTCGGAATACTGCCGCAGGAATTTTGGTGTAGCACCAACGGAAATCAGGAAAAACACAAGCCTGACAAAAAACTGAAATAATACGATAGAAAGCTGAACAAGAGAATCGTATGTCTTTCGTAACTTTGCTTAAAACAAGAAAGATATGTCGATTCAACGCAAAATATTATTTGGTTACTTCATTTCGGTTACAGTTATTGGCAGCATGGCTGCTATCCTGTTGCACGAGCGCAATCGTGTACAGAAAATCGAAAATGAGACAATGGCGGTAAGACAAATACAGCGTGAGGTGAATACCGCCCACAGATATATCACGCTCCTTGCCATGCGTGGCGAGATCGCCCTTGCGTGGGAGGAGGAAGATTTCGAGGACTACCGTTCGCTCCGTCTGCGAGTTGATACCATGCTGCAAACCATGCAGGACAGCAACGAGGAATTTGTCAGTCGGGCGCAAATAGACACGCTCCGCCATCTGCTGGCAAACAAGGAAGAGCACTTACACCAAATCATGCTGCTGTTCCGTGAACAGGACAACCCGGATGGGCTGCTGCTTACCCGATTGCCGGAAGAAGCCAAGGCCCAAATCGTAACCCGCAAGAAAAAGGGTGTCGCCGGATTTTTCGGTGCGAAAGAAACAGTGCAAGTAACGCCTTCCACTTCCGCCACACTCCACGCATTGAACAAGGAACTACAATCCATGCAGGAAGAACGACAGGAAACCATAGACACCTATGCTGACAGTCTGCGCCGTCACAACAAAGCACTCAATCGCAAATTGCGTACCCTGATAGCCACAATGGATGACCAGACTGAACGCATACTGACTGAAAAGGAACAGCATCTTGAAGCCTCCTACAACCGCTCAGTACGCATTATCACATGGCTGATTGTCTCCGCCATCGTGCTGCTCGTCATATCATACCTGATTATCCAGAGGGACTTGCGCGAAAAGGCAAGGACAAAGAAACGGCTGGAAGAGACGATAAAACAGAATACCGCTTTGTTGGAAATGCGCAAGAACATCATCCTGACCATCTCCCATGACATCCGCGCCCCGTTGAACATCATCAGCGGCAACGCCGAACTGGCGATGGACACACGGGAAAGGAAGCGGCGGAACATTTACCTGGACAATATCGGAATCGTTTGCCGCCATGTGGTTCACCTGCTCAACAATCTGCTGGACGTGTACCGCCTGAACGAGGCAAAAGAAATCCGCAACGATGTACCGTTCAACCTGCACGAACTTCTGGAGCGTACCGCTTCGGGATTCTCCCACGTGGTCAACAACAAGGGCATCCGGTTTGACTGCGATTTCAGGGATACGGAAGTCAGGCTATACGGTGACGCGGATCGCATAGAACAGATTATAGACAACCTGCTTACCAATGCCGTCAAGTTTACCGAGTCAGGTACAATCAGTTTCAACGTCAGTTATCACAGCGGACAGTTGGTCATGGAAGTAAAAGATACCGGCATCGGCATGACAGAGGAAACGCTCTCACGCATCTTCCGGCCGTTTGAGCGTCTGACCTCACAGTCCAATGCCGACGGTTACGGATTGGGGTTGCCTATCACGCAGGGGCTTGTTAATCTGCTCGATGGAACAATCGAAGTGACAAGTTCTATTGACCGGGGAAGCACATTCCGTGTAACCCTTCCATTGCCGGAAACGGACGAGCCTTTAGTGGGCGAAAACCGGATGCTGCCGTGTCCCGAACATCTGCCCCATAATGTGCTTGTCATTGATGACGATGGCATGTTGAGGGATGTAATCAAGGAGATGCTGGAACGCAACGGTGTGCCCTGTACGGTATGTTCCACTGCCAAAGAGGTGGTCAGCTCTATGCGCTGCAAGGACTATGACCTGCTGCTTTCAGATATCCAGATGCCGGGCACCAACGGCTTCGATCTACTGACACTGCTACGCAGTTCGAACATCGGCAATTCACGCACGATACCTGTTATTGCCATGACCGCACGCGGCGACAAGGAAAAAGATGCCTTTCTTGATGTCGGATTTACAGCCTGCATCTACAAGCCGTTCTCGTCTTCGGAGCTGCTCGGCCTGCTTTCGACCATAAAAAGATGCCGGAAAGATGATGGTCAGGATATTGATTTCAGCATAATGTTATCCGAAGTCAGCGACAAGGTCAAACTGTTACGCTCTTTCATCATCCAGTCTGAAAAGGATATGGAGGAACTCTCAGCAGGGATGAATGACTGTGACCGTCATAAGTTGCGTGAGACCGTCCACCGAATGCAGCCGATGTGGGAACTGTTGCAGATGGAAAATGCTTTATCCTCCTATCATGCCCTGCTGAAAGACGACACTGCAACCGATGATGCTGTGCGGGAACACACACGACAGATAATGGAATGTACCGCCAAGTTCATAGCGGAAGCGGAGAATGAAATAAAAAGACAGACAAATGAAAAGGAAAATACTGATAGTTGAAGACAATGTCGGCTTGTCGCAGATGCAGAAAGACTGGTTTTCACAGGCTGGTTATGAAGCGGTGACAGCCATGAACGAGCCGATTGCCCGTTCGCTGATACGCAAGACGCAGTTCGACCTGATACTCTCGGACGTGCGCCTGCCGGAAGGTGACGGCATCTCACTTCTGGAGTGGCTCCGCAAGGAAAGGAAGGATATCCCGTTTATCATCACGACCGAATATGTATCAGTCCCGGATGTGGTACGCACCATCAAATTAGGTGCGATAGACTACCTGCCCAAGCCGGTACGCAAAGAACATCTGTTGGAACTGGCAGAGGATGTATTCCGACCGATGGTTATCGTACGGAAGCAGGAAAAGAAACTTTTCCACCGGACAAGCCCCAAGATCCTGCAAGTGGAGAAATACGCCAGACTGGTCGCCCCGTCGGAGATGTCCGTAATGGTACTTGGTGCCAACGGTACGGGCAAGGAGTCGGTGGCGCAGAGCATCCATCAGGGCAGTGAGCGTTGGAACATGCCTTTCGTGGCGGTGAACTGCGGGGCATTGCCCCGTGAACTGGCCGCCTCGCTTTTCTTCGGTCACGAGAAGGGGGCGTTTACCGGTGCGGATACAGCCAAGACTGGCTATTTCGATATGGCAAAAGGCGGCACGCTGTTTTTAGACGAGATAGGAACCATGTCCTATGAGACACAATCCATGCTGCTCCGGGTGTTGCAGGAAAACACCTATACTCCGATAGGCAGCGGCAAGGAACGGGTGGCGGATGTGCGTATCATCGCTGCCACGAACGAGGATTTGCAACAGGCTATCAAGGAGGGGCGGTTCAGGGAAGACCTCTATCACCGCCTTTGCGAGTTCGAGATCCGCCAGCCGTCGTTGGCCGAATGTGCGGAAGACATCATCCCTTTGGCCGAATTCTTCCGCGAACGCTACTCGAAAGAACTGAAACGGGAGACATGTGGCTTTACGGACGATGCCAAGCGTAGAATGCTCGCCTACCCGTGGCCGGGCAATGTGCGTGAACTGCAAAACAAGATCAAGCGTTCCGTACTTGTTTCCGAAGAACCGATACTGGATATCGAAGGGTTGGATAATGGAATTCCGCCGTGCGATAATGCACAGACATCCATACCGGCAGTCCTGCCGTTGAAGGATGAATCGTTGGAAAAGAAGAACATTATCAACGCCCTTAAAGCCTGCAACGGACACCGGGAACAAGCCGCCGCAATACTGAATGTCAATCCGGCAACACTGTACCGGAAGATGAAGAAATACGGGCTGAAATAAAATAGATGCCCGCAGTTAGTGTTAATGTCGCTGAATATGTGTACATTTGCAAGTAAATAGAGAAAAAGCGGCATATCGTCTGTGAGGCGGTTGCCGATTGTATATAACATAAGACCGCAAGGCGTTTCTAATGGAAATCTGGAAAATTAACATTAACAGGAACTATTGCGTGATTGCTTATGCTATGCCTTATCGCATAGCGTGCATTCACCTATTCCTGTTAAAGGCATTCCAGAGCCTCTATTAGAAGTAGTGTGTTTGCACGCTTCTTTTTTGGACGGCTTCCGGTTGAAAATTAAAGACAGGAAAGACAGGAATATATATGCCAAGAATCCAAGCAGTAACGGTAATGACATTAGACGGTTTCTTGCCGGAACCTAATGATGTGCTGACGCAATGGGTAATGAACCACAGAAAAGGGTTTGTTCATTGGCGGGAACACTGCAATGCCTGGATTTTACCTCACTCCATTCTGGATTTGCTCTGCGAGAAAGACCACAAAAACGCTTCTTTTACCTATCTGGCAGAAGTTCATGATGCAGAATCCCTTGAACTTCTGCGGGGACTCTTCCACTACAACCTTGTGGACGAATTCATTGTTTATCTGTTTCCTTATTCCACCGGGAGGGGGAATTCCGTACAGGACATCCTTCCTCTCCGGCGGTGGCAGCTGCATGATGCCGTTGCCTTTTCCAATGGCATCTGCCGCCTGATTTACCATAATCCTTGCAGGATGTAACTTGCATATTGCGAGAATCCTTGCATCCTGCAAGAGCGTTATTCCATCATTTTTTCTTTCGACAAATTTTATTTCACTGTATTTCAGCGGAATGCCTGTGCCATTCTGTGAAATACAGGGGCATTGGCACACCGTTAGCCCTATATCATAGTATAACCTGTTGCGCGACAAGGTGTAATCAATCAATTATTTACACTCAAAAGACAGAACGTATTATGATACAGATAGACCGCGAGACCTTCCAGATGATGCTTCATCAGATCATGGAACGGTTCGACAAGATAGACCGGACATTGGAACGCATGAACAAGCTGAAGGATTGTCTGGATGGCGACACGCTTTTGGACAACTACGACCTGTGCCGGTTGCTTGGCATCACCAAACGCACGCTTGCCCGGTATCGGCAGAAGAAACTCGTCACCTATTACATGATTGACGGGCGTACCTACTACAAGGCATCCGAAGTGGAGGCTTTCCTCAACCAGAAAGGGAAGTCATTGTCGGCAAGATACAGGGTGCAAGCGAATGTCTAACTAAAAAAATCATGGATTATGGAAATTGTATGTATCGACAAACAGACTTTTGAAGAACTGCGTATCCGCTTTTGCGAGTTCGAGCAGCGGGTAACGCGCCTATGCCGCCCGGTCGAGGACCTCGGTCTGAAGAACTGGCTGGACAACCAGGAGGTATGCGATGTGCTCCGCATCAACAAGAAGACCCTTCAGGCATATCGCGCCAAAGGGATACTGCCTTTCAGCCGTATCAAGAACAAACTCTTCTACAAGCCGGAAGATGTGCAGGAACTGTTGGAATTGAGCTATCACCCTTTAATAAAGAACAAATTATGAGCTATCATTTTATAGACAAGAAAGACCCGCGCATCGATGTGATGTTCCAGGGACTGGAGAAAATGGAAAAGATGCTTTCTGTGATGGAGGAAATACCGAGAACCCTCTTCAACGGAGAACGCTTCCTTACGGACGAGGAACTTTCCAAAGTCCTGCGGGTAAGCAGGCGCACATTGCAGGAGTACCGCACATTCGGGGTCATCCCTTACTACATGGTGCAGGGAAAGGCCCTCTACAAGGAGTCCGATATCATGAAGATACTGGACGATGCCTACAAGCGGTGCCGGGAAGAGCAACGCTGGGTATAGCCCTTCCTCATTAATCAAGCACGGAGAAACAGCCTACGCTTCATTCAGGCCGTTTCTCCGTTTTCCGTTTCAGGCGGTCGTTGATTCCTTTGTCCGCTTTTTCTTCACCGTGAAATCCTCTTCACAAAGCTCGATCCTGTTTCCGAAACCTGTGGCTCTCAACCGTTTCATGTCTTCGTCCACTTTCGTGTCCGTAACCTGCGCGTAAATCTGTGTGGTGGAAATGGAGTTGTGGCCCATCATGCGGCTTACCGTCTCTATCGGCACGCCGAGCGAGAGGGTGATGTGAGTGCCGAAATTATGCCGGGCCTGATGGAAGGTCAAGTCAAAACCATAGACCTGCCCTAATTCTCTCGTCAATAGGATAAAATATCCGCGGCCATAAATGTTGAACACTTTATCCCCTGTTCGCTGACTGCGGTATTTCTCAATGATCCGGAGGGGAATATCCAACAGGCGGACAGAGGAGAGCGTATCGGTCTTTTGCCGGTGGATATGAATCCACCAAGTGCCGTCCTCTGCCTGCGTAACATCATTTACTGACAGCTTCTTCAAATCCGCATATGCCAGTCCGGTAAAGGTCGAGAAGATGAACATATCCCTCACGAATTGTAATTGCGGTTTCTCTACGGGCGTGGTCATCAATGTCTTGAGGTCTTCCGGTTTCATATGGCGGCTCTTCCTTTTGGGCAGTTCGGGATGCAGGCGGCAATATGGGTCACGGCGCAACGTGCCCTGGCTGACAGCCCGCATCGTGAGTTTCTTCAAACGGTACAAGTGCTCATGTACGCTCTTGGGCTTCAGGTTGCGGTCGGTGCGCAGGAAAATTTCAAAATCATCATAGAAAACGCGGTCAAGGCTTCTCAATGTGACATCCTCCACACCCTTCTTTTCCCGGATGAACGCAGAAAGATGCTTGTAGGACCGCAGATAGGAGTCGTATGTCTCCTGTATGCGGTCTATCCCGACACGTTTCTTGAATTCCTCGTTATGCTCCCGGAAGAGAGCCAGCAGGGTGAGCGGTTTCTGACCGATACCCTTGACGGCATTCTTTACAAGTTCCGCCGTGATGAAGCCCAAACTGTTCTTTATACGGTCATAATGTCCGGCAATCTCGCTTGTCAGGTCGTCTATGGCGCGGTTCACGGTAACGGCATTCTCACTCCTCCCATCGGCACGACCTTTTTCCGGATTCCAGATGGTGGGATTGACCGAAACTTTTGTTCCTATCTGCGCTGATTCGGCATCTATGCTCACCTTGCACAGCAGCTGACACATCCCGTCCTTGCGGACTTTCGTGCGGTTGATATAAAACAATACGGCAAAAGTGCTGCGCCGTTTGGTGTTCTGTTTTTCTGCATTCTTTTCCATATACTTGCTTTCAAGGGGTTATTATTAAATGACGACTGAGAAACGCTCCGAAATTTTCCGGTTCAACGCCTTTGTGTCGGCATCTATCTTGTCGTCGGTCACTTTCGCGTAAATCTGCGTGGTTTCTATCTGGCTGTGTCCGAGCATCTTGCAGACCGTTTCAAGAGGCACTCCGTGCGAAAGAGTGATTTCCGTTGCGTATGTATGACGGCCGACATGGAAGACCAGCGGGCGGTCTATATGGCAGAGCCGGGCGATTTCTTTCAAGTAAAGGTTCAGCATGGAATTGCAATACATCGGCAGCAACCTGTCACCGGGAGCGGCATCGCGGTACTTCTCCAGAATCCGTAGCGGCAAGTCCAATAATGGTATTTCAAATTCCACCTTGGTTTTCTGCCGTGCGCTCTTGATCCACCATGTGCCGTCTTCCGCAAGGAAAAGGTTCTGCTTTGTCAGCAGGCGCATGTCCCCGTATGGAATACCGGTATAGCAGGAGAACAAGAACATGTCACGGACATGATAAAGAGTCTGCCTGTGAAGCGGGGTGGTCATAATCCGTTGCAACTCCTCGGCCGTAAGATATTTCTGCTCATTTTTCGGACGTACCGGTTCATATCCTGCAAACGGGTAGGTGGTAATGATACCGTCCGCAATGGCTTCACCGACAATGGTCTTTAACTGCACGGTCAGGTTGATAATTGTCCTTGGAGCGAGATGGCGTTCTGTCCGCAGGTACAGGTCGTATTTGTCGATGAAAGAACGGTCCAGTGCGGAAAACGGGATATCCGACAATTTGTATCGCACCTGCAAGAACCTTTCAATATGGTTGTAGGAATTGCGATAGGCCCGCAGGCTTCCTGCCGTGCGGTTTACCCCTACACGCTTTTCAAAGTTGCCGATGAACCGTCTGAAATATCCCAGAAGCGTTTCCTGCCCACTGGCCATCCCAAGCAGTATGCCTTTTACCTCTTCGGCTGTCACACCGTCACGGACAGCCGACTGTTCCGCGTAGATGCCCAATGCCATCGCGCGTATCTCATCCAGACGGTTGTTGATTTCCTTTGCCGCCACACTCTTGCCGGATGCACGTCCGGAAGCCCAGCGTGACTGCGGCACTTTCATCTTCACACTGAATGCCGCTTCGGAGTACTTTCCTACATTCAACTTAGCCATTACAGGGCAGTTCCCGTCGGCATCCGCCTCGCTCTTTTTAAGGTAGAACGAAACCTTTACATTTGCCTGATTCATAATTAATTCCTTTGTTTGCAAAATTATTGTATAGCGAGCAAATGAACGGCATGAAAAATATAGCGGAACGAAGAATAAGGCCCCTCGGCTTGCAGGCAAAGCCTGTATTTTTTCCTGATACGGAAAAATTTGAGTAACTTTACCTCGCAAAACAGAAAGGAACAGCGTTCTCAACGGTGGTGGACAGGATATTCGAGCGGGATACGGGAGCAAATTCCAGACCTCTTTTCCAATCCTGAAAAGGCAACGGATAAGTAGCGATTTGTTTTCCTAACCCCCTAAAAACCGGTCAAAAACCATAAGCGGAAGAATTTGGTACAAAACGGCATATCCCTTTCGCTTTCAAACACTTCACATTATTCTTCCGAAATCCATCCGTATGTGAGCGAGTTTCCCTATCTTTGTAATCGGATTGAGGCGACTCTTTCCGAAACATACGACAAAAAGAAGAAGCGTTATGCTTGTCTTGTAAGTTGGAAACGTAGGAAATTTCGGACTTGGTACAAGAGATGGCATAGTGGTTCTCACGCTATAGCGTGGGCTGCTATTATCATATCTGTGCCAAAGGTTTCCTACAACCTCCAACTTAGACATGGTAGCATTGCAGTTCCACGCTCTTGCTTTTTATAATTGCCTGTAAAGGGACTGACAGGCATTGAATAAGACAATGTATATGGAACAACAATTTTGTCAAAGTTGCGGCATGCCCCTGAGTGATGAGAACAGAGGAATCAATGCCGATGGAAGCCGTAGCGAAGATTATTGCGCTTATTGCTACAAAAACGGAGAGTTCACCCAAGAGTTCACGATGAACCAGATGATTGAGTTCTGCCTGCAATTCTTAGAGCAATGGAATTTGCCAGCCGAATGTAAGTTGACTCCTGTACAGGCAAAAGAACAGATGCTCCAACATTTTCCGCACCTGAAACGGTGGAAAGTGAAAGATGAACGGACGCTGGCGGAAAAAGCAACTCATTTGCTTTCCCAATGTGAGAACGTTACCGTAGTATCCATTGATGCCAACGGTTATCCTCGTCCAGTGCAGATGTCCAAGATTGGTGCAAAGGGTTTCCATGAGGTTTGGATGGCGACAAGTGCCGATTCCATGAAAGTGAATGATTTTAAGGCGAACAATAAGGCGGGACTATGCTATGACCATTATGGAGATGGGGTTGCCTTGCGTGGTACAGTAGAAGTCATCACGGATGATACCATCCGCAAGGATATGTGGCAGGACTAGTTCGTTTATCATTTCCCTGGTGGAGCGAGCGACCCGAATTATGCACTTCTGCATTTTATTGGCACGGAAGCTACGTTCTGGATTAATGGCGAATTTTCTCACTCCAACATCTGATGCTTATGAAAACTATCGTATCTGACACTAAAAACATAGCCGCTTGCGGCCTTTATTGCGGAGCCTGCCGTAAGTTCTTGGCAGAAAAATGTCCTGGATGCAAGCAAAACGAAAAGGCAACTTGGTGTAAAATCCGCTCATGCTGCAAAGGAAACAAGTTCAATACTTGTGCTGAATGCTCCTATGATGTCAGGGAATGTAAGTTGTTTTCCAACTGGATAGGCAAAGTATTCGCATTCCTGTTTAATTCTGACCGTTTTGCTTGTATTCGCTATATAAAGGAACAAGGAGAACAAGCCTTCGCCGAAGAAATGACCAAACGTAAATGTCAAACCATCAAAAGAAAATAAATATGAAGAATGAGGTATTATATCTGTTATTAAACAATTATGCCGACCATGAGCCTGTATTCTTGGCATCGGCTATTGCTTGTGACGAACGCTGTATAAAAGAGAGTCCCAAATACATTAACAAAGTTGTAGCCCCTACATTGGATGCAGTCCGTTCATGCAGCGGTTTCCATACTTTGCCTGATTATTCTTTTGAAACGATGCCCGATGATTATGCCGCTTTGGTGCTAATTGGTGGCTTTGGTTGGCTCGACGAACAAGAAGCTGATAAAGTCGTGCCAATTGTTCACCGCGCCATGGAGAAGGGAATCATCGTGGGAGCTATTTGTAACGCTGCTTCTTTCCTTGCCAAACACGGTTTCTTAAATGAGATAAAACATACGGGAAACGGTTTGGAGCAACTACAATTATGGGGAGGAGATACCTATACCAACAAGGCTGGTTACGTGAACGAGCAAGCCGTATCTGACAATCATACCGTAACGGCAAACGGCACCGGTTACTTGGAATTTGCCAAAGAATTGTTGTTGTTGCTGGAGAATGATACTCCTGAACAGATTGATATGTTCTACCGCTTTAACAAACTGGGACTCGTGGAAATGATGCGGATAATGCAAACAAACAAATAACGGTTATGGTTTGTAAAACGAAACGTAAAGAACGATTTTAAATATTCCTTACAATGAAATGGATACATGTTATAAAGTTGGTGAACTAATTTATGACGCAACAATGTATGACGGACTGAATACTTTTCTGTCCGATTTATCATTTTATAAGAAGTGGCTGCCCAAGGAAAAGGATGCTAAAATCCTTGAACTCTGCTGCGGTACAGGTAGGCTTACCATTCCGATAGCAAAAGAAGGATATAATATTTGCGGAATAGATTATACTCCGTCCATGCTTGAACAAGCTAAACTAAAAGCAATTGAAGCGGGGGTGAAGGTTAAATTCATCGAGGCCGATATCAGGACATTAGATTTACGGGAAAAATTCGATTTCATCTTTATTCCGTTCAATTCCATTCATCACTTGTATAGCAATGAGGATTTGTTTAAAGTATTGAGGATGGTAAGAAATCATCTTCAACAGAACGGGCTTTTTCTATTGGATTGTTTTAATCCTAATATCCGATACATTGTCCATGGAGAAAAAGAGGAAGAAACAATCGCTCGATATACCATTGATGATGAACGGGAAGTAATGATAAGACAAACGATGTCTTATGAAAACGCAACTCAAATCAATCGTATAAAATGGCATTATTATATAAATGGTACGTTTCATTCAGTTCAAAACATGGATATGCGGCTGTTCTTCCCTCAAGAGCTGGATTTCTATTTAAAATGCGCCGGATTTACTATCGTTCATAAATTCGGAAGTTTTGAAGAAGTTCTTTTTCGCGATGATTCGGAAAAACAGATATACGTTTTGTCTCTAAACAAATAATCTGATGAAACAATAGATTTTTATATGGATTTATCTGATTGGTTCAAAGGATTTGAGAAAGGTATAGCCCGGCTATCACCGGAGCAACGGGCTGCATTCTTTTCGGAATGTGGCAAGAATTGTGTGAATGGCGGCACGCTTTCCATTTACAGAAAACTTTATGAGGCCGCTGATGGGGATATGGATGTTTTCTTTCAGATGGCGAATGAATTGCCGAGAGTAAAGGGAGAGGTCGTAGAAAAAGGTCGTGTTTATTATCTTACTTTCTTGAAATGTACCTGCCACTTATGCAAAAAAGGTTATGTCACAACGTCTTTACTCTGTGAATGCTCCCGTCAGAGTGTCATTTATTCCATGCAAAGCCTTTGGAGAGAACAGAAATTTAATGTCACACTTTGCATTCCATTTTGCAAGGTAAAAGGGGCTGTAAGATAAAGATAGAAGTTATATAAGATTTCCGTTTTTTCTATCAAAAAAATGGACAGATGTCGCTATAAATTTAAATTTTGAACCGTTAAATCTCAATCATTTAGAAGAAATTTGAACATATATCAAATTTTTGTGTTACATTTGTCTTTTAGAATTACACGAAGTTCAACATATATGAAGGTAGACTATTCAAGTTGGGGCTCACGATTGTTGTCAATTGAGCATTTAAAGTTAGATGTTAAGAATCCTCGTTTTTCTTATCAGTCTACAAAAGAAATGAATCAAACAGAGATTATAAAATATCTCATAGAAAATCATGCAGTATATGAGTTAGCAAAAGCAATTGCAGCAAATGGATATTTATTAAACGAAGAGCCTATTGTGTGCAAAGAAGGAGATTATTAATAATATTAGAAGGTAATCGTCGAGTTGCAGCCTGCAAAATTCTACTGCAACCATATAAATATTTGTCTCCTCTACGTGCAAAAGAATTATCAAAATATGAACGTATTAATGACAAAATAAGATGTTATATTGCTCCTACTCGGAGAGATGCCGATGCGTTAATATATAATAAACATACTGGAATACCATTACAGAAATGGGATAAGGTTAGTCAAGATGCTTTTTTAGTAAATCTATTACAAAGTGAGAAATCATCAGTTGAAGAAGTTGCCAATAAGCTTAGTGTTTCTGCGTCAGAAATTAGAAAAGCATTACGTAGATATGCAATACATCAATATTGTATCAAATTATTCCAGACAGAACCTTATGAGTTAGAGCAAATCCAAGAACAAAGTTTTCCTATTACCAATTTTGAACGTTTTTATGACGACGATCGAGGATTAAATTTTCTTGGACTAAGCTTTGGTAGTAATGGAGAAATATTAAAACGATTACCAGAGGAAGAATTTAATCGGCGCTTTAAGTTCATCGTAAACCAAATTCTTTCACAAGAATTAACTTCTAGAACGTTTAATAATGACAAAGATAAAGAAGAATACTTTTCCAGTATTTGTACTTATAATAAGGATAAATTTGATTTAGATATTCAACCTTTAGAGTCATCAGATCTATCAGGCTACAATGGGACTGAATCTAAGGATATGATACAATGTGATGCGAAAGAGAAAGAACGGGAAGAACCTGATGCATCCATTAAAGGCAAACGTACTCGGAGAAAATCTGGATTATTTGCTGATTATAATTGGGGAGATACAGGCGTTAAAAAAATTGACGCTCTGTTTAAAAGCTTACAAGAACTTAATATAAAAAAGCATACAGACATGGTTGGAATAGTTTTACGTTGCTACGTAGATATGCTTATATATGAGTTCTTAAAAAGGAAAAAACAGATTGGAGAGGTAAATAAAGAAGATGCAAACAACACGGCAAATGCCAATGATAAAAAATATAATGATTTAAAACAATATATCAAGTCAGCGTACACCTTAAGTGACACTGAAATAAATGACGAAGAATTGAGACGCTATACTCGATTTACAAATAAAATAGTATCGAATAAAATACCAGAACTTGGAAATATGATTGCATATATTATCCACCACCCTGAATTGCTTGAAAATGACACGAGATTAATACAAGTGCTGGAGAAGTTTAAAAAAAGCTATACAAACTTTGTAGACCTAACAGCTTGTAATATGTTTGTTCATAATCAATACTTTTCTGCTGAAGTAAAGACACTTGAGGACAGTGCAAATTGTTTAGCACCTGTATTGAATGCAATGTATCTAATAATAAAAAATGACCAATAATAATTATAGTCCATTAAGATATCCTGGCGGCAAAAGCCGTTTGATAAATTTTATCAAATCTGTCATAGAGTTAAATGATTTGAAAGGGGGGACGTATATCGAACCTTTTTCAGGAGGAGCGGCCATTGCCCTTGCTTTAGCTATAGATGGATATATGGAACGTATTGTTATCAATGATTTAGACAGATCTATATATGCTTTTTGGTATAGTATATTAAATCATACAGATTCTTTCATCGATAAAATATATCAGACGCCACTATCCATAGAAGAATGGCATAAACAACATACAATCCAACGCTACAAACAAGATGTTGATTTATTCAATTTAGGCTTTTCTACTTTTTTCTTAAATCGTACTAATCGTTCAGGCGTCTTAAAGGCTGGTGTAATAGGCGGTCTAAGACAAACCGGCAACTATAAAATTGATGCTCGTTATAATAAACGACAGTTGATTGAGCGTATATTATTAATAGCCAAACATAAAGATAAATTTATATTACACAATAAAGATGCTGTGAATTTATTACATCGTTATCGCAACATAGCACGGAAAAATTTAGTTTATTTGGATCCGCCATATTATGTGAAAGGCAAAGAACTATATGTGAATTTTTTCAAGGATGCTGATCATATATTGTTATCTAATGTTATACAACAACGTATTAATTTAAATTGGATTATCACTTATGACAATCATCCATTTATAGCCAATTTATATAGAAAATCTCAATCGTTATCTTATTCTTTACCATATAGCGCAGGAATGAATAAGCATGGCGTAGAGTTGTTTTTTTGCAAAGAAAATATTGCAATACCAAAACATCTTTTATAGACAACAGTTAAATGAAAATGAATACTGAATCCCAAAACATAGAATTCAAAGAATCTTGGCGCGACGAATACCAGAAATGGATTTGTGGCTTTGCCAATGCACAAGGCGGTATCCTTTATGTGGGTGTAAAGGATAACGGCGAGGTGTGCGGTGTGCCGGATGCCAAGAAACTGATGGAGGACATTCCGAACAAGGTGCGCGACATGATGGGTATCTTGGTGGAAGTCAATCTGAAAGAGAAAGAAGGAAAGCAATGTCTGGAGATTGTAACGGAGGCTTATCCTTATCCCGTCAGTTTTCGTGGCAAGTATTACCAACGTAGCGGTGCAACCAATCAGGAACTGAAAGGAGCGGCACTCGACCGCTTCATGCTTCGCAAGCAGGGCAAGACATGGGATGGTGTACCTGTGCCTTATCTGAAAGCGGAGGACTTGGATAACGCTACGTTTGATTTGTTCCGCAAGTATGCCAAACGGAGCGGACGCATGGAGGAAGCGGACTTAATGGACGATAATCACGGACTGTTGGAGAAGCTCCGACTTTATGAAGGCAGTTACTTGAAACGTGCTGCTGCCTTACTATTCCATCCCGACCCGGAAAAGTATGTGACCGGAGCGTTTGTAAAGGTTGGCTTCTTCCGCGAAGGTATGGATTTGGTATATCAGGACGAAGTGCACGGCAATCTGTTCCAGCAAATCATGAAACTGATGGACTTGCTGTGTACCAAGTACATGAAAGCCATCATTACCTACGAAGGCATCCAACGGATAGAAACATTGCCTATGCCCCATGAGGCACTCCGTGAAGCATTATTGAATGCCTGCATCAACAAAGACTACGCAGAACCTTCTCCTATTCAAATCCGCGTGTATGAAAACAAGTTGGAGATAATCAACGGTGGGGTACTGCCCGAAGGATGGACGGTGGAAACCTTATTGTCCTCACATCGGAGTATGCCTTATAACCCTGATATAGCCAATACGTTTTTTCGTGCTGGTGAGATTGAGGCATGGGGACGCGGCATCGAGCGCATTATCACTGCTTGTAAGAAAGATGGATTCTCCACACCGGAATTTCGTTATGATGCTTCGGGTATATGGACAACCTTTAAGTTTGAGTACCCGGAAAGGGCTACGATCCAAAGCGACCAGAAAACTACCCAAAAGACCATACAAAAGACCATACAAAAGACCATACAAAAGCTAACGGAGCAACAACAAGCCATATTGGTCTATCTGAATGAACACCCCAATGCCACACGAAAAGAATTATGTGAGAAGATTCCAGGTGTGACAATGGGAGGTGTTATACACAATCTTTCCCGCCTTCAAGAGCTTGGCTTACTGAAACGTATAGGAGGCAGGAAGCAAGGATATTGGCAAATTATAGAATAAAAAAGGATTATGGACGATTGGGAAGAATCTGAAAACTGGCACGAGGACTTGATGGCATGGGAACGCTTTCAAGATGAGCTTGAAAGGATTAATGGATCCCCCTATAAATTTCTAAAAAGCCCCTTCATCTTTCAGTTCGACCCGTAACCCATTGTCTGAAAGCCTATTGACGGGCTGAAGGATTAGGTGTGCATCTTTCAGCCTGCTGTCATGCAGAAGAGGCCAAATCATTCTGCGCCAAACGAAAAATCGTTCGGCTGAGAATGATTTTTCGTTTGGCGCAGAAAAAAATAGCGTCATGCCCAAGGCAATGTCCGCCTCTCTACGAAGTAGGGCTGAAACATGGCTGAAAGATGTCCGGATGAAAGTTCAGCCTATAACCATCTTATTATAAACCTATTATATCAATCCCTGAAGGATGAAAGGCAATTTCGTAAAACTCTTGGGAGGGAAGCCGCATGAACTATCCTTAATAATGGAAAGAGCTTCCCCCCACAAACTCACGCAGCAGGGAAGTCGGCGGAATTTCATCGTCTGCCATAGGCACGAAATAGCGCAGGAACTTACGCAAACGATAAGCCTCGGAATACTCCGGTACATTTTCAGGCACCCTTTCCAATATCGGCAGAGCCTGGTTGCGAATGACCGCCAATTCGAACAACAAAGCACTGTTGAACATGGCATCGGCCTCTTCCTGATAAGGGAAAATCCATTTGTCTTCCCCCTCTCGCACACTGGGCCAACGGCGGATGGTATCCAAGGCCGAATATCCCCGGTATTTGTAATCGCGGATGATACGCCGCAACAAACGGTTGTCCGTAGTCGGAATATAATTATGCGCATCCAACAGGATAGTCGTCATGGCCGAGACATAAATACGATATTTGTATTGTTCCTCTATCTGGGCTGTCAACTCAGGATTCAAGCCGTGGATGCCCTCCAGAATCAGTATCATGTGCTCTT
>ULTG01010964.1_pt1 | contig 17060 bp, 10 predicted proteins | sample 1957461 | NCBI WGS metagenome assembly ULTG01 (sample SAMEA4835730, study PRJEB28245) | human gut metagenome | biome: gut microbiome; material: fecal sample | place: Denmark | collected 2008
CGGATAATATTTAACCCGTCCAACTTTTTGGGGGCACTTCAACTTCCATGCAAGAAGGATTCTTTTTTAGGTAAAGAAATAAAAGAGCCTTGTTTAGAACAGCTTTTCCGGGTATTCTCCTGCTGCTACTAAGGAGGCAATCTTTTCTACTGTGGCTTCACGGTCGGCAGCGTATGTTACACCGAACCATTTGCTGGTAGTGTCGAGCACTTCTACCGTAGCGGTACCTTCGTTGATGAGCTTATTCACCATCAGAGGGATGAAGAACTCGGCTTTCGGGTTTTCCATGTTCTTCGGATTGCTCAGGAACTCTTTGAAATATTCTTCGCTATGTTGGAAGTAGTCGGGAGTGAAGCCCCACATGTTCATGCTGACCGGTACGTTTTCTTCCAACGGAATCCATTTGCCTTCTTCGTCTTTGTAGCAGATAGGACCGTCCACACGCATGATTTCCGTACGTTCCACCACATCTTTCAAGTGATGATGGTCGTCGTACATGCAGACACCACGTGCTACGGAGCCGTTTTCGCTGAGCGTATTGCAGCAACGGAAGCCCACCATGGCGTATGTGTTTTGGCTGCCTTCCGGCAATTCGCTCAGGAACTTTCCGATGGTGGCGAATGCGTCGCGGCCGTAGAAGTCATCACAGTTGATGACACAGAACGGTTCTTTGATGACATCTTTACCCATCAATACGGCATGGTTCGTACCCCATGGCTTTACACGGCCTTCCGGGCATGTAAAGCCTTCGGGCAGTGCGTCCAGACTTTGGAATACCAACTCAGCCGGAATCTTTCCTTCGTATTTTGAAAGGATTTGTGTGCGGAACTGTTCTTCAAAGTCTTTGCGGATGACAAAGACGATTTTGCCGAAACCGGCACGGATGGCATCATAGATAGAATAGTCCATGATGGTTTCGCCATTCGGGCCCAGTCCGTCCAATTGTTTCAAACCGCCATAACGGCTGCCCATTCCGGCAGCCAGCAAGAAAAGTGTAGGTTTCATATTTGTTCGTTTAAAAGTTAAATATTTGCGTTTTGTATTGCAAAAGTAGCTTTTTTATTTGAGACAACCGTCCTTTCTTCTTCCTTTTTTTATGCGGTATATGAGTGTGCAGGCAAACGTTGTGCCCAACACGGTATCCCGTAAGTTTAGAAAGGATAACCTACGGCAAAATGATATCCTAGACTGTCTTTGAATTTCGGCATGTTGTAATAGCCGCTTTTTCCGGTATCATAAGGCGCATGGAGTCCCACTCCGACATCGAAGCGCAATACGAGGAAGTCAAGGTCGCAACGAATACCCAATCCTGTGCCTAAAGCCAAGTCCTTGCCGAATCTTGAAATGTCGAAAGTTCCTCCCGGACGATTTACGTCTGCATCCAGAAGCCAAACGTTTCCTGCATCCAGGAATACGGCTCCGGAAAGCATAGAAACGATGGGGAAGCGATACTCAGCGTTCATTTCGATTTTGAAGTCTCCCATCTGGTCGATATAGGAATAGGCCGACGCGCCCGGAATATAGCTACCCGGCCCCACGCCTCGGACGGTGAACGCACGGATACTGTTGGCACCACCTACGCTGAAGAGGTCGTTGTAAGGAGCTGCGGTAGAGTTTCCGTAACTGAATATCACGCCGGTTCCCACTCGCGTGGCGATGCTTGTGCGGGGAGTAAGTCGGAATTCTTCCCTGAACTCGGCCAAGAAACGGATATACTGTGCAAAAGGCACGTTGAAAAGTTTCTTGTCTTTTTGGTTGAACGGTTTGCCGAAAGCAGCGTAAATACCGGAAGTGACGTTTCCGCTTTCTTTCACTTCAAAAATGAAAGTACGCGGATTACGTGCTCTGCGCGGACTGGAGTAAGTGAAAGTGTAGCGCATGGAAGGCACGAACTGGTCGCGCATGCTTACGTAGAGGGCCTGGTTGACGTTCATGATAGAGTCGAAAGTAGCGGTTGTACTCAACAGTTCGTCGTAATCCAAGCGGAACGGGACGAATTCGTGTTTGATGGTAGGACGTGCTTGGTAAGTATAGGCTGCCCGTGCGCTCAAAGACACCATGCCGAAATAGTTCGCACGGTTCATCCATGTGGCATCCAGAATGAACGAGGTGGTGGTCTTAGCTCTTTTCTTATATAACTTGTGGGCGCCCGGGAATATCAGCCGGGGGTAGTCCAAGGAGAGGGAAGTGCCATATTCAAACGAGTTGATGACGGAACTGCTTCCTTGTACGGAGGATTTGGTTTGCCATTCGTATGAGCCGTGTACTTCTAATTTCAGCTTTTCTGCCCCCCGGAATGCATTACGCTTGGACATGCTGAAAGAAAGTCCCGGCCCTACTTGTCCGTTACTCTTAGACGTGACTTTTGTGGAGAACTCCCCATCGTAGGGCTTATCCAATATGCCGGTAATTTCGATGTCAAGCGTGTCATTGGCAAGTGTCGTATCGCGTGGGAGGTATTTCATGTTTACGGAACTGAATACGTTCATTTCCGAAAGTTGCTGTTGTACGAAACTCATGACTGCTTGGCGGTAGGGCCTGCCTCTGCGGTAGTAAAGGTTACGCCAAAGTGCACCGAAGCGTAGCGGGATTTTCCCGTTGTCTCCTCCGTTGTAGTGAATCGTGTAGTCTTTGAACACCAAACTGTCTGTGAGTTCAAAAGATTCATTATTGAACAGTTTTATGGTGGTTCGCCCTAAATAATACTGTTTATTGGCATGTGCAGGGATATTGGAAGCCGGTACGACTTGTAGTTGTACGAATCCGGGCTTTTGGATGGTGTCGGCTCGAAAAGTGATGTATTCCGGTTTGTAGAAAAAGTATCCGAAGTTGCGTAATAGGTTATAGATGCGTGTCCTTTCGGCATCAAGGTTGATGACGCTAAACGGGTCACCGCTGAACAGCGTACGTTTCCGGTAAGTCTCTTTTATGAGGCTGTCACCGATGGCGGGAAAGTTCAAATAGGCTATGGAGTCCAACCTGAAAAGCTTTCGCGGATGGACAGTGTAGCTGATTTTAGCCTTTTGGGGGTTCTTTTCCGGAAGAATTTCATAGTCCACAGTGCCATTGAAATACCCGTAGTTCCTTAAGGTATTTTGTGCCACGAGTGTACGGGTTTTCGGGTTGACGGTACTGACGTATACTGGCGTGGCGGCAAAGTTGTTGAACAGCCATTTGGAGAATTTGGACTTTTTGCCCACAGTGGCATTGTACGTCCATAGCCCCATTGGAAAAGGGATGCGGTAAGATGAACTTCCAAAAAAGGCGTTGTTGGGTGCGTAAGCCAATGCGGCATCCACTTCTTCCTTCGCCGTTTTATACGCTTCTTCTTCGATACGTTGTACGGTGGCGATGGAGTCCTTTTGCTCCTTGGTCAATTCCTCTTTCCGTTTCAGCACGGACAAATCTCTTTGTGTGAGTAAGTCATCTACAGCTTTGTAAGCATCGGCCAAAGAGGTAATGACTCCTTCTTTGTCCTTTAGTTTGGCCTTTTTCTTGGCTTTCTTTTTCGACTTTTGGCCATAGTCTATTTCCTTGATACCGGTGTACAGAACCTCTTCTTCGGGAAGGTTCTTGGTCGTTGAGCAACCTGACACCAAACCGCAGCAAAGGAGCGCACCACAATATATCTTCAGTCTTGTCTTCATCATTTCTTCTCTTTTTCGTGTTGAGGTTCATTCTTTTTCCTGTTCTTGAAGATGAACAGTTCCCCTAAACGTGTCATTTTGCGTCTTAGTACGAGACCGGCCCCCATTTCGGTGATTTCGCCTTCCAGTAAAGATTCGTAACCTTTGTCATAGAACAGGGTGACGTAGCGTGTGGCACTCTTGTCCAAGCGGTATTCTAACGATACATTGTCTATTAACGACTGGCCGGTATTTTCCACATTCTCGCCCGTAGACACTTTGCCGCCCACGATGATGCTCACGCGGTTGCCCCAAAAACGTTTAGCAAAGCGGAAAGAATAATCCGTGCGTTCCGTGCCTTCAGCCGTAGTACCTTGGTCTACACCGAGGCTCAAGTCTATGGTTTCGAGAGCCTTGCCTGCGATGTTGGTGATTTCGCTTTGCAACAGGGCATTCAGGGCGTTAGTGGTGGAGAAGCCCCCGTTTTCGTTGTCACTTTTCAGGTACATGCCGGTGGCCAACATGGTGACGGCCACTTTCCCGCGCTCCTCTATAGACATGGCTGCGAGTTGGTTCTGCACGGTCATGTCTTCGGGGGCGGCGATGGTGAATTCCAAGCCCATGTTTTCCAACGTACGCGTGATGGACAGCCCCACTTCGAAGGAAACGGTGCGTGGGGTATCGTTTTCCGTTACGGTGGCACGCATACGTTCGGATGCCGAGATGTTCAAAGTAGGATTCAGGATAGGTCCGTTGAAATCCACATAACTGCCCGAGGCGATGGTGAATGTCTTCAAAGGGATAACCGGAAGTGAGTATTTCATTTCTCCGTTCAGCACCGTATAACGTCCGGTGAGCGTCAGTTCTCCCTGCGGAGTATAGTTCATGGTCAGCTCGCCGCCACCTTCCAGGTCCACGTATTTGGAGCGGTCGGCACTTAGCAGGCAGTGTACCTGTGTACCCTGGTCTATGCTGATTTGCATCATCACGTTCATGTTCATGGGCTGTACTTCTTCCTGTGTTGCCACGGTCGTAGTATCGCTGAAGTCCACGAACGTGACCAGGCCGCTCAATCGGTCTTCCGATGAAAGCGGGGTGTCCTTCAGCACGTACGTCACATCGGTGCTTCCCAATACCCCCAAACGTCCGTTGATGTTGATATTGTTCAGATTCCCGGCCATCCGTGCATTGACATCCACGTATACTTTTCCGTAGGCTGATGCCTGTTGGGTACGTTTGGCGTTGATAAGTTCGAAGTTGGATGCATTCATTTTCAGGTCGAGCAAGATATTATCGAAGTTGGCGAAATCCACTGTTCCGTCGAACACGAGCGGGTTCTTTCCTGTGGAATATACGTTCAGCTTGTCTAAATTCAGGTGGCTTTGCCTTACTTTGATGGTGTCATCCTCCAGGCGCAGGTTCAAACTGTATTCGGACGACGTTATTTTCATGGCTTTGGTGGCCAACCATCCTTCTACGACGGGACGGTCGGTCGGGCCGCTCACCTTCATGCAGCCGTCGGCCATTCCGCCTAACGCTGCCATTTGGGCCGGGACAAAACCGTTGGCCAACGACAGCGGGAACTCTGCCAAGTCCAAGTCCGCCTCTATCGTTCCGCTTTTGCCGTTGTCCTTGTAAGCTCCTGAAAGCGTAAGTACTTCTGTTTCATTGTGCGAGATACGTGCATCTACGAAATGTGTCCCGTCGTTGTTAGGCAGATAAACCAGTCCCAGTCCGATGTTTCCCAAAGGGGCTTCTTCGTATGCCATGTTTTCGACTGAAACGTCTGCTACGACGGACAGGTTTTCCTCCGTTTGTATCAAGTGGGCATCGGTTTGCATTAATCCGGAGATACGGGGTGCGTATGGAATGACGGCAGTCAGTTCCTTTAGGTTCACATGGTTCAGGTTGACAGACAGGTCTTGCAAGGCTTCCGGATTGGGCGTCGAGTAAACCCTGGCTCCCGTGCCGTCGTCGGCAAGCATATTCACATCCGCTTCCACCCGTCTGTCATTTCCCAGGAATATGTAGTTATCCTCGTTGATATCGAATTTTCGATAGGCGATAATCGGATGAATTTGTGAGAACACGACTTTTATGCCATTGTCTTGCACGTCGGCTCTCAGTCCCAGATCCACTCCTTTTTTACGCTTGTCATCCAAATAAATCAGATTGATTCCCGCTCCGGTGGAGTGCAGATAAGCATTCAGCCGGGACTCGAATACGAATTGTTTGTTCTTAGGGCCGTTTCGTACCCGTCCATCCATTTTTACGCCGGTCGTATCCTGAAAGATGTGCATCTGTATCGTATCCAGTAAGATGCCTCCTGCATTCATCGTGTAAATATGGCCACCTCCGTTCAGGCCGATTTCAGGGTCGGCGTTCAGGTTTAGCTTCAATTCGTTGAGAGAATATCCCATGGCCGTCAGATAGTTGGCTACGGGATTGTTTTTCCCCGATTCCATATTGAGTGTCATGCGTGGCAGGAAAATTTTGAGTGAATCCTGGTTCAGGTGTCGGCGTTGCATTTGTTGGTCGGCCACGGCCATGAATTCTTCACCTTTCTGCATCAGGGTTTCGTATCCGTCGCGTCCGTCAAGATGCAGTTTGAAGTCGCCGGCCGAAATGTCGGCATACGTGGTGTCCGGAAGAGCCAGCACATTCATGGCCAAATCTTTGGGGCGGAATACCGAATCTAGCATCATGAGGGATATGTCCGATATGGTTCCGTGTACCGTATGGGCGTTTTTTAAGTTCGTACTGCCGTCCATGTGCAGGCACATACCCGCCTTGAACGGTTTGTCGGTCAGGCGCAGGGCATACAGGTCGATGCTGCGCATATCCATACTGAAAGTCAGGTCGGTATTATGTCGGCTTAGCAGCGCGTCGATTCTGGAGCGCATATCCAATAGCGGGTTATGGCTGTCGAGCGCGACGTGACCGTTGCCTTTTTGCAATCCGGCATCCAGTTTGATGTCACTGAGATGCAGTTGTCCGTATTGCAGGCTTTCCAATGTCATGTCGGCCTGCATCCGGGTATGTCGGCTGAAGAAATCCGTTCCGACGCCCTTGGCAGATGCCGTGAGGGACAGGCCGTACAGGGAATCTTTGGGTAAGAAATGACGGAGTTGCAGGTTCTTTATGGCCAGTTTCGCCTGGTAGGCCATGCGTGCTGCGTCGAATCCTCCTTTTACTTGCACGCTTCCTTTTCCTTCCCTTAAACGGAGGTCGGCGGTGTATTTTTGTCCGTCCAACCCCACATTTCCGTCCAGTCGCATCGGGGGCAGGGCTATGTCTTCCAGAGCCTCTTCTCCGGCCAATGCCCTCGCAAAATCGAGATTGCGTGTACGCAGGGCCAGATTCACGTGACCCGACCTTCGTACGGAGTCTGTCAGCCGGAACATCTTTCCGTCGGCTTTCAGCTCGAAAGCGCCGGCCAACCGTGCTTCTGCGGTCGTGAGGTTCAGCGTATCCAGATTCCCGTCGGCCGATAACCGTAAGATGATGGGGGAGTTGGGATAAGCCTTGACAAAGGCAGGGGGCAATCCTCCGGCAAACAATAATACGTCCTGTTTGCCCAGTTCTCCCATAAGCCGGGCGGACATTTTCCCTTGGGGCTGTTCGGCTACGGAGGCGAGGTCCATGTCAGCCTGTGTCCTGATGTAAGAATCCGGGGTGCGGAGTACCAGTCCGGATACATGCAGGGAAGTAGAATCCATATTGAAGTGCCCTGTCAGCGAACGGATTTCCAGACCGCTTTTTTCTTTCATGTGCGTTTCGCGTAACGCCAATGAAAGTCCCAAGGTATTTCCGTCGAATGTGATACTGTCGATGCCCAAACCAATGTCCCCGAGTGCAATATGGTTGACATCCAGGCCTTCTGCGGTTTTCTCGTATGGCAGGTCGTAGAATAGCGAATCGGCCTGCAAGTCGAAAGTTTCCACTGTGTACAGGGCTTGTCCTAAGTCTATGAGACCGTTCCGCAGGGTCGCCGCAAGGATTCCGCCCGAAACGGTCATGCTGTCGCCCGGCATGCTGAACCGTACCCGGGTGCGTGCCAGATCCACTTGCCCAAGGGCGATTTTCCAGTTCACTGGCGAACTGGCGGTCGTATCTTCCGTCGTGGAATCGGTCAGAGCGATGGCCACGTCGGCATCCGAAAGCAGGGCCGTATTCACCGTCACCATTTCCTGTGGGATTTCTATACCATGGGAGTTTATAAAGAAGCGTCCTATGCTACCCTTGATTTCCACCCCGGCAATCATGGATTTGGTGTTGACTGCGGCACGGGTCAGTTCGATGCCTTCCACGTCAATTTTCCCGTGGAGCAGGGACGCGAAACTCAAATCCACGTTCAGGCGTTCTACGTCCAACAGGCTGTCGTCCTGCCCGTCTTTTATCTGTACGTCCTGCAAGTCGATATCGAAAAGGAAGGTCAACCGCAACCGGCCCACATGCACTTTCATGCCAGTGGTCTCGGACAGATAGGCCGTAGCCTTGCGTACGGCAAAATCTTGTATGGGAGGAAGATAAAGCAGTGTAGCCGATATGAAGAATAGTATGATGGGGGTGAGTAAAATGCCGATTACCCATTTCAGGATTCTTTTTTTCATAATCTCAGTTATAGTGTACTACAAAGGAACGGCTTTTTTTTGAATTCGGGAATATTTTTTCACTAAAATAAAACAAAAACTCCCCATATTCATTATTTTTGCAGGATAATAATCGTCATCCGTCGGTTGCATGAAATTGAAAAGTATGATTTATATCGCGTGCTGCATGACTGTAATGTCTTGCGGTCCGCAAAAGAAGAAAGCAATGGAAGAGACTGAAGTACTGATAGAAACCTCTATGGGCGACATGAAAGTGAAGTTGTATAACGATACGCCCAAGCATCGTGATAATTTCATCAAGTTAGCCCGGGCAGGGGCGTACGACAATATTTTGTTTCATCGTGTCGTACGAGGCTTTATGGTGCAGACCGGAGACCCCGCTCTCAAACCCGGGGGAATGAAACCGGCCGTGGATACTGCGGCCTACCGTTATACGATTCCGGCGGAGATCCGTTATCCGCACCATTTTCATAAGAAAGGCGCATTGGCGGCAGCCCGTATGGGGGATGACGTGAATCCCGAAAAGGCCTCTAGCGGTACACAGTTCTATATCGTGACGGGGAAGGCCTATACGCCAAGTTCGTTGATGGAGCTTTATTCTGCCATTTACCAAAGCCGGGTGGATACGCTTTACGAGGAACTTTCGCGAGGGCATCTCAAAGAAATGTACCTGATGCGCCGTCGTGGCGAAACCGAAAAACTGGAAAGTCTGAAAGACTCTTTGTTGCATGAGGCGGAAGCAAAGGTAGCTGCCCATCCGCCTGTGCCGTTTAACGAGGCGCAGAAACAGGCCTATACCACAGTAGGCGGTGCGCCCCATTTGGATGGAGAATACACCGTGTTCGGCGAGGTGGTGGAAGGGCTGCAAGTGGCTGAGGCCATAGAAAAAGTGCGTACGGCAAAAGAGCGTCCTTTGCAGGAGGTCGTGGTACGCAAGGTGACGGTATTGGAATAACCGTCAACCGTATTTCACGTACCCTAAACGCGTATATTTTACGCCCCGGCTCTCGTAATGCCCCATGACGCGGGCGGAGAGCGTGATGTCCATGCCGGGTGAAAACTGGCGGCTGAAGCAGCTCAAAGCTTTGGGCGTCTGGCTTTTTCCGGCCGCTTTTTCGGTGAAGATATAACGGTTTCCTTGGCTGTCTGCGGCCAAAATGCGTTGGTCGATATAAAAGTCTGGCTTGTAAGTGTCCACTTGCTGCTTGACGAATAGGATTTTCAAGCGGAGGGCTTCCAGTTTTTCTCCTATCTCCCCGACGTAACGGCTGGGCGAACGGTAGGCAGGCCGTCGCGGGGGACTGAGTTCCGCGTGTACCACGGCGAAACATTGTGCGGTTTCTTTCAGTTTCAGGAGCTTTTTCTTTTCCGGCTCGAAGCGGTTGGCCATCCACAGGACGTAGTTCGGGTCGATGTAGTAGACTTCCGCGATGCGTTTGCCCCGGTATTTTCCGAAGGGCAGCGTGTCGTAAGTCTGTTCGTAATAAGGAATGAAAAAAGTATTGTCCATCCACTTCAGGGTTACCTTGCAGTACTTCAGCAAGTCCATGGCTTTGCCTGCGGCCATGACGAATGTATCAGCCAACGTACGGATGAAGAGGGGAGGGCGTTCGTCTGCGAATATGCGCCACAAGGCATAATACCGCCGGTAAGGTGTGGCGATGCTGATGGCATAAAAACCGATTTCGGATGTCCGTCCGGAATTGAACGCTGCGACGGTAGCCGTGACGCGTGCCATGTCCGTTTCCGGAACCGGTTCGTAGAATCGTATGCTGTTCTTGGTTGCTCCTTTCTACGGCATGTATCACCGTATGCAAATATACAAAAAAAAGAAATCGTTTCCAAGTAATTTTGCAGGGAATAGAGGGCAAAAGGTTGTCATTTTGTTGCTTTTTGCATCCCATTTTGGTGATGGAAAACCGCTTTCAGTCCTTTTTAGGGTTTTTGTTTTGAATAAATATCCGTGTACGGAGCCGGTTATGCAACGATATTCCGTATATATGCAATTCATCATGAGGAAGAAAATTTTTCGTTTGCAGGCGAATGAAAAATCATTTGGCGCAGAACGGTTTCACGGGGTGGATAAAAACGGGGACGAATGCCTGGAAAATGGAGGAAAGACAGGAGGGAAAGTCCGTTTTTTCCTCTATTTGGAGACCGGAAAGTGTCGTCATCCGTGTGTCGTTTTGTCATGATAGGCGTGCGGATGCTGACGGGTTTACATGGGGATGCGGACGGTTGGGCATGCCGGGTGTCCGGATGAAAGCCGGATAAGGTATCGGCTGACTTTTTGTTTATGGGTAAACGTGCGAGAATGGCGTATTTGCACCGTTTGTCCAGTAGGGCAGCAAATACGCCATTCTCGTGCGCTTGGGTTTGACATTCTGACAGAATGTCAAATTCAGGAAGGAGGGAGCCGGATCCGTTTTCTACCGCTTGTCCCCATGGGGATAGTTGAGGGTTTGTTGCCGCTGCACCAGTGTTTCGGCACATTGGAGCATGGCAAAACCGTATTGCTTCATGTCGCGGAAAGCCGGGTCGTCCTCGGCAGCCTGTACCGACGTGCCCTCCGTGCGGTATCGGATTTCCTGTTGCGTGTCCGGAAAATAAAGGAACAGGCGCGACGAGTCCCTCACGCCGACGAGGTTGTCGGCTGTGAAATACATATATGGACGCTTCTCTTTCAGCAAGTCCACACCGAAATCGTTTTGCACGTAGCTGATATCCAACAGCCCCAAAAGGGTCGGGGCCAAATCCACCTGCCCGCCGTAAGCGTCCACGATGCGCGGGGGTATGTCCCGCCCGTAAATCATGAGCGGGATGTGGTTATACGATTGCGGGCTTTCGCATTCGGGCGTGCCCACCAGTTTGCCATGGTCGCCCAAGAGGACGAATAGCGTATGGTCCGCCCAAGGGCGTTTGAGGGCCTCCGTCATGAAGTTCCGGATGGACCAGTCGGCATATTCCACGATTTGTTCTTCGGTCGTCCGGCTGCGCGGATGGAAATAGGGCGGGATGATGTAAGGCGGATGGTTGCTGATGGTGAGCAGGACGCTGAAAAACGGTTGTCCGCTCCGGGCCTGCCGGTCGAGCACGGGCAGGGCGTATTGGAACAGGAAGTCGTCTTGTACGCCGAATCCGTTGACTACCTTGTCCGCCGGATAGTTTTCCTGCGAATAAATGTCGTCGAAACCGTTGGTACGGAAAAAGGCGTTCATGTTATCGTATTGCGATTCGTGCGTCATGAAGAACATGTTATGGTAGCCGTTTTCTCTCAGCACGGTGGGCAGGCCGGAGTAGACCGGAATGACGGAACCTTTCATGGCGTTGCGCTTCATCATGGCCGGGAACGAATAGAGCGAGGAATACATGCCATGGTTGGTATGGATGCCGGATGAATAGAAATGGCTGAAGCTGAGCGACTGTTGCCACAGGCTGTCGAGGAAGGGCGTAAGGCTGGTTTCGTGACCGAAAGTTTGCATCAGGTGAGCCGACATGGACTCCATGAGGATGACGACCACGTTCCGGCGTGTCGGCTGGCTGTCGGCTTCCACGCGGCGTGCGATGGGCGAGATGCCGTCCATGCCTTGCCGGCCGAGGAGGGTTTGCACGCGGGCTATGGCTTCGTCTTCCGCCATGAGGTGCAGGCGGCGGTTTTCCTTCCGGTTGTCGTCGATGGCACTGGTCATCAGGTTGAATACCGGGTTAATCCCTAATTGGTTCAGGAAGGCATCATTGCAGTAATACGCCTGGCTTACTTTTATGGGGTTATAACCCCGCCGTCCGCGGATGCCGAAAAAGCACAATCCTATAAGGGCGGCTCCGGCCACAAACGTAAAGACGGCGGCTTTCCATTTGTTTACCGGGGGCGCGGCGTTCCGGCTTAAAAGGAAGAACGTGCGCGACAGCCGGAGGGTGATGTAGGCAAAAGCCGCGATGGCTGTCAGGCCCAAGGCGATGGGGAAGTAATAGGACGATTCCCCGAATACCATCTCTGCCGTGGTGTCCATGTATCCGAACCAGTTGAATATGGAGGAATTGATGGGCTTGAAGAAGTAGGCGAAATAAGGGATATTGGCTGCGGAAATGATGAAACACAGCGAATAGAAAAAGATGAAGAAGAACGCAGAGGAGCGGTAAAGCCAACGGGCGGTGTAGCCGAACCATCCGGCTATCCAGAACACCGCCAATGGCAGCAGCAGGATGTAACAGGCGATGACGTTGTCGAACCAGAGGCCGCGCAGGAACGCCATGCTTTGCAAGGCATAGTCTTCCGATATTTCTTTGGGGAAATCATAGTCTGTGGCGATAAAAAGCGCGACACGGAATCCGAAGAAGAACAGCAATGCTACGAGATGTACACTTAAAAGATAACCTATCGAGCGGGTGAAACGCCCGGCAAAAAGTCTTTTCATCATGATGACGAGGATGTTAATTTTCTGTAATTGGTCGCGAATTTAGGAAAAAAGATTGTATCTATATAAAATTAGCCGTTACTTTTTTCTTTTTAAAAGTTGAAAAATGCTTTTTGCCTTGGCAGAAAAGAATTATCTTTGCGTCCGTTATTATAAATAAGTTTGGGAGCGCGTGCGAGGAACGCGAAAAACACTTCAACTATGGACAAGAAAAAGATAATCATCATTGCTTCGGTCGTAGTCTTGCTCCTTTGTGCGGGATTAGGCTACATGGTCTATTCTTACATGCAGGAGAGTGCGGAGAAAGAGGAAATGCTGAAACTGGCGGAAATGGACAAAAGGGAAATGGAAAACGAATATGCCCGTTTTGCCCAACAGTACAGCGAAATGAAAACGCAAATCAACAATGATTCGTTAATCGCCCAGTTGGACAAGGAACAGCAACGGACGGAAGAGCTGTTAGCCGAACTGAAGAAGGTGAAAGCCACCGATGCGGCTGAAATCATGCGCCTGAAAAAAGAATTGGCCACATTGCGCAACATTTTGAAAAGCTATGTGCATGAGATAGATTCGTTGAACCGGGTAAACGAGCAGCTTCGTAGCGAGAACCAACAAGTGAAAGCCCAGTACACCCAGGCAACACAGACCATCACGAACTTGTCCACGGAAAAGGAAACGTTGAGCGAGAAAGTGGCCATCGCTTCCCAACTGGATGCCACGGGAATTTCTATGGTCGGACAGAACAAGCGTGGGAAGAAGGCCCGTAAAGTCAAAGATGTGAAGATGTTTGTCATCAGCTTCGTCATTGCGAGGAATATTACGGCACAAGCCGGCAACCGGAGTATTTATGTGCGTATTACCAAACCGAACAACGAAGTGCTGACAAGCGGAGGAACGTTTGTCTATGAGAACCGGAATTTGGAGTATTCGGCTAAAAAGGATATCGAATATAATGGAGAAGCTACGCCGGTGACTGTATATTGGGATGTCAATGAGTTCTTGAGCAAGGGTACTTACCGCGTGTCGGTTTTTGCCGATGGACATAATATCGGAAACGCAAGCTTCAACTATGAGAAGTAGAAATGTTGTGGAATATGCAATATGTACGAAAATAGGTTAAATCATGAGGATTTGACCTATTTTTGTGATACTTTTGCATCGTTGCCTATGCAACTTTCAGGCGACGCTCAAGCAGAATATTAAAAACAGACAAGATGAAAAGACTTTTCGGCTTTTTGATTCTCGCGGCTTTTTCCTGCATGTTGCATGCGCAGCGTGTGCTCAGTCTGGATAGTTGCCGGAATATGGCCATTGCAAACAACAAGAGCCTGCTGATAGCCAAGGAAAGGATGCAGAAGGCGCATTATGACCGGAAAGCGGCATTTACCAACTTCCTGCCGGATTTCTCGGCCACGGGAACGTACATGTACTTCAGTGATGAAATTTCATTGCTGAACGACGGGCAGAAATCGGCTCTGAACCATATCGGGTCGTCGTTGCAGCAAGGGCTGACGCAGGCGGCTACTCCTATCATCCAGCATATCGCACAGACGAATCCCCAGTTGGCGGCTTCTCTGCAGCAGGCCATACAGAGCGGAAAACTGGACGGTATGTCCACGGCTTTAAACCAGTTGGGCAATGAACTGACGGATGCCTTGAGGACGGATACCCGTAACGTATGGGCCGGGGCTGTGACGCTGACGCAACCATTGTATATGGGAGGTAAAATCAGGGCTTACCACCGTATCACGAAGTTTTCCGAAGCATTGGCGCGTACGCAGCATGATGCCCAGTTGCAGGATTTGATTCTCAACACGGACGATGCCTATTGGACAGTCGTGTCTTTGAGCTATAAGAAAAAGATGGCCGAGAGCTTCCTGGACTTGGTGAACCGTCTGGACGGCGATGTGGAGAAGATGATAAGGGAAGGAGTAGCTACCAAGGCAGACGGATTGACGGTAAAGGTGAAAGTAAACGAAGCTGAAATGTTATTGACTAAGGTTGACAATGGTTTGGCTTTGTCTAAAATGGTGCTTTGCCAGTTGTGCGGCATGGATTTGGACACGAAGTTCACGCTGACGGACGAGGACCGGACGGATTTGCAGGTGTCTGAGACGGTACCCGATGATGCCGTACAACGGGCGTGGACTTATCGTCCGGAATTGAAAAGTTTGGATTGGGCTAACAAGATATACGAAGACAAAGTGCGGGTGGTTCGCTCGGAAATGCTGCCTTCGTTGGCTTTGACCGGTGGGTATTTGGTCTCCAATCCTTCGTTGTTGAACGGTTTCGAGAATAAGTTCCGTGGGATGTGGAACGTGGGCATCATGCTTTCCGTGCCTGTTTTTCATTGGAATGAGGGTATATATAAGGTAAAGGCTGCCAAAAGCGAAGTCAATATCGCCCGTTTGCAACAGACCGAAGCACAGGAAAAGATAGAATTACAGGTCAACCAAAGTCTGTTTAAAAATACGGAAGCACAAAAGAGACTGGCTTTGTCGGAGAAGAACATGGAAAAAGCTGAAGAGAATCTCCGTTATGCCGATAAGGGATTCAAGGAAGGAGTGATTCCTGTGACGAATGTCATGGAGGCCCAAACGGCCTGGCTTTCCGCCCAGTCGGATAGGATTGACGCACAGATAGATTTGAAGTTGGCACAGACTTACCTGCAAAAGGCCATGGGTACGTTAGGCCCGGGATTATAATGAGAATGAAACCTTGACGATAATAAAATGTAAATGGATGTATGGAACTCAAGAAACAAAATAATAATGTGATATGGGCGTTGGTAACGCTCGTGGTGGTCATTGCGGCTGTAGCTGTGGCAGGAATGCTTCTGTTGGGGCACGACGATGAGTCGGTCCAGGGACAAATGGAGGCGTCTGAATATAGGGTTTCCAGTAAGGTGCCGGGCAGGATATTGCATTTCTATGTGAAGGAGGGCGATCATGTGAGAGCCGGGGATACGTTGGTCGTATTGGAGGCTCCGGATGTGGCGGCCAAACTGTCACAGGCCGAAGCGGCCGGTCAGGCAGCCCAAGCTATTAAGGAAAAAGCCGACCGCGGGACGCGGGCAGAACAGTTGCAGGGGGCATACGAGATGTGGCAAAAGGCAAAAGCCGGTTTGGATATTGCGGAAAAGTCTTATCATCGCGTCAACCGTTTGTTCGAAGAAGGAGTGATGAGCGCACAGAAGCGTGACGAGGCTTATGCAAACTATCAGGCGATGAAAGCCACGGAACGCGCCGCCCGGGCACAATACGAAATGGCACGTAATGGGGCGCAGCGTGAGGATAAGGAAGCGGCAGCCGCACAAGTCGCACGTGCGAAGGGGGCGATTGCCGAGGTGGAGTCTTACATGAGAGAGACTATATTATTGGCGCAGATGGACGGTGAAGTCTCCGAGATTTTCCCCGAGACGGGAGAATTGGTCGGTACGGGAGCGCCTATCATGAACATTACGATGTTGGACGACCGTTGGGCGACATTCAATGTGCGTGAAGATTTGTTAAGCGGTTTGGCCGTGGGAAAAGAATTCACGGCGTACGTGCCTGCTTTCGGTAAAGACATCAAACTGAAAGTGACTTACATGAAGGACAGGGGAACTTATGCGGCATGGAAAGCAACCAAGACCACCGGACAATTCGACTTGAAAACGTTTGAGGTGCGTGCGGTTCCGGTGGGGGTGAAGGAAGTGCTTCGTCCGGGCATGTCGGTCATCATCAAACGATAAGGAGGTAACGGGCATGCAGGAGTCTCATGGTATAGCAGGCATTATGGTGCGTGAGTTACGGCGGCTGGTTTCCCGGCCGTTGTACCTTTGTTGCATGGTAGCGGCTCCACTCCTTTGTTGCCTTTTCTTTACCACGCTGATGTACGAGGGGCTACCCAAGGATATGCCCGTGGGAGTGGTGGACGAAGACAATACGTCCACGACGCGGGAAATATTGCGTAACATGGATGCTTTCAGCCAAGTGCACCTGACAGAAGATTATGCCTCGGTCAGTGAGGCGCGGCGAGCCATGCAACAAGGTAGAATTTATGCTTTCTACTATATCCCGGAGGGCACTACCGAAAAGATTCTGTCGAGCCGGCAGCCCACGGTGTCTTTTTATACCAATAACAGCCTGCTTATTGCCGGTTCATTGATATATCGTGATTTACGTACGATGTCCGTGTTGGCCAATGCTTCGGTCGGCTTGCAGACGTTGCAGGCCAAAGGAATGGACGAGCGTACGGCTATGGCCTTCTTGCAACCGATTGTCATCGACACGCATGCTTTGTCCAATCCGTGGCTGAACTATTCGGTCTATTTGAACAATACGATTCTGCCCGGCATCCTGATGATGATGATATTCATGGTCACGGTCTTTGCCATCGGGAGCGAAATCAAGGAGGGTACGGGG
>ULTG01023717.1_pt1 | contig 16544 bp, 9 predicted proteins | sample 1957461 | NCBI WGS metagenome assembly ULTG01 (sample SAMEA4835730, study PRJEB28245) | human gut metagenome | biome: gut microbiome; material: fecal sample | place: Denmark | collected 2008
GTTTGCTGCAGCCAGGTCATTGGCTAATTCGGCATTGTCGGCCTGTACTGCGGCCAAAGCCAGATCACGGTCAGCCACGGCAGCCTGGTAAGCCATCACATCCGCTGCGGTGTAGGGCGAAGCCTGTTTGAAGCCACGGCGGTTGAAACGGTACGTAAGACCGATCGTGGCACTGTAAGCTGCGGCCACTTTCTGTGTTCCCGAATTCAGGATTGAGGGCATGTTGCTGCTGGGCAGCATCCAAGCCTTGAGTTCCAGTTCGATGTCCAGGGCCGGGCATACGCGGAACTTGTTGAGCAAACCGGCTGTGAAAGCGAACGAATGGTCCGTCCCGTAGCCCCAGTCGCGCTGGAATTTGTCGGTGAAACCCGATACGTGGTAACCGAAGCCGGCGAAGGGCACTGCGTAATAGACGCGGTCGTCACGCTCGCCGCCGATCCAGTTCGACAGATTCACCATGAAGTCCATGTGCGTGAAGATGTACGGGTCTTTCATGTATTGGTTGCCGAATGCCGTGTCGTTCTGGTACTGGCCGCCCTGAATTTGCAGGCGGGCACCCATTACGGGGTGGAACCATTTGGTCAGCGAGAAGTCGGCCTGCCAGTTGATGTGGTTGAAGCGCGACGATCCGAAATCGTCTTTTCCCAGCGTGCCGTTGAAGACCATAATTTGGGCGCCTCCGGCGACGGTGATTTCCCAGTTGTCGAAGAAACGGTTGGTTTCGTAACCGGCCCAGCCTCGTCTCTTGGGCTGTTGCTCTTCTACGACGATTTCTTCTGCGACAGCGACAACCTGGGCTGAAGCGGCTGCGGCACAAAGAACGAGTGCCATCGTAATGAATAATTTTTTCATGTAGTTCGAATTTAATGTGTAATAATTTTTTGTTTTCGTGTATGTAAACCCTTACACGGGAGCTTGATTCATCTCTATATATCCTTTTGTAGAAGCTAAAAGCAAAGTCCGGGCCAAAAGCCCGGACCTCGTTTGACGTTTTGTATATTTTATTGTCTGTCGGCAGAGAATCAACCGCATTTCGAGTACCCGCAGGACATGCACGTAAGACACCCGTTCTGATAGGCCATCGTCTCCTGGCCGCAGCTCGGGCACTTGTCCTTGGTTTTGGTGCCGTCCGAGATATATTGCTTCAGTGCTCGTTCCACACCCAGCTTCCAGGTATTGATGGTTTCGCTGTTCAGGTGGAGCGATTCGATGAGCGATACGACGTTGGTGATCGGCATGCCGTGGCGCAGGACGCCCGAAATCAGCTTGGCGTAGTTCCAGAACTCTTCGTTGAACAGGCGCGAAATGCCGCCGATGGTGTTGGTGTAGCCGTATCGGTCGATATACTGGAAGTCGTACCGTTTCGAACCGTTCTCCTCGCGTACCTTTATAATAAAGCCCTTGTTGATTTTGGGCGGAATATACATGGCATCCTCTTCGATTTTACCCGTGAAGATTTCGTAAGGGCGTCCGTCCTGCAGGCCGACGAAGGCGATCCAGTTTTCGTTGCCGTTTTTGAAACGCACGATGTCCGCTGGGATCGATTTGGGGCGTTTGAGAATGGTCTGTCCGTTCTCCTCTTTTGCCGCTTTTTTCTTCTTATCGATCAGTACACCTTCGCGGCAGCCGTCGCGGTAAACCGTTACCCCTTTGCAGCCGCACTCCCAGGCCGTGCGATATACGTCCGCTACGAGTGCCTCGGAAACGTCGTTCGGCAGATTGACCGTCACCGAAATCGAGTGATCGACCCACTTCTGAATTTCGCCCTGCATCTTGACTTTGGCCACCCAGTCGATGTCGTTGGCCGTCGCGCCGTGATAGGGCGATGCGGCTACCCACCGGTTGAGCTCATCGTCCGATATGTCTTGCAGTTTCGAGGTGTCGTATCCGTTGGCTTCGAGCCATTTGACGAAGTTGTGGTGATAGACGTTGTACTCTTCGAACTTTTCGCCCATATCGTCCACGAAAGCCACTTTGGCATCCTGGTCCGAAGGGTTGATCTTGCGGCGACGCTTATAGACGGGACGGAAAACCGGTTCGATGCCCGACGTGGTTTGCGACATGAGCGAGGTGGTTCCCGTAGGGGCGATGGTCAGCATGGCGATATTGCGTCGTCCGTGTTTTACCATTTCGGCGTAGAGCTCCGGATCGGCCTCCCGGATGCGGCCGATCATCGGGTTCTTCTCCTCCTTGCGTGCATCGAAAATTTCGAACGCTCCGCGCTCTGCGGCCATCTTTACCGAGGCGCGGTAGGCTTCCAGTGCGAGGGTCTTCTGTACCTTCACGGCGAAAGCCGTCGCTTCGGGCGTACCGTAACGGAGCCCCAATGCTGCGAGCATGTCGCCTTCGGCCGTGATGCCCAGTCCCGTACGACGTCCTTTGCGGGCCATCGTGCGGATCTTTTTCCAGAGTTCGAGTTCCACGCGGCGAATGTCTTCGTCTTCGGGATCGGCGGCGATCTTGTTGATGATGAGTTCGACTTTTTCGAGCTCCAGGTCGATGATGTCGTCCATCATACGCATCGCCTTCTCGACGTGTTGCTTGAATTTCTCGAAGTTGAACGACGCTTCTTTGGTGAAAGGTTTGTCCACGTAACTCAACAGGTTGATCGCCAGCAGGCGGCACGAGTCGTAGGGGCAAAGCGGAATTTCGCCGCAGGGGTTGGTCGCCACGGTCGTAAATCCTTCGTCGGCATAGCAGTCGGGAATACTTTCACGGATGATCGTGTCCCAGAACATTACGCCCGGTTCGGCCGATTTCCAGGCGTTGTGGATGATCTTGTCCCAAAGTTTCTTGGCGTCGATATCCTGCTGGTAGAGCGGTTTGTCCGAGTGAATCGGGAACTGTTGGTAGTATTTCTTCCCGGCGAGTGCCGCACGCATGAATTCGTCGTCGATTTTGACTGAAACATTGGCGCCGGTCACCTTGCTCGTATCGACTTTGGCATCGATGAAACGCTCTGCATCGGGATGTTTGATCGAAAGGGTGAGCATCAGGGCGCCCCGGCGACCGTCCTGAGCCACTTCGCGCGTTGAGTTCGAGTAACGCTCCATGAAGGGGACGATACCGGTCGAGGTGAGCGCCGAGTTGAGCACCGGACTACCTGTGGGGCGGATGTGCGAAAGGTCGTGCCCCACGCCGCCGCGCCGCTTCATCAGTTGCACCTGCTCCTCGTCCATGCGGAAGATGCCGCCGTAGGAGTCTGCCGGATTCTTGTGGCCGATGACGAAGCAGTTCGAAAGCGAAGCCGCCTGGAAGTTGTTGCCGATACCGGTCATGGGACCGCCTTGCGGGATGATGTAGCGGAAGTGGTCGAGCAGTTCGAACACCTCCTGCCGGTTCATAGGATTGGGGTACTTCTTTTCGATCCGTTCGATCTCGGCGGCGATGCGCTCGTGCATATCGCGCGGAGTTTTTTCGTAAATATGGCCGTACGAATCTTTCAGGGCATATTTGCTTACCCAAACCGTAGCGGCCAGGTCGTCTCCGTCGAAATATTTTTTCGACGCTTCGACCGCTTCGTTGTAGGACACTTCGGTCGGGAGGCCCGGTTGTTTGTTGCTTGACATGATATCTTGAGTTTTATTTCTTTATGTCTTTACAGGAATCGGGACCGATGCAGGCTTGTTCCGTTCGGTCCCAACTATACAAATTTCCTGCTTTTCTTCGGGATTTTCGAATCTTCCCGCGACAAATTATTCCAAAGTTATCAACAATGGATAAAACGTGCGTCCCAGTGATCCGGGACGCACGATTTGGGATATGGCGGAGTCGTCTGTCTTCGTTTTTTTGTCCGCCAAGTCGGTTCGCCCGTCGTGTGCCTGTATAGTGAAACGTTGGGCTTACTGCCTATGTAACACGATTATATAGCTTTATTGCGCCTGTGCTCGATACTCCCTGCCGGAAATCCTTTCCCGCTCTGGAGTTCGGTTTTCCTCCGACCGGAGAGAAGAGGGCGGATCGGATTCGCGCATACGCACGCCGATCGCAGACGGTTGCGAACAAGCCCGAAAAACAACGCGGAATCTCGCGTCGTTCCGGTATATAATCGTTTTTTTATGGGCGGCGAAGTCAGGTCCTTCCGTCCATGCTTTCCGCCGGATGCGTTTTACTTGACGGCGACAGCGTCGATCTCGACCTTCGCACCCATCGGCAGCTTGGATACCTGATAGCAGATGCGTGCGGGCATATCTTTCGTAAAGAATGTGGCATAGACGGCGTTCATCGCCGCGAAGTCGGCGATATCGGTGAGCAGAACCGTCGTTTTCACGATGTCGGCATGCGAGTAACCCGCCTCTTCGAGAATATGTCCCAGGTTGGTGAGCGACTGGCGCGTCTGATCTTCGATGCTTTCGGGCATCGCGCCGGTGGCGCCGTCGATCGGGAGCTGCCCCGAAATGTAGAGCGTGTCGCCGCACTTTACGGCCTGCGAATAGGGGCCCACCGCTTTGGGGGCTTTGGGAGATGCGATAATGGTTTTCATAGTGTCGTATTATTTTGATTCGTTAAAATTTATGGTTGAATTTTCTTTTTCGTTGCATTCGGTTCCCGTTTGATCGTAAAATAGGGTGCGTGCTTTTTCGGTTGCCGGGTATGTCGGCAGCCCCGTTTTCGCTCCGTTTCGCATGAATGTTCGATTTTGAGTTCTATTTTCCTGCGACCGGGCCGTTTTTGTCTTCGGGAACCGTGACGGAGTACAAAGTTACGATTATTTTGGTTATGTTTGCACATATTTTGCTGGATAAAGATTCAAAACCGATAGCTTATGACACGTTTTATGAAACTGGCGGCATTCGCCGCCCTCGTGATGCTCGTAGCCTCCTGCTGTCCCTGCCGTAAACACCGGAAAGGCGACAGCAAACCTTTTGTCGGCACCGAATGGCAGCTGGTGCAGCTCAACGGCCGTGCCGTACCGGTCGAAGGCGACCTTTTTACCGTCGTTTTCGGTGAGGACGGACGCCTTTCGGGGCTTGGAGCCTGCAACCGGCTTATGGGTTCGTATGAAACCACGGAAACGGGCGGACTGACCGTCGGCCAGATGGCTTCGACCCGGATGTTTTGTCCCGGTTTGGACCAGGAGCAGGCTTTCAGCGACGTTTTGTCCGGAGCGACCCACTACGAAGTGGACGGCGATATGCTGATGCTTCTTACCGACGGCGAACTGCGGGCTGTTTTGCAGGCCAGATAGCCGGATTATGCGGATTTTGCGACGGAGGAACCTTTCGGGGCTCCTCCGTCTGCATTTATGGAAGTTGCATTTCCTTTTTTGTTCGCAACCCTGCAGACCGGATCGGTTCGTTTCGGATTTTTCCGTGTTGTGAATTTTCTGTTACAAGCAGATAATGCGCGTTATATTTTTCTATATTTGTAACAATATAGGATGCGTTCGGGCGTCGTTGAGGTAGATTCGGCCCGGCGTTCGCTTTTCACTCGTTGCCACATGGCCGGACTTTATTTCCATATCCCTTTTTGCCGCAGGATTTGCGCCTATTGCGACTTTTTCAAAAGCGCCGAGGTGGGACGTGTCGATTCCGTACTGGAGGCGATGGAGCGCGAATTGGACGGAGCCGTCGATTGGCTCTCCGACCGTCGGATCCGTACTGTCTATTTCGGCGGCGGAACCCCGTCGCTCTGCGATCCCGCCCGGTTGCAGGGATTGGCGGACCGGGCGGCGGCGCTGCTGGATTGCAGCGGTGTGGAGGAGTTTACCGTCGAGGCCAATCCCGACGATATGACCGGAGAGTGGCTGGAGGCGCTGGCCCGTACGGGTGCGAACCGGTTGAGCGTGGGCGTGCAGTCTTTCGACGATGACGAGTTGCGGCTGATGAACCGGCGTCATACGGGGATGCAGGCCGTCGAAGCTGTCCGCCGGGCGCAGGCTGCGGGTTTTGCGAATCTGACGATCGACCTGATCTTTGGCGTGCCGGGTTTCGGCGGCGAAGTACTGCGCCGTAACCTCGACCGGGCTTTGGCGCTCGGCGTACAGCATATTTCGGCATACCATTTGACGATAGAGAAAAATACGGCCTTCGGGCGTCGCCTGGAGCGCGGGCGGTTCTCCGAGGTGGACGAACAGGTGAGCGAACGCGAATACCTGGAGGTGCACCGAACGCTGACCGGGGCTGGATTCGAGCATTACGAAGTGTCGAATTATGCGCTGCCCGGTTGCCGGGCCCGTCACAATGCCGCCTACTGGTCGGGCGACGAGTATTTGGGCATCGGGCCTGCAGCCCACTCCTTCAATGGGAAGTCGCGCCGCTGGGCCGCTGCGTCGATCGACGGCTACCTGGCCGGTGCCGGAACGGAGGCGATTTACGAACAGGAGCGGCTTACGGAGCGGGATCGCTACAATGAGTATCTGATGACCCGCCTGCGCACGGCCGAGGGACTCGAGCTGGCTGCGGTCGAAACTCGTTTCGGAAAAGAGCGGGCAGAGCGGCTGCTGCGGCAGGCGGAGCCTTTCATGGGGATCGGAGAGCTGTGTTTCGCGGCCGGCCGACTGGCGATTCCGGCGGAGAAGTTCCTGGTGTCGGATGCCGTGATCGGCGCGTTGTTCGAAGCGGACGACTGATTGTTGAATAATCAAATCATTGAAATATGAACGATATGAAACTGAAACCCGACTTTCTCTTCGAGATCAGTTGGGAAGTGTGCAATAAGGTGGGTGGTATCAATACCGTGATAGCGACCAAGGCCCGGACCGTGTGCGTAAAGTACGGCGACCGCTATTTTACGATCGGTCCCGATCTGGGGCAGGGGGCTGACCGGGAGTTCGAGGAGGATCCGGCGCTGCTCAAGGGGTGGCGGCAGACCCTGTATGAGAAGGGGATCCGTGTCCGTGTAGGACATTGGCGCATCGTCGGGCGGCCGCAGGTGATTTTGGTCGATTTTTCCTCGCTGATTCCCCGCAAGGACGACATCTTGAAGTTCCTTTGGGAGAGCTACCGTGTGGATTCGATTTCGGGCCAGTGGGATTACATCGAGCCGGTGTTGTTCGGCTATGCCGCCGGACTGGTCGTAGCTTCCTACGTCGAAACTTTCTGTAAGTCCGCAAACCGGGTCGCGGCTCATTTCCACGAGTGGATGACCGCCGCCGGAGGACTTTATCTGCGTCGGGAGTCGCCTTACGTGGCCACGTTGTTCACTACGCACGCTACCGTGCTGGGACGCAGCATCGCCGGAAACGGAATGCCGCTTTATAGGGATCTGACTACGTACAATGCGGACGACCTGGCCCGTCGTTTCGGCGTGACGGCCAAGCATTCGATCGAGAAGAAGGCGGCGGCCAACAGCGACGCTTTCCTGACCGTGAGCGGAATTACGGCTACCGAATGTCGCTATTTGCTGGGGCACGAGGTAGATGTCGTGACGCCCAACGGTTTTGAGGACGATTTCGTTTGGCAGGACGACGACTATCGGATCAAACGTGAAGAGGCTCGTGCGGCTCTGATCGCTGTGGCGGAGGCTTGCCTGGGCCGCAAGTTGCAGGATAATCCGCTGATCGTCGGCACGAGCGGCCGATACGAATTCCGCAATAAGGGGCTGGATGTGCTGCTGGAGGGTATGAAGCGGCTGGCCGGGCTGGAACGCCTGGATCGGGAGGTCGTGTTGTATGTCATGGTGCCTGCCGCCAACCGGGGAGCCCGTGCCGACTTGCAGAAGCACCTGCAGGATCCATCGCAGCCGATCGACGGCTCGCAATGGCCTTGGGCGACCCATTATCTGGAGAATATGCAGTGGGATCCGATCGTGCGGGCGATCGACGGCAGTCCGCTGGCCGATCCTGCATCCAAAGTGCATGTGATTTTCGTGCCTTCGTATTTGGATGACCGGGACGGTATTTTCGACAAGAGCTATTACGAGTTGCTCGTGGGCATGGATCTGACCCTGTTTCCGTCGTATTATGAACCCTGGGGCTATACACCGCTCGAGTCGATCGCCTTTTCCGTGCCGACCGTCACCACGACCCTCGCCGGATTCGGTCTTTGGATCGACCGGCGGGAGGAGCATCCCGGCGTAGCGGTACTTTGCCGCGAGGATGGCAACGACGACGAAGTGGCCTCTGCGCTGGCCGATGCCGTGCTGCGGTTTTCGCAGTTGGATGCCGCTCGTGTGGAGGAGATGCGTCGTGCTGCGGGCGTGCTGTCGAAAGAGGCGCTCTGGAGCCGGCTTTTCGAGGCGTACGAAGAGGCTTACGCGCTGGCGCTCGATAATGCCGACGTGCGGATGAACCATGTGGCTTCGAATGCGACGCCGCTGCCCGAGCAGCAGGTCAAGCTCGTGCATCAGGCGCTTCGTCCGGAGCGTCCGGAGTGGAACCGGATGATGGTGGAGAAGAACCTTCCCGAACGGCTCCGTCCGCTCGAGGAGCTGGCCCACAACCTTTGGTGGTGCTGGAATCCCGGCGCCCGGGATCTGTTCGAGGAGATCGATCCCGACCTTTGGAACCGAAGCGAACGTAATCCGATCGCTTTTCTCGATCTGCTGACCATAAACCGGCTGAAAGAGTTGGAGCGGGACGAGTCGTTCCTGGCTTCGCTTGATGCGGTATATGCGCAGTTCAAGAGCTACATGTCCGAAAAACCCGATCCGGCGACACCGAAGATCGCCTATTTCTCGATGGAATACGGCTTGCATGCTTCGCTGAAGATCTATTCGGGCGGTTTGGGCATCCTGGCCGGCGACTATCTGAAGGAGGCGTCCGACAAGAACGTGCCGATGGTCGCGGTCGGATTGCTGTACCGGTACGGTTATTTTACTCAAAAACTCTCCGCTCAGGGGGCTCAGCAGGCGACTTACGAAGCACAGAACTTCTCGAAGCTGCCGATCCAGCCCGTGCGCGATGCGGTGGGCAACTGGGCGACCGTGTCGATTCCCCTGCCGGGACGTACGCTCACGGCCCGCATCTGGCTTTGCCGGGTGGGACGTACCGACTTGTACCTGCTCGACGCCGATTACGAGGCCAATCTCGAGGAGGATCGCCGGGTGACGCATTACCTGTACGGCGGCGATTGGGAGAACCGGCTCAAACAGGAGATTCTGCTGGGTATCGGCGGTGTGCGGGCGCTCCAGTCGCTGCATATCGCGCAAGACGTTTCCCATTGCAACGAGGGTCATGCGGCATTTCTCGGGCTGGAGCGCATCCGCAACCTGGTGCTGCGCCGCCGCCTGACTTTCGCCGAAGCGCTGGAAGTGGTCCGCTCCTCCTCGCTGTTTACGACTCATACGCCCGTTCCGGCGGGACACGATGCGTTTCCCGAAGCGATGGTTCGGCAGTACCTGTCGCACTATCCCGGGGAACTGGGGATCGACTGGGCGCAGTTCATCGGTCTGGGACGTGTCGATCCGGAGGATCCGAACGAGAAATTCTCGATGTCGGTGCTCGCCTGCAACCTTTCGCAGGAGGTCAATGGGGTGTCGTGGCTGCACGGCGAGGTTTCCAAAGAAATTTTGGGGAATTTATGGCCGGGCTACTTCAAAAACGAGCTGCATATCGGTTACGTGACCAACGGTGTGCACTTCCCGACCTGGACGGCTATGCGCCTGCGTCGTCTGTATGCCCGCTATTTTCCCGAAGGGTTCGAGGGGCACGAATATCGTATTTCCGAGTGGAAGAAGGTGTACGACATCCCGGACGAAGACCTGTGGCGGGAACGTCTGGTGCTCAAGGAGAAACTCGTCCGCATGATCCGCCGTCGCTATTGTGATCCCGGCCATGTGCGCATGGATTCGCCCCATCAGGTCATGCAGGTACTCGAAGGGATCAGGCCCGACGTGCTGAAGATCGGTTTCGCACGCCGGTTCGCCACTTACAAACGAGCGTTGCTGCTCTTCACCGATTTGGATCGCCTGGCGGCCATTGTCAATAACAAGGAGCGTCCCGTGCAGTTTATCTTCGCGGGCAAGGCGCATCCCAACGACAAGCCGGGGCAGGATCTGATCAAGCGAATCATCGAAGTCGCAGCCATGCCGCAGTTCTCCGGCAAGATCATCTTCCTGCAGAATTACGATATGGAGCTGGCGCGTCGTCTGGTGCAGGGGGTGGACGTGTGGCTCAATACCCCGACTCGTCCGCTCGAGGCGTCGGGTACGTCGGGTGAAAAGTGCGTGATGAACGGCGTGCTGCAGTTTTCGGTGCTCGACGGCTGGTGGGTCGAGGGATATAAGGAGGGTGCCGGTTGGGCACTGCCGATGGAGACGGTCTTTTCCGATCCGCAGTATCAGAACGAACTCGACGCCGAGATGATTTACAATACGATCGAAGAGGAGATCGTGCCGAAATACTACGACCGGGATGCCGACGGTATTCCCCGTGCGTGGATGGCTTCGGTGAAAAAATGTATTGCCGAAATCGCTTCGAATTTCACGACCAACCGGATGCTGCGCGACTACGAGGTGCGTTTCTACAACCGGCTGGCGGCCCGCAAGCGGGAACTGTCGGAGAACGACTTCGCCGTTGCGCGCGAGATCGTCGCCTGGAAGCACAAGGTGCTGGCTGCGTGGCCTGCCGTGAAGATCGTGGACGTGCAGCGTGCCCGGGTCGGCGACAAGCCGATCTTCATAGGACGCAGTTACCATTTCGAGCTTACGCTCGACCTGGCCGGACTCGCTCCGGAGGACGTGGGGGCCGAACTGGTCGTGGCCCGTCCCGTGGAGCCGGACCGGGTCGTGGAGGTCATCCGCACCGTGCCGCTCAGCCAGGTGCAGGTTTCGGGCAGCCAGGTGACTTTCGCCTTGGACTATGTTCCCGAGCAGGCCGGGATGTTCGATATGGCGCTGCGCATTTTCCCGCAGAATCCGATGTTGCCGCATCGTATGGATTTCGCACTGGTGAAGTGGGCATGAAATGATTGTTGAAAAAAAGGTCGTTTTCTGATAATTTTTGATTTTTCGCACGGTTTGGACTTGATGGTCTGCGAAAAAAAGAGTATCTTTCAGAAAAGATCGTTCAAGCGGACCGGAACTTTTTCTGATCCGGTCGGCGGAGAAAACGAAATAAACGATTCGACTGGTCCGGCAGGAGTACGGGCTGATTTTGCCGTTCCGCTCTGTCGGAAATGAACATAAAGAACAAACAGTTATGTCGGTACTTACATTTGATAAGAAGGAACTGGGAAATCTGGAGTATTCGTTGCAGCGCGAAATGCTGGCTACGGATCGCAGAGGCGGCTATATGAGCACGACCATCGTTTGCTGCAACACGCGCAAGTATCATGGCCTGATGGTGGCACCCATCGACGACAGCGACCGCGCTTACGTGCTGCTCTCGTCGGTGGATGAAACCGTCGTGCACGACGGGCAATCCTTCAACCTGGCGCTACACCGTTTCCCGGGAACCTATGAACCTCGGGGGCATAAGTACATCACCGATTTCGAATATACGCCGACACCGACGATCACCTACCGCGTGGGAAGCATCGTGTTGCGGAAAGAGCTGCTCTGGATACACAACCGCACGCAGTTGATGATCCGCTATACGCTGCTGGAGGCGCCGTCCGATGTCCGGCTTAGGCTCCGGCCTTTCTTCGCCTTCCGGGACAAACATGCGCTCACGCATGCCAATATGGAGGCCGACGGACGTTCCCGGCCGATTCCGGGCGGGGTGAAGTGTCGGTTGTATTCCGATTTTCCCTGGCTGTACCTGCAAACCGATTGTCGGGATGCGGAGTTCGTGCCGGCTCCCGACTGGTACTATAATTTCGAATACGCCAGAGAGATCGAGCGAGGATACGAGGGAGATGAGGATCTGCTTACGACGGGTTATTTCGAACTCAGTCTCGGTCGGCGGCAAAGCGTGATTTTCTCTGCGTCCGTCGAAGCCATTCCCGATCCTGCGGCCATCGGCGGAATGTTTGCGGAGGCTCTGAGCGCCCGCAGCCGCAAGGTCGATTTTCTGAGCTGCCTGCGCCACTCTGCCCGGCAGTTCGTCGTCCGCCGCCGGGACGGGCGGGCCGAGGTGCTGGCCGGGTATCCCTGGTATGGGCAGATCGGACGTCAGACGCTCGTAGCGCTGCCCGGCATCGCGCTGGAGCAGGGACGCACGGAGGATTGCCTGGATGTGCTCGATACGGTCGTGCGCGGACGCCGGGACGGTATGTTTACGGGTTCTTTCTCGGCTGCCGAGGCTGCGGATGCTCCGCTTTGGTTTTTCTGGGTGCTTCAGCAGTTGCAGCGGACGCTGGGTGAGGAGGAGATATGGAAGCGCTACGGTATCGTGATGAAAGAGCTGCTGGCGGCTTATCGCCGGGGCGTCGGCGGCGTGGCCGTGCACGATAACGGTTTGGTGTGGGCCTCGGCGCCCGACAAAGCCCTCACCTGGATGAATGCGCTGGCGGGTGGTGTCCCCGTCGTGTCGCGGGACGGGTATCCGGTCGAAATCAACGCACTTTGGTACAACGCCGTGTGTTATGCCCTTGAGCTGGCTTCCCGTTTCGGCGAGGAGGAGTTCGTCGGCGAGTGGAAAGCGTGGCCCGAGCGGATTCGGAACGCTTTTCGGGAGATGTTCTGGAGCGGCGACGACGGGTATCTGGCCGATTTCGTAGGTCCTGAAGGGCCGAATCGGTGGATTCGTCCGAATATGGTGGTGGCGTGCGGTTTGGATTACAAGATGCTCGATGAGGAGCAGCAGGCTTCGGTGCTTCGGATCGTGGGGCAGCATTTGCTGACACCCAAAGGGCTGCGTTCGCTTTCGCCCCGCAATCCTCGCTATAAGAACCGCTGCGAGGGCGATGAAGCCGTTCGTGCGGAGGCTTCGATGAACGGCTCCGTATGGGTTTGGCCGCTTTGGTTTTATGTCAAGGCTTCGTTCGACCTCGGTGGCCGTGAGTTTCTGCCTCGGGCGGAGGAGCTTGCTCGCCCGTTTCGGCGAGGAGATTCAGAGTTACGGTATCGGATCGATCAACGAGCTGTTCGACGGCGATCCTCCGCATGCGCCTTGGGGCGCCGTGTCGCAGGCGTGGAGTGTCGGGGCGGTGTTGATGATCCGTGAAACGACCGAACGCTGGCGTCGTCGCCGGGGACACGGGTTGTTGCCGGGTCTTCGGAAAAAGCGCTAAAGGATGCGAAGGAAAAGAACTTGCCGCCGCGTAAGGTGTCCGAAATTTTTTCTGTCGGCCCGGGCAGGCCGGGATGGAGGTTGCCGGGAGGGGCGACCGGTGTTTCGCGAAGTCGAATAAGTTACGAAATGAAACGTGATTATATACTTTGAGTGTACCTTTTCGGGGGCGCAGTGTCCCAAATTCCCTCCGAGAAGCGGATTTAGGGGAAGGGTGCATGGCGGACACGGTTTCGGGCCGCGAATAAGCACTCCTTGGATTCGATGCTGCGACCGTCGGATAAGGGTACATGGAAAGATATAATTGTTAGAATAAAAAAATAGAATACAAATGAGAGTGTTGATGTTCGGCTGGGAGTTTCCTCCCCATATCGCCGGCGGGCTGGGTACGGCCTGCTACGGTATGACGCGCGGTCTTGCACGCAACGGCGTGGAGGTCGTTTTCGTCATGCCGCGTGCCTATGGCGACGAGGACCAGCGCTTCGTCCGCGTGGTGAATGCGAGCGACGTGGAAACGATCGGTACGCGCGATCATGAGTTTTCCGAAGAGCTGCTCGAGAAGGTTTCGTTCATCCACATTGATTCGAACATGTTGCCCTACATCTCTCCGGAGGAGTATGCCGCCTACCACGATGAGTTCGTTCGCAGCGGCCGGACACACGAGTGGACCGATGTATGGAAACAGCGCTACACCTTCTCCGGAAAAAACGGCGCCAACCTGATGGAGGAGGTCGCCCGGTATGCGATGGTGGCGGCGCAGGTGGCCAAAGACCTCGAAGGGCAGTTCGACGTGATCCATGCCCACGACTGGCTGACTTATTTCGCCGGAATCGCGGCCAAGCGGGTTTCGGGCAAGCCGCTGGTGGTGCACATGCACGCCACGGAGTTCGACCGCAGCGGCGAGAATATCAACCGTCGGGTCTATGCCATCGAAAAGGCGGGTATGCAGGCTGCCGATCGGGTGATCGCGGTGTCGGAGCTGACGCGCCGCATCGTCATCGGCAAGTACGGCATTCCGGCCGAGAAGGTCGTGACAGTGCATAACGCCGTGCGTTTCGGCGAGTCGGAGGATGCTGTGCCGGAGCGGGCCGTCAAGGATAAGGTCGTCACCTTTCTGGGACGCATCACCTACCAGAAAGGTCCCGATTATTTCGTCGAGGCTGCGGCCAAGGTGCTGCAGCGGGTTCCGGACGTGCGTTTCGTCATGGCCGGCTCGGGCGATCTGATGAACCATGTGGTGCGGCGCGTGGCCCAGTTGGGGATCGCCGACCGCTTCCATTTCACGGGGTTCCTCAAGGGCGGGGAGGTGCAGCGGATGTTCCGTCTGTCGGATGTCTATGTCATGCCTTCGGTGTCGGAGCCGTTCGGTATTTCGCCGCTCGAGGCCATGCGTTCGGGCGTTCCCGTGATTATCTCGCGGCAAAGCGGTGTGGCGGAGGTGCTGGATTACGCCATTAAAGTGAATTACTGGGACGTGGATGCTCTGGCCGATGCCATTTACGGGCTTCTTACTTATCCGGCTCTGGGCAGGATGTTCGCTTCGAAAGGGCTGGAAGAGGTGACCGGACTCAAATGGACCAATGCCGCAGCGAAGATCAAGACGGTTTACGAAACTGTCGTCGCGGAGGCGAACAATTAAAATATTTGCGGAGTATGAAAACGATTTGTTTCTATTTTCAGGTACACCAGCCCTGGCGGCTGAAGCGTTACCGTTTCTTCGATATGGGCCGTGACCACAACTACCTGGACGACCTGACCAATCGCTCGATCATGCAGAAGGTCGCGCGTGAGTGCTATCTGCCGATGAATGCCTTGCTGTTCAATCTGATCCGGCAGAGCGAGGGGCGTTTCCGCTGTACCTTTTCGCTGACGGGGCTGGCCGTCGAACAGATGCGGGCGTATGCGCCCGAGGTGCTCGATTCGTTCCGCCGCCTGGCCCGGACGGGCTGCGTGGAGTTCCTGGCCGAAACTTACTCCCATTCGCTGGCTTCGCTTTCGTCGAAGGAGGATTTCATGCAGCAGGTTGCGCTCCATACCGAACTGATGAAAAAGGAGTTCGGCGTTGCGCCGACCGCCTTTCGCAATACCGAACTGATCTATTCCGACCGGATCGGCTCCGATGTGGCCGAGATGGGTTTCAAGACCATGTTGGCCGAGGGAGCCCGACACGTACTGGGATGGAAGTCGCCCGGCTATGTTTATGCCAATGCGCTCGACCAGCGCTTGAGGCTGTTGCTGCGCAATTACAAGCTCTCGGACGACATCGCGTTCCGTTTCTCCAACCGAGGGTGGGACCAATGGCCTCTCACGGCGGAAAAATACACGGGGTGGCTCGCTTCGGACGAGCTGGAGGGGGATGTGGTCAATCTCTTCATGGATTACGAAACCTTCGGCGAGCACCAGCGTGCCGATACGGGTATTTTCGACTTTATGAAGGCGCTCGTTCCGGCTGTTCTGAAGCGGGAGGGGTTGGAGTTCGCTACGGTGAGCGAAGCCGCTGCGAAATACCAGCCCGTCGCCGTACTCCATTGTCCGCACGTGATGTCTTGGGCGGACGAGGAACGTGACATCACGGCGTGGCTGGGCAACGAATTGCAGAACGAAGCTTTCGGAAAACTGTATGCCCTGCGGGATAAGATCGCCCGGCTGAAGGATCCCGATTTCGACCACGTGTGGAACTTCATGCAGGCTTCGGATCATTTCTATTATATGGCGACCAAGTGGTTGTCGGACGGGGACGTACATGCCTATTTCAATCCTTACGAATCGTCCTACGATGCCTTTATCAACTATATGAACGTGCTTTCGGATTTCGAGATCGAAGTGGAGAAGGCGTTCGACCGGAAGCCGCCGGTCCGCAAGACCAAACCGTCGCCGAGGAAAAAGGGTTCCGATCGGGAGAAAGCCGGGGTGCGATAACCTTTCGGTCGAAAAAGGCGGTGCGTCATAACAGGCAAACTGCTTCGTTATTATCGGTGTCATGGCTCGATCATGTGCGTCGGTACACACTCTTCGCCGTGAACCTCGATGCCTTGTATTTTACCTGTTTTTACATACCTGAAAAGGGATGCGCCGAATTTCTCGATTTGACACGTCCCTTTTTTATTCCGGGATGCCTCGGTCCGTCAGCTGCCCTTGCGCTTGAACCGCGACGGGCTGTAGCCCGTGTGCTGTTTGAAATATTTGCCGAAGAACGACTGGGTCGAGAAGTTGAGGTGATAGGCGATCTCCTGGATGCTCATGCCCGAATAGCGCAGCAGGCTTTTTGCCTCGAGGATCACCGCTTCGTCGATCCACCGGGCGGCGGTTTTGCCGCTCACGTCCTTGGAAACGGTCGAAAGGTATTTGGGGGTGATGTTGAGGCGGCGGGCATAGAACCGGACGTTCCTCTCCTGTTTGCTGTATTGCCGGACTAATTCCATGAACTCTTCGAAGATCACCTCGCCGCGCCCCAGCTTGACCGTGTTTTTCTGCTCGCGCATGTTCAGCT
>ULTG01004212.1_pt1 | contig 16401 bp, 13 predicted proteins | sample 1957461 | NCBI WGS metagenome assembly ULTG01 (sample SAMEA4835730, study PRJEB28245) | human gut metagenome | biome: gut microbiome; material: fecal sample | place: Denmark | collected 2008
CTACAGTAGCTCCTGCGGTTGCAACCTGCACAACCATGGTTTACACTTGGATCAGACACGGTAAGCCTGACGTTTCCATGTGCCTTAACGCTTCCCTTGCAGGTCTGGTTGCTATCACGGCTCCCTGCGCTGACACCGACTGCCTCGGCGCTGCGATCATCGGTCTGGTTTCCGGATTCCTGGTTTGCTTCGGCGTTTGGCTCCTCGACTACAAGCTTCACATCGACGACCCGGTCGGCGCTGTTGCAGTTCACTTCTTCAACGGTATCTGGGGCACCATTGCAGTTGGCCTCTTCTCTAACGGCAACGGTCAGAACGGCGGCGTAGCTGCTGTAAACGGCACCGGCGAGCACGCTGTAGGTCTTTTTTACGGCGGCGGATTCGCACAGCTTGGCGTACAGCTCCTCGGTATGGTTTGCGTACTTGCCTGGACGGCAGTTACCATCACGCTTACATTCTTCATCATCAAGAAGACGATCGGTCTGAGAGTTTCCCGCCACGAAGAGATCGTTGGTCTGGACGCTACAGAGCACGGTCTGCCTTCCTCCTATGCAGACTTCGTTCCTGCAATGCACGTAGAGCTTTCCACCTCCGGCAAGGAGAAGGAAGTAGAGACCGTAAAGGTCGGCTCTGCACCTGTTGAGGCTGCTGTTCCTGTTGCATACAAGAGCGCTAAGCCTTCTGACGGCACAAAGATGAGCAAGGTAGTTATCCTTGCAAAGCAGGAGAAGTTCGAAGTACTTAAGAACGCGATGTCCAGCATCGGCGTAACCGGTATGACTGTAACGAACGTACTTGGCTGCGGCATGCAGAAGGGCTCAACTGAGTTCTACCGCGGCGTTAAGGTTGAAACACACCTGCTGCCGAAGATCAAGGTCGAGATCGTTGTATGCAAGGTTCCTGTTGAGACAGTCGTTGAGACCGCTAAGCAGGCTCTGTACACAGGCCACATCGGCGACGGCAAGATCTTCGTATATGATGTTGAGGACGTTGTAAAGGTTCGCACGGGCGAGACCGGCTACGACGCACTCCAGGACGTTGAGTAACGTTAAGCTAAACTAGCATTTTTCATAACCTTCCTGAATATAAAACCGCATAAGCAGAACCCCCGGCGAAAACCGGGGGTTTTGCTCAGATATTCTCAGATAGAAAGCCGCAGCGAGGATACCTGCGCGGCGATGTCCAGCGCGGAGCGCCCGACCCATTCCTGCATTGCCTGCGGCGTGAGGAAGTGGAAATCGGTGCTGAATTCCGGCGGGTTAAGGTAGAACTGCTGAATATTCCGTATCTGCCGCTCAACATAGTCGGAGCCGTAGTAGGGGAGGCAGTTCACCGGATAATCAGCGATCTTGCAGAATTCCCGGAACACCCGGCAGTCCGGGTGCTCGCGGAGGTAGAGGTGATCGTTTGCGTACCACTCGGGCTTAACCCGGCGGTAGTATTCGGCGCGGTCGGCGGCGTAGAGTTCGCGGTGGAGTTCCTTGCATGTTTCGTTGACGCGCCTGACCCACAGGACGTCCGCCATGAGGTGGCAGTAATACCCCAGCAGGAAAGAGAGCGTATGCGGGTCGTGGGATTTTCCGGCAATCATCTCGCGGTAGAATCTCTCGTAGTCGCAGTGACCCTTTCCGCGCTGAGTCCAGTGCGTGACTTCCTTGGGAGGGTCGAACCCTCCGGGGACGGGAATTCCACAGTCCGGCGCGATGTTTCCCGCCAGGAAGTCCGGCTCTGAGAGCCACGGTGCGCGCAGCTCAGCGGAAATCAGTTCGGCGACCCGAAGATGAGCGAGCCATGTAGCCATATTTTTACCTCCGGTTGAAATTGATCCTGAAATGTGGTATCATAGTAATTAGGAAAGGAGCACAGCCATGGATGACAAAGAAAAGAAAACCCTTCCGGAACAGCCCGTCGATGAGAAGCCGGAAAGCGCGCCGGGAGTTTCCGCGGAGCCTTCCGCGCACACCTGGGTCGACAATATGAAGCAGGAGCTTGAGGATTACATCGAGGATCAGGGAATTTACATCAGGCAATAAATTGATCGTGGATAATGGCGATTACGGCGGATTATTAATCCTGAATTTAGGGAATCATAACGGCAGTAAAGTGCAAAAACCAGTGGGGGAAAACTCTTGTTTTCCCCCACACCCCTTTAGCGCTTTTGAATCGCTTAGCTGCGCGCCAGCGCGCAGAGTGGTGAGGGCTCTGCCCTCACGCTCCCGCTTCCTTTTGTAGTCAAAAGGAAGCGAAAACCAGTACGCTGCGCGGAAAATAAAGACTGTCTCGCCAGCCCACTTTTTTATTTTACTTCGGTACCCTGATAGTAGTAGGTCAGGATCTCCTTGTAGTCGTAGCCCAGGTAGGTCGCGAGGGCGTTTGCGCCGTTCTGGCTCATTCCAACGCCGTGGCCGTATCCGTAGGTGGTGAAGATAAACTTATCCGAGTTCGCGTCGTACTCAACGTCGAACGCGCTGGAGCGCAGCTCGAAGCTCATGATCCTCTCGCGGAACACGCGTCCGGTTATCTTTACGGAATCGCCGCTGCTGTCGGTGTAGCTGTGATATCCGCCGACGTTCATCTGACCTACGTAGAAGCCGTCCACATTGGTCTCTACAGAAAGCCACCCGGAGGGGTCTCCGGTGAGGTCGATGCCGGTCTTTTCCAGAACCTTGCTCTTTATCTCAGCGGAGGTGTATTCCACCTTCCTGCCGTAATTCGGGTCGTACTGCTTGTCGAGGTCGCAGAAGCGGCTCTGGAGGTAGGGATAATCGGTTCCCCATACATTTTTGCTGGAAGCCGTGTAGCCCGCGCTGGACGCGGAGTACACAGCCTGAATGAGCGCCCCGTTGTAGTAGATCGCCTTTCCGAGCACCGACTGCACAAGCACGTTCACCGAATCAGAGACCGTGCTCGCAAGACCTACGCTCGGGTAGGTTCCGTACTCGTTGCAGAATTTAACGTATGTATAAGCCGCCACTGCCTGCGCCTTTATCGCTTCCGGCGCGAAGGTGTGTCCGACCTCGTTCTGCGTCATTCTGCCGACTATCTCAAGCGCCGAGCCGGAAACAGTGCTTCCGTTCGCCTTGACGGTGAGTATCTCGCCCGCCGCCGCGTCGCTGGAACTGCTGTCGGGGTCGATCTCGTCCGGCTGGTCGTCGTTTGCGGAGCTTACCGGCGGAACGTCGTCGGCGTCCACCGGGATACCTCCGATGTCCTTCGCCGTGGTGGTCGTCGAAGCCGCAGCGCTTGTCGGCGCAGTCGTTGCCGTTGTCGCCGTTGTCGCAACGGTCGTCTGTGTTGTTGCCGCTGTAGTCGACGTTGTAGCGGGAGGCGTTGTCACTGCCGGGATCTCCTCGGTTTCCTCGCGCGGACCGAGGATTTCCTCGCTGTCGTAGGTCTCGGAGGGCGGCTCAAGTGTGGAGTCGTCCTCGCCGAGTATCTCGTCGGTCGCTTCCTGCGGCTGCGGGAGTTCATCGCTGAGGGCGCTGTATGTACTCATCACCATTTTGTCGGAGAGCGACATCGGCGCCATATTCAGCAGATTTATCTGCACCACGCCCGTTCCGGTCTCATCTGGTACAAGGAAGTCAAGCGTACCCTGACCCTCCGCCTGGTCGATGTCGCCGGCGGGGGCAGCGGTCTCGGAATGCTCCTCGGAGGTATCCTCGGTGAGCATCTGCGCGTCGCCGACAGTACCCATCACGCCGCATGTGAACATGTAGCAGTTCACGATCACCAGCGCCGCGATGATCTTCGCAAGTGATAGCTTTTTCATAGTTCCTCCGGTATCAGTAGTTGGACGGGTCGTCCATCAGGCCGTTGTCCTCAAGGTATTCCTTCATGCCCTTTACAAGGGAGATATCCCAGGTCCTGCCCTTCCACTTGTCGCCGTAAACGTCGGTGTATGCCTTGAAGTACTTTATGCTGTCCTTGCGTGTTATCTTGGAGGTGTCGACGTCGGGGCTTTCGTTCTCGCGTACCTTTCTTGCCACGATAACAAGGCGCATGTTCTCAAATCCGGTGGAGCCGTCGCATGTGGAGAGCGTCAGAAGCTCGTCGCCGTACTCGACGTCAACGCCGGTGTTGTACTTGCTTCTGTCCATTACTTCCTTTATGTATTCGTAGAATTCGTCGCTGTTCTTGAAGTAAACGTACTTGGTGTAGTCGAATACATCGCCGTGCTCCTCGTCGGTGTTGGTGATGAACACGGAGAATATCTTGTACTTGTTGTCCTGGTAGAGCGTGTTGAAGTCAACTACCGGGGTCTCCCTGAGGAAGTCGATATTGTTGTTGTAGTTGTTCAGTGCGGAGAACTTGTACTTGTACAGCATGTTGTGACCGTAAAGTATCGTGTTGTTCGGCATCTGGTTGGGTCCGAACTTGCCTTCGTAGTCGGTGAAGATGGTTCCTGCGAATTCTTCCTCGCCGTTAAAGTTGTGGTGGAGGTAGAACAGGTTGTCCTCGCCCTGGACTACGGGGTAGTCGACGTTGGTGCCGTTAATGGTTATCCAGCCGACGAAATCTTTATTTGCCTCGTAGTACGCCGCGTATTCCTCGTTTACAGAGCCTTCCGGCAGGTTTTCGATCTGCTCCTTGGTGGGAGCCTGGAGGTTTACGATCACCTGCTGCTCGTCCTGAACCACCTGCTCGCCGTTGCTGTCCACAACGGAGGTACCGATGGGAGCCTCGGGCTTCAGCAGGGAGATAAAGTGAACCGCGATGATGACCAGCGCGGCGATCATCAGGCAAAGCGAACCCAGGAAGATAAGCTTGCGGGCTACTTCGGAGGAGCTGTCCCCCTTGCAGGGGAGCAGTCCGGTGCGGAGGCTCTCGCCGAGACTCTGCTTTTTCTTCTTGCGCTTTTTCTTGTTGTTATTGTTCGGGGAAAGACCCATATCCATTTCTGCCATGAGAATAACGTCCTTTCAGAGATCATGCTTCGTCGGTCTTTTTGGACTCAACGGTATAGCTGTAATCGTAGATCATATCAGCGTCCCACTTTCTGCCGCCCCATGATCCGCCGAATACATTGTAATAGTAGTCAAAATACAGCGGGTCGGGGTTTTCGTACGCCTTGCTTACGTCGACTGTGGGATCCTCGCCCTCGCGGACCTCTCTGCCGAAAATGACCCAGCGCGCGTCGATACCGTAATCGAGAATGCAGGTCGACAGGGTGATGAGGTTGTCGCCGTACTTGAGGTCTACGTCGGTGTAGAAGGTGGTGCGGTCGAGAATCTGTGCTACGTAATCATCGAACGCCGCTTTATTCTTGAACTTCCTGCCCTGGAGGTAGTAGAACACCTCGCCGTCCTTTTCTTCGGTGTTCACCAGCATGCCGGCGAATATCTTGTAGGTGGACTTGCGGTAGAGCGTGTTGAATGTTATTGTGGGGTACTTTCTGTACCAGTCCATGCCGTAGTTGAGCTGCGTACGGTAGTTGAAGTATCTTGTGAGCCTTGCGAAGTACTCTCCGGTGTTGACGTTGTGACCGTAAAGGATAATGTTAGCCGGGGTGTTTTCCGCGGTTATCTTCTCGCGGTAGTCCGCGAATACCGTACCGGTCTTGCTGTAATCGCCGTTGAGGTTGTGGTCGAGGTAGTATTCGTTGTCGTCGCCCTGAACGACCACGTTGTCAACGAATGGGGAATCCTCGTCGCCCATGGTTATCCAGCCGATAACGTCCTTGTTCTGCTCCAGCAGAGGGAGGAACTCTTCGTTTACCTCGGGGTACTCCTTGACAAGCTCGTCCTTCTTTACCGGGTCGATGGTGACGCTGGCGGAGCCGTGGTAGAGGCTTGATATCTGCTCGTTGAGCTTGTTGTCCTGCGCGGTGCTTCCGTAGAACGAAATTATCATCACCAGCGAAACTATCAGCACAACAGCGGCGCCGAGGAAAATGCACTTGCGGATTATCTCGGCGGGCTTATCGCCTTTCCAAGGGAAAAGGTACTTAGCGATTCTGAGTAAGATGTTTTCCTTTTCAACAAAATTAGCCATGATATTCTATCCTTTCGGGATCGTTTAGTAGCTCAGCAGCTTTGATTTATCCCATGTGCTTCCTGCCCAGGAGCCGCCCATTCTGCTGTAGTAGTAATCGAACAGCTTGGGGTTGAGGTTCTGCTCGGCAACGGTAACGTCGACGGATTCGCTCTCGCCGGGGCGAACCTTTCTCGCGAACAGTACCCAGCGGGTATCCACGCTCTTGCCGAGGGGCCAGCTGCATGTTGACAGCGTGAGGAGCTGGTCGCCGTAGGTGAGGTCCACATCGGTGAAGAACCAGCTTCTGTCCATTACGTCGATGATGAAGTTGTTGAAGTCATCCTTGCTGTAGAACTTAGTCTTGTCGACATAGTCGAACACCTCGCCGTACTGGCTCTGGGTGTTTGCGAGGATACCGGCGAATATCTTGTAGGTCTCGCAGCCGCCGCTCGGCGTTGCGAGCATTACCGTCGGGTGGACCTTATAGAACGCCAGCGGCTCCTTGCTTGCCATGTTGGGAACGTAGTGCGTAACGTGCGCGAAGAACTCGCCGCTTATCATGTTGTGACCGTAGAGTATGATGTTGTCGTCAGTGCCGTCCCACTTATTGAGGTAGGAGGAGAAGATGGTGCCGGAAACGCTGTCCTCGCGGTAGAGGTTGTGGGTAAGATAGTAGCTGTTGTCGTAGGACTTTACTACTACGTTGTTTACCGCCGTTCCGGTTATCTTTATCCAGCCCTTGACGTCGGAGTTGGTTGCGAGAAGCTCGTCCCAGTTCGGGTTTATCGGAGTATTCACGAGCGGAGTAACGTCGATCTCCTCGGTCTGATCCTGACCTGCGGTGGCGTTTGTGTTGAACGGGTCGTAGTCCGGGTTTACGTTAACGAGACTGTCCTCGGGGACTCCAGCGATATCGGCGATCTTCGAGTTGGTGCCCTTATCCGCGCCCATACCCGCGAGCTGAGAGATCAGCACGCCGATGGTAACGATGAAAACCACGACCGCCACTATCAGTACGATCTTGCGCACCTTTTCGCCGCCAGAGTCCTCCGCCTGCGGGAACGCCGCATAGCAGAACCGCGCCCAGCCGGACTTCGGCCTGCCCTTTATTTTATCCTGCTTCTTTGGGGATTTATGCGGCGGCTCGGTGTAAAAATCCAGCTTATCGACCGCGATATCCCTTGAAGCGTGCTTCTTAGGCTTGTCTGTGTAATTTGCCATTAATATTCACCCCAGATTATTTCTTTATCTCGCAGAGCAGCATTGAAAGCGCCTTTTCCACCGCAAGCGCGCGGATAACCTCCCGGTCTGCGCTGCCCTGTGCAAAGAGGAAGCGCTCGCTGCGGCAGCTGTTTCTTCCGCTGACCGCTATGCAGACCTCCCCGACCGGGTGTTCCGCGCTGCCGCCGGTGGGTCCAGCCACTCCGGTGGTGGAAACGCCGTAGTCCGCGCCGGAAAGCTCCATGACGCCCTTTGCCATTTCCGCGGCGCATTCCACGCTGTATTCCGTGAACTGCTCGAGCACTTCCGCAGGAACATGCAGGATCTCGTGCTTTATGCGGTTAGAGTAGGAGCAGACTCCCAGCTCTATTACTGCGGAGCTTCCAGAAATGGAAGTCACCGCGCCGGATATCATGCCGCCGGTGCAGCTTTCCGCCGTGGATATTTTCACGCTGCGCGCGGTGCATTCCCGGACGATTTCGCGGGAAAGCTCCGCTATACTATTATAAATGTTTTGAATATCCATATCACATGTCAAGGTCGACGTTTCTCACGCCGTACTTGAACTGCTTCACCTCGGTCTCCCTTACCGCCTTTTCGATGAGCGGCTCGAAATCGAACGACGCCTCCGCCGCGAGAATCTCCTCAAGCGACGGGCGGGTTTTCGGGTGCTTCGGGGAGAATACCGTGCAGCAGTCCTCGTAGGGCAGGGTGGACACCTCGAAGGTGTCGATGTGCCGCGCGACGTCGACTATCTCGCGCTTATCCATGCCGATCACCGGGCGGAATACCGGGTACTCCGCAGCGGCGTTGGTGCAGAAAATCGCGGGGAGCGTCTGGCTTGCGACCTGGGCTACGCTTTCGCCGGTGATTATCGCGCCGTAGTCGTTCGCAGCGCATATGCGGTTGGCGATCTTGACCATCAGACGGCGCATGAGAACTGTGAACAGCTCCTCGGGGCAGTTGTCCCGGAGCGCCTCCTGAAGCTCCGTGAACGGAACGCAGTAGAACACGATATTGCCGCACCAGTCGGTGAGCTTCTCGCAGAGCGCCTCGACCTTCATGCGTGCGCGCTCGGAGGTGTATGGCGGGCTTACGTAGTGAATGCAGTCCACGATGAGACCGCGCTTTGCCATCATGTAGCCGGCTACCGGGCTGTCTATGCCGCCGGAGAGCATGAGCAGGCTCTTGCCGGAGCTTCCGACCGGCATTCCTCCTGCGCCGGGGATCCTCAGTGCGCTGAGGTATGCTCCGTTGTCGCGGATCTCAAGGCGCACGGTGACTTCCGGCTCGTGGACGTCCACGCCGATGTGCGGGAACGCGTCCAGAATGACCGCGCCCAGCTCCTGCTGTATCTCAGGGGTCTTCATCGGGAACGCCTTGTCGCTGCGCTTGGATTCCACCTTGAAGGTCTTTGCGCCCTCGAGGGCTTCGCGCAGGTACTCGGGGGCATGCTCCGCGATAACGCTGAAATCCTTCGGGAATACGGCGCAGCGCTGTATCGCGCTGATGCCGAATATCTTCTGAAGGCGGTTTATCACCTCGTCGATGTCGGCTTCCTCCGGGGGAGTAATGTAGATGGTTGACTGCCTGCGGTAAAACCCGAATGTGCCGAGCTTTTTCAGGCGGCGCTTTATGTTCTTCTGGAGCATGTCCTCGAATGTGGACTTATTCAGACCCTTGAGGGCTATCTCACCGTATTTTACAAGAATTATCTCTTTCATTTGTTCTGTTCCTTTTTCGATATTATCTGCGGAATCTCGCGATACCCGCCCTGATCCCTTCAATAAGCGCGTCGATGTCGGCTTCGGTGGTGTCTGCGCACATGCTGACCCTTATTGCGCTGTCGGCGAGCTTATCGGGTATTCCGAACGCCGCCAGGACTCCGCTGGTTTTTCCGCGGGAGCATGCCGAGCCGCTTGAAACATATATCCCGCGCTCCTCGAGGGAGTGGAGCATTATTTCCGAGCGGACTCCCTCAACGCTGAAATTCACGATGTTGGGGACGCAGTTTTCTCCGGAGTTCACGGTTATCCCGCCGAGCGCGGAAAGACCGTCCAGCAGATGAGCCTTCAGCGCTCCGAAGTGCTCCGGCGTGCCGTGGTAGGCTCTGACCGCCGCTTCAAGTCCGGCGATGAGCTCCACCGGCTCGGTGCCGCTGCGGAGGTTCTTCTGCTGACCGCCTCCTGCCAGCAGCGGGGAAATGCGTATGCCCTTTCTGATATAGAGCGCGCCGATACCCTTGCTTGCGTGGATCTTGTGGCCGGAAATGCTGATAAGGTCGCCGTCCAGCGGGACTTTCAGGAATCCCTGAACTGCGTCGATATGTACGATGGTTTTCGGATTCTTCCGCTTGACCAGCCTGTACAGCCGCTTTACGTCGTTGGCGAAGCCGGTTTCGTTGTTGACCGCCATGCAGGACACCAGCACGGTATGCTCATCGACTGCGTCGGCGAGCGCCTGCACGAAGTCGGGGTGATCTTTCGGGGCGAGGCGCTCCACATGGAAGCCGCGCTCCTCCAGCTTTGTCATGACGTTCGCGACGGAGGGGTGCTCTATCGCCGTGGTGACTATCCGGTCGCCGGAGCGCTTATAGGTCTCCGCAGCGCCGAGCAGCGCGGTGTTGTTGCTCTCGGTCGCGCCGGAGGTGAATATTATGTCGCCCTCGCCAAGCTTTGCAAGCAGGGTCTTTTTCGCGGAGGCGATGATCTTTTCGGAACGTATGCCCATTCCGTGCAGGGAGCTAGCGTTTCCGAAGCTGTTCTGCATTGCCGATAAAATAGCGTCCGCTGCCTGTTCGCAGGGCTTTGTGGTGGCGGCGCTGTCCAGATATATCATTTGTTTCTCTCCTGTGCATAATAATGCATTTTATATACTAGTATAGTATAGCACATTTTGCTGTGTTTGAACAGTCTTTTTTTAAAATTTTCACCTTTATTTCATTGTGTTCTCGGTCGGGTTACAGAAAAGTTACAAAATGGTTACAAAAGAGACTGAAAAGTTACTGAAAAATTACAATATCCGGATTTCGGTTACAATCCTGTCATATATGTTGATTTTTCCTCCCGGGTATGATACAATATGTTCAGAAACACAAGTGACATAACGATCCAACATCATGATATATGATCCTCCTTCATTACCAAAATCCCCCGGTATCCCCGGGGGATTTTGGTTTTCTGGAGTTCCATAGTTTGGACATATGATTCAAATATGCTATTGACATGGGGGGCTTTTTAGGGTATAATTAACATTAAGCTGGCAGAATATAGTCTGCCGGTCTGGTTAGGCCTTAAAGTAAATTAAGCAATAAAGCCGCGGCGAAGCGGCATGTCAGGAGGTCAAGCAAATGTCAGACTACATCAGAAGGCTGCCGGTTTATCTGCTGCTGGACTGTTCAGGCTCCATGTCAGGCGAGCCTATCGAGGCAGTGAAGCAGGGAATCAAGGCGCTCCTCACCGAACTCAAGGGAGATCCACAGGCGCTGGAAACAGCGTGCCTGTCAGTTATCACATTCAACAGCACCGCGCGGCAGATATCCCCGCTGACTGAGCTGATGCTCTTCAAGGAGCCGGAACTCACCGCAGGCGGCGCAACTGCGCTAGGCGGAGCGCTCCACGTTCTGGCGGACTGCATCCGTACAGAGGTGCGCACCTCCACCGCGACCCAGAAGGGCGACTGGAAGCCGCTGGTGTTCCTGCTGACCGACGGCGCTCCCACCGATAACCTCGACGAAGGAATCGAAGCGCTCAAGTCGGTTTCCACCGGAAACATCATCGCATGCGCTGCCGGAGCAAACGCGAATACAAATACTCTCCGCAAGATAACAAACAACGTCCTGATGATGAACAACCTCACCGCCGGCGACCTCGCGGCGTTCTTCGCGTGGGTGTCCGGCTCGATAAAGGCGTCCTCCAAGAGCATAGACGCAAAGCCCGGAGAGGCTATCCAGCTTCCGCCGCCTCCCCAGGGATTTGTTATCGTTCCCTGATAAGGGGGTATTATGTACGACGAAGATATCAGGCAGGAGCCTGCCGCTCTGAACCTATCCGGCGTAAACGCTGAACAGCCTGTATCAGAAGAACCGCATGCCTCCGCTGACGTTTCCGGAGCGGAGGAGCCTGTGCTTTCTGAATCCGCGCCGGAATCCGATGAAACTCCGGAGCCTGAGCGAACCCCCGAAGAAGCGAAGCCGGAGGCTTCGAAGCTCTCCGACCGGGAGGTAATGCGGCACACGGCGTCGATATGGCGCTACCGCACGGTGATAGAGGACGGCACAGAGCTTCATACCGAGTTCCACAGCAAATATCAGCGCGTCGGAAGGTGCGAGGCGATAGGCGCGCGGGTACGCGGAAAGAAGCACAAGCACGAGGGCACCAACTGCGACGACTGGTTTGAGACTGCGGAATCCGCGGGCTGCCTTATCGCGGTGGTCGCGGACGGCGCCGGCTCTAAGCCGCTGTCGCGCATCGGCGCAAGGGTAAGCTGCGAGGGAGCCGTCGAGTACCTCAGGGGCGCGGTCTCCGGGTTGTTTGAAAGCCAGCCTGAGCTTCGCGGGAAGCTCTCCGGGGATATGTCCGGGGCAGAGTTCATGGAAGCCTGCGGGCAGATAGCTCCGCTGATACAGAACGCTGCACGCGCGGCGTTCGACGCGGTTATAAAGAAGCTCGGGAGCATTTACTCCGATAGCGCCTACACCGCGAGTCTCGGCAGGAATCCTACCCTCGCGGATATGGGGAGCACGTTTCTTGCGGCTCTGGTGGTTCCGCTGGAGATAAACGGCGGGCATGAGAACTTCGTGCTCTCTGCCCAGATAGGCGACGGCTGTATCTGCGCCATTGACAGGAACGCAGGTCACGAGAACTGCTTCCGGCTGCTTGGCGAAGCGGACAGCGGCGCGTACTCCGGCGAAACTGACTTCCTGTCGGAAAAAAACGTCTCCGAAGGCGCAATCGCCCGCAGGACCAGAATAAGCCGCGGAAAGTCAGACATCATAATGCTGATGAGCGACGGCGTAGCGGACGATTATTTCCCGGCGCAGCCCCAGATGAAGCGGCTGTGCCTTGATCTCATGCTCAACGGGATAATCCCCATGCCTGGCGGAAAGTCTGAGCCTCTCCCGCCGGAGCCAGTGCGGTTCCCGTCGGTAAGCCCGGATCAGCGCTCTGTTGCCTTGCAGTACGCAAAGCAGCTCCTGAACGATGGCGAGGACGTCGACGGGCTGTGGGACAGGCGCGGGGAGCTGGCTCCCTGGTCGCTGGACTCCTGGGGAGTATTCATCGGGAAGCGCCCGCAGGACAGACTGCTGACCTGGCTCGACAACTACAACGAGCGCGGCAGCTTCGACGACCGCACGCTTGTGGTGCTGGACCTCAGCGCGCAGGACTGAAAAACATGTCCGGAGGAGTTCCGGCATAACGTATAATGAATCGCGGGTATCCGCGGAAAGGAAAGACTGACGGAATATGAACAGCGGTCAGATAGTGACTGCGGTGCTCGAGGAAGGTTCGCCGCTTGGCAGCACGCTTGATTTCGTGGTGGACGCCAACGCGCCCCGGGGCGGAATGAAGCACACCTTCTTCACACCGGACAGAAAATACGCGGTGCAGTTCTTCAACGATCCGCGCGACGGGCACAATCCGAACATTCAGGATCGTATCCGCACCATCGTCAGCATTTATAATCCCACCCTGTCGGAGCAGGCGGGGGGAGCGCTCGGCAATACGGAAAAGACCGCGGAGTACTTCCGCAGCCGGTTCTGCTGGCCTGTCGCGATAGTCAGCCAGCCGGAGTTCGGGATAGTCTGCCCGACCTACCCGCAGAAGTTCTTTTTCGGCGGGAACGCTTCCACGAATGGGCTGAACCTCAAGGGCAAGGACAAAAAGAGCAACTGGTTCACCGGAAGGCTCAGGAAGTACATCGCCCCGGAGGAAAAGGGCGATTTCCGCACCATGCTCGGGGCGGCGATATGCCTTTCAAGGAGCATTCGCAGAATGCACCAGGCGGGGCTTGCGCATTCCGACCTTTCCTGCAACAACGTGCTCATCGACCCCAAGAGCGGTTCCACCGTCGTTATCGACATAGATTCGCTGGTGGTTCCGGGAAAGTATCCGCCGGAGGTGTGCGGGACGTCCGGGTACATAGCGCCGGAGGTTCTCGCAACGCTGGAGTACGACTACAACGACCTGCGGCGCTGTCTGCCCTGCGTTTCCACAGACCTGCACGCGCTGCCGGTGCTTATTTACGAATATCTCTTTCTCAGGCACCCTTTAAAGGGACCTAAGATACACAGCGCGGCTTCCGCCGAGGAGGACGACTACCTCGCGATGGGACCGGAAGCGCTGTTTATAGAAAACCCAAACGACAGGAGCAACCGTCCTCCGGATCTGAATGTGACGATACAGTCGCTTTCGAAGGGGCTTGAGCAGTTGTTCCTTAGGGCGTTCGTGGACGGGCTTCACGACCCTTCACAAAGACCGACCGCGATGGAGTGGGAGCGTGAGCTCCTGCGCGCGTGGGACAAACTTGTGAAGTGCGGGAATCCCGGCTGCGAGAAAAAATGGTTCATTCTCAGAGATGAGAGTGCTCCCGTATGCCCCTTCTGCGGAACACGCCTCCGGGACAGGGTGATCAGGCTCGGCTTCAAGAGCATGATGAGGGGCAGGAACGGCGTATACCGCGACAACGGCGAGGCTATCGCGTACGATGGCATGCCGCTGTACGACTGGCACGTAAGTTCCGCTGTCCACAATGATGAAAAGGCGGGCACCGATATGCGCGCGTACATTTGCAGGCATAACGGAATGTGGCTGCTCGTCAACAACGGGGTGGAGGGCATGACTTCTCCCTCCGGAAGGCTTGTCCCGAAGGGACAGGCGGTAGAGCTCAGGGACGGAGCGGTGTTCCGCATGACCGACCGTGATGACGGTCTGCTGTGCGAAGTATCGGTGTACTAGTCCTTTGGGTGATTTCTTTTGAAAGAAAGGGAAAATTATGAAGCAGTTTGGTTTGACAGACAAGCAGGCTGAGGAGTCGCGGCAGAAATACGGCGACAACAGCATGACGGAGCAGGCGTCCGAGAGCTTCTGGGATAAGCTCAAGGGCAACCTCGGCGACCCGATGATAAAAATACTCATCGTTGCCCTGCTCATCAACGTTGTTCTGGCAGTGCTCGGCGGCGTTGGGATCATCAAGGAGGGCGCTCCGGAATGGTACGAGCCTCTTGGAATTTTCGTGGCTATCGCGCTTGCAACGCTGGTTTCCACCTTCTCTGAGTACAGGAACGAGAACGCGTTCCAGAAGCTCCAGGAAGAGGCTTCCCGCATTATGTGCAAGGTCTACCGCAACGGCGAGATCGCCGAGGTGGCAATAAACGACATCGTGGTCGGCGACGCTATCCTGTTACAGTCCGGAGATAAGGTTCCGGCTGACGGTATCATCATCGACGGCGATATCAAGGCAGATCAGTCCGTGCTCAACGGCGAGAGCCGCGAGGCTAAGAAGCTCGCAGTTCCCGAGGGCTGGAAGGATACCGACGAGAGCCTCAATTTCGACAACGAGCACAAGGTGTTCCGCGGAAGCGTGGTATGTTCCGGCAACGCGGTGATGGAAGTCACCGTAGTCGGCGACAAGTCCGTATACGGCAAGATCGCAAGCGAACTCCAGACCGACGACGACCGCGAGACTCCGCTCAAGGTGAAGCTCGGCAAGCTGGCTGACGGCATAAGCAAGTTCGGCTACATCGGCGGTATCGCTATCGCGGTCGCGATGCTCATAAAGACGCTGTTCATGGGCGAGGGCGGCATCGAAGCGTTCCTGTTCGCAGAGGGAGTTTTCCAGTGGGCGGCTCTGCTCGAGGCTGTTATCCAGTCCGTAATGCTTGCGGTCATCATCATCGTAATGGCTGTCCCCGAGGGACTTCCGCTGATGATCGCGATAGTTTCCGCGCAGAACATGGGCAAGATGCTCAAGGACAACGTGCTTGTAAGAAAGGTCGCAGGTATCGAGACCGCAGGCTCCCTGAATATTCTGTTCTCCGATAAGACCGGCACCATCACCAAGGGTAAGCTCGAGGCGGTAACGTTCATCGACGGCGCCCTCAACGAATCCAAGAAGTTCGGCGACATCGGCGGAAAGCTGAAGGATATTCTGTCTCTGTCTATCCATAAGAACACGCTTTCCGTCGTTTCCGGCGAGGGCAAGGACATGAAGGTGATCGGCGGCAACGCCACCGAGCGCGCTATACTCGGTTTTGCGGCAGGCACTGAGTGTTCCGCGAACGTGAAGGCGGTCGGTAATATCCCGTTCAACTCCACGAATAAGTACTCCGCGACCCAGGTAACAGGCGACTACGACCTGACGCTCATCAAGGGTGCGCCCGAGAAGATACTCCAGAGATGCTCCCACTACTGGGACGTAAACGGCGAGAAGAAGCCGTTTGACATGACCCAGCTCAACAAGCAGATAGACGAGCTTGCAAACCGCGCTATCCGCGTGCTGGCTATCGCTACCACAGAGGACGCCCTCGGCGAGGACGCGCTCCCGGACAGCAGCAACTGGACGCTGGTAGGCGTTGTGGGTATCCGCGACGAGGTGCGTCCGGAGTCCGTGACCGCCATCGCGGAGGTAAAGGGCGCAGGCGTGCAGGTGGTAATGATCACCGGCGACCGCAAGGAGACCGCAGTTGCCATCGCGAAGGACGCTGGTCTGCTCGAGAAGGACACCGATGTTGTCCTGACCTCCGACGAGCTTGCAAAGCTCTCCGATGAGGAGATCAAGAAAATGCTCCCGAATATCCGCGTTATCGCAAGAGCGCTTCCCTCCGACAAGAGCCGTCTGGTGCGCCTTGCCCAGGAGCTTGACCTCGTTGCGGGCATGACCGGCGACGGCGTCAACGACTCCCCGGCGCTCAAGAAGGCGGACGTAGGCTTCGCAATGGGCGGCGGCACGGAAGTCGCAAAGGAAGCGTCCGATATCGTTATCCTTGACGACAACTTCAACTCCATCGACCGCGCTATCCTCTACGGCAGAACCATCTTCAACTCCATCAGGAAGTTCATTGTATTCCAGCTCACTATCAACGTTTCTGCGGTTCTCATCAGCTTCATCTGCCCGCTCATCGGAATTGACAACCCGCTGTCCGTTATCCAGATCCTGTGGGTAAACCTCGTAATGGATACGCTGGCGGCTCTGGCATTCGGCGGC
>ULTG01038998.1_pt1 | contig 16376 bp, 14 predicted proteins | sample 1957461 | NCBI WGS metagenome assembly ULTG01 (sample SAMEA4835730, study PRJEB28245) | human gut metagenome | biome: gut microbiome; material: fecal sample | place: Denmark | collected 2008
TGAAATCGACCCCGAGCTCATTCTTCTCTGCCTCTCGGGCAGCAAGATGATGAGCGAGGCGAAGAAAATCGGACTCAGAGCTGCGAGCGAGGTCTTTGCAGACAGAGCCTATGAGGATGACGGGTCTCTCGTCGCAAGAGGCAAGCCGGGCGCAGTCATAACTGATGAGGACGAGGCGGTCAGCCGCGTTATCGGCATGGTTAAAAACGGCACGGTCGAGTCGATAAACGGAAAAATAATCGAATTGAAGCCAGATTCGATATGCCTGCACGGCGATGGAGTCAAGGCAGTCGAATTTGCAAGGCGTATAAAAGCGGAGCTCAACGCAAACGGTATTGAGACCGCTCCGCTTGCCCAAATAATCTGACAAAGGAAGCGATAACGATGCAGTATCATCGTATATATGCAAGGATAGATATAGATGCGATTCTTCACAATCTCGGCGAGTGCAAGCGCCGTATACCCGAGGGCACGAAGGTTCTCGCGGTTATCAAAGCGGACGGCTACGGCCACGGCGCGGTCGAGCTTGCGCATCAGCTTGAGAGCGAGGTCGATTATTTCGGCGTCGCCGTTATTGAAGAGGCGGTCGAGCTTCGCCGCGCAGGTATAAAAAAGCCGATCCTCATTCTCGGTTATACTTCGCCCTCGCAGGACGATTTGCTGATAAACTATGATATAACGCAGAATATCTATACCTATGATATGGCAAAGCGCCTGTCTGATAGGGCGGTTGCCCTTGGAAAGACCGTTCGGTTCCATATCGGACTCGACACCGGTATGTCGCGTGTCGGCTTTCAGGATAACGACGAGAGCGTCGAGCAGATAAAGAAGATAGTCAAGCTCCCGAATCTCGTCCTTGAGGGTATTTTCAGCCACTACGCCCGCGCCGATGAGCTCGTGAAAACAACGGCGTTTCTCCAGTCGGAGCGCTTCGATTTGTTTATAGATAAGCTCGAAAAGGCTGGTATAAATATACCGATAAAGCATCTGAGCAACTCGGCGGCAGTCGAAGAACTCGAAAAGCACTATGATATGGTGCGCTTCGGAATCTCTCTCTACGGGCTCTATCCCTCGGAAGAGGTCGACAAATCGAGCGTTGATCTCATCCCCGCAATGGAGCTTCGTACAAAGATAGTCAATCTCAAAACCGTCCCTGCCGGCTGCGGAGTCAGCTACGGCCACACTTTTGTGACTCACAGGGAGACCCGTGTCGCGACTATCCCCGTGGGCTATGCCGACGGTTATCCGCGCGCCCTCTCTTCAAAGGGCAGGGTGATAGTCAACGGTCAGTTTGCGCCGATAATCGGCAGAGTGTGCATGGATCAGTTCATGATAGACGTAACCGATATCGAGGGTGAGCTGAATATCGAGGACGAAGTCATTCTCATGGGCAGCGACAACGGCTGCACGATAAGCGCCGAGGAGATAGGCGATATGTCGGCGAGCTTCAACTATGAGTTCGTCTGCGGAGTTGCCCGCCGCGTTCCGCGAATCTATTTCAAAGACGGAAAACCCTATAAAGAAGTCTCTTATATTTTAGACAAAGAATAAACTATTGACAAACATTCCCCAAAGCAGTTATAATTAAAACGATAAAATTTTATCGAAGTACCCTGCAACATCTAAAAGTTTACATCTGGTTGCAAGTATGATTGTGTTAAACAAGGATGAAGACGCAGTTAAACGCAATCAGACGACGCAAGGCTTGTAAAGTTTTAGGTGTTGCAGGGTAACAAGGGGTGTAACAATGTCAAAAGTGAAAAAACAGCCGAGCTTTAAGGCGTATGCCGCAATGTGGATTGCCATTATCGCCGCCTATGCGGTGTGGATGATAGCGTTCATGCGTAAGATAGTGCTCGTCAACTACGCAACGGTAGAGGAACGTACCGTTGACGGCATCACCCATGCCAACATCAGCGGTATGATGGGTCACGAGTGGCTCTATCCCATCTGGGTCGCAGTCTCGTGCATCTGCCTTGCAATGTTCATCGTCTACATAAGAGTCCTGCTCTACGGCAAGGAGCCCGGCAAGGCGCTGAAAATATTCTGCCTCTTCGGCGTTATTTTCGGCTGTGTCTATGTCACGTGGTACGGCTTCTTCGGCGACCAGCCCTTCATCGAAAAGGTGAAGTTTATCACCGCGAGCATGATAGGACTCGACTTCCCGTGGCATTTCAGAGGCTGGGGCGTTATAGCGTCGGCAACCGTGTTCACCAACACGCTCTATGCCTATCGCAAATTCGGTTATCACAGCCGAGCGGGCGTTATTCTCGGCTCGATCGGCAGCGCCGCAATTTATGTTACTATAAATTGCCCGTCGATGGGCGAGGAGATGCATCTTGATTCTCCGCGCTGCATGGCGCATTGGACGGGCGCGCTCCTGTTCGCGTTCTGCTGCGCCGCTCCCATGGTGCTCCTGCTTATAAATAAAGCGAGAGAGCTCAAGGGTCGCTTCATGGTCGGTCTTATCGTTTTCTGCGCGATACTTCTTACGATGCTCGTTCTCCTGCTGACTGTCGGCAAGAGCGCAATTATTGAGAACATCCCGATGCAGGCGGCATATGTCCTGCTCTTCCTGCTCAACTTCACCAACATCTTCCCCGTGAAGAAAGCCGAAAAAGCTCCGGCAAAAGAGGCGGCGACCGTCTGATGAAAGAGAGCAAAAACAAGAAAGCATTTGACGGCAAAAGCGGAGGCAGCGTCGGCATAGGTCTTGCATTGGGTCTTGCAATCGGGCTTATGATGGGTGTGGCAATGGATAATATCCCCATGTGGATGTGTCTCGGCATCAGCATCGGACTCTGTTGCGGAACTGCATTCGGCGTCTCCGGAAAGGGAAAGCCGAATTCTGACAATCCTGATGACGAAGCCTCAAATCCGATTGACCCCGACGATCCCGACGACGAAGATCTCAACGAGGACACTGACAAATATAACTGAACAAAATAAAAATACCGCTGAAGTTTTATCTTCAGCGGTATTTTTGCGCCTTATCAGTTCTTGTCTATCGTCTGCAGGAATCCGCCCGCGAGCGAGAGCATCTTTTCGTCAACGCCGAGCTTTCCGGCAAGCTTGATCATAGTCTTGACCTTCACCGGGTAGATGGGCTTGAGCAGGGGACTTGAAACAGCCTTTGCCGCAAAGTCTCCGGCGGCGTTTTTGATTATCTTGTTGACCTCGCCGTTGCTGAGAACTTCGCCCATGCTGTCCTCGACCGAGAGCTTGTTCGGGTCGCCCTCGCCGTCCGCCGAAACGAACCAGTTGCGCACGAATGAGGAGTATTCTGCGGGCATTTTGTATTCGTCTGTGACTTTTTCGATGCCGTTTACAGTTATCGTGTGCGACGGGCGAACCTTGCCGCCGCGCGCCTTGATAACATTTTCGCCGAGCTTAAGCTCAACATCGTCGAAGATGAACACTCTGTCCGCTTTCTTCGTGTAGGTCTTGCCGTTTACTTCGAGCGTTACCTCCGGGCAGTTGGAGTAGACTTTTATCGTGCTCTTTCCGGCGGGTCTGTTGACATATCTTTCGCCGATGATGTGAACGAACTTCTTGTCGCTCCAGTATGCCTTGTAGAGCCAGAACGCGTCTTTCTTCGTCTTGCGGTCGAATGTCACAAGACCCTTGTTGTTTCTGCCTCTGACGCCGCCCTCGTTTCTCGATGCGGAGCCGAAGTCGAACATGTTCCAAACATATGAGCCCCAGAGCCAGTCGCGCTCGTTTATCGCCTTGATATAGTGCTCATGGTAGATAGCCTGATAGTCCTCGCTGTAGTCGCCCTGAACAGGGGAGTCGGAGTGGTATTTCGTGATGCCCTCCGCGCCGTATTCCGAAAGGCAGAGCTTGCCCTCGGGGTTCTCTCTGTGCCACTCGTCGAGCCAGTTGTTTATCTCGTCGCACGAGCCCATGTACCAGCCGTAGTAGTGGTTGTAGCCGATGATATCGGTGATGTGGTTGAGCGGTGAGTTCACCGGGCACATGGTCAGTTGGGCGCATGTCGTGTATCTCGTCGGGTCAAGGTGTCTTGCGACCTTGTGCATATGCTTGAGGAATGTTATAAGCTTCTTATTTGCGCTTCCGGCTATTGTGATTTCGTTCTCGATGCCCCAGCAGAATATCGACGGGTGGTTGTAGTTCTGCTTGATGAGCTCGACGAGCTGCTGCTCCGCGTTTTCGTTGCGCTTGGGGCTGAAACGGGAGATAACCGGCACTTCCGCCCAGACGAGCAGTCCGCTCTCGTCGCAGAGATCATAGAAATAGCTGTTCTGCTGATAGTGGGCGAGGCGCACCGAATTCGCGCCGACATCGAGGATTATCTTGACATCCTCCGCGTGCTGCTTCTCGGTTATGGCGTTGCCCATGTTCTCTCTGTCCTGGTGGCGGGAGACGCCCTGGAGCTTGATGTGCTCGCCGTTTAAGAAAAAGCCCTTGTGGCTGTCGATATGATATTCTCTGAGTCCGGTTCTGATGTCGATGTTGTCCGTGACTTCTTCTGTTGTGCTGTCAAAAATCTCGCATCTGACGGTGTAGAGATACGGATTCTTCCTGCCGTTCCAGAGCACCGGGTCTTCAACGGGCAGCTTCGCGCTGATTATCGGGCGAAGATCCGCTATTGTTGAAGCCTTCTCGTTGCCGTCGGCGTCGATGAGCGTGAAGCGAGCCTTGTGCGAGCAGTCGGCGTTGTCTATAAGCGCCTTTATGCTCAGCTCCCAGCCGTCCTCGCCGACGCGGCGCGGGGTGATGTATATTCCGTCCGAGCCGTAGTCGTTCATGGTGAATCTGCAGTCCGGAACTTCGATAAGATTGACATCGCGATAAACGCCGCCGTAGAATGTGAAATCCGCCATCGTCGGGTAGACGGACTCGTCCGGCGAGTTGTCGGCGGGTATGTCAACGCGGCAGCCGTATCTGATGTAGTCGGAGATATCGACTCTGAATGCGGAATATCCGCCCTCGTGGACTGCGACAAGCTCGTTGTTGACTCTGACTTCCGCCTTTGAGTTGACTCCTCGGCATTCGAGGAACGTTTTCTTGTCCGATTTCGGCAGCTCTTTGGAATATGTCGCCTTTGTGCGAAGATATCCGTTTGTGCCGTCCTGACCGTCAAAGGCGTTCCATGTGTGCGGCAGATTGACGGTCTCGGTCTTCCCGTCGAGCGTGAAGAGCCAGCCGTCGTTTATCCTTATAACATTTCTCATTTTATGACCTCCCGTAAGATGATCTTATTATATACTGATATTAACAGAATACACATTGAAAGTCAATTGATCAACCTTTCACAGGCTATATAGTACACCCAATATTTTAAACTTGTGTGAACGAATCATCACTTTGCTTGAATATTTTTTGAAAATCTGTTATTCTAAATAATGCTGGAGGATATCCGGCGAAGTGAAGAGAAAGGAAGAATATGAAATGTCAGTTGTAACTGTTACAAAAGATAATTTTGATAAAGAAGTGCTTCAGAGCGATAAACCCGTCCTGCTCGATTTTTGGGCTTCGTGGTGCGGCCCGTGCCGCATGGTCTCGCCAATAGTTGACGAGATAGCCGCCGAGAATCCCGACAAAAAGGTCGGCAAGGTCAATGTCGATGAGGAGCCGGAACTCGCGTCAAAGTTCGATGTTATGAGTATACCAACTCTGCTCGTGTTTGAGGACGGCGAGCTGGTCAACCGCGCCGTCGGGGCGCGCCCGAAAGAGATGATACTCGATTTGTTCGAGGAGTAATTTAAAGTACCGCAGGCTCTCTGCGGTATTTTTTGTTTGCTGATATAACTTTGCGGATGTAACACTGATGAGAGGAGATGCAGTATGAAAAGCTCGACCAAACGTATTATCTGTATAGGCGTTGTTGCTGTTGTTGCCGTTTGCGCGGCGCTATTGGCGCACTTTTTCCCCGGAAACAGCGCGGACGGCTCTGCGGATATAGTCAGAGCCTCCGTTGATGAAAACGGCGTGGCGTCCTTCGGCTGCAAGTCGGATAACGACTATGCGGGTCTCGTGCTCAACAGAAAGGATAAGACCTTCAATTTCATGCAGTCGTATCGGTTCTCCGCCGCTCTGAGCGGCACTTATGAAGAAAATGACGATTATCTGATACTTACCGCGAAAAATTCCGGCTCGCAGAGCAAATTTACATTCAAAAAACAAAAAGACGGTCTCGAATTTCTCGCCAAAAAGTCCGATTCCGTGCGGGAGTTCTGCTATTCGGCGGATTCCGAAAAGACTGATAAGTGCTTAAAAAATAAGGCTCTTTTCGCGCCCGAGTCTATCCGTACCGATGTTATAACTTACATCGGCAAGAACGAGCACGACGGTCAAAAAGATTATGTCGAAATCGTCCTGTCGCCCGCAGACGGCAGTTATTCCATGTACAGGAGCGGCATGAGCGACTGCTCGACCGGCACTTACGAAGAAAAGGACAACCGCCTTGTTCTCAGCGACGACAACGGCAGGGATAAATATTATTTTGAAATCAGCGGCAATGAAATTGCCCTAGATTCGTCAAAGTCGGCGAAAAAGCCTTATATTTATTCCGATGCTGTGCTCGAAAAGCTCGCGGGAGGGCAGCATCCGTCCGATGTTCTTGAGAGCTATTTCAAAAGCTGACGGCATATAATTTTAAAAACATCCGCAAAAAAGCATCCGCAGAAATTTTCGTTCTGCGGATGTTCGATTTGTTTTCTATGTCTTTTACGCCTCGGGGCAGATGTTCGTCGCAACGATATCAACGCCGGTGCCGAGTATGTTCGCGCAGACAACATCGCCGATCTTGACCGGAGCCTTGATCTCAAGCTTTGCTATCTCCTTGACGCAGTCCTTGACCTTGTCCTTCGGAACAGCCTTTGCGGACTTGACGGGAACAACGGGGTGAACGCCGCCGCTGACCTTGACAGTAGTTGTCAGGCTTCTCTCGGGGTGGGTGCACTCGGTTCTCGCGTAGGCGTCGCCGCGCTTGCAGGTGTTGCCGGTAACGCTGAGGATCTCTCCGTCGTCGTTGAGCTCAACGGAGATCTGGCAGCCCATGGGGCAGGCGACACAAATAATATCTTTTACCATGATTATTCCTCCACCTGAATTTCGATTATGCCGTTCTCATCAAAGTTCTTGAGCATGTCGCTCTTGATGATGACGTTCTCCATCTCACCGGGAGCGAGTCTCGGGCGCTTCTTGCTGATGAGCGTCTCGCCGTTGTATGTGACAACGACCTTGGCATTCTTGTGAACGTCGCCGACTCTGAAGAAGAGCTTGACATCCTCGTCCTCGCCGAGGGCTATCTTCTGCGGTACGATGTAGCGCACGCCGTTGATGCCTTTGGTCTTGACGTATTTCTTCTCTTTGTTTCCGCCGTTCTTTATGTATCTCGCTGCACCCTCGCCGGCCGTCTGGCTCTCAAGGGTAACGAAGTCAACAAGATCGTGAACGTGCAGCACGTTGCCGCAGGCGAAAACGCCGGGGTGGGTGGTCTCTCTGTATTCGTCGACTATTGGGCCGCCGGTGACGCGGTCAAATTCTATGCCCATGTTCTTGCTCAGCTCGTTCTCGGGGATAAGACCGACGGAAAGCATGAGCGTATCGCAGGGGACATATTCCTCTGTGCCGGGTATCGGGCGGCGGTTCTCGTCGACCTTTGCAATGGTGACGCCCTCAAGGCGCTCCTTGCCGTGAATGTCGATAACCGTGGTGCTCAATTTGAGCGGGATGTCAAAATCGTTGAGGCACTGGACGATGTTTCTCGTCAGTCCGCTCGAATAGGGCATCAGCTCGCAGACCATCTTGACGTGCGCACCCTCAAGGGTCATGCGGCGCGCCATGATAAGACCGATATCACCCGAGCCGAGGATAACGACTTCTTTGCCGGGCATATAGCCGTCAATGTTGACATATTTCTGCGCAGTACCTGCGGAGAGAACGCCGGCGCAGCGGGTGCCCGCGATGTTGAGCGCACCCCTCGGACGCTCGCGGCAGCCCATTGCAAGAATGACTGCGGTAGCGTCGATCTCGATAAGACCGTCCTCTTTGTTGACTGCGGTGACGACGTTGTCGTCGGAAATGGAGAGCACCATCGTGTCTGTCTTTACGACAATGTCGGTGTCCTCAACAAGCTCGATGAAACGCGCGGCGTATTCGGGACCCGAAAGCTCCTCGCCGAAGTAGTGCAGACCGAAGCCGGTATGTATGCACTGCTCAAGGATACCGCCGAGAGTCTCTGCGCGCTCGAGTATGATTATCTTTTCAACGCCGCTTTCGCGCGCCTTGAGCGCAGCAGCCATGCCTGCGGGGCCTCCGCCGATAACGGCAAGATCATATTTAAGCATTAGTATTCATCCTTTCATGCTGCGAAAGTTCGCAAATCACTTAGTCCTGCCGAAGAGGATCTTTGACTCTCCGCCGCATTTTGTTATTTCATCAAGCTCCTGACCAAGCTCTCTTGCGAGTATCTCGACTACCTTCGAGCCGCAGAAGCCGCCCTGGCAGCGACCCATTCCGGCTCTCGTGCGGCGCTTTACGCCGTCAACGTCTATGGCGCCTGCGGGCGCGTGGATAGCGTCGAGAATCTCGCCCTCGGTTATAGTCTCACAGCGGCAGATAACTCTGCCGTATGCGCTGTTCTTTTCAACAAGTGCCTTGCGCTCTTCCGCGCTCATGTGGCGGAAACGCACGGGAGCGGGTCTGCCGGGGATGAAGTCCGCCTTCTCGCTGACTTTGCCCTTGTCCTGCAGGATCATGTCGCAGACATAAAGACCGATAGCGGGAGCGGAGGAAAGACCGGGCGACTCGATGCCGGCGACATTTATGAACTTTGCGTCCTTCTCGCTGGGGGCGATGATGAAATCGTCGCCGGTGCTGTGGGCGCGGATGCCTGCAAACGAAGTGATGACGTCGCGGGTCGAGAGCGACGGAACGGATCTCAGAGCGGTCTTGAAAACGCCGTTCGTGCCGTCTGCGGTGGTCGAGCAGTCGTCCTTTTCGTCTATATCGACTGCGCTCGGACCGACGAGCAGATTGCCGTCAACGGTCGGGGTGACGAGAACACCCTTGCCCATCTTTGAGGGACACTGGAATATCGTGTGCTTTACCTTGTCGCCGACTGCTCTGTCCATGAGCATATATTCGCCCTTGCGGGGAATAATGGTTATTGAATCGTCGCCGATGAGAGAAGCTACCTTGTCGCAGAAAACGCCGGCGGCATTGACGACATATTCGGCTTCGATCTCGCCTGCGTCGGACTTGAGGACGAAGCTGCCCTGCGCGTTCTTTTCAATAGCCGTAACATCAAAATTGCGGAAGAACTCGACGCCGTTCATGACTGCGTTCTCAACTGCCGCTATCGTCAGCTCGTAGGGGCAGACGATTCCGGCGGTCGGAGCGTAGAGCGCGGCGACTGCCTCGTCGCTGAGGTTCGGCTCTTCGCGGTGAATAGCCTCTTTGTCGAGAATCTCGAGTCCGGGAACTCCGTTCTCTTCGCCTCTTGCCTTGAGCTCTTCAAGAGTCTCAACTTCCTCGTTCGAGAAAGCGACAACATATGAGCCGATGGGCTTGAACGGGACATGGAGCGTCTCGCACAGACCGGGCATTGCGGCAGTGCCCTCAACGTTGAGTCTCGCTTTGAGGGTGCCGGGCATTGCGTCGAAGCCTGCGTGGACAATAGCGCTGTTGGCCTTTGTTGTGCCCATCGCCATGTCGCTGCATTTTTCAACCAATGCGACTTTGATGTTATATCGGCTCAGCTCTCTCGCGACCATTGCGCCGCTGACGCCTGCACCGATAATTGCTACATCGTATGACATATTTTTACCTCCAGACGGAAATAGTATGGCTGGTTTTACAAACATAGTTATTATACCACTCTTTTTGCCGGCAGACAAGTATATAAAGCGCCATAATCTATATTTTTGTCGTTATATTTGCTCTCAATTTATGACAATTTAATTATTCTGAAAATTTTGCGCCCGCCTTAATAATTGCGCTCGCACAGGCAACAATAAACACCGACTTTACCTTATTTGCGGATTTCAAATCCGCACGGGAGGAAGAAAAATGGAAGAATATCTTGTGCAGATGAAGGGAATATCGAAGTTCTTTCCCGGAGTCGTTGCACTCGACAAAGTCGATTTCGAGCTTCGGGCGGGCGAGGTGCATGCGCTGCTCGGCGAAAACGGAGCGGGAAAATCCACGCTGATGAAAATAATCGGCGGAATATATCAAAAAGACGAGGGCGAAGTGAAGATACGCGGCAAAACGCAGGAGTATTCTACCGTCGCCCAGGCGTCTGACCTCGGCATTGCCGTTATCCATCAGGAGCTCAATATGTGCCGCCACCTGACCGTGGCGGAGAACATCTTTCTCGGCAGGGAGCTCAAAAAGGGTGGCATGGTCGATTTCAAAGAGCAGAACGCCCGCGCGTCAAAGCTCCTCAAAGAGCTGAGCCTCAATATCGAGCCCGATACCGAAGTCGGCAAGCTCTCCGTGTCAAAACAGCAGATGGTCGAGATTGCAAAGGCTCTCTCGACAAACGCCGATATTATAATCATGGATGAGCCGAGCTCGGCGCTGACCGAGCGCGAAACGCAGGAGCTTTTCAGAATAATAAACGAGCTCAAAAATATGGGCAAGGGCATAATTTATATCTCTCACCGCCTTGAAGAACTCGAAAATATCGTCGACAGAGTCACTGTCATGCGCGACGGAAAATATATAAAGACCGCCGATTTCAAAGATTTGTCTATAGGCGAGATAATCGCCCTCATGGTCGGACGCGAGATAACCGAAAAATATCCGCACGAGCAGACCGAGCGCGGCAAAAAAATCATGGAGGTCAAGGGAATATCCACCTCCGAGGTTCAGAATATCTCGTTCGATCTCTATTCAGGCGAGATACTCGGCTTTGCCGGCCTTGTCGGCGCGGGACGCACGGAACTCGTCAGAGCGCTCTTCGGCGCGGATAAAATAACGGCGGGCGAAGTTGTCGTCTACGACAAGAGCGTGAAGCTCAAAAGCCCGCGCGATGCTGTCAAGGCGGGTATAGTCTGCGCGCCGGAGGACAGAAAAAAGGACGGCCTTTTGGTCGAGCTCGATGTCAGCGAGAATATCGCGATAGCGAATCTCGATACGCTCTCGAACCCCGTCGGAGTGCTCAGCGCAAAGCGCGAACGGGATATGGCGAATCGCGCCGTGAAAGAGCTGAAAATAAAAACGCCGTCAATAAAAAGCGAGGTAAAGAATCTCTCGGGCGGCAACCAGCAGAAGATAGTCGTCGGCAAATGGCTCATGCGCGACGCTAAAGTAATAATCTTCGACGAGCCGACGCGCGGCATCGATGTCGCCGCCAAGGTCGAGATATATAACCTGATGAACAAGCTCAAAAAGAGCGGCATCGGCGTTATGTTCGTCTCGTCTGAGCTGCCCGAGGTGCTCGGCATGAGCGACAGGATAATCGTCATGTGTTCCGGGCGCATCACGGGCGAACTCAACCGCGATGAGGCCACGCAGGAAAAAATAATGGAGCTTGCAACAAAGTTCCGCACGGAGGTGAGCTGAATGTTCAAAAAAATACTTTCCGCAAGGGGAATGGGACAGGTGCTCTCGGTCTTTGCGGCGCTGATAGTTATGATAATCGTCTTTGCGCTGATAAATCCGCTGTTCTTCTCCGCAACCAATATAACGAACCTTCTGCGCCAGGTGGCGCCGATATTGATAATCGGCGTCGGTCAGTCGTTCGTTCTTATAACCGCCGGAATCGACCTTTCGATAGGCTCGGTCGCGGGAATGTCGTGCATGATAAGCGCGACGCTGATGACAAAATTCAATATGAACCCGATTTTAACCGTGCTCATAACTATTATTTGTTGTCTTGCAATCGGTCTTGTAAACGGACTTCTTATCTCCGTCGCAAAGCTCCCGGCGTTCATAGCCACCCTCGGTACTATGATAATCGCCCGCGGTGTCGCGCAGATAGTCAACGGCAATATGAACACCAACGGCATATATTCCGACGCCTTCAAGAATTTCTTCTATTACGGCCGCTTCCTCGGGATATATACCCCGATCTGGATAGCGATAGTGCTCTTCGCTTTCTTCGCGTTCATTCTTTCAAAGACGGCACTCGGCAGGCATGTCTATGCCCTCGGCTCGAACTATGAGGCGGCGCGCCTGTCCGGAGTCAATGTCGCCGCGGCGCAGACGAAAGTTTATGTCATTTCTTCTTTCCTCGCCGGCGTTGTCGGCCTGATACTCACCGCGCAGAGCGGCATGGGCAGCATGGACGCGGGCTCTAACTATGAACTCAACGCCGTCGCCGCGTCCGTTATCGGCGGAGTCAGCACCATGGGCGGACAGGGTATGCTCCTCGGCACCGTCATAGGTGCGTTTATCTGGGGCGTGCTCAATAACGGTCTCCAGTTCGCAGGCGCGCCTCTCGCGCTTAGAAATATAGTCATCGGCATAGTCGTCATAATCTCCGTGCTTATAGACAGAATTGTCCACGGAGGCAAGCGGCTCAACACGAATGCCGCCAAAGGGCTCAAGCTCGGCGGCAGAGAAAAAAGAGAATAAACGGAGGACAGTATGAAAAAGATACTCGCAGTTATTATGTCGGCGCTGCTGATTCTGACCGCCTTTGCGGCGTGCAGCAGAAGCGGCGAGGGTAACAACACGGCGCAGGGCATGACCGAGAGCGCCGCCAACGCAAAGTACAAAGTATATCTCATCACTATCGACAAGATGGATCAGCACTGGGTCTCGGTCGACAAGGGCGCGTCTGATATGGCAAAGCAGCTCGGCATCACTTATAAGTGGGATGCCCCCGATGTCAAAGACAACGCCAAGCAGATCGAGGCGGTCAACAACGCCATAGCCGACGGCGCGAGCCTGATAATGCTCGCCGCAAACGACCCCTCGGCAATTTCGCAGACTGTCAAAAACGCAAAGGACAAGGGAGTCAAGATAATCTATGTCGATTCTCCCGCAAACGAGCCTGCGGTCACAACTCTCTCGACCGATAACTACAACGCAGGTATGATAGCGGGCGAGACCATGCTCGGAGAGCTCAAAAACGCGGGCATAACGAGCGGCAAGATAGGCATAATCGGCGTCAACACCGCCACAAATTCGAGCATGAACCGCGAAAAGGGCTTCCGCGAGGCGATAACCAAAGACGGCAAGTTCACTCTGCTCACTACCGAATATAAAGACGGCAACTTCGCATCCTCGCAGGAAGCGGCAACCGGTTTTATAACCGGCAACTCCGACCTCGTCGGACTTTACGGCACCAACGAGGGCTCGACCGTCGGCGTGGGCAACGCTATCAAAGATTCCGGCAAGAAGATAATCGGCATCGGCTTTGATACTTCGAACACTATCGAGTCTCTGATAAACGACGGAAGTCTTAAAGCGGTCATGGTGCAGAACCCCTATACCATGGGCTATCTCGGCATGGCGCAGGCGCTCGCGGCTCTCAAAGGCAATTCGACGGGTCCCGAATCTATAGATACCGGCGTGTCCGTTGTCAGGGCTTCAAAATAAAACAATAACAAATTTCATCGCCCCCGCATAAACTGTTGCGGGGGTGTTTTTATGCGCCGGATGCGCCGATTCAATATTCGCACTCTGCCGCGCGGGGCGTTCAGGGCTCTGTGCGCTTTTACGCTTGCTGTCTGCCTTGTGCTCGTTGTCGATGCGCGGCTTCGCCCGGCGGTTCGCAATATCGCCATGACCCGTGCCAAGAGCCTTGCCGTGCGCACGGTCGGCGAGAGCATAGAAAGATTTATATCCGAAAATCCAGAGGAGTGCTCCGCTCTTATCAGCGTCGGCTCGAACGACGGAAAAATAGGTTCAATGTCGCTCAATGCCGCTTCGGTAAATTTGTTCAAGTCCCGCCTTGTCCGCGCCGTTGATGAAGCGCTCGAAGAAAATGCAAAATTTGTTGTGAAAATACCGCTCGGCGCTGTAACCGGCTCCGAAGTTTTTGCGGGTATGGGACCCGAGATACCCGTAACCGTCCGCATGACGGGCGGTGCAGAGACGCAGATAACTGACGAATTTACTTCTGCGGGCATAAACCAGACCCGCCACAGAGTTATGCTGAAGGTCGAGTGCTCCGTCTATGTCTTTCTCGGCGGGAACGAGGGCGCGGCGAATTTTTCGGATGAATATTGCATCGCCGAGAATATCGTCGTCGGTACTGTCCCGCAGACCGCCGTGACAATAGATATTCCGCAGCGGCAGTGAAATAAATTGTTGTTAGATGTATTCAAGTTGTGGTATAATAACCGCAGAGAAAAAGGAAGCTTAAAAGGAGGAATCCCTTTTGACCGACAAGGAGCAGAGCGCAAAACGCGCGCAGGAGCTCAGAGATAAGCTCAATTATTACAGCAGAAAATATTATGTCGACGACGACCCCGAGATAGAGGACTACGAATATGATATGCTCCAGCGCGAGCTCAAGGCGATAGAGGATAAATATCCGGATCTTGTGACCCCGGATTCCCCGACCGTGCGCGTCGGCGGCAGCGCGGAAAATCTGTTCTCAAAGGTAGAACACCGCGTGCGCATGGAGAGCCTCCAAGATGCGTTCAGCTTCGCGGAGATAGAGGAATTCGACCGCCGGGTCAGAGAGACCGAGCGGGATGTTCACTATGTCGTCGAGCCGAAGATCGACGGACTTTCCGTATCGCTCGAATATACAAACGGCGTGCTGACCCGCGGCTCGACCCGCGGTGACGGCGATGTCGGCGAGGATGTTACCGCAAACCTGCGCACCGTGCGCTCGATTCCGCTGAAAATAAAAACGCCGCTGCCTTTCCTCGAAGTCAGAGGCGAGGTGTATATGCCCAAGTCGGTCTTTGCCTCTCTCGTCACAAGGCAGGAGCTCGACGGCGAAAAGCCCTTTAAAAACCCGCGCAACGCCGCCGCGGGTTCGCTCAGACAGAAAGATTCAAAAGTGACCGCAGGCAGGGGACTTGATATCTTCGTTTTCAATGTCCAGCAGATAGAGGGCGCACAACTCAGCTCGCATAAGCAGTCGCTTGATTTCCTGCGCGAACAGGGCTTTCATACAATTCCGTTCTATACTCGGTTTGATAATATAACCGATGTCATCTCGGAACTCAAGCGTATTGGCGAGATACGCTCGGGACTCGAATATGATATCGACGGCGCGGTTATAAAAGTCGATGATTTTGCCCAGCGCGAACGCCTCGGCAGTACATCGAAATTCCCGAAGTGGGCGGTGGCTTTCAAATATCCGCCCGAAGAAAAGACAACGAAGCTCGTTGATATAGAGATCGGTGTCGGACGCACGGGCGTGCTCACTCCGACTGCCGTTTTTGAACCTGTTCTTCTCGCGGGTTCAACCGTCAGCCGCGCAACGCTCCATAATCAGGATTTTATAACAGAAAAGGATATCCGCATCGGCGATGAAGTCGCCATAAGAAAAGCGGGCGATATAATCCCCGAGGTCGTGCGCGTCGTGTCGCACGCGGAAAATTCCGTGCCGTATATCCTGCCGTCAATCTGCCCTTCCTGCTCCGCTCCCGTTATCCGCGAAGAGGGAGAGGCGGCTGTCCGCTGTGTCAATCCCGAGTGCCCGGCTCAGCTGCTGCGCAATGTTATCCACTTCTGCTCGCGCGATGCCATGGATATCGAGGGACTCGGCGATGCCCTCGTTGAAAAGTTTATCTCCGAAAATCTGATATCAAATGTCGCCGAGATCTATGACATAACCGCAGGCGAGATAATGATGCTTGAAGGGCATCAGGAAAAGTCGGCAAAGAATCTCGTCGAGGCTATCGAACGCTCGAAGCAAAACGACCTTTCGCGTCTGCTGTTCGCGCTCGGAATACGCCATATCGGTCAGAAAGCGGCGAAGCTTCTCTCCGAGCATTTCGGCGATATTGATTCTATAATCGCCGCGTCCGAAGAGGAGATAGCCGAAATAGACGGCTTCGGCGGAATAATGGCAAAGAGCGCGGCGGAATTTTTCTCCATGACTCAGACTGCCGATTTAATAGAACGGCTCAAAGCGGCGGAAGTCAATATGAAGTCGCTCAAAGAGAAGAGCGACGACCAGCGCTTTGCGGGTCTGACTTTCGTCCTTACGGGTACTCTGCCGACGCTTTCGAGAAAAGAAGCGACTGAGATAATCGAAAACCTCGGCGGCAAAGCGTCATCGTCAGTCTCGAAAAAGACTTCGTATGTCGTCGCAGGCGAGGAAGCCGGAAGCAAACTGCAAAAAGCAACCGACCTCGGCATCCCGGTCATAACTCAGGACGATCTGCTGAAAATGGCAGGTCGGGAATAAATTTAAGCATCCGTACTTTTTGTGCGGATGCTTTCATTGTCACGCAACAGTTGAAAACCCCCGGTTCTACCGGGGG
>ULTG01017824.1_pt1 | contig 15580 bp, 10 predicted proteins | sample 1957461 | NCBI WGS metagenome assembly ULTG01 (sample SAMEA4835730, study PRJEB28245) | human gut metagenome | biome: gut microbiome; material: fecal sample | place: Denmark | collected 2008
AGCCAATTTGGGCACGCCAAAGCGGTTGCCGTTTTCATCTTCCACAATCCATGTCCAACGTCCATCTTCGGCAATGCCTTTCAGGCTTGTACCGGCTTTTAATGTTTCGTTGGTTTCTTCAAGTTTTCCACTCTCACCAGACCATACATATATCCATTTATTACAGTCTTCCTTCAATACAATCTTCACATCTTTTTTTGCCAGTTCTCGTGAAGGACTCCAGAAAAGAAAAAAACAAAACAATACCAGGCATACTACAAAAGCAATAAGACTTTTCGTTAAAGAAGTCGTCTTACAATACTCTCTTCTTTTTAATTCTTCTTTCATATAAGTACTCGTTATTAATTAGTCTGTACTATCTCAATTCTCCTCCTCCTGGGAATTGAGATAGTATAAGTTATTTCTTGCTTATTACTTAGTCTATTCTATTTATCGTTATAACCTCTTGGGGGAATTAATATCTTTCTTTTCGGTTATGAATCAGTTACAAGAAACGAGCTACAGGCTACGAGCTACAAGTGCCTTTCGGAATATAGCACAGCTACTTGTAGCCGGTAGCTTGTAACCATACCTCGTGAGCTTGAAAATGTTATTTATTGCAAAGAAAATCTTTTTTTTATGGAAAGCAAAGGGATAATAGAAAAAAATAGGGCGAAGCCTCCGCCCCGCCCTATCTCCTTTGTGATACTTGTAGATTAATTAAAGAATTCCCTTTACTGTTTCCAGCATACCTTTTTCTTGGATAGAATCCAGATCAGCTTTCACAGCAGCGGTAAGTCCCGGGATATTATTCAAATCTTCGCCCCAGATAGAAGTTGCAGCAAGTACACCTTCGGTTACTTTCTGGGTATCGCCTGTTGCCCACAGGTCTTTCAGTAATTGCATGATTTCCGGAGCATCGTTCGGGGTGATCTCAGCACCGTCTTCACGAACACCACCTTTATAATAAGTAATAATAGCGGCCAAACCGAGAACCAGTCCCTTAGGCAATTCACCTTTGCGTTGCAGATAAGTCTTCAAGCCAGGCAGGTCGCGAGTTTCATATTTCGGGAAAGAGTTCAGCATAATGCTGGTAACAGCATGGTCAACAAACGGGTTGTTGAAACGCTCCAATACATCTTCCGCAAACTTCTTCAACTCATCTTTCGGCAAGTTCAATGTTTCCATCAACTCATCGAACATTACCTTATTGATGTACTGACCAATAACCGGATGTTGACAAGCATCACGCACAATGTTTACGCCCGACAAGTAAGCTACCGGAGAAAGAACAGTGTGAGGGCCATTCAGCAACGTTACTTTTCTTTCGTGATACGGTGCTTCAGAAGGAACGAACAATACATTCAAACCAGCCTTGTCAGCAGGGAATTCTTTGGCAATCTCCTGCGGAGCTTCGATAACCCAAAGGTGGAAGATTTCGGCCTGTACTACCAAATTATCATCATACTGCAATTTTTCCTTGATTGCTGCAATATCCTTGCGCGGGAATCCCGGAACAATACGGTCAACAAGCGTAGCGTACACACCACATGCTTCTTCAAACCAAGTTTTGAATTCATCACCCAATTGCCATAATTCGATATATTGGTAGATGGTTTCTTTCAGCTTGTGACCGTTCAGGAAGATAAGTTCGCAAGGGAAGATAATCAGACCTTTGCTCTTATCACCGTTGAATGTCTTGAAACGATGATACAGTAGTTGGGTCAGTTTGCCCGGATAAGAAGAAGCCGGAGCGTCAGTCAGTTTGCAGGAGGGATCGAAAGCGATACCGGCTTCCGTTGTGTTGGAGATTACAAAACGCATTTCCGGTTGCTCAGCCAACTTCATGAATTCATTGTTCTGAGTGTAAGGATTCAGTGCACGGCTGATAACGTCGATCATTGTCAGGCTATTGACAGTTTCTCCTTTATCCAATCCTTGCAGGTTTACGTGATAAAGATCATCCTGTGCATTCAGCATGTCTACCATACCTTTGTCGATGGGTTGAACTACTACAACACTGCTATTGAAGTCAGTTTTTTCGTTCATGTTATAAATAATCCAGTCGATAAATGCACGTAAGAAGTTTCCTTCACCGAATTGAATGATACGTTCCGGGCGCTGAGCCTTGGGAGCGGTCTGTTTGTTTAATGCTTTCATGCTTAAAAATCGTTTTTAAAGTGATTGATATTATGATGTTTATTCAAATTCAAAATAGAAATTGATGTTTTCTTTCATCAGGATGTCGATAGGCATATACTTTACACCAGTCACCGGACGTTTGAATACGACATGGTCGCACAGAGCTTTTACCCCACAGTATCCTTGCAGTCCCGGTCGTTGTCCGATGAGATAATTTACTTCGCCGGATTTCAGGTACTCCACGTTCTTGGGCAGAAGGTCGTATCCAACTAGTCCTTCCAAATGGTGTCCTGTTTCCTGTAGATATCCTGCCACTTGGTAGACACGTGAGTTAAAAACGGCTCCTAATACTGCCTTGGGATGTGCGGCAAAGAAATCTTCCAATGTCCGGCGGTTGGCTTCATCATCTTCTTTATTCAGCACTACATCATGAACCACCAGATTCTCATGTTCCTGTGCAATAAAATTCATGAAACCGTCCATGCGTCGTTGCATCTGTATTTCTGCCGGACTATTCTTTTTATTATTAAGAAATAGTATCAGTTCCTGTCCTTCCTTGTACTTGCGCATCAGGATTTTAGCAGCCATATACCCGCTTGTTTGGGAGTCCTGGCCGATGTAGCAGAGTGCATGGGTGTCTTCTATATTAAAGTCGACAAATGCGTAAGGTATCTTTTTTCCTTCCAGATAAGATGTCAGCGACATTGTCTCTTCACGGAAATTGGGAGCGATCAATACGGCATCCACTATTTCTTTGCGGAGCTTCGCGCAGGCTTTTTCATAAGAAAGCCGGTCGGCATGATGGTAGCACAAAAAGTCCACGCTTACATTAAAAGGACGCAACTCTTGTGCGGCACGGTTGATGCCTTCTGCAACGGAATACCAATAGTCATGTTCCACATAATAAGGTATAATACACAGAACACGGTAGCGCTTCTTGGCTGCCAGACCAATGGCAAACATATTAGGATGATAGTCTATCTCATCAAGCACTTTTTGAACCTTCTCCCTGCTGGCGGCAGAAACATCTCCCCGATTGTGCAACACGCGGTCCACAGTTCCGGCAGAAACACCCGCCATGCGGGCAATGTCTTTAATGGTGTAGTTCTTGTTTTCCATATTCTTTGTCTCATTCGTTTTAAGGCACTAAAGGTTCAATGTCTAAAACTTAAATATTATAAATATTTGCGGCAAAGATACGAATTATTTTGTTTCTCCAAGTAAATTTTCTACTTTTGTGTTCGATAACGGTTAATAAAAGCAAAAACCAATATCTTGCCTATTAGCTTTACAATCAATACTATATAGGTATAGAAAAGAGAAAGTAATATTTTTATATACTTAAAACACAGTAGAATGAAAAAATTTATGGATGAAAACTTCCTGTTGCAGACAGAAACCGCACAGAAGTTGTATCATGAACATGCGGCCAAGATGCCGATTATCGATTATCACTGTCACTTAATCCCTAAAATGGTAGCGGACGACTATCAGTTTAAGTCATTGACTGAAATCTGGTTGGGCGGCGACCATTACAAATGGCGTGCTATGCGTACCAATGGTGTAGACGAACGTTTCTGCACAGGTAAGGATACTTCCGACTGGGAAAAATTTGAAAAGTGGGCTGAAACCGTTCCTTATACTTTCCGTAATCCTTTGTATCACTGGACACACCTGGAGTTGAAGACAGCGTTCGGTATCGATAAGATCCTGAGCCCGAAGACTGCCCGTGAGATTTATGACGAGTGTAATGAGAAGCTGGCTCAACCGGAATACTCTGCTCGTGGCATGATGCGCCGTTATCATGTGGAAGCTGTTTGTACTACGGATGATCCTATTGACTCTCTGGAATATCATATTCAAACACGCGAAAGTGGTTTTGAAATCAAAATGTTGCCGACATGGCGTCCTGACAAGGCAATGGCTGTAGAAGTTCCTGCTGACTTCCGTGCATACGTTGAGAAACTGGCTGAAGTAAGCGGTGTTGCTATTTCTAATTTCGATGATATGGTAGCTGCCCTGCGCAAGCGTCACGACTTCTTTGCTGAACAAGGCTGTAAATTGTCTGACCACGGTATTGAAGAATTCTACGCAGAAGACTATACAGATGCTGAAATCAAAGCTATATTTAATAAGGTATATGGTGGAGCAGAACTGACCAAGGAAGAAATCCTGAAATTCAAATCAGCTATGCTGGTTATCTTCGGTGAAATGGACTGGGAAAAAGGCTGGACACAACAATTCCACTATGGCGCTATCCGTAACAATAACAGTAAGATGTTCAAGTTGCTCGGTGCTGATACTGGTTTCGATTCTATCGGTGAATTTACTACTGCTAAGGCAATGTCTAAATTCCTCGACCGCTTGAATTCCAAAGGCAAGTTGACGAAGACTATTCTTTATAACCTCAATCCGTGCGCTAATGAAGTTATTGCCACTATGTTGGGCAACTTCCAGGATGGCACGATTCCGGGTAAGATACAGTTTGGTTCCGGCTGGTGGTTCCTCGATCAGAAGGACGGTATGGAGAAACAGATGAATGCTCTTTCCGTGCTGGGGCTGCTGAGCCGTTTCGTAGGTATGTTGACGGACTCTCGTTCATTCCTCTCCTATCCGCGTCATGAATATTTCCGCCGTACATTGTGTAATCTTGTTGGCCGTGATATTGAAAATGGTGAAATTCCGGCTTCTGAAATGGACCGCGTGAACCAGATGATTGAAGATATCAGCTACTATAACGCTAAGAATTTCTTCAAGTTCTAAAAGAAGAATTACTTTTTACTCATAGCAAGGAGTGCATCAAAGTTATATTGATGCGCTCCTTTTATATATATGGGAGAGAAAATTTCTCTATGTTATTGGCTTTTATAAATTATTCATTAACTTTGCGACATCTTTAGGAATATTCTGATATACTCCTAAAAGGTTGCATATTAAATAGTTAGAAGCGTTTACCATATTATTCTTGTCAAGGAAATCGCCAAATTTCAAATGGGTATAAGAATAATAGGCAACAAAACGCTCATGCTCGCTGTATATCCAAATGTATAGTAGAGCGTGGGCTGTTGTCTTTATTATCTATATCCGGGTGTTTGGCGATACCTCTTGACAGATAATGGCAGCAGTTCCCACGCTTTCATTTTATTTATAGGTGTCGTATGGGGACTTTCGGCACCAGATATACACGATGAGAAATACTATATCTGTCTTATGTGCGGCAACTTTTCTGTGCCTGCTCTGTTCTTCCTGTTCATCAAGCAGGCAAGTATCCTATTTGCAAAAGCTGAATGAGGAATTCCGGGACACTCTTATAGAATATGATGCCCGCATCATGCCTAAAGATTTGCTTACCATCTCCGTCAGTTGTTCTGAACCGGAAGCCGCCTTGCCTTTCAATTTAGTGGTACCTGCTTCGCAAACAGGAATCAATTCCACTAATTTAGTTTCACAACCTACCCTGCAAAACTATCTGGTGAACAATCAGGGCGAGATCGTTTTCCCTGTACTCGGCACCTTGAAAGTAGGTGGAATGACCACTCAGGAAACCTCTGAACTGATTGTGGGGAAATTGGAACGCTACTTGAAAGAGCGTCCCATCGTAACTGTCCGGTTGGTAAACTATAAGATTTCCGTAATTGGAGAAGTAAGCCGCCCGGGAGTCTATACCGTAAATAACGAACAGGTGAATGTCTTTGAAGCTGTAGCAATGGCGGGTGATCTGACCATATACGGGAAGCGGGATAATGTACGTATCATCCGCACCGTAGACGGCAAACAAAAACTTATCACCATCAACCTGAATGATGAAAACATCATCTATTCCCCCGACTTTTATCTACGGCAAAACGACATCCTCTACGTGGAGCCGAACAAGGCGAAGAAACAGAGTGCCAACATTGGTTCTTCCACCAATCTTCTGATTTCCATAACCTCTATACTTATATCCCTGGCGGGGTTAATGGTCAATATTTTACGATAAAAAGTATAATTCACTAACTAACACAATCTATATATATGAACACCAATCAAACAGACACTAATCAAATGCAGGAACAAGAAATAGACCTGATTGAACTATTCTACAAACTGTTGGCGCACTGGCGGTGGTTTCTGCTGGCTGCTGTGGTAGCACTTGCCGGCGCATACATTTATGTACATGTAGCTACTCCCATCTATCAGGCAACGGCTTCTGTTGTCATCAAGGATTCGGAAGGAAGCAATAAGGCCATTGATGAGCTATTTCAGAAAGTCGCTCCTTCTTCCCTCAGCTCTGCAAATACGCAGATTGAAGATGAAATGGAGATATTGCGTTCACGCTCTATCCTGCTGCAAGTGATTAATGAGCTGAATCTGCATACGAAGTACAAGGTGAAAGATGGACTTTTCTATAATGAAACCACTACACCTCCCATCATTGCTTCTATGGATAAAGCATCCATGGATACATTGAGCGGGACATTGCTGATACAAGTAGAGAAAGCAGGTGAACGTTATGCCGTGAGCAGCGCCTTGGACGATATTTGTGTAACGGAGACTTTCACAGGTTTCCCCGCTTTTATAGAAACTCCTGCCGGACGATGCACTCTAAGATTACTGCCCGGACATCAGTTTTCCGAGGCCATAAAGATAAGTATTTGCCGTCCTATTGATGCCGTAAACGATTATTCCGGTCAGCTGGTGGTCACCACTACCTCAAAGAAAACTTCTATCATCAGTCTAACCTTCAAGGATACGGATAAGGATCGTGCGGAAGCTTTTCTTGCCAAGTTGATTGAAGTCTACAACCGGGATGCAATGGATGATAAGAATAAGGTGACAGGAAATACACTCATCTTTTTGGAAGAACGTTTGGACAGTATCAGCAACGAACTGGGATTTGTAGAAAAGCATCTGGAGCAATACAAACAAAAAGAACGTCTGAGCGATTTGAAAACCAACATGACTCTGGATCTGAATACAAACAATGAGTACGAAAAGAAGTTGCTGGATGTGGAGATGCAACTAAATATGACTAACTATATTTATAACTATTTGTCGGATGATAAACACCGTTTTTCGCTATTACCGGTGAATACGGGGATTGCCGATACGGAACTGGTGCAACTGATTAACGAATATAACAAGGAACTGCTGGAACGTGAACGGCTGATGAACACCATGAAAGCAGATAATCCGACGGTGGTAAATCAGGATATTCGCATTGATGCATTGAGAAGAAATGTAGTAAGTTCTGTGGTCGGTGTGAAAGACGGACTGAGCATAGCACGCACTGATATTCTGCGTAAAACCGATTATTTCAACTCCCGTATCGGAAATATGCCGAAGCAGGAAAGGGAGTTCAATAACATAGACCGTCAACAGCAAATTAAGGCAAACCTATATCTGATGTTGCTTGAACGGCGTGAACAGGCAGCTATTTCTTTGGCAGCCACAATGAACAAAGCAAGAGTGATTGATGCTCCCCTATCTGCTGACAGACCGATAGCTCCGCGAAGTATGATGATCTATGCCGGAAGTCTGTTTCTGGCATGTGCAATGACGGCAGGAGTGATTTTGTTCGGAGGCATTTTCCGCACTAAAATAATGTCGGTAGCAGAAGTAGAGAGTACACAAATTTCTGTAATGGGAATCATTCCGTATACCAAAGAAGGTGGTGGCGTTGAAGAAGGACAAAACGGCATCATGGAAGAATCTTTTCGCCGCATGAGAAGCAATCTGCGTTTTCTTACCGAAGACGGTGACAAAAAATGTATTCTGATGACCTCCACCATTAGCGGAGAAGGAAAGAGTTTCATCAGCATCAACCTGGCTCTGACCTTTGCTTTTCTGGGATGCCGGGTACTGGTAGTGGGTCTGGATATCCGCCGTCCCAGACTGGCGGAGTATTTCAGAATAAAGAGTCATGTAGGTATGACCAGTTACCTTTCGGACAATGAGATAAAACCGGAAGATATAATCTTCCCGTCAGGAGTACATGAGCAATTATTCGTCGCACCTGCCGGACCTATCCCTCCTAATCCGGCAGAACTGTTGGAAAGAGCCCGATTGAAAGAGGCATTCGCGTATTTCCGTGAACAGTTTGATTATATCATTGTGGACTCGGCTCCGGTGGGATTGATTAGTGATACATTGAGCTTGAGTAAAGTGACTGATTTCACACTCTATGTGTGCCGCATGAATTATACGCACAAGAATGTGTTGTCTGAAATTGTCGAGATACAACGATCAGGGCAACTAAACCAAATATCTTTAGTAGTGAATGGTGGTAATCTGGCGGAAAAGAAATATGGTTACGGATATGGCTACGGATATAGTTATGGTTACAGAGATACTCATAAAAAGCATAAGTAATATACACTCATTTTTTTCATCTCACTTTTTTTTCTTCTCAATGAAGATACTGCTCCGGACTTTCATAAGTTAGGTAAAGTCCGGACGGTATTTTCTAAAACCACCACTTCTTCTTTTTATTCTGTTCCGCAGGGATATTGCCTTGCGTATAGATATCCCGGAAGGTTTTACGTTCTTTAATCATCTGATAGATAAGTCCCCAATCGGGCAATCCGCCCAGATTACGGTCATCAATGAAAAGGTCTACTTTCAGTTTACGGGAGAATCCACAGTCCTGCTGCTTCTCTTCGGGATAATCACGATTGACAGCATAGAATTCCACTCCTCTTTCTTTGCACCAGGCAACGGCTTCTTCCAGAAGTTCACCTTCGCGCACACTCCACAAAATAAGCCTGTGCTGATCTTGCTGCAACAGTTTTAAAGTGTCTGTTGCAAAAGGAATTTCTCTACCGATACGGGGATAGCGATGTTCTACTATAGTTCCGTCGAAATCAACTGCTATTGTCATAGTTTTATGCTGAAAAATTACAGAACAAAGATACGAATCTTATTGAAAAAACAAAGCGTTCTCTCCCTTTTACAATAGGCAAATATGAAAGAAATTTGCATATATTTTCATAAAAATGTATTTTTGCGCTTAATTTTTCACTAACAACATAATATTAGGATGACTCAATCACCCAAAAATGTATCTAAAGGGTTCACTAAAGCCTTTTGGGTAAGCAACACGGTCGAACTGTTCGAACGTATGGCGTATTATGCCGTTTTTATCGTTCTCACTATTTATCTTTCTTCTATTTTAGGCTTCAACGACCTTGAAGCGAGTATGATTTCCGGTTTATTTTCCGGTGGTCTTTATCTTTTGCCTATCTTCACGGGTGCTTATGCCGATAAGATAGGTTTCCGGAAATCCATGATTGTTGCTTTTTCGCTGCTGTCTGTCGGATATCTGGGTTTAGGAATTCTCCCTACCCTGCTGGAAGCTGCCGGTTTGGTGGAATATGGCAAAGCAACCCGTTTCACCGGACTGCCGGATAGCGATAGCCGCTGGATGATCGTTCCTGTGCTGTTTGTTATCATGGTGGGCGGATCGTTTATCAAATCCATTATTTCAGCTTCAGTGGCAAAAGAAACTACGGAAGCAAACCGCGCACGCGGTTATTCCATCTTTTATATGATGGTGAATATTGGTGCATTTACCGGAAAAACAGTGATTGACCCGTTGCGGAATGTTATTGGAGAGCAGGCGTATATCTATATCAATTATTTCTCTGCTACGATGACCATATTGGCATTACTTTCCGTTGTTCTGCTCTATAAATCTACCCATACGGCAGGCGAAGGAAAAAGTATGCGTGAAATCGGTCAGGGTTTTCTGCGCATCATTACAAACTGGCGTCTGCTGATTCTTATCCTGATTATAACGGGATTCTGGATGGTGCAGCAACAGTTATACGCTACGATGCCTAAATATGTAAGCCGTATGGCGGGCGAAACTGCCAAGCCGGGTTGGATAGCCAATGTAAATCCGTTTGTAGTGGTTTGTTGCGTTAGTTTCGTGACGCGTTTGATGGCGAAACGGTCGGCTATTACTTCCATGAATATCGGTATGTTCCTTATCCCCTTCTCGGCTCTGCTGATGGCATGTGGTAACCTGCTTGGAAATGATGTGATAAGCGGAATGAGCAATATCACATTAATGATGATAGCCGGTATCGTGATACAGGCTTTGGCAGAATGTTTTATTTCACCGCGTTATCTGGAGTACTTCTCCCTGCAAGCGCCTAAGGGTGAAGAAGGTATGTATCTTGGATTTAGCCATCTTCATTCCTTCCTCTCCTCCATCTTCGGTTTTGGTATCGCGGGAGTATTGTTGACAAAATACTGTCCCGATCCTGTCCTCTTTGAGACTCGTGAAGCATGGGAGGCTGCCAGCACCAATGCGCATTATATCTGGTACTATTTCGCCGCTATCGGTCTGATATCTGCACTGGCACTGTTAGTATTTGCCAAAATCACCCAATCCATCGACAAAAAGAAGAAAGCCAAGGTCTGAATATCTCATTTTTTATGTATATTTGCCGTCACTTTGCCATAAAAGTGGCGGCTTTTTCTAAATAGAGGAGAACATAATGAAAGTAAAATTTATAAGCCTTGCGAGCGGAAGTAGTGGCAACTGCTATTATATAGGCACTGAAAAATACGGAATACTTATTGACGCTGGTATAGCGGTACGTACTATTAAGAAATCATTGAAGGAGGTGGGCATCGGTATGGAAACAATACGCGCGGTATTTGTTACACACGACCACGCAGACCATATCAAAGCTGTAGGCGGACTGGGTGAGAAACTGCACATCCCTGTCTACACAACTGCACGTATCCACGAAGGAATCAACAAAAGTTATTGCATGACAGAGAAGCTCCACTCTTCCGTTCATTACCTGGAGAAAGAAGAACCGATGGTACTGGAAGATTTTCACATTGAGTCTTTCGAAGTTCCCCACGACGGTACGGACAATGTGGGTTATTGCATTGAAATCGACGGAAAAGTATTCTCGTTCCTTACCGACCTTGGTGAAATCACCCCTACTGCTGCCAAGTTTATCCGTAAAGCGAACTACCTGATACTGGAAGCTAACTATGATGATGAAATGCTACGTATGGGTACATATCCGCAGTATTTAAAGGAGCGCATCACCAGCCGTACAGGACACATGAGCAATATTGCAACGGCCGAGTTCCTGGCTGAAAATATCACGGAAGATCTGAAATATATCTGGCTTTGTCATTTGAGCAAAGACAATAATCACCCGGAACTTGCTTACAAGACGGTGGAATGGAAATTAAAGAGTAAAGGCATATTGGTAGGTAAAGATGTGCAACTCTGTGCTTTAAAGCGTAGCACTCCTTCCGACTTGTACGAGTTTGATTAAAAAAAGCCGCTTTCATCGAAAAAAGATTTTATTTTGCTTGGATGAATAAAATAAAAGGACTACTTTTGCACCCGCAAATAAGAAAAATGATGCACTCTTAGCTCAGCTGGTAGAGCAATTGACTCTTAATCAATGGGTCCAGGGTTCGAGTCCCTGAGGGTGTACGAAGATAAGGTTCTGAAAACAATTGAGTTTCAGAACCTTTTTTATCGTCACTGGATGTGACTTTGCTACTAGACTAAAAGAATCTTGAAAATCTCCCGTATGTAGATGCAACAACAGGAGGCATTTATCTGTTTTTCATTATATAGTTTCACTCTCATCATGAATAATTGGAAGAAAAAATTTATCATAATATGGAGCGGGCAACTATTTTCTATATTAAGTAGTTCCATCGCTCAGTTCTCTATTGTCTTATGGATTAGTCTCAAAACGGGTTCTGCGGAAGTTTTGTCCTTTGCCATGATTGCCGCCTTGTTGCCGCAAGCCTTGTTAGGGGCATTTGCAGGCGTATACGTGGATCGCTGGAACCGGAAATGGACTATGATAGGTGCAGATAGTTTCGTTGCACTTTGTTCCGGTATCATCGCCTTGTTATTTTACCTGGATATTGTGGAATTGTGGCACATCTATATATTATTGGCACTTCGTTCCATTGGTGGTTCGTTCCATTCACCGGCAATGAAATCATCCATTCCATTGCTGGCTCCGGAAAAGGAACTGACACGTATTGCGGGAATTAACCAGGCTATCCAGTCTATTTGTAATATCGGTGGCCCTGCGTTGGGAGCGGTTCTGCTTCTGGCATTCGATATGAGTGTAGTCATGTTATTGGATGTGGCAGGCGCAATCATTGCCTGCACTTCCCTACTGTTTGTTTACATTCCGAATCCGAAGAAGGAAAATCTCTCAGCTAAGAGTGTGTTGAACGATATGCGCGACGGTTTCCATGTGATTATGCGTAACCGAGGAGTTAGTTGGGTGATGGTTACAGAGATCCTGATTACTTTCTTTGTGTTGCCGATAGTCGCCCTGATGCCGCTGATGACTTTACATACTTTCTCCGGAACAGCTTATCAGATTAGTTTGATAGAAACACTTTTCGGGGTGGGCATGTTGGCTGGAGGGGCTTTATTGGGGATTTGGAATCCTAAGATCAGGAAGATACTGATGATTGCGTTCTCCTATGCAGTACTTGGTCTGGCATTGGCTATATGTGGTATGTTGCCCGGCAATGGGTATGTCTTTTTTGCCATACTGACGGTGGTACAAGGGCTTATCGTGCCATTTTTATCCGGTCCCTTTACCGCTCTATTGCAGACGCAGTTCAAACCGATTTATCTGGGACGTGTATTCTCGCTTTTCGACAGTATAAGTTTATTCCCTTCTATTATCGGTTTGCTTGTGACAAGCTTTGTAGCCGACTCTTTGGGAATAGGCAACATATTTATATACTGTGGTTTTGCCATTGTACTGACTGCAATTCTGATGATGTGTATTCCTTCTGTTAGAAATCTGGAGAAAGAGGAAATCAGGAAGAAAAAGTAAATAGTATTATTGCGCGTCTATACCTCTTTTTTTCAGCATCTCAAAGTCTTCTTTTCTCATTCCTATATCATCCAGTGGACGCGGTTCATTATGATCGTTCAGATAAACCCTCGATTTCTCTGTATAGAGAGGGCTGGTGACAGATAGACTGTCATTGCGATACGGAGTTTCTATTCCGGCCAGTTCCATCATGGTCTGGAAAAAAGAAATGCTGGAAGATATATTTTTCTGTTGGTTCATCGAAGCAGCTTTCTCTATCCCGGGATACTCTTCCCTATAACTGTCGGATGTCCACAGCAGGAAAGGTACGTGTAGCTGATAGTAGGACGGAACGGGGGATGCATGAAGAAACAGGTGTCGACCATCGTCGAAGATATCTTCCCCATGATCGGACGTGTAAAGCATACTGGCATCTACTTGCTGCTCCTCCAATAGGTGGATGATACGTGCCAGGAAATTATCCGTATACCGAATGGAATTGTCGTAGGCATTCATCAGGTTATCTCTGTATTTCACTTCTGCATCTACGGGGAAATCCGGCAAGAAGAAAGCAGCAGCTTCCGGATAACGTTCCCGGTAATTGAAGTGGGATCCATAGGTATGCAATACAATAAACTGTTTCCGATTTCCTTTTTCAAGTTCTTTTTCTACCAACATTAACAGGTCGTCATCTGAAGGGTTATATTGCGAATCCTGAGAATCTTCCTTGATAAAATCATAAGTATCCGCTTCCATTCCGAAGAAGTCGATGAAAGAATGGTTATACCGCTGGTTTGAGAAGAAAGCTGTCTGGAAACCGGCTTCTTTGAAAGCGGTAATGATGCTTTTCCGATAATAAATGGAATCGAAATTCTGTGCAGATACAGGAGAAAGCAGCATTGGTACACTCTTGTGCGTAGTATTCGATTCCGTCAGAACATGGCAGAAAGAGGTCACTCCTTCTATTTTAGAAAGTTCAGGGTTCGTATCCCGATCATAGTCGTAAAGACTCCAGTTCAGGGCGCGGGATGTCTCGCCCACTACCATAATATAAATTTCGCGCCTGTCTTCCGGATGGGAAGGCTGGGCGTTAAAAGTGAAATTCTCTGATGTGCGGTGATACGTCCTTGTTTGGGCATTACGCTGGAATGCGAGTGCTACATTGTAACACACGTTGGCCGGATACAAATCCGACTTCAGCTCGTAACGTTTATCCAGTCCATAAGCGGCGCCCAATGAGATAAAGCCGATGAGTAAGGCAATCCATGCCTTTTTCCGTTCCCGACGGATAAATTCCGGAGATAATTTCCGCTTCTTTATAATGGAGATTGCAGCCAGAATCAATGCCGGTATATAAAGGATAATCACACTCACTAATGCCGGAACAAGATTATCCAGCAACTCCATAGCTTCACTTGAATTAGTGGTTACCAGGTTCAGGAACATATCCACAGCAATAATGGACTGTCCGAAGAGATAAAGCAGTACTATCTGGAAAGCTCCGAAGAAGATGAATAGGAAAAGGATCCAGAACATCTTTCCACAGTTTCTCGACAAAGTCATTAATAGATAATAGAAAGCAAATGGCAACAGTACATTGCACACTTTTGCCACTACAGGCATCGGCTCTGTAAAACAGAGGATGATATTGGGTACTATCAGGATCAACAGGAACAGATAGAACAAATGCTCCTGATTTTCCAACCATTTCTTTATGTTTTTAAAAAGCTTCATTGATGTTGAATATAAATCCGGTCTGGCCTTTTCCAAACCCTAAATCTAACCTTACGTTTACTCTCTTTTTGAACTCCCATCGATAACCAAAACCATAATTAGGGAGGATATGTTTAACTTCGAAGCCGGAGAATTTAGGAAATACGGTTCCCGCTCCTGCCCATACAGCTACGCCATTTCGCCTCCAGACGTGCTGGCGAAGCTCTATCTGCGCATCCATGGCACATTTATCACGGTAACGCCCTTCGTAATAGCCACGCATGGAATAAGAACTTCCCAATGTTGCCATCAATCCCCAAGGCGGATTACCGTAATTCAGCAACGTATGAAATTGCCCTGCCAATACTCCCCCTTTCCATACAGGATGATAATAGCTGGTAGTCAGCTCTGTGCTGCTGAAAGCATATTTATTACCGAGGAATGCAGGACTGAATCGTTGGTCTATTCTCAGGTAATAGCCACTATAGGCATTTGTGAGGAAATCCCGTGAATCATAGAGTAATGAGAATCCGAGGCTTATATTGGTAGTCCGTGCTTTCATTCCTTCCCACAGTTCGGGCTTTTCAAAATCGTGGCCGTAGACATAATCAAAGACAGCCATTGGACCGATATAGAAGTTCCGCGCTACACGAGTCATGAAGTCTACCTTTACTTGTGCCTGGAAGCGGTCGTAATCACTTTCATTATCGTCATTAGAACCGTTTTCATATCCTTTTCCCCAATACAAGCTGGGGAACGAATAGAAATAAAGATTATAATTCAGACGGTATTTGTCTTGTGGAAAGAGATGATTTCCACGTACCCCCAACAAATAGAAGCCTACCGTAGATACATCACCATATAAAGATACATTAGATGGCGGAAGGATGGTGTCATTCAGGTCTGTACGATATAATCCGGCGGCTACCAGA
>ULTG01045767.1_pt1 | contig 15413 bp, 9 predicted proteins | sample 1957461 | NCBI WGS metagenome assembly ULTG01 (sample SAMEA4835730, study PRJEB28245) | human gut metagenome | biome: gut microbiome; material: fecal sample | place: Denmark | collected 2008
GTTCAGCCGGACAGAACACTACCGAGTGCATCGCAAGCAACTGATTGATGGCCAGTTCATTGCAATATCCTATTTCTTCGCCGTCGAGTCCTTTCTTGTCGCGCAGTATCTGCACTGCTTTTTCCGGGGTCAATGTCCCTGCACTTTCCAGCAGTTGTTCCACTCTTCTGAATCTGCACATACTGTCTGACATACGGATATTGTCCTGATTTACAGGATTGTCCCTGAAGATGGTGGACTGATAGTGGTTCGTGCAGATGATGTGATGTATGTCCGGATTGCCTGAAACGGGGTCATAGACCGCCATCTCAGACGGGGTTTTCTCGATGATTGCCGCTCTGCCGTCTTTTGCGGAGCCTATCAATATGGATTCCGACACGAAAGTCTGTCGTGATGCGGCGATACGTACAGCCTCGTCGATGTCCGATGCGTACTGGAGTATCTCCTTGGTCAATATGGATATCGGGGTGGCCGACATCGACGGTGTTTCGAGTTTGGATGCATTGATGGTGACCGTGAGTCCTTCGGTGTTCATTCCGCTGAGGACTCCGGTCATTCCCGGCCAAGTGACTGACACATAAGCATATCCGGTGTCAGGCTTTTCGAACATGACGAGTTTGTTCCGCGCGAATTCCTCGCCCATATAGAAGTCGAAGTTTCTCCCTATCAGGAGGTTACCGTCTGCTGTACCCTCGCCCCACGATGCGAATGAGGTACATCCAACCAGCATATAGTCCTGCATGACGTGACCAATGTCATGGGCAGAATGATACTGCATCTGGCGCTCGTAGGCATTGCCAAACTCCTCGAATTCATCTGTGCAGGCGGTGGACATCGCCTTGATTTCCTGACGGTATTCCAGTGGCACATTGGCCCCCATACGCCTGTTGAAAATGGTGATGAAATAGTGCAGCAGCTTCCTGTAACTCCGGCTCGGAACTATCTCGAAAAGTTTGTCCGCGAAAGCTTTTTCCTGCTCGTAAAGCAGTTCCGGAGCGAGTTTTCCGATGGCCTCTCCACGTTCGAAGGCATTGCCGATAACTCGCATTTCCCACAGTCCTGACTCGCTGAGTCTCAGGGCATTGACCTCCGCAGGATTGGCTGTGGGGGCTATGGCTCGGGGGCTGTCCGAGGTTCCATTCTCTGAGTCGCTGTCAGTTTTCGCCAAAGTATCGCGGGAAGCAGCAGGACTTACCCAGAGGCGAAGGCTGTCACCGACTTGGACGGCCTGTGCCCCGGATGGTGCAAACGCCGGCTCTGCAAGGTCAGCGCTTGAGTGAAGGCCGACGCAGACCAGAACCGCCACCAGCACCATCGCCAATATCACGGTCAGCGTCCACTTGAATATTTTCAGGACAATTTTCATTTCGGCTTCAATTATATATTATACCTACTCCAACCTCAAAATGTAAAATGTGTTGGATGTAATCTCGTCATTCGCTTTCACTTTCATCGAGAGCCCTGTCTTACGTGCGATTCCCTCCATCCTCGACTGGGATATGTAGCTCAGTTCTCCCTCTGTCCGGTTAAATCTCAGAATTTTGGTGGAGAACACTTCGCTCAATGCCGTAATCTTCTGGCCTTCAGCATTTTCAGAATCAGAGTCACGCACCAGGATAAGTCCGCCGCTTTTGAGTTTTGCCGCACATCGGCGTATAAGTTCCAGCTGTTTTTCAGCGCTGAGATAATGCATCATGTCACTGATGATGAAGGCATCACTTTCCGGCAATTTCGCCTGCGAAGCATCCTCACATCTGAATGACAGGCCGCCCAAGCACTTGTTCAGCCAGCAATGCTGAGCCACCGTTATCTTCTCGTCGTCATAGTCGATTCCCAGAATCCTGCGCCCCGACTTATACATCGACAGCATGAAGTCCATCTGGCCCATTCCGCAGCCGATATCCGTAATCTGACCGGTATCAGGAAGCATGGAATCGAAGAATGCATAGTTCTTCTCCATCTTCATTTTCACCCTCACATACCACTCGGTCACTGGACCTTTATATATGTAGGCAGAGGCCAATGTCGCAGCGAAATACGGGTTTTCCGGCCCGTCATACCTGTCGCAGAGTTTCGCGTAACTGTCTTTGACCAATGCCGCTACTCGCTTTGACAAGTCGTGATAGTCAATGATTTCCGTCTTCACCGTCTCAAGCACCTGCGTCACGGACAGTCCACGCGTAATGGTGAAGCAATGATTTTTCGGCATTATCCGCCAGTTGCCGTAGAACACGACCGGAGTGACAGGGGCATTGACCTGGGAAGCTAGATAGAATGCGCCTTTGTGGAATCTCCTGATGGTTCCGTCAGTCGTGCGGGTGCCTTCAGGGAATATCACGAGACTCCAGCCCTGTTCGATGTCTTTCTTGAGATTTGTCAATGAGCCTTCATATCCTTCGGAACGGACGTAATATCCGAGGTATTCTGCTATAGGACCGAACAGAGGGGAGTTTTTCACCCAGTCGGCCACGAAGAATTTCACTTTCGGGAAGGCTGCCATCAGCAGGATGATGTCAAGCGACGACTGATGGTTCGCCACGATGATTCCGGGTTCTACATCAGCGTGCCCATCATCTATCCGTACAGATTTTATGACCGGTGTCACCGCTACGAGCACTTTGCAGCCGACATGAAGCATCTTGGAGACCAATGCCTGCTTATGTATTCGTCTGATCGGCAGACACAGAAGCAACAAGGTGAGTACCAATATTATAAAGCATCCGAGCACGGTCGGTACATAGAACGCCAGGTTGCGGACTATCATTCCGAATGTATATGGCGGTCTCCCCTGCGATGTCGGGCGTGTTACGAAAGCATTGAATATCAATGGTTCTGCGGTATAGGATATCAGCACCACCGCTACCATTCCGAGTATGGTGATGAGTGCAATGGAGTGCAGGGCCGGATGCTTGGCGAAAATGAGGGCGCCTATGCCGACTATCATCGTGAAGGACGAGAAGAAAATGGCGGTCTTGTGCGAGTTCAGCAGTTCGCGACCGGTCTTGTATTTGTGCAGCAGGCCTTCGAGAATGAAGATGCTGAAGTCGTCTCCCATACCGAAGATAAAGGTGGAGAGGATGATGTTCACGATATTGAACTGGACCCCGAGGATGCCCATTATTCCGGTGATTATCAGCCATCCTACTGCCATCGGCAGGAAGCTGAGCAATGCAAGTTCGAGTCTGCCGTAAGATAGCCATAGAACGAAGAAGATGAGGCATGAGGAGATGAAAAGTATCAGGTAGAAGTCATCGTTGATGCTCTTGGCTGCCTGGTTTGCGAAATAGGCCTGGTCGAAGATGACAAGGTCTGCCCTGTCCGAGAATGTGCCGTAAACCTGATCGATCTGGCTTTCGTCGAGGTTGACTCTTGTTATGAGCATTTTCAGGTCATCAGAGTTTCCGAGCCACGCTGACACAGCTTCCGGCATACCTTCTCCGCTGAAATAATCTATTGTTTCACAATTATTTACGAGAGAAGTCAGTGCGGCATCGAACGAGTCTTCGCGGAATCCGTATTTGACGGCTGCTTCCGCAACTTCGCTTTTCAGTCTGGCCACACGTTCTTCCGTCCACCAGGCACGCCATCTCACCAAATTCGCCTGTTGCTGTTCCTCGCTACGAATAAATGAGCCACCATCTGAATAGCTGTGTATCAAGCCTTTGGCTTTCAGCGAATCGAGTTGGGCCAATGTCTTTTTCTGTGCGGCGAAGGCCTCCCCTGCCGTCTTTCCCACGCTCACAAACATCACACTCTTTTCATTGACCTGAACTCCCTCGGCGACGCCGGCATCTGCATTGCCCCCGGTCTTGCCGCTAAGAATCGTCTCCGCCTCTTTCAGTTTCGGCTCCCAGTAGGTCAGATCCATCATGTCGCTGTCGAAACCGACTTTGGTGGACATGTAGGTGCATACGACGGTCAATATTATCAGTGCGCCGACAAGCCATTTGTTCTTGTGGAACGGATAGGAGCTGAATTTTTCAATGCCTCTGAGGATGCGTCCTTCCCGGAGGTCTGCCTGCGCCGTGAGGAACTGCGGAAGGAAAACGAGGCAGAAAATCATTGTCCCGAGCAATGTGAGTGAGGCGAAAAGGCCGAAATCCTGAAGCAGTTTGGAGGAGGTGAAAAGCAGACCGGCGAATGCGCCAATGGTGGTGACGCTTCCGATAATCATCGGACTGCACAGTTCGTCAAGCAGCTGTTCGATGGTATGTACGTGATTCTGGTGCGCCAGAAGGTGTATCGAGTAGCTAAGCGCCACGCCCATTATCGCCGCTCCCGCTCCGACTGCGATGCCGGAAATGCTGCCCTGAATGAGCCAGGACAATGCCAAGGCGAACAATGCGCCGTACAACACCGGGCACAATATCAGGAACACGGAGCGTTTCCGCTTGAATACCGCGAGGATGAACAGGACTATGATTATGAGGGCTACTATCGACGTGGAATAGGTGTCGCGTTTTATCTGACGTGCGTTGTAAACGCTCATGACAGGGCCGCCGAAATAGTGAAGCGAAATGCTAGGGAATTCTTCAGAGAGAGTGTGCAAGGAAGCTTCAATCAGATCGACAAGGTCGTCGTTGTGGGCGGTCTCGCCTGACGGGAATGCGGGTTCGATGAAGGTCAGCATTGTCCTGCCGTCCGGGGTGAAGACGTGTCCTGAACGGACTTTGTATTCGGATACCAGGTTCAGTTCTGCTGTGCGTCCGAGTACGCTGCTTCCTATGGCCAACGGATCTGCGAGTATGTAGTCCTTCATCGCAAATCCGGCCGGAGATATCAGGTTCACATAGTCGTTCATTATGGCGGAATCGACTGCAGCAGGACGATCCAGTTCTTCCAGACGCCGGAAATCGCTGTCATCCATCAGGCACGGAAGATGGCCGAGGATGAAGTTCATCATTTCGCTTATATCGGCCTGTCCGACTTCGTCCATATAGTTGTCTATCAGATACTTGTCTTCCGAATCGGAAAACAGTTCGCCGAGTCGCTCCGATGCTTCTGACAGCAGATTATCGTCTTCCTGCTCTGGAGTGAACATCACGACTATCTTGTCGCTCACTTTCAGGTGAGAATAGACGTCCGCGAGGTGTGAGGAGTTCTTGGATGACGGGAAGAATGAGGTGACGTTCTCTTCAAACTCGATCCGCGATGCCATAAGACACATTGACAACACGCTGAGTATCAGCGTTATCCAAAACACCGTCTTATGCGAGCGGAACCAGATATATAGTCGTGTGAAGATTTTAGACATTGGATGCAGGTTTATCAGGGGATTTCCGGAAAATGGCCAGCAGGGACATCGAGAGGCACCAGCTGAATGCCGACAGGAGCGCGCCGAAGACAATGCTGCCTACTACATATTGCAGAAGCATTGATCCGATAGATGCGAGCGTTATGTTTTCCGGCGTCAAAAGGACCGGTTTGGCGAACAGGATGCATCCGACCCAGTATCCGGCAAATATGATGAACGGAATGAGCGGCGGAAGGCTTATGTTCGAGGCCACGAGCGTTATGACCTTGTTCAGTTTCAGCAGATGGGCCAATGCAAATGCGCATATCATCTGATACCCCCATATCGGGGCTACCCCCATAAATACGCCGAGCGCTATCGCTGACGCTATCCTCGCATTGCTTTCCGGCGAATGAATTATGTATCTGTCAATGAATGACTTACAATTCTTCCACATCAGCTTTCTGAAGAAGTTCACGGGCCAACGCCAGAGCAGGCAATACAGTACGAGGATGGTGTTCAGTATGCTGATTTTCGTAAAGTCACGGAATGGCTTGAAATGTGAAACACGTTCTCCTTCAGGCGGATAATAGACGCGGATAGGGACATTGACGACATTGGTTCCTCTCCATGCGGAGAAGACGAGGATTTCGAGTTCGAATTCGTATCCGCCGGTTAGAAATCTCGAGCCCAATTCGATCTTGTCGAGCGGGTAGGCTCTGTAGCCGGACTGCGTGTCGTCGAGGCGTATTCCGGTTTCGAGTTTGTACCAGAAATTGGAGAAGCGGTTCGCGAACGTATTCTTGCCGGGCATTCCCTCGGCCCGCAGGTTCCGTGCCCCGACTATCAGTGTATCAGGCATTTTGCTTATCGATTCCGCGAAAATCGGGAGATCTGAAGGATAATGCTGTCCGTCGGAGTCAATGCTGATGGCATACTTGAAGCCGTATCTTTTCGCATAGACCATTCCGCACAGGAGCGCCACGCCCTTGCCCTGGTTTTTCTCTTGGGTCAATGATTTTATGGCATCTCCGAATGACCGGATGATTTCCGGTGTGGTGTCAGTGCTGCCGTCATCCACAACAATCACGTCTTCAGAGTATTGCAGGACTTCGGAGATGACTTGCGAGAGAGTTCCGGCGTTGTTGTAGGTCGGGATTATCACGCAGCAGCCCAGGTCTTTCAAGGCTTTGCGGCACTCTTGAGGAGATTTAGCCACAGCATTGTTCGCTTCCGGCGCGTAGTTATATATTTCGTTTTCTGGCATCGTGCGTTACATTGATAATGATTTTCTGAGTTTGGAAGCGAGGAATGCCGAGAAGGCATCTCTGCTTATGGCGTCTGCGACGTAGTTGGTGACGTAACTGTCTCTGGAGACTGTCATGTCGAACAATGTCATTCCGAAATATGTGGTTCCGACTACTCTCCACGAGCCTTCCTCAACAGGTTTGGCGAGCATTATTCCTGACAGTTGACGTTTCCCCACGCCCAATGTAAATGTAAAGGTGCGCGGTTCGGCACTGCCGCTTTCGTCTGCATTAGTCTGGACGGCTGCAGACTCGAATGTCGCGGTCTGTTCCTGGACATTCTGGGCCTGTGGCAGTTCGGAAACGAGGAGTTTCGGAAAGCAGGAGGTCGTCAATGCGAGGCTAACGCATATTGAAGACAGTCTGAGGTATCGCCGCATTGAATTTCTTATCTGTAAAGTCATACATCGTATAGTCGGAAGCATTCTCGTACATGGTCAGCCGGTTCACCGACAAGTCCTTGCGGTTCAGCAGGATAACCATCTTGTCGATATATGCGCGGACTGTCTTCGATTTCGGGACGATGGTGAGTCTGTAATCGGCCACGGACTCATCCACGTTCACGGCGAAATCAGCGCCAAGCTTGGTCAAATCACCTGTCATACAGGATGTTATGAGTGTACTCATCTGGTCCATCATGGGATTTCCCTTAGTATCAATGACGGAGGTCTTGCCGGCGTTTACGGTCTTGATCTTATCGCCGTTGATGACGATTTCGTAGGCGACCGGTGTACGGTAGTCGAGGCAGATCTTGTCGGTCTTCTGCCAGTAGAACCGTCCTTCGGATTTCATTTCCCTGCTGAATACGCTCAGGTACTTGGTCTGGACGAACTTCGCCTGAATCGTGGTCAATGCCGATGTCTTGGACGCCAGCTCTTTCCTGAACGCCGTCATGTCCGCAACTGCCTTATAGCCGGCCGCAGTCCCCTGCACCGGCGCCATCAACATTCCTATTCCCAATAATATGCTCAATCTTTTCATATCTAATTTATTATAGCTAACGTGTCGCCGTGACAGGCGGAGCACTTGAGAGGACCAGGCCCTCCCACTTCGTGGGCCCCTCCCTCTCGTGCCGAGGGCGGCAAGTCCTCTCAAGCGCAGCCCCCTGTCCTTGCGCCGCCATAAACATTCATATCCCCAATAATATGCTTAATAATATGCTTAATCTTTTTCTATTCACTGCGGAAGCGTTTCATTACCGTAACGCGATACGGATGCCGCACAGCATAGTGGGCAGCATTTTGCGCCACCGCCTTCTTGCCATCATCTACAGAATCCGGCGCATAGGAATTGCCCACAACACACTTTCCGGAAATCGCCTCAAACCACGTGCAGGCAGCAGTATAACGGCCATAATTCAACTCCAGATGGTAACCGTCCCTGTTGAACTTGTCCCCCACATACGAAGTCCTCGCATTCTGAATCGCAGTACCGGACGGAACAAGCACATCGAAATCATTGTCCTTCAACGCCTTCCTGGCCGCAGACACAATCGCCTCATACATCGCCATCTGGCTGTTCCCGTATTTCGGGAAATCCCTATGGTCAGAATCCGAAGCATAAGCCCACGTCTGATGCCACACAAGCTTGAAATCCTTCTTCGGCGCATTCTCACGCAGATACGAAATCAATGAAGGCAGATACGGATTGTAAGTTTCATACAGACCGGACTTGCCGCTCGCCTGCTGGAGACTGATATAATCCCACTGCTCATCCATGACAGCATCAATCAGTCTGGTATTCGGAGTATTGGTCAACTTCCCATCGACAATCTTCCGGTAAGCATACGCATCCTTGCCCGAAACAGAATTATTATAATGTCTCTCCAACGAGCAGCCACCTATATACATATTGCCGATTATCACCTTGATTCCGGCAGCATCGAACAGCTCGTAAAGATATTGTTCCACAGCATCCTGCGAAAAACTGTTCCCGATCGCCAGAATCCGGATGACGCCGTCCCCCTTCTTCGCCACCCCATTCTTTTCAATGCCGGCAGACTCCACCGGACCGGCAGCAAAGCCGCTGTAAGACAATGTCAATGCCAGGAGACCGACAAAGAGAATAGCACAAAGTTTCTTATATAAAGTATTCATAATCAATGATTTTTAAAGATCACCAAGAGCCGTTACAGCCCACAATCTATCCGATAAAGTAGCGCATCAGCGAAGTCGGCGGAATCTGCTTGTCCGAAACATAGACGAAATAATGCAGGAACTTCTCAAGCCTGTGCGCCTCACTGTATTCAGGACAATTCTTAGGCACAGTAGCCAAGATCCTCTCAGCATGGCTGCGAAGCACCGCAAACTCCACAAGATAGGCAGAATTGAACAGCACATCAGCATCCTCCTGATACGGATAGATCCACTTCACCTCGGCACGACGCACATTCGGCCAGTTGGAAATAGTTTCCTGTGCCGTGAACGCTCCCTTGTTGAAATCCCTCACAATACGCCTCAACAGACGGTTGTCACTTGTCGGAATACAGTTATGGTCATCCAGCGAAATGCTCGTGATGGTATTTATGAATATGCGGAACTTCTCGGAATCAGGGATATTGTCCAGCAGTTTAGGATTCAGCGCATGAAGCCCCTCGATCAGCAGGATGGAACCCTCTTCGAGAGCCAGTTTCTTTCCATTGTACTCCCGGATACCGGTAACGAAGTTATACTCAGGCACTTCCACAGTCTCACCGGAAATAAGCTTCAGCACATCCTTCTGCAACGCGGCATGGTCCACAGTATCGAAATTGTCGAAATCATAACTGCCGTCCGGAAGCTTCGGCGTATCCAGCCTGTTCACGAAATAATCATCGGTAGAGAAAGACACCGGATGCAGACCGCAGGCCTTCAGCTGCACACTCAGACGCTTGCAGAACGTGCTCTTGCCGCTGCTGGTCGGACCGGTAATCAGGACAATGCGCACCTTCTGCGGAGATTTGTACCTGCTGAATATCTCCTCCGCAATCTGGACAATCTTCTTTTCCTGCAGCGCCTCTGCCACCTGGATCAAGTCAGTTGCCTTGCCGTCGATGCAGGCCTGGTTCACGTCACCGACATTGTCCAGTCCCATTATGCGGTTCCAGCGGATAGTCTCCGCGAACACGTCGAAAGTCTTGGGCTGTTCAATGAACGGAGCCAGCTGCTCGGGCTTATGCCTGTCCGGAACTCTCAGAATCGCACCGTCACGATATGGGGTCAGGTCCCAGACCTTGAGATAGCCGGCATCTGGGACCAGCACATCATAATAATAGTCTGCCGTGTCGCCCAATGTATAATAGCTGATATATACCTCACCGCAAGACTCCAGCAGCTTTACCTTGTCCATGTGGCCCAGCTTCCTGAACACGTCTATCGCCTCCTCTATCTGCACCTCATGCCTGTGGAACGGCGTTTTCTCCTCCACGACTTCAATCATACGCTGCTTTACTCGGGCCACGTCCAGTGCGGACAGCGGATTCCCGTCAGCCTTGTCGATGCTTACGAAGAAGCCCTTGGATATCGGCCTTCTCATCACCACCTTGCAATCCGGGAAAACGTCCTGTGCCGCCTTGTAGAGCAGAAAGCAGAGTGAACGACTATAGACATTCCTTCCGCTGTACGAGCGATAGTCCAGGAATTCCACATCGCGGTTGTTATAGACCCGGAATTTCAGTCCCTGTGCGACATTATTGACCTTTGCCGCAATGATTTCATAAGGGCGTTCGAACTCGAAACTGTCTATCATTTCGAGCAGCATCGTACCCTCAGGAAACTCCTGAAAAGTACCGGTATTCTTGCAGAAAACTCTCAGCATATGGGAAATCGTTTTTCAAATCGTACAAAAATAGAAAAATTATGGTAACTTTACGAAAAATTAACGGCCAAATGAGCACAATTCACGTTATAGACCACCCGATGATTCAGCACAAGCTGACAATCATGAGGAAAAAGGAAACCGGTTCCAAGGATTTCCGCGAATTACTTAAAGAAATTTCACTTCTGATGGGCTACGAGGTCACCCGCGACCTTCCGCTGGCTGATGTCGAAATCGAAACTCCTATCTGCAAGATGACGGCGAAGAAGGTTTCAGGAAGAAAACTTGCCATCGTACCTATTCTGCGTGCAGGTATCGGCATGGTGGACGGACTCCAGACATTGGTACCTGTGGCAAAAGTCGGCCACATCGGCCTCTACCGCGACGAGAAGACTCACAAGCCGGTAGTTTATTACTGCAAGCTTCCTGAGGATATAAACAAGCGCCTGGTAATCGTTACCGACCCTATGCTCGCGACAGGAGGAAGTTCCTGCGACGCATTGACGATGCTGAAGGAACGCGGATGTACCAATATCCGCCTCATGTGCCTTGTAGCAGCTCCTGAGGGAATCGCGCAGGTACAGAAAGAGCATCCGGACGTAGATATATATGTAGCGTCCGTAGATGACCACCTGAATCAGGACGCATATATTGTTCCTGGCTTGGGAGACGCTGGAGACAGGATCTTCGGCACCAAGTAAGCGACACAAGCAACATAAAATTGCGGCATTTTCCATCAACCGGAGAATGCCGCAATTCGTTTATTTCCATAATGCTATTTCAGCACACCGAGTTCCTTGCCGACCTTGATGAATGCATCAATGCACTTGTCGAGATGCTCTTTCTTGTGAGCCGCAGAAAGCTGCACGCGGATACGGGCCTGGTCCTTAGGCACTACCGGATAGTAGAAGCCGGTAACATAGATGCCTTCTTCCTGCATCTTGGCCGCGAACACCTGTGAAAGACGCGCATCGTAAAGCATCACTGCACAGATGGCACTCTGAGTCGGCTTGATGTCGAAACCTGCAGCCATCATCCTGTCTCTGAAGTAGTTGACATTCTCCACGAGACGGTCATGCAGCTCGTTGCTTTCCTTCAGGATGCGGAAAACCTCCAGGCTTGCGCCGATAATACAAGGAGCCAATGAATTGGAGAAAAGATAAGGACGGCTTCTCTGCCTGAGAAGGTCAATGATTTCCTTTCTTCCTGTGGTGAATCCTCCCATAGCGCCGCCGAATGCCTTGCCGAGAGTACCGGTGTAGATATCCACCCTGCCATAGGTGTCAGTGAGTTCGCTTACGCCATGACCGGTAGCGCCTACCACACCTGCTGAATGAGACTCGTCCACCATCACGAGGGCATCATATTTCTCCGCCAGCTCGCAGATCTTGTCCACCGGAGCTACGTTTCCGTCCATGGAGAACACTCCGTCAGTGGCTATAATCCTGAACCTCTGGGCCTGAGCCTCCTGCAGACAACGCTCGAGATCGGCCATATCAGCATTGGCATAACGGTATCTCTTCGCCTTGCAGAGCCTTACGCCGTCGATGATGGACGCATGGTTCAATGTATCGGAAATGATGGCATCTTCCTCAGTCAGAAGCGGTTCGAAGACTCCTCCGTTGGCATCGAAGCAAGCGGCATAGAGGATGGTGTCTTCAGTATGGAAATACTCGCTGATCGCCTTTTCCAGCTGCTTGTGGATGTCCTGTGTTCCGCAGATGAAACGTACTGAAGCCATACCGAAACCGCGTTTCTCCATCATTGCCGCGGAAGCTTTGACAAGTCTCGGGTCACTTGCCAGTCCAAGATAGTTGTTGGCACAGAAGTTAAGCACTTCTTTTCCAGCGACATCGATAACTGCTGACTGTGAACTCTCTATCAGGCGTTCTTCCTTATAGAGTCCCGCCTCGCGAATCTCAGTGAGAGTCTTGCTGAGATGCTCTTTCATTTTTCCGTACATTATAAAGTCTGTTTTGTGTAAAGTCTTTTTGTCTTGGCAAATTACGGATTAAAATTGGATTTTCCATATAGGAATGATGAAAAAAACTGATTACTTTTGTGAGTAACTCTTTTTAAAGGATTACCATAAAGGATTACTAAGATTGGTTAACAGGGGAAAGCAGCATTTCCCAAGAAAATGTATCACATCAAAAATGAAAAAAATTCTCATTATCGGAGCTACAGGACAGATAGGTTCTGAACTGTCAATGGAATTGCGCAGCCGTTATGGCAATGACAATGTTGTAGTCGGTTATATTCACGGCAGCGAGCCGAAAGGAATTCTGAAAGAGTCCGGTCCCTGTGAGGTGGTGGATGTCACTGACGGGGAAATGATTGCCTCCGTGGTGGAGAAGTATCATATTGACACGATATACAATCTTGCGGCACTGCTTTCAGTGGTAGCCGAGTCCAAACCCAAGCTCGCGTGGAAAATCGGCATTGACGGCCTGTGGAACGTGCTGGAAGTGGCCAGAGAAAAAGGATGCGCCGTATTCACGCCGAGTTCCATCGGTTCCTTCGGCCCGACCACCCCGCACGTGGGGACTCCTCAGGACACCATACAGAGGCCCAGGACAATGTACGGAGTTTCCAAGGTTACGACCGAGCTCCTGAGCGACTATTATTTCCTCAAATATGGGGTGGACACGCGTGCAGTGAGATTTCCGGGCCTGATTTCCAATGTCACGCTCCCGGGAGGCGGCACGACGGACTACGCTGTGGACATATATTATTCTGCAGTCAAAGGTGAGAAATTCATCTGCCCGCTGAAACCGGGTACATTTATGGACATGATGTACATGCCGGATGCGCTGAACGCTGCCATCAGTCTTATGGAAGCAGATCCTTCAAGGCTCATCCACAGGAACGCATTCAACATCGCGTCCATGAGTTTCGCTCCTGAAAACATATACGAAGCCATCCGCAAGGAAATACCTTCATTCGAGATGGAATATGCCCCGGACCCGCTCAAGCAGAGCATTGCAGACAGCTGGCCGGACAGCATGGACGACAGTTGCGCCCGTGCGGAATGGGACTGGAAACCGGAATATGATCTGGAGTCGATGACCAGGGACATGATTTCCAAACTCAAGGTGAAACTCTCCCGGTAACGGCTTCCGCAATCAACTCGAAAACGATGCTTGACAAAGACTTTTTCAATGGACGCATCATCATTCTGGATGGCGCTATGGGTACGATGCTTCAGCGATACGGACTTGCTGAAGAAGATTTCCATACAGATATCATTGACAGTCAAGCAGTCAGAGAGCTCAAGGGAAACAATGAATGCCTGAATCTCTCGCACCCTGAGATAATCAGGGAGATTCACCTCGAATACATAAAGGCCGGGGCGGACATCATCGAGAGCAATACTTTCAGTGCCAACAAGATATCCCAGAAGGAATACGGAACCGAGGCACTGGCCTACAGAATGGCCTTTGAAGGAGCACGCATTGCAAGACAGGCGGCCGATTCGGTAACGGAAAGACGTATCCTTGTGGCGGGCAGCGTGGGTCCCACATCCAAATCCCTCAGCCTTGCTCCGGACATCAACCGCCCGGAAGTCAGGCCGTACAGTTTCAGGGACATGGTCTCGGCATACGACGAACAGATACGCGGACTGGTCGATGGCGGAGCGGACCTGATATTGATAGAGACCTGTTTCGACGCACTTAATACGAAGGCCGCGCTCTACGCACTGGAAAACATCACCGGAAACGGTAGTTTCCCGGCGATAGTCTCCGTTTCTGTCAATGACAAGAGCGGAAGGACATTGACCGGACAGACCGTCAAGGCATTCTACACATCGGTCAGCCACTACCCTCTCACGGCATTCGGCCTCAACTGTTCACTCGGAGCCGAGGACCTCACTCCCCTCGTGGAAGAAGTGGCCGGTTTCGCCGGATGTCCAGTCATCTGCTATCCGAACGCAGGTCTGCCGAATGAAATGGGCGGTTACGATGAGACTCCTCAGCAGATGGGCAGCGCCGTCAGGGCAATGGCAGAAAAAGGCATTGTCAATATAGTGGGCGGATGCTGCGGCACTTCGCCTGAGCATATAGCTGCGATTGCCGAGGCTGTAAAGGGCATCAGTCCAAGAAGTCTCACGAATGATACCGAAAGGAATGGCAAAATCCTGACAGTGAGCGGATTGGAGGCAGTCAGCATTGACCTGAGGAACAGCAATTACACGAATATCGGAGAACGCACGAACGTGGCTGGCTCGAGAAAATTCGCAAGGCTGATAGCAGCCGGAGACTATGAGGCAGGTCTTCAGATTGCAGCAGAGCAGATAGAGAACGGGGCAGCCATCATTGATATAAACATGGACGACGCGATGCTGGACAGCCGCGCCTGCATGGAGAGATTCGTGAGACACATTTCCAATGACCCGGCTGTGGCGAAGGCGACGCTGATGATCGATTCTTCGCATTGGGACACCATCGTTGCGGGTCTGGAAAACGCTCAGGGCAAATGCATTGTGAACTCCATAAGCCTGAAGGAGGGCGAGGAGGCGTTCCTGAAAAAAGCAGAAGAAATACACAGACTCGGGGCTGCAATGGTGGTGATGGCCTTCGACGAACAAGGACAGGCCACCACATTTGACAGGAAAACAGAAATCTGCAGGAGGGCTTACGGGCTGCTCACGGAAAGGCTGGACATCCCGCCACGGGATATTATTTTCGATGTCAATGTCCTTTCGGTCGGGACAGGCATTGCCGAACACGCGCGCTACGGAATCGACTTCATCGAGGCGGTGAGATGGATCAAGGCGAATCTGCCGGGCGCATATACTTCGGGCGGCATCTCCAACCTGTCGTTCGCATTCAGGGGAAACAATCCGGTTCGCGAGGCCATGCACTCGATTTTCCTCTACCATGCCGTAAATGCCGGGCTGGATATGGGTATCGTGAATCCTGGCATGCTGCAGGTATATGACGACATTGAACCGGACCTGAAACAGAAGGCGGAAGATGTCATTCTGGACAGGGATCCTGATGCCACTGAGAGGCTGATAGGCAAGGCTCAGGAGATAATGGCGGCCAAAGAGGCTGCTGCCCAGGGGATTGGCCCTA
>ULTG01000615.1_pt1 | contig 15155 bp, 9 predicted proteins | sample 1957461 | NCBI WGS metagenome assembly ULTG01 (sample SAMEA4835730, study PRJEB28245) | human gut metagenome | biome: gut microbiome; material: fecal sample | place: Denmark | collected 2008
TTGAGATTGGATGCCAGAGAAAGCTTGCCGGCACCTTTCTTGGTCAACGAAACACTAACGTCGCCATAGTCGCCGATGCCGTCGTTCGTGGAACCTTTCCCTTGGAAGAGATAATCGTTGCCGGAACTATTAATGATATCTAACGACCAGGGAAAAACCGTCCCGGAAATCGTCACGGTTTTCATTGAGGCGGCATCGTCGAACTGGACTTTCTGTCCATCCGGTCCTCCCGGAAAGCCCTGTTGATCCCAAGGAGATTCCATATTTCCTCCCCATTCCGACCCCGTATAGCCGGGATTACCGCTGTTCCAGACCCAGGTACCGATGCGGGCCAAGCGCAGATAGAGAACCTTGTTACTGGTATCCCCATCTACCGAAGTTACCAGCGTGTAGAGGTAGGAATCCGTTGAAACACTTTTCCTATCCCAAATGAAATCACCCGCATCCAAGGCGGAATCCCCTGTGACAGAGATCAGCTTGTATGCACCGGCGGCCTGATCCTCCGTTGTACGGAGGAAGTTGTCCAGTTTCAACGAAGTCGTTCCTCCAAGAGGATCAACCATTTGAACATACGGGGAATTGTCCCTTGTGAGCATGTCGGAAAGATCCAACGTCAGAGTACCTCCTATCGTCAGATTCGTACCTTTGAGTGTCGCTCCCGCCGAGACCCTTACGTCCTTCAGGACGGCGGAGGCGTCCGACAAGGTCAGTGTTCCCGACTTGGCATGTACCGCTCCGGCGTAGCCCGCCGAGGTTCCCGACAGCGTCGAATCTCCCGAAAAGACCAGCGCGTTGGACAGGGTCTGACTGTTGAGGTCGATTTTCGCCCCTTCCGTCAGGATTTCGTTAGACGCAGCCCCGAAGGCCGTGGAGGAAGCCGCCTTGAGCGTTCCCCCCGTCACCTTGATGCTGCCGGAGAGCGAGGCGTTGCCTCCTCCCAGCGTCAGCACGCCCGAACCCGACTTCACCAGGTTCACGGACGCCACGCCCGATTTGTTGGAAAGATTTCCCGACAGGGTGATGTCCCCACCCGTCGTGTCGATCGTCGTCGCATCGGAGCCCGTCGCCGAAAGCACGGCGACATGGGTCGTGCTCCACGCAGCTGACGACTTGAGCGTACCGCCGCCCAGTTCCAGTGTTCCCGTCGAACCGGTGATCTTTTCCGAACCGATCATCAGGCTTCCTCCATGAAGGAACAGGGATGAATTGGAAGAAGAAAACGAGAGGCCCTTTGCCTCTACCGATGCATTGACAATCTCCAAGACACCACCGGAAAGCTTCAGTAGTTCTGCCGCCGTAACAGTTGCTGTCTTCGATTCATTACCTGCAGTAACGTATATATTCGTTCCCAGGGAGACCTGAGAACCAGACAGTACTCCCACCAAATCAAGATTGAAGGACTGTCCCTCGACTCCCACAAGTTCCAGCAAGCCGGAAACGGCTTCAAGACGTCCCGCTAGGGTATCGTCCGCTCCCATTTCGATGCGCAAAATTCCTGAATCCTTCGAAAGAGTTCCGGCTATGGAGGCAAGCGTTCCTTTTACGATAACCGCCGAAGACGCATTAGCCGAAGACAGATTGAGCCCGGCGCCTTCCATTACTGCCAGCGTTCCTCCCAGGACGGCATTGTCCGATAGATTTTTCAGAAGAATTGTTCCTGTACTCCCCTCCCGACCGATGGAAAGATTGCTATTCAGCGCTCCCTCGGAGAAGGGCAAGCCGTCGAGAATTGTCATTGATTTGCCATCAGCTGCGGCAAAATGAAGGGATTGACCACTCCCAACGGTGATCTGCCGTCCCGTCATCTCCAGATTCCCCGATGCCAATAGACATCCTCCGAAAAATACGATCGGACCTCCATTACCTAGGGAATCCATAGACGCGATTTGCAAGATACCGTCTTCCAACTTCGTTTCACCGGTGTAGGTATTTGTCCCGGAGAGAATCGTCGTCCCCGATCCATGTTGAACAATTCTACCGCTACCGGAAATATTGTTCCGTATTTCATAGGTATTCGTTCGGTTGAACTGAAGAGCTCCGTTCAAAGTGATATCTCCCGTCCCCAATGTACCTGTGGTCCCACCTTCGACACCCAAATTCAGCAAAACGCCTGATGCAATGGTCGTTCCTCCCGAATACGTATTGTCACCGGCAAGAGTAGCAGTTGTTATGCCATTTGCATGATTCAATGTCAAAGATCCTTTTACTGTGCTATCATAATCAGATAGAATACCATTCAAGCTATAATTTTTCCCCCATACATCATTAATGGATAAATTTCCCATCAATGCCATGGCTCCCTCAAATATATAATCATTCCCTCCCTGAATAGCGATTGAGGAGTTGTTTTCAAATATAAAGTCATTATGAAAGGAAGCAGGAAGAGATCTTAACGTCAATTTACTGCCAGTCTGCATTTCAACAAGGCCGCTACCCAATGAACCACTAGGTGTATTGGGATCATCACCTAAAATTAAATTAATTTTATTTCCGACGACTGTTCCTCCAGAATAATCATTATCAGGATTCAAGATATAGATATTTAACGATCCATTGTCATCTGGCGTTTTGAAAGTGATTTTACCCTTCCCTTTTATCGTTCCGTCCGTCAGTTTACCGGTAATTTCCATGGGCTTTTCAGACCAAGTTGCTACCAAGTTAAATGCACCGTTCATGGAAACCAAACCGGACAGTCTATAATTCACGGTAGACTTATACATCCCGTCAAGAATACGGAAATGAGCTCCATCCAGCGTCTCGATTTCATTGTTCAAATCCAGGAGCTTTCCTGTCGAAACTCCCAAAGTACCATCTTCTGAAATCAGGATTTTTCCTTTACCCAAAGAAGCAGTTTTCCCATTGGACCAGTTTCCAGTACCCACCTGAAGCATACCCTCAACAATTTTCGTCAGCCCCAGATAGTCGTTATTCTCTCCCATCAGGACAAGAGTTCCCGCTCCTTCCTTGACAAACCCTCCATTTCCCGTCAATTTCCCGCTCAAGGTTATTTTATGGTTCGCCGGGACACCTTCCTCAGGATCAGAGGATACTACGGCATGCGAAGTATCAATGATGATTCCTTGATCCGTACCCGTCAATGTCATAGTCAAGCTTGATTCCCAATCTGCAAACGCACCAAGAACCCCTCCGTCGCCAAGCTGAATAGAGATATTGGCTTCTGTTCCTGTCCCGCCAACCTTCAACCCTCCCTCTCCCAAATTCAACCTGCCTTCATGATGTAATTTCAAAACGCTCTCAATAGCTACTCCCGTATAACCCCCCATATAAAGTACTTTGAAATCGGCCACTCCTCCCCTTACGTCCAACGAAGCACTGCCGAGAACGCCTACAACTCCGGCACCGGTACAAACATCCAAAAGCCCGGAATTGATCACGGTCGTACTGGATGAACCTGTATTAGCATAATGGGCAATAACGAAAGGGGCCTTTACATCAAACGCTGTCGTATTCTTGGTAACTTTAATAGTTCCTCCATTCAACACCAACGACGCCCCTTTAGATTTATCATTTCCGACAATCAACCTATTTACTTCCAGGTTCGTCCTCTCTTGAACGATCAATTCCGTAGCATCATTAATGGCGATCCGGTTATCGGCCGTCGAAGTATTGTGCAACGTAAAAGAGTTGATCCCGTCTCCCAACTGAATTTGTCCTCCAGTTGTCAAATTGCCCGTTCCGGAGAAATGAAGGATTCCAAAGGAACTTCCTCCCCCCTTGATGATGACCTTCTTTCCTGCGGACAAGGCGATAGATATGTCGGCAATCGTATATGTGCCGTCTACCATCAGTTCAGCGTTGTCGGTTATTTTCAAATTATCGCCCGTGGCCGGGAGTGCGTTATCGGACCAGTGGGATGCATCACTCCAATTTCCGGTACCCGACCACGTTTTATCCGCAGACAAGGCGGAGGAGGCAGACACCAGGGAGGAAATGACGATAGATAGCAGTTGAATAGGAAGTCTGAGTTTCATAAAGAGGATTTGTTTGCAGATGTTTGATTAATCAAAAGATGACAGGGATACAAAAGAAGAGAATCCGGACATGATACGGTTACCGGGCCGTTTTAATAGTTTCGTTATTGTCGATTCTCCCATGCGTTTTTCCTTCCATGTCTCCTGGTTTAGAGGGGGATAACCATCTTTCCTGATTCCCTCGTCCAAAGCCCGGAATTACCGATTGATATCTTCCGGGATGGAAGCATCGCTTTTTGGCCAAAAATTCAGGACTAGACAAAATGTTTTTGTAAATTGTATTCATCATCAATGATTTAATTATTATATTATTTCCAATTTGTCCGTTTCGGCATGTTTGCTATGAATGCGGATAGAAGCAATTCATTCATAAATCAGCCACGCAGTGGCAGTCGTATCCTTGTCCCCCGAAAGACGAATCCAGCGAGCATCAAAATCCGCCGGAAACTCATGTTCCCAAACTTCTCCGGGCTTGACGGTCACCGTCTTGTAGATCATCCACGGGCCATGGCCGATTGGGTTGGCTTCGATAACAAAGGTTACGGGAAAGTCGGACTTGTGGCTCAATTTCATGAAGCGCTTATCATAAAAACCAATCAAGTACGGGTCGGAGGCTTCTCCGGACTTGATCGCAGAATCCTTCCACGGGCCACCTTCCCCGGTAGGTTTGCCAAGTTTCCACAGGTCGTCAATAACGCCGGCCCAAACCATCGCCTTGCCGTCCTTGGAAGCGATCACATGGGGGTTGCCTTGGGAGGATTCCGGATCAAGGCCGCTCAGAATCAACATCCCGCGGTAGGAAGCATAGTCATGGATACGGAACGGATGGGTGGCAATAGGACGGATTTTGGCAAATCCATCGGCATTTTCAGCAGGCAATTCGTAAAATGTACCCATGGCATGGAACAAATCGCGTTCCGTAGCCACTTCCCGGCAGACCCGCATGGCTCCCGCCTTTTCCAAAGGGCCGAAAGCGGCATTGCCCTTGGGAAGGCGCCATCTGCGACCGGCGTCGTCTTTGATCAGAACCGAGGCATCGTCCATTTCCAGCTTGCCGGGGGCAATGGCATAGGATTCCCGCGTATATTGAGCGGCCGGGCCCGAAGCCTTTTCCCTGAGAACGAGGTTCATGTCGGCATCAAGTTCATAGAAACCGGACTCCGTGAATTTTCCGCCGGAGAATTGCCCGGCCAGCACGCCCATTGTACGGAGGTTTCCCCCACGGGAATACAGGAGTCCTCCCAGGGATGTTTCGTCCGATACGAACGCAAGTCCCTTAAAAATAGCATCGGGTTCCGTGGTGCGGGTATCATCGGCACGATACACGAATTCGACACTCATATCCGCATCCCGATCAGTTACGACACGAATCCATTCCGCATGTTTGACGTTATTGAGCGATACAAAGCGAGATGTTCCTGCCGGCAATGAAACCTTGCATGAGGATTTCCATGAATCCGACCCTGAAGCGTCCGTTTGGAAATCTATCGAGACAGATTGATTTCCATCGTTTTTAATCCAAGCCCCCTTGTGATCCCAGCCTGCAAAAAGGAAAGGATCGGAAGGTTCGTTAGCCCTGACTCGGTCATTCATCCAGACAGCGCCGCACGCGGTCCGGGGTCCGAGTTTTCCGGGCATGTCCGGCGAAGTAAACCAGAGGTTTGAATTGGATTGCCCCGGACCTTTGATTTTCCCTTTGATGGAACGGGAATTGAGGAATTCTTTTTCGGCCGTATCATCACAACCGAAAACGAGACGATTATTCCAACGTGTAAAGTCTCCAATTACTTTCAAATATGCAGACAAAGGCCGAATGCCGGCTGTTTTACCGATAGAGAACGTTGCAGGAAAATCCCAGAACATACCATGCATCGTCATCAGATAATGCGGTTGATCTTCCGGGCCAACGTTGCGAATACGAGGCCATTCCGTATTCCAGCCATGAGCACCGTCATAGGTGTTGCTGGCTTTAGGGAGACGGAAAAAATTCCAATTTCCCTTGTCTCGCAGGCCAAGCAGAAGAGAGCGATGGTCCCAGCCCACCGCCCATATCGGATCCGTTTCCGGTCTGGGATTTCCTGAGATTCCTCCCGGACCGGTGATTTCAGTAAACTGGTTTCTGCGGACAACCTTCCACTTCTTTCCGTCCCATTCCGCCAAAACGCCCGATTCGAGATCATATTGTTTCAGCGCCTGACTTCCCGTTTCTCCATTGTTGGAAAACACGAGTACTCCCTGCCCGGAATAAAGCCCTTTGCCGTGCCACCCGGGAAGAGCAGCCTTGGTAATTCCCTTTTTCTTTTGTTCTTCACTCAGAGGTTTATTGTCATCGGCATAGAGTGTTTTGACTTCCAGCGTATTGACATCGATATCGTAAAATCCTTCCTCCATGGTACCAATATACAGCCTGGACTCCGGATGTTTCAAATGACGGGCACTTCCCGTAAGACGGCCCGGCATGATGCTATAGGGAATTACGCGCACGTTCCCATGCTGATCAATCGCATACGGTCCCATAAACAACTGACCGCTCTCCTGATGGATCAATCGATTGGCCGGCGTTCCGCCGATACTCTCCTCTCTGACAGTCATCCTCAGATCCGGAGAAATCTGATAAAGTTTGTCCGAAGAACCATGAGGAAGATGGGGACCATACGTCATCGCCCATAGATTTCCGGCCCAAGGGACAATGGCTCCGGTACCGCACTCCCCTTCATTATTATAAAATGCAAGGTGAGGATAGACACCACTGTATGATTTCGGAGAACCTTCCGCATATCCGTTTATAAAAGCCAGCAAAAGCAGGGAAATGGTTGTGTGAAATGTTTTTTTCATGTCGGGAATGAATTCGGTATACCACTAGAACGTATCTTGCCAAGATCATCTTACGTTTTATATGTTTGATAAATCGTAAAACGAATTTTCAAACATTGTATTATCTTTTCCCAATCTGAGCTTGGACAGATACTCGCTTGGGTGAGGTATGATCAGGGGAAAATGTGCCAGTTCACCAAGTGGTCCCTCTGTCGCATGGAAAAGACAAAATCCGGGACACAGGACGTATTGGGGGCATTGCGTTCAGAGTTCAGTGCCCGCTGTGCCCGGATTTGTACTCCTCTCTCCGTGAAGTACATTCAGTCTTTACACAAGGCGAGAAAGCAGGAAATAAGTCGCGGCAATCTTGATGCCGCCCTGGCAATTCATAGAAGAATCGAGAAGGAGAAAGATAAAGTGCTGTCCAGTACGGCGGCATCCGCAAGGGAAAAATGGCCGGATTCACGGCTTGCCGGTCTCTGGAAGGAAGCCGACAGTGGGTGTTCATATAGGATTGACTCCTCCAGGACGATTTCCTTGTACAATGAAAATGGGGAAACGCTCAAAGAGTTTTCCTACGTGAAGTCTTCCGAACATGGCAATGTCCATACCTTTCTCCATTCGTCGGGGGAAGTCCGCATTTTTGCCTTTGCAGGAGATTGTCTGTATGTGTTTATTCCCGCTTCCGGGTGGCGTACGACTGCGACGAAGGTACCGTAACGGCAGGTACGGTGTATGCGGACTGATGCGTTGGGATGTGGAGGAAGAATACTAAGATCTTGACGTTATTTTTTTAATGATATATTAGAAAAATAAGGATTTTTAGAAGATGAAACCGGTTATTTTTACTATTGTTGTAGGAGCTCTCTTTGGGGGGTGGACAGTATCAGCCCAGGAGGCCGAAGTACCGCCTGCTACATCAAAGCTTGTTTCTTCGTTTAATTCCAAGTGTAGCGAATTTTGTGGCCCTGTGATTGCCGAATATAAAAAACAGTTGCAGGGATTGCTGCAGAAGTACGTGGCTCTTTCCGACTTCGATATGTGTAAGAGTCTGAAGGCAGAACTGGAAATCATGAATACGACTCCCGACTCGTTGTGGAAGTCGACGGGCTCTTCTCTCGTGATCCCGGGGCAGTGGCTTGAAAAGGCAACGAAGCTGGTACACGCCCTTAATGCCGATGGTTCTCATTTGCAGGCCAAGCTTCATGAAACTTTGAGCCCCAGTGGAGATTCAATCAATACGGAGCTTTCGGAAGGTGATATTCTGGTGTTTCGTAGCGAGATCAATCGTTTGTGGTTTAGATATGAGCCTGATAAAATCTGTCAGTTTTCCAAGTGGGGAAAGACGGATCTTGTAGCAGAAGCCCCCGCAGGACCGGGAGGGAAGGAACTGGATCAATTGAAGTCTGAATATGCAGGGAAATGCGCCCGGCTATGCATGCCTCTCTATCGGAAATATCTTGCGGCTCTGGAGCAGCAAAAGAAGCAGGCGGTCGCCCGCGGCGATTTGGATGGAGCCATTGCAATCAACAATCTGATCAACGAAACCAGGGAGACGCTTGAGAGGGGGAATGCCGCTTCAGCGTCCAAATGGCCGGATCCCAGATTCATGGGCTCCTGGAAAGAGATAAACGGTGGTTCGTGGCTCAAAGTTGATAGCTCCCGGGCGGCTAATTATTCCAATAAGGATTTAAGCTATGTGAGATCTTCCGAGCGGGGCAATATCCATTCATTCCGTACATCTAATGGAGAGGTCCATGCATTAGCCCTGATTGGAAAGGAACTGCACATGTTTTGTCCCGGTTCCGGATGGCATATCTCTTTTGTAAAAGACGAACAGGGAAAGAAAAAGTAAGACCGATTCCGTCCGACAAACAGGACAAGACGGAACCGGGATGAGGAATGGGGGATCTGGGGTAGAAGCGCTTCAGGCTTTTTCCGCGACGAGATCGTAGGCGACTGCGTCGATGATGCGGACGTCGGCGAATTGACCGACGGGAAGGTCTTCCGGGACGGATACGGAGCCGTCGATGTCCGGAGCATCCCATGCCGTACGTGCGACACCGGGGGCTTCGACAAGAACGCGGATGGTTTTGCCGATTTGTTCCTGACCGATTTCGTCGGCGATGCGAGCGAGGAGTTCCGAGGCTTCGTTGGCCCGTCGCGTTTTGGTGCGGTGGTGTACTTGGTTAGGCATTTTGTATGCCTTGGTGCCTTCTTCGCGGGAGTAAGTGAAGATGCCGGCACGTTCGAATCGGAATTCTTCGATGAAATCCATAAGTTCCCGATGGTCGTCCTCCGTTTCACCGGGGAAACCGGTGATAAAGGTGGTCCGGATGGCCATGCCGGGGACACCGGAACGCATTCTGCGGAGGAGATCTCGGATGTAGTCTCCATTGGTTTGGCGTTGCATGGAGGAGAGCATGTTGTCCGAGATGTGCTGGAGGGGAATATCCACATAGCGTGCGACTTTCGGGCATTCCGAGATGGTGCGGATGAGTTCGTCGCTCCAGTGGGCGGGGTGGGTATAGAGGATGCGGATCCAGAAGTCGCCGGGGATGGCATTGAGTTCGCGGATCAGGGTGGAGAGGGATTCTCCCTTGGTAGAGTCGACTCCGCTGCGGGGAGTGGGACGGTTGCCGTCCTGCCAGCGGTCCATGCCGTAGTAAGTGGAGTCCTGGGCGATGAGGTTGATCTCTTTGACTCCGGCTTCGACGAGCATGCGTGCTTCCCGGATGATGCTTTCCTGGGATCGGCTGCGATGCTTGCCCCGGATTTGGGGAATGACGCAGAAGGTGCAGGTGTGATTGCAGCCTTCGGCGATTTTGATGTAGGCGCTATGCCGGGGTGTCAGACGAAAGCGTGGGGTGTCGTAGTCCGGGATGTAGGTGGATTTGTCGGAGACGAGATTGCGATCTCCAAGCGTGCCAGTCATGATGCTGGTGATGACGTCTGGAAGGGCCGTGATCTGATCCAGGCCGATGAATGCGTCTACTTCTGGCAGGAGATCGGGCAGTTCCTTGGAAAAGCGCTGGGCGAGACATCCTGCAACAACCAGTTTTTGTTCCTTGGGGTATTCGCCTCGTTCCTTGGCTTGGGCGACTCCGAGGATAGTGTCGATGGATTCCTTTTTGGCTTTATCGATGAACGAACAGGTGTTGACGACGACGACATCTGCCAGATCCGGATCGGGCGTCATGGTCATTCCGGCCTTTTGGAGGTGGCCGATCATGATTTCGGAGTCGTTGAGATTCTTGGCGCATCCAAGGGAGATGAATCCTACGGTAACTGGCATGGCTGTAGTGTGTGAGGGATGGAGAGGTGTAATTTTATTGTTCAGGCTGGTTGCCTGCTTCTTGTTGGGGCGCGGGGATATCGGCCGCTTCGACGATGAGGTCGAATGCGCGTTTTTCAATGACGCGAACAGGGGTACCCTTGATGAGTAGTCCTTGTCGAGAGCAAACCTCGTAAATTTCTCCATGAATGAGGGCTTTACCGTTCGGTTTCAGTTCCGTAACCGTTTCTCCGAGAGAACCGATGGTAGCTCCGGTAGCGGAGACGCCGACTGCGGCACCTGCGTCCTGGCCTCCGCTGACGGAGTTGTTGGACAGGGAGCGGAAGAGAGGGGAATCCGGCAGGAAACGCATGAGCAACATGATGAGTACCATGCCTCCCGCCATGCCGACAGCAAGCTTGGTCAAAGGAAGAAGGGAAACGCTGGCGATGGATTCCACGGAGAAATCTCCTGACCGCAACAGGGAATTGATGTCAGCCAGGCTGATCATGCCGCTGAACAGGGCGGCGATGATTAACAAGACGCCCAGCAGTCCGCTGACGAAGGTTCCGGGAACCAGAAAAATTTCAACGAGCAACAGGATGCATCCGACGACGAACAATGCCGCCGTTTCGTAACCTGCCAGGTTGCCGGCGATGTGATTGCCGAAAAAGAAGAGGGCAAATGCCAGGGCGGCAATGGCTCCGGCGATTCCGAATCCCGGAGTTTTCATTTCGATATAGGCGGCCCCCATACCTATCAGGATGAGGAAGGGGGAAGCCCAGGCGATCCACAAGGCAATGCGTTCGAATCCGGTTGGCGTAGCTGTAACGACTGGGGCTGTTATGTGTTCCCTCTCCAGCAGTTCCTTGACATTGTTGACGATACCTTTGGCCAGCAACGGTTTGCCGTCGGAACCGGGAGAAACTGCTTCTTTGCCTGTCAGGGTAAGGAGTTCTCCTTTGGCCAGTTTGACGGGGCCGAAGGTTTCGTCTTTGGATGCAGGGATCATCATGGCCCGGATGAGTTCCGAATTATGATTTTTTTCTTCCACGACGGAACGGGTGAAGGCGGAAAAGGCACTTTCTACCTTTTTGCGCATCATCGGGTCCATTTCTTCACCAGTGGAATTGACGATACCTGCGGCGCCGATGGAAGATACGGGGGCCATATAGATGGAATCGCAGGCGGACGCAACAAGGGCACCGGCGGACATGGCCTTGGTGTTGACGAAGGCGAAGGTTGGGACTTTCATGGGATAGAGGCCTTTCATCATCAGTTCGCTGGTTTCCCAGGCGAGGCCTCCGGGAGTGTTGAGTTCAAAGACGATAGCCGCAGCCTGTTCGTCGTTGGCTCGTTTCAGGGTACGGTTCATGAAGCCGAAGCTCTGAGTATTGGCCAAGGTTTCTTCACCGATGGGAATGACGACGACTTTCCCGGTGTAGTAAATCTTGTTGTCATTGTCTTGCTCGGTTGCCCCGGCTTTAGGAATCATGCCGAACATGGCAATCAGCATGAAAATGATAAAGTTCCAATATCGCATGGTGCCTGACGTTACCACAAGGACTTCCCATTGGCAATGCCAGTTGGCTTCATCCTGTCGTGTTTGTTGTTGATGACGCTTGTAACTTTGCCGGAATGTGTCTGTTTTATCCGTATTTTAACGTATCTGCTTGTGAAAGGTTGCCGTTTTCTTATCGTATCTTGACAAGATCATGAGAAAAATCATCCAATTCATTCTGTTAGCCGGCTCCTTGCTCCCGTGTCTTGCCGCATTGCCTTCCGTTGGGAATACCTCTTTCAAACCGGGGCAGCTTTGGTACGACGACAAAGGGGTTGCCATTAATGGTCATGGGGCCGGTTTTTGCAAAGTGGGGAAGACGTATTACTGGTTTGGCGAGCACAAGGTGGAAGGCGATGCCGGTAATTATGCCCAAGTAGGGGTGCATTGCTACTCATCCAGGGATTTGTATAACTGGAAGGATGAAGGGATTGCCCTGGCTGTCGAGGAATCCCCGGATAGCCCTATTGCCAAAGGGTGTATTTTGGAACGTCCCAAGGTGATCTACAATAAAAAGACCGGCAAGTATGTGATGTGGTTCCATCTGGAACGCAAAGGCCATGGGTATGGCGATGCCATGAGCGGGGTTGCCGTCAGTGACAAAGTGACCGGTCCGTACAAATTTCTTCACGCCCTGCGTGCGAATCCGGGCAAATGGCCTCTGAATATGCCCGAGAAGGAGAAGACCATGGAAAATGCGCCGAAGGCTCCTTCTCTGAATTCGAGCAATTATCCGGATGGCATGAATGAATATGCCATGTTCAAACGGGATTTTGAAAAGGGGCAGATGGCCCGCGACATGACCCTGTTTGTCGATACGGATGGAAAAGGGTACCACATTTTCTCCTCCGAGGAAAACGGGACGATGCATATTGCCGAACTATCCGATGACTTTACGACGCATTCCGGGAAGTTCGTCCGCGTGTTTCCGGGGCGTTTTATGGAGGCTCCCGCCATTTGCAAAAAGGACGGATTCTATTACCTGATAGCCTCCGGTTGTACGGGCTGGGCGCCCAATACGGCACGTTCCGCCTATGCGAAAAATATTCTGGGCCCGTGGACAGAGTTGAAGAACCCTTGTGTAGGTCCCAATTCCCATACGACTTTCGGAGGACAAAGCACGTTTATTCTTCCGGTTCCTGTTCGCGGGAAAATGGAGTATGTGTTCATTGCCGACCAGTGGCGTCCGGCCAATGCTATCGATGGTCGTTATGTATGGCTGCCGATTCAGTGGGACGGCCACCAGATGAAGAGCGAGTGGAAGGACGAGTGGAGCCTGGATAAGCCGAAATCCTGATAGATAGGAGTTCTCCTGACGTTTTCTCTCTGTTTGATAAGCCCGGTATCTTGATGATACCGGGTTTTGTCATGTTGTGCGTCAGGGTTTCAACGTCGGATAGCGGTAAATTGTTTCAGAGGTAGGCGGAGGAAGCCATAATGGTCTTTTTCCTCTGGAACTGATTAAGGAGGGATCAAACATGAAAAACGCATGGATGACAGTAGCCGCAGTGGCGGGATTGGTGTTATGGAGCTCCTGCTCCTCGGTGGGAACGGACGGGGACAATGGCTTGGCGGTGACCTCTCCGGGGGAACCTGCCTACCATGGCAGGAACTACAGGGATAATGCTCTGATGGTCGATGCTTCCGGCAAAGCATTGAAGATGCACGTTTCGATCGACAACCAGAAGGGTACCCTGTTCGTCGACGGAAAAAAGGCGCTTGTCTTTCCCCTGAGTACGGGTATTCCCGGTCACTCCACCCCGAAGGGGAACTTCAAAATCTATGGCAAGGAACTCGTTCATTATTCATCCCTTTACGGCAGCATTTACAACGATGACGGCAAGCAGGTCGTCCGGTATGCGGACAGGAGGAAGAACAGCGTACCGGCCGGGGCCAAATTTTCCGGAGCTCCCATGCCGTATACAATGTGGTTCAGCGGCTCCTGTGCTCTTCATGAAGGAGAAGTGCCGGATCCTCCCATGCTGGCGTCACACGGGTGTATCCACTTGCCGCAGGAAGTTGCCAGAGAACTGTATGAGCTGTGTCCGGTCGGGATGACCGTGACCGTCTCCAATTAATCCTGCTTTATTCCATGGGGAATCTCATGCCCCAGGAAGCCCGGATTGCATCCATGAGGCGCATCATGCGGAGGGTTTCCTCGTGGGGCATATCGGGGCATTCCGTCCGTCCATCTCGGATGGCCCGTGCGCAAGCCTCTACCTGGTACTCATAACCGCTGATTTGGGGAGGGACGTCGTAATGGGCGGAGAGTTCGCGCTTGAGGTTGTAAACGTTAATTCCTTCGCAGTTGTTGATGTTGGTCACGGAGAGATAGCCTTTGTCTCCGAAGATGTAGCCGTGGCGGTCCGTCATGGCCAGCATGTTGCTGTGGAGGCAGGCCATGCGTCCGTCTTCGTAGCAGAGGGTGATGCTGTTGGAAGCATCGACTCCACGATCGGTCATGATGGCGGAACTGATGGTCTCCCGAATGTCGTGGCCGAAAACCATGGCGGCGAAGTTGAGCGGGTAAATACCCAGATCAAGCAAGGCACCTCCGGCCAGGGCCGGATCTTGCAGCCGTCCGACATGTCCAAGGGAATAGCCTAGGTTGGCCGACAACGAGGTTGCCGTGCCGATGGCTCCGCCGGCAAGGATCTCGTCGATTATGCGGCGGGAAGGCATGTAGCGCGTCCAGATGGCTTCAGCAAGGAGTAATCCCCGGGCACGGGCCAGAGCAATGATGCGTTCGGCTTCGGTTGCATTGACAGTGAATGCTTTTTCACATAGGACGTGCTTACCGTGGCTAAGGCAGAGCTCGGCGTTTTCTGCGTGCTGGGAGTGGGGGGTAGCAATGTATACCAGCTCGATGTCCGGATTTTTCATCATGGATTCATAGGAACCGTAGGAACGGGCTATACCGTGGGCGTGGGCGAATTCCCGGGCTTTATCCGGAGTTCGCGAAGCGATGGCGACGCATTCGGCTCCTTCCATCCGGGAGAGAGTATGAGCCATGGTAGAAGCGATGGAACCGGCTCCGAGGATGCCGATTTTTAACGGGGATGTCGTGTTCATGGTCATGAAATTGTTGTGATGGGAAAACGGAAATATGGACGTCAGTGGAAAACCGGGCTTTTGCGTTTCCATTTGCCGTCGCCGACAGAGAGTACCTGAATGTGGACTTTTTCCAGCCCGGCATGTCGGAATCCCAGTTTTTTGGCGGCAGCGGAACTCAGGTCGATTACTCTGCCTTTGACGAAGGGCCCCCGGTCGTTGACCCGTACCTTGACGGATTTCCCGGTACGGAGCGATGTGACCCGAACTTCGCAGGGAAGGGGCAGGTACGGGTGTGCTGCATGCAGGTGCCAGGGACGAACATCTTCTCCGATGGAGGTTTCTCCGGAACTGAACCCCCAAAAACCGGATTCGTCGTAGTGGGAAGCGATTCCCGTTTGAGAAAAATACAAGGCACGTTCGACGCTCATCGGTACATATTTTTTACCGCGGATCGTGTAGG
>ULTG01014751.1_pt1 | contig 15004 bp, 13 predicted proteins | sample 1957461 | NCBI WGS metagenome assembly ULTG01 (sample SAMEA4835730, study PRJEB28245) | human gut metagenome | biome: gut microbiome; material: fecal sample | place: Denmark | collected 2008
TTTGCAGGATACCTGTACTCCGTCGTCTTTCCGTTGTCAGAAAACTCCCCCGGGATACCAGCGGAGTGTTCCGTCCGGCTCAGCTTTTCAGCCGCGGAGTCAACTATATCTTCATCAATACCGTCGATTATCTTTTTCCACGAATCAGCTTTCATAATGTACCCTCTTTCAGCAGATGTTTCACCTTTTGTATATTAAGACAGAAACATCGTATTAAAGGTTACATTTCTGCTTAAAAAATAATTGCGGACCGGAGTGCCAGCCCGCAATTCGGATACGCTGTAAGTCTTACTTGCCGAGCGCTGCCTTTGTAACGGCAACGATATTCTCTGCGCACAGACCGAACTCCTTGAGCAGGTCAACCGCAGGACCGGAGTGACCGAATACGTCCTTCACGCCGATCTTGATGACCGGAACGGGGCATTCCTCGGTAACAACGTCAGCAACTGCGGAGCCAAGTCCGCCGATAACGCTGTGTTCCTCAACGGTGATGATCCTGCCGGTCTCCTTTGCTGCCTTGACGATGATGTCGCGGTCGATGGGCTTGATGGTGTGGATATTGATAACGCGAGCGTCAACGCCCTGCTCCTTGAGTGCCTTGGCAGCCTCGAGAGCCTCGGATACCATCAGACCGGTTGCAATGATTGTTACGTCCTTGCCGTCCTTGAGCTGGATTCCCTTGCCTACCTCGAACTTGTAGGTTGCTGCGTCGTTGAAGATCGGAGCGGCAAGTCTGCCGAATCTCATGTAGGTCGGGCCTACATAGTCAGCCATTGCCAGGACAGCCGCCTTAGCCTCAACGTCGTCTGCGGGGTTGATGACGGTCATGCCGGGAATGGATCTCATCAGCGCGATATCCTCGTTGCACTGGTGGGAAGCGCCGTCCTCACCGACGGAGATACCAGCGTGTGTAGCGCCTATCTTAACGTTAAGGTGGGGATAGCCGATGCTGTTGCGTACGATCTCGAACGCTCTGCCTGCCGCGAACATCGCGAAGGAGCTTGCGAATACGAGCTTGCCGGTGCTTGCGATACCAGCCGCTACGCCCATCATGTTTGCCTCTGCGATACCGCAGTCGAAGAATCTGTCAGAGTGAGCCTTCTTGAAGATGCCTGTCTTGGTCGCTGCCGCAAGGTCAGCGTCGAGTACTACTAAATCGGGGCGCTTCTCTGCGAGCATTACAAGCGCTTCACCGTAGCTGTCACGGGTTGCTTTCTTTTCCATATCTGTATATCCTTTCGAGCTGTAATTACTTTTCAAGCTGTGCGAGGTGGTCGCCCAGTTCCTTCATTGCGATAGCGTACTCCTCGTCGTTAGGAGCCTTGCCGTGCCAGCCGACCTGGTTCTCCATGAAGGAAACGCCCTTGCCCTTAACGGACTTCTGAATGATCACTGTGGGCTGGTTGAGAACAGTCTCAGCCTCGTTGAACGCAGCCTCGATCTGGTCGAAGTCGTGACCGTCGATGCAGATAACGTGCCAGCCGAAAGCCTTGAACTTCTCGTCGATGGGGTACGGAGACATAACCTCGGATATCTTGCCGTCGATCTGGAGACCGTTGTTATCAACGACTGCAACCAGATTATCAAGCTTATAGTGAGCCGCGAACATTGCAGCCTCCCATACCTGACCCTCCTCGATCTCGCCATCTCCGAGCACAGTGTATACCTTGTAGGTATCGCTGGAGATCTTACCGGAAAGAGCCATGCCACAGGCTGTGGAAATGCCCTGTCCGAGGGAGCCGGTGCTCATGTCGATGCCCGGGAGCTTGCCCATGGAGGGGTGTCCCTGGAGTCTGGAACCGATCTTACGGAGGGTCTTGAGCTCCTCAACTGGGAAGAATCCTCTTTCAGCGAGGACTGCGTAAAGCGCAGGAGCGGTGTGACCCTTGGAAAGTACCAGTCTGTCCCTGTCGGGCATGGTGGGGTTCTTCGGGTCAACGTTCATGCGGTGCATGTAAAGATAAGTGAGTGTGTCAGCAACGGAAAGGGATCCGCCGGGGTGTCCCGCCTTGGCAGCGTGTACGCCCTCGATCACTCCCATTCTGACCTTTGTTGCAGCGATCTCAAGCTGCTTTTTCAGTAGTGCGTCCATATAGACCTCCTGTGAATTTTGTGGCTTTCGCCTAATTATCTGTTATATCAAGCGGTTTCCCGCCTAATTGTCAAAAATTCTATATACTGTTCAATGCCCTGATATACTGTCCGGAAACGGCACTTTGCCATATACCTCCACGACATAGCAGCACGCGCTGTCATATGGAAGCACCAACTCTCTGTCCCAGCGTTCCAGCTTCTCCTCTGGTGTTTTATGAAACAACGGGTATATCTCGTAATTGTCGCTGCTAGTCCAGTATTCAATCGCGAACTGGCTGTTAGTTCTTACCAGAACTGTGGAGCGCACCTCTGTGTGGTTTCCAGTTCCGGTAGTGTTCCCCACGAATGTCACATCGTCAAGGACCTCAATATCCCGAGTATTGCTGTAACCATTCAGCACGCTCTGCGTGTGAAAAAAGCCACTGATGTTGTTCACTGCTACGCAGAATACCTCCCACAAAAGCAGCAGCGCCGCCAACGCAAAAGGCAGGCACAATATCACTATACCTGTAATTTTCAGCCCACGGACAGCCTTTTTCATAGTTCACATCCCTTCGATGTAATTGATAAGCGCTGCCATCGCTCCAGAATTATTGTCGCACAGCACGATATCCGCAGCTTCCCTGACTGACGGCTGCGCATTCGCGACAGCCGCGCCAAGATCTGCGGACTGTATCATCGCGAGGTCGTTCATGAAATCCCCCGCCGCGACGGTGAACCTGTCCTCCGCGCCTATCGCCTTAATAAGCTGCTTGTAGCCCGCCGCCTTGTCGATACCCTCCGGGAGACACTCGAAGAACATCGGCGCGGACCGCACCCAGTGAACTCCGCAGAACTCCGGCGAACCCTCGATGTAATGCTGAAGCTCGTCCATTTTCTCCGGCGGGTAGGCGAACAGTACCTTAAGCCAGCCGTCCTGTGGGATATTCTCGAGTTTGCTCCAGTCAGCCTGGACATTCTCAAGATTAAGGTGCCACTGCTCGGTGTCGTTCAGGAATGGAACGTGCACCACGTTGCCGCGCAGAACTTCTACGCCGATATCGGGATAGCGCTCTGCGACGCGCTTTATGATGTCCGCCGCGCGGCTCCCTATCTCGCACTGCCAAAGGAACTTCTCCTGCCGGAAATCGTACACCGCCGCGCCGTTGTAGACGACCGCCGGGCAGTCCAGCCGGAGCTTGTCGGCGATGTGCTTCGCCATTGAATAACCGCGCCCGGTAGCCATTGTGAAAAGTCCGCCGCCAGCCCGGAAGCACTCTATTGCCTCAAGATCCTGTGGAAGTATCCGCTTATCGTCGGTAAGCAGCGTCCCGTCAAGATCTGTCATTAGTATGACCTTGCTGAAATCCATTCTCAGCCCTCTATGCTCTTTAAAAATTTCTGGAAATACTCCGGAAGCTCGCTGTCGAACTCCATATATTCCCCGGTGCGCGGGTGAACAAACCCGATCTTCTTCGCGTGGAGGCACTGTCCCTCAAGCCATGCGGGCTTCCCGTTTCCGTAGACCGGATCCCCGGCTACCGGGTGCCCGATGTACGCCATGTGGACGCGTATCTGATGAGTTCGCCCGGTCTCCAGGCGCACCCGCAGGTGAGTGTACCCCGGAAACCTCTCCATTACGAAGTAATGCGTCACGGCTTCCCGGGAATTTTCGGTTGTTACGCACATCTTCTTGCGTTCGGTCTTGTGCCGCCCTATCGGAGCGTTCACGATTCCATCTTCTTTTATCCCGCCGCAGACCACCGTTTCGTACTCCCTGGTGAAGCTGTGCTCCTTTATCTGCTCGGACAGACCGATGTGCGCCAGGTCGTTCTTCGCGACCATCAGCAGACCGCTTGTGTCCTTGTCGATACGATGGACTATCCCCGGGCGTATCTCGCCGTTGATGCCTGACAGGCTGTCTCCGCAGTGATACATCAGCGCGTTCACCAGCGTGCCGGAGTAATGCCCCGCCGCCGGGTGGACTACCATGCCCTTCGGCTTGTTGACCACCAGCAGGTCGTCGTCCTCATAGACGATATCCAGCGGTATGTTCTCCGGCAGAATATCAGTGCTCTGCGGCTCCGGGAGCGTGATTTCTACTGCTGCCCCCGCCGCCGGAATGTCCTTTTTGCCAGCCGGCGAGCCGTTCACGAGTACGTTACCCTGCTCGATGAGCTTCACCGCCGCGCTCCTGGAAAGCTCCGTGCCATCGGCGATGAGCTTATCAAGCCGAACCCCTCCCGGAGCGGAAAGCTCAATCGTTTCCATTGCTCTTGGGCTCCTCGGTCTGCGCTGATTCCGCCTGCTGGGACTTCTGCGCCTTTTTCGCGCGGTTCTCCCTTATTTCGTCGATGACCACGGCAAGGCACAGCAGAACCCCGCCGACCACCGCGCAGATATCTGCGAAGTTGAATATCGGGAAGTTGATGATCCTTACGTCGATGAAGTCCACGACGCTGCCGTTGTTGAAAAGCCTGTCTATAAGGTTCCCGGTGCCGCCGCCGATTATCAGCGCCACCGCCGTGACGTACGTCCCGCGCTGTATACGCTTGGTCACCAGACCCACGATAAGCGCGACTATCACCAGGGAGGTTATACCGATAAGGAACGCGGTCTTGCCCTCCATCATGCTGAATGCGGAGCCGTTGTTGGTGCAGTAGAAGAGATTCAGTACCTCAACGCCGTCTATCTTTATCAGGGGAACAACGTTGTACATCTCCATATTCGATACAACCAGCCATTTTGTGAGCTGGTCTATACCAACCAGCAGAGCCGCCAGCACCAACGCGGCGTACTGCCTGTATTTACTCAAAAAAGCTCTCATAAATCCTCTCTGAACTTACCACAAAAAGGCAGGAGAAGGGAACGCTCCCCCTCCCCTGCCGGAATAGCTTATCAGCCCAGATCGAGCTTCATAACTGCTGCGCATCGTGCGCACAGGTGCGGGAACTTCTCGTCAGAGCCAACGGACTTGTCGTGGCTCCAGCAGCGTTCGCACATCTCGCTTGCCGCCTTCTCGACGGTAACGGAAACGCCATCGGCAGAGCCCTTGTACTCGCCGTCAGCGCCGTTCTTCACGGTAACGTTGGATACGGAGAACGCCTGCGCAAGCTCCGGATATGCGGACAGCTCCTTGTAGTTTGCTTCGTCAGCGTACAGGGTAACATCAGCGTCGATCGGCTTACCGATAACGCCCGCAGAACGCTTCTCCTCGAGCGCCTTCAGAACGTCGTCGCGTACTGCGTGTATCTTGTTCCACTTTGCCTCGAACTCAGCGCCGAGAACAACGCCGGTCTTTTCGGGCATCTGGTTGAACGGAACGCCGCGAAGGTCGTCTGTGGACTTGTGCGGCATGTACTTCCAGATCTCATCGGAGGTGAATGTCAGGATAGGCGCGATGAGCTTAACAAGGGAATCCAGAATGATATACATTGTGGTCTGGACTGCCTTTCTCTCCTCGGACTTCTCAGCGGAGCAGTACAGCGTATCCTTGACAACATCAAGGTAGAAGTTGGACATATCTACAACGCAGAAGCTGTGGATAGCGTGGTATGCAAGGTAGAAATCAAAGCTCTCGTAGGAAGCCTTTACCTTCTCGATAACCGCGTCAAGTCTTGTCAGCGCCCACTTGTCGATGTCGCTGAGCTTGTCGAGCGCTACCATCTCGGTATCAGGGTCGAAGCCGCTGCCGTTTCCAAGGTTGCCCAGGATAAAGCGCGCGGTATTTCTGATCTTTCTGTATGCTTCGGAGAGCTGCTTGAGCATTTCCGGAGAAACTCTTACATCGTTGTGGAAGTCAAGGGAAGCGACCCAAAGACGCAGAACGTCAGCGCCGTACTTGCTGATAACTTCCTCGGGAAGTACCACGTTGCCCTTGGACTTGTGCATTACCTCGCCCTTACCGTCAACTACCCAGCCGTGGGTGCAGACCGCCTTGTAAGGAGCCTTGCCTGTGGTCGCAACAGAGGTGAGCAGGGAGCTCTGGAACCAGCCTCTGTACTGGTCGCAGCCCTCAAGGTAGAGGTCAGCTGGCCAGGAAAGCTCGGGACGCTCCTGGAGTACTGCCGCATGCGTACAGCCGGAATCGAACCATACGTCGAAGATATCCATTTCCTTGCGGAACTTACCGCAGCCGCACTCGCACTTTACATCAGCAGGGATAAACTCGGAAGGATCCTTGGAGTACCAGGAATCGGAGCTTTCCTTGCGGAACATGTCGGATATCGCCTTGATGGTCTTGTCGTTTACGATGACCTTTCCGCAGTCCTCGCAGTAGAGGATCGGGATCGGAACGCCCCAGCGGCGCTGACGGGAAATGCACCAGTCGCTGCGCATGTTTACCATGTTCTTGATGCGCTCCTCGCCCCACTCGGGAATCCACTTAACTTCCTCGATGGCCTTGATGGTCTCGGGCTTGAACATATCCACGTTGCAGAACCACTGGTCTGTTGCGCGGTAGATTATCGGCTCGTGGCAGCGCCAGCAGTGCGGATAAGGGTGGACGATCTTCTGCATCGCGAGCAGGGTGTTGTCGTCCTCAAGGCGCTTTGCGATCGTCTTGTTGGCGTCAGCGGTCTTGAGACCTGCAAAGTCGCCTGCTTCCTCGGTCAGCACGCCCTTTGCGTCAACGGGAACGATGATCTTGAACATTCCCTTGTACTTGTTGCAGACCTCAAAGTCCTCCAGACCGAAGCCGGGAGCGGTATGAACGCAGCCTGTACCACTGTCGAGGGTTACATGGTCGCCGACGATTACCGGAGACTTTCTGCCCATGAATGGGTGATTTGTCTCGATAAGCTCCAGGTCAGAACCGAGGAAGTTTCCAATGGTGGAGTACTTCTTGATTCCGACGGCTTCCATAACGGTGGAAACAAGCTCGGCCGCCATCAGCAGGTACTGACCGTATGACTTGCTCTCCTCGTCCTCGACCTTTACGAATGTGTACTCGTAGTTCGGACCGAGGCATATAGCGAGGTTGCCCGGAAGAGTCCAGGTTGTGGTTGTCCAGATTACGACGTAGGCCTTGGTAAGGTCGATACCGAGATCGTCAAACTTGCCCTTGGAATCGCTTATCGGGAACTTTACAAATATGGAGTAGCAGGGATCGTCCTGGTATTCGATTTCAGCTTCTGCGAGGGCGGTGTTGCAGTCTGCGCACCAGTAAACCGGCTTCAGACCCTTATAGATGTAGCCCTTCTGCATCATCTTGCCGAATACTTCCACCTGCTTGGCTTCAAATTCGGGCTTGATGGTGAGGTACGGGTCATCAAAATCGCCCCAAACGCCCAGGCGCTTGAACTGCGCCTTCTGACCGTCCAGGCAGGACAGTGCGAACTCACGGCAGCTCTTGCGGAGGGTTACGGGATCTATCTTGCCGCTGTCAACGCCGAGCTGCTTGATAGCCTTCAGCTCGATGGGAAGGCCGTGACAGTCCCAGCCGGGAACATAGTTGGCGTCGAAGCCGGTCATGCTCTTATACTTAACAATGATATCCTTGAGCACCTTGTTCATCGCGGTACCCATATGGATATTGCCGTTTGCATAGGGAGGGCCGTCGTGGAGGGTATAGGAAGGCTTGCCCTTGTTCTTCTCGGAAAGGGCGTAGTAAAGGCGGTCCTGCTCCCACTTATCCAGCATTTCCGGCTCTCTCTGGGGGAGGTTGCCCCTCATCGGGAAGTCGGTCTTGGGAAGATTTAGTGTGTTGTTGAAATCCTCTGACATCTGATGTGTCTCCTTGCTTTTTGTTTTATATCTGCTCCGGCATGCCGAAGCGGTGATTTACTTGTTTGAATTTCCATTTTCAAACGGAACGTCGGCTGTGCGTCTCGTCTTCTTCATGGAATTAACGCTGAAGAACGGCGAATCGTCCTGAGACTGCCTGTCCTCCGGCATGGAGCGGAACGGCTCCTCTGCTGCGCCTGCGGTCACTGCGGCGGGCTGCTTTTCAGACTCGGGCTTTGCAGGAGCCGCGGCAGTCTCGTGAGTTTCAGCAGGCTTTGCCGCCTTCGTAGCAGACTGCTTTGCAGCGGCGGCCTTCGCCCTCTCGGCTTCGCGCTTCTCAGCCTCTGCGGCGGTCTGCCTTATGTACTCGTTCTCGCACATCTCAGGCAGCTTCGCGATAAGATCCATATGTGACTTATATGCGGTCAGCAGGCGGTTTCTGTACTCGTCGGCTTCCTTGCGGGTCTTTTGCAGGATATTCTGCTGTATCTCGGTCTGCTTCTTCATCATCTGGTCGATTTCGTCCGCCTTTGCGCGGGCGTCCTTTACCAGCTTGTCAGCGCGCTCGTTCGCCTCTTTCGTCATACGCTTGGCGTATTCGTCGGCGTCGCTCGTCACCTTGTCGGCCTTCTCCTGGGCTTCCTTGAGCTGCTTCTCTACCGCAGCCTTCGTCTCCTCACGGAGCTTCTCAGCGGCAGCCTTAGACTCGTTCACGATCTGGTTGCCCTGCTTCTGTGCAAGCAGAAGGGCGTCCTTCAGCGCGTCTTCGTCATCGCGGTACTCACGTATCTTGTCGGCAAGCACCTCCAGCTTCCTTTCAAGCTCGTTCTTGTCCTTCTGGAGCTGCGCGAACTCGCTTGAAAGCTCCCTCAGGAACTCATCGACATCATCAGTCTTATAGCCGTTGAAGGTTGCTTTTTCAAAGCGCCTGGACAGAATATCCTTTGCATTCATGCTGATACTTCCCTTCTCTGAATCCCCGGTCTACGCGGGGCGGACATGCGCCGTAATATGGTCTCGTCTTTTCAGACGTATTTTTCGATAGTAATGCGGAGCTTCCCCTTGCGGGTCTCTCCGTTGATTCCGGTCAGGCGGTACCTGCCGCTTCCCCGGATTGATAAGATGGTGTTTTCCCTCACCTCTGCGCTTACGTTGGTGCAGGGAGTGTGATCCGCGCTCACCATGCCTGATTTTATAAGAGCTGCGGACTTTTCTCTGGATGTATTCGCCGCGGCAGCAACGATGCAGTCCAGCCTCAGCGACGAAACGGTAACGTCCCTTCGCTCCATTTTCTGCTCCGGGAGCGGCTTGGTAATGCCGACCTCCGCGGTAACACCGACTCTGCCTATCCTGTCCACGCGGGAGACAAGTTCAATAGCGGTCTCATAAACGAAAACCACCGCATAGCCCTCCGCGACAAGGATATCCCCGAGCAGCTCCCGCTTTATTTCAAGCGAGAGCAGCGCTCCGAGGAATTCTCTGTGTGTAAGTTTGTCGCTCTTTCGGAAAGTGAAAGTCACCGCCCCCACCGGGAACACGTCCTCCTGGGACATTTCCTGCGCGTACGTGCCTTCCAGCACTCCGCAGACAGTTCTTGCCGCACCGTCGTAGCCGCCGAAGAAAGCAAGCTCTCCCCTGACGGCGTACCTTGCGACCGCCGCTTCACGTTCGTTCAGGAACATGGAGAACCGCGGAACGCCTGACTTTACAGCCAGTCTCTGCATATCGGCGATGTGCGCGGAAAGGTAACGTTCTTCCTCGCTGAGCGTACCGGGGTTCATCAGAACTCCTCGCCGTCAAGCATATCTCCGCTGATCTCAACGGTGCTGGGTGTAATGGAATATGTGCACTCGGCAACTCTTACGATTCTGCCGTCGATAGCAGCGCATACGCCTGCCATGAAGTCAACGATCCTCTTTCTGGAATCAACGCTGTTTACCTTCTCAAGGTTGAGAATAACGCTCTTGTTCTCTCTGAGGAAGCGTACCGGCTCCTTCATGATCTCCTCGTACTTTGTGGGCTGAACGATCTTTACGGAAGCGTTCTGGAGCGAGTTGGAAGCCTTCAGGCTGATCACCTTGTCGCTTGTTCTGGGTGCTGAAAAACGAGGTGCCTCAGCCTCAGCCTGAGTAACGGCGGAGCTGGAGGTGTCGTAGCCTTCGTCCTCGTAGCCTTCCTCGTCGTACTCGGCGTCGCTCTGTCTGAACCTCGATAAGATGTCGCTTAATGCCATAATAATTTCCTCCCAATTATAAATATTTTCTGTATCCGAACAGACCTGACCCTATCCGGACAATTGTGGACCCATGCTTTACCGCCGTTTCGTAATCTCCTGACATCCCCATGGAGAGAGTATCGAAACTGCCGTTCCTGTTGACCGCCTTATCAGCACGCAGGTCTCCGAAAAGGCGCTGCATAGCCTCAAAAGTTTCCTCGCCGCAGCCAGGCGGCGGTATCGTCATCAGACCTCTCAGCCTGATATGCGGAAGTTCCCCTATCTGCGCGCAGAATTCCGCAGCGCTTTCCGGGGTTATTCCTCCTTTTGTTTCCTCCCCGCCGATGTTTATTTCAGCGAGTATATCCATGTCCAGACCATGCTGACCTGCCCTGCGGCTGATCTCCTCAGCGAGATGAACGCTGTCCACGGAATGGATCATTGAAACCTTGTCTATGATGTACTTTACCTTGTTGGTCTGCAAACCGCCGATGAAATGGACCTCAGCCGGCGAATAGCTCTCCCGCTTGTCAAGAAACTCCTGCACGCGGTTCTCGCCCAGCAGGTCTATTCCCAGACCCACGGCATAATTTATGCGCTCCGGGTCGACCGTCTTGGTCACTGCCATCAGGCGAACTTCGTCCGTCCTTCCCGCGGCTGTCTTTGCCTTTTCTATGTTTTCACAGATTCTGGCATAGCTTTCTTTGATGTCGTCAAAGCTAGTCTGCGTATTACTCAACAACTTTTCCTTCATACAGATCCTTGCCTTCTGTTACAATTTTATCGTAGAGCTTCAGATAGCCGTCGTCCGCTTCCTGGGTGCAGATTATGTAATCCTCGCCCCAGTACTCAACGTTGACCTTTCTGAACACAAGCTTGCCGCCCTGCACGATGAAAACTCCACGCACATCGTCGTCGGTATAGCGCAGAGCGCTCTTTGATATTCTCAGACCTCCGTAGCTGTTCACGATGTACTTGAACTGCGCGGTGCGTCCGGACGCCACCGAAGCGGTCAGCGTATCGCACTCGAAAACGTACACGGCGGTTCCGTCGCCGCGGCCGGAATCGGTTATCGACACCACCTCGGCGGAGATCGGAGTCGGGTCGCTGGAAACTCTCAGCGTGACCTCGCCTCCCTCGTTGCAGCCGAAAAGCTGCGACGAATCCATCACGGCGGCTACACGCCAGCGGTAGTCCGCAATGAGCTTCCCTACCTCGCTGGAGCTTGAACCGAGATCAGGCTTCTCAAGTATCTCCTCGATCCGATCCGCTGTGATAGTGGTGGAATCTTCGATGCTCAGCTTGTCCTCGTAGCCGTCAACGCTGCTTACGAAGTAGCCCGCGCCGCCCGCCTCAATGTCCTGCACATCGCCGGACAGCATGGCTTCAAGCTGTGACGCGCGGCTCCTCAGGGAGCTTATCTTTGATTCGTAGCTTGCAATATCTCCGCGGGATATCTCGCGCTTTGACAGTACGCCCAGCATCGCGTTTTCCTGTGCCTGAGCCGAGGAATAATCTCCGTCTATCAGGCTTTCAAGTATCAGCGAATGCCGCTCGTTTATCTGGCTCGAAATAGTCTCAAGCTGATTATTGTCTGTGCCCGCAAGGCGCTGAGCGTCGGTAAGCACCGCTATCTGCTCGTTTATCTTCTCTATCTCGCTGCGGCGTTCTATATCCGCTTCACTGCGGTAACGTCTCGCGATGACCGAGCTTTTTCCGACCTTGGAGCCGTCCGAATGCTCGTAATCAACAACGCCTGTGCCGCTGTTATGGATCACCGTCTCATCGCGCAGGAACACGCCCTCGAACGGTATGTCCTCCGTCATGCTGTAGGTGAACGCGGTCTCCGTGGTCACCTTTTCTCCGCCGGCAAAAAAGGCCTGACCGACAAAGAAAATCAGCACGAAAACGGACAGCACAAAGACAATGATAGAGGTCCATGCGGAATCCATTACTCTTCTTCAGCCTTCTCGTAGGCGTCGAGGATAGAAATAGGCTTGAGGGGTGTTATCGTGGAAATAGCATGCTTATAAATAAGGTTCTGCTTTCCATCGGTGTCAAGAATGACTGTATAGTTGTCGAATCCCTTCACCACGCCCTTGAACTGGAATCCGTTAGTGATGTAGATAGTTACCGGGATCCTGTCCTTTCTTGCCTGATTCAGGAAAACGTCCTGTAAATTAATGTCCTTTGCCATAATTAACCACCTTTTCTTTCTCTGTAGTCAATAGGTGAAGCATTCCCCATGCTTCAATTGGTAAATATAGGAGCATAATATGCCACAAACGAGGTGCAAATGCGCATAGATATTCCTATATAGACTAGTATAGCATACTTTTTCAAAAAAAGCTATAACTTTTTTAACTTTTTTCAAAAAAATATAGAAAAACTTCGTTAAAATCCGCAAAAAACCGGAATAATGCCCTATGCGATACCATATACTGTATATTTCCGGTTCATTTTTCTCTTTCGATGATCTCACGTGCCGCTGAAATCACATCCGGAAGTCCCTCACCGGGTTGAATAATTATCCTGCTGAACCTGCTGTCCCGGCGGAACCATGTAAGCTGCCGCTTCGCATACTGACGCGTGCGGAGCTTCAGTTCCTCAACGCACTCCTCAAGCGATTTTTCTCCGCGGAAATACGGATACAGCTCCTTGCAGCCTATAGCCTGAGCCGCAGTGGGGCGGTCGGGCTGTTCGAAACAGCGGCGCGCCTCCTGCTCCAGTCCGTTTTTCAACATTATGTCAACACGGCGGTTTATCCGCTCATGGAGCAGCTCACGCGGCTCAAAATCCAGGGTCAGCAGAATGAACTCATACGGCGACGGCGCGTTCCTTGACTCACGCTTCGCCTGCGCTATGGTATGACCCGTCGTTTTGTAGACCTCCAGAGCGCGTATCACCCTGGACACGTTGTTCTCATGCAGCTCCGCCGCCGTCTCCGGGTCGACCTCGCGGAGTTTTTCAAGCAGCGCCGCAGCGCCGTTTTCCTCCGCGAATCTGCGAAGCTCGCCGCGGTAGGCGTAGTCGCACTCCGAATCGTCGAACTGGAGATTATCCACGAACGACGAGATGTAAAGCCCGGTGCCGCCGCATATTACCGGAGTTTTCCCACGGGCGAGGATATCGTCGGCGCATTTCCCCGCCATGCCGACCCACTCCGCGACTGAAAAGCTCTGCGACGGGTCAAGGAAATTCATCAGGTGATGAGGTATTCCCTGCTGCTCCTCCGGGGTCGCCTTTGCGCTTGCGACGTCCATATCTGTGTAGATCTGCATGCTGTCCGCAGAGATGACCTCCCCGCCGTACAGCTTCGCAAGCTCGACCGCAAGAGCCGTTTTGCCGGAGGCAGTCGGACCGCTCACCACTATTATCTTGTTCATACTGCCTCCCTGTTTATTATGTAACTCTGCCGAAATAACGCTCTATCTGCTTGCGTGATATCTGCGTCATGACCGGTCTGCCGTGCGGGCAGTAACGGATATCCGGGTTGTTGAATACCTCCTGAGCAAGCACCTGAAGCTCCAGGATATCGTTATCCTCGTTGCCGCGTATTGAAGCCTTGCAGGCGACGGTGTGCAGCATATCGTCGAAAAGCTCGCCCTCTGCATTGGTGTTGCCCTGAGAAACTATCTTCGCGATACACTCGACTATCTCGGCAGGAGGTACCTTGTCCAGCATCTGCGGAAGCCCGGTCACACGCGCTTTTCCGTCGGTGAATTCCATGATGATTCCCACCTGCGCGAGCTTGTCGGCGTACTCCGACATTCCATTGAACTCCTCCGGCGTGAGGTAGACCTCCTCCGGCTGCATGAGAAGCTGCGCGGAGCTGTCGAACCCCTTTTTCAGCCGCTCGAAATTAACACGCTCGTGCGCCGCATGCTTGTCAATAAGTATCATTCCCTCGGTGGACTCGCACACGATGTAGGTCTTGAAAAGCTCGCCGACTACGCGTATCTGCTCCTTCGGCCGCTCCTGCGGAATTACCGGATCAGGCTCCTGCGGAACAGGTTCCGGCTTCTTCTCAAACGACTTTTCAGAGAGGAACGCGAAGCCCGGCAGGTCGGAAAGCGGAGTTTCCTTCGGCTCCGGCTTCTTTGCCGGGACAAGCTCCGGCATGTAGGTCTGTTCCGCCGCCGGAAGCGGCTGCGTGAACTGCGCGGGCTGCGGAGTTTCCTGGCGGAGCGTGAATTTCGGAGGCTCCCGCTTCTCCTGCGGGTAGATCACTGCGTCCCGTCCGGAGGGTATCGGCATGGTTTTAGGAGGTTCCTCTATGACCTGTGCGGATGCTGTCCGCAGCGGCTCCGAGGTCCTTGCGCGCTCCGGCTGCGGAATATTTTCGGCGCGGGCGGGGGCTGTGTTAAGTTTTATCTCGCGGCTCTCGTCGTAGCCCATCAGCGCGTTCTTCACCGCGAAGTACACCGCGTCGAAAACTATCTTCTCGTTGGTGAACCGCACCTCGGTCTTGGTCGGGTGGATATTCGCGTCCACCTGCGACGGATCGGTATTAACGCAAAGCACGCAGGACGGGAACTTCCCCACCATGATCGTGTTGCGGAACGCTTCCTCAAGCGCAGCGCAGCACAGCGGACTTTTCACGCTGCGCCCGTTCACGAAGAAATTCTGCATCGAACGGTTCGCCCGGGTGAACAGCGGAGAGGACACGTACCCCGTCACCGCCGTGTTCTGGTAGACGTTCTCCACCGGGATAAGCCCCGCCGCGAACTGCTTCCCGAACACCGCGTATACCGCGCTGTAATACTCGCCGTCGCCGCTGGAGAGCATTGTCTGCCTGCCGTCCCTGATGAACCTGAACGATATCCCAGGGTGGCTGAGCGCCAGCTTCTCAATGACTGATGCGCAGTAGTTTCCCTCGGTCACGTCCTTTTTCAGGAACTTCAGGCGCGCCGGGGTATTGTAGAACAAGTCGCGGATTATTATTGTAGTGCCGTCCGCGCAGCCAGCCCGGTCGTACTCCACCGGCTCCCC
>ULTG01029511.1_pt1 | contig 14882 bp, 13 predicted proteins | sample 1957461 | NCBI WGS metagenome assembly ULTG01 (sample SAMEA4835730, study PRJEB28245) | human gut metagenome | biome: gut microbiome; material: fecal sample | place: Denmark | collected 2008
AAAAAACAAACGGCGCCTGAACCCGTAAGGGCTTCAAGCGCCGTTGCTTTATGTACTGATTATAGCGTGTTATTTGTGCTGTGTCAACCTTTTTTGCGAAATTCGCTCAAAAAACGCCGTTTTTGTGCCTCCGGCACAGTGGTTGACTATGCTGCGGCACATCGTTCAATCCCAGAGAGAGGCGTAAATGTCAAGAATATCCTGCTTGGCGACCTCCCTGATGGTATTGGCGGGGCTTCCGCTGGCGAGGGCGTCGTCAGCCATCTTGTCCATTGCGGCGAAGAATTCCCCGCGGTCTATGCCGTACTCCGCGAGCGTGGGTATCTCCACCGCCCCGCACAGCTTCTCGAGCGCCGCGAGGAAGTCCTGCGCGGCGGCGCTGTCGTCAGCATTACAGGAGACCCCGACCGCACGGGCAGCCTCTGCGAACTTCTCAGGAGCGCCCTGCGCCGCAAATCCCAGGCACTTTATATCCAGCATAGCGTTGGATATCCCGTGCGGAACATGGAACAGCGCTCCGATGGGGCGGCTCATTCCATGTACGATGGTGACGGAGGCGTTGTTGATACATACCCCCGCCTCATATGCCGCAATGAGCATCTGTTCCCGGGCGGTTTCGTTTTCCGGCTCGCTGTACGCCGTGGGGAGGTTCGCGAAAATCCGCTTCAGCGCGGACAGCGCAAAGGTGTCGGTGATGGGATTCGCCTTCCTGGAGGTGTAGCTCTCAATGGCGTGGGTGAGGGCGTCCATGCCGGTGGCGGCGGTCACTGACTTCGGTGCGGACAGCGTGTAGGAATAGTCCAGCACGGCGAGCTCCGGGAGCAGTTTGTCGCCCTTCAGCAGCATTTTGATATCTTTTTCGGTGTCGGTGATTATCGTGAACTTCGTAGCCTCGGAGCCTGTCCCCGCCGTGGTCGGGATTAGCACCATCGGCGGGAATTCTCCGTCAATCTCTTTTCCCATGTAGTCCGCGATGTTCCCGCCCAGCGCCGACATCGCGGCTATAGCCTTCGCGCTGTCGAGGGCGCTTCCGCCGCCGACGCCGATGACGTGGTCGCAGGAATTCTCATGATACGCCGCGACTCCCGCGTTTATCATTTCAACGGTAGGCTCGCCGGTTATGCCGTCGAAAACAACTCCCCCCGGCGCGTATTTCAGAAGCTCCGCCGCCGCCTGCGACTTCGCGGTATGTTTTCCGGTGACGATAAGCGGCTTCTTTCCGTATTTCTCAAGCCCTGCGCGGGATAAAGCGCCCTTGCCTGCGATGGTCTTTCCGGGCAGCACGATCTGAAAATCCATGATGATTCCTCCTTGTTGTTCTACACATATGTTTATTGCGGGTTTTTCCCTGCAACAATAACATACCACAAATCCCCGGGAATTTCAAGCCCTTTCCGGAAAACAGCCGCCAAAACGCGCCGTTAAGCCGATTGCGGCGATTGTTCCCCGGCACGGAACGCTCCGTGCTGGAGATCTCCGCCGTGCGCCCCGGAGTCTCTCACTGCCGCGCCGCACCGCGCTTCACGGAGGAATTCCGCGCATGCGGCGCAAATATGCAGAGTTACGCCGCACCTGTTTTTTCATGCTCCGGCACAGTGCGCGCTTGACAATTCCCGCCTAAAGTGATATGATATCCTGGCGGGTAAAGGCAACGGTGCCTCCGCCATGCTGGAAAACAATAATTCAATGATAATGATAATGATAAGGAAATAAAATGAATACAAAGACGTGTTCTATACAAATGACAACAGGCTCGCTGTGGAAGAACATACTTCTGTTCAGCCTGCCGCTTATGATGACCCAGGTTCTGGAGGTGCTCTTTAACCTCAGCGACGTAGCGATAGCCGGGAAATTCGCGGACTACATAGCCCTCGGCGCGGTAGGCTCCACTACCCTGCTGGTGTCGCTCTTCACCGGATTCCTCATCGGAATGGGCGCGGGCGTTAACGTCCGGGCGGCGCACAGACTGGGCGCAGGCGACGACGAGGGCGTCAGAATGACGGTGCACTCCTCGCTGCTGGTGTGCGGGATAATCGGGGTTATAGTCTGCCTGGTGTGCCTGTTCCTGGCGGAGCCTATGCTGACCCTCCTCAAGACGAAATCCGAGCTTATAACCGAGGCAGTGACCTACCTGCGGATATACTCCCTGGGAATGCCGGCGATGGCGGTGTACAACTTCGGCAGCGGAATACTCAGCGCCTGCGGCGAGACCAAGCGCCCGCTGATATACCTCTCGATAGCCGGAGCGCTCAATGTTGCGCTGAACCTTTTCTTCGTCATCTGCTGCGGAATGGCGGCTTCCGGAGTCGCGGCGGCGAGCGTTATCTCGCAGTACCTTTCGGCGGGGCTGATAGTGGTACACCTCGTGCGCCGCAGGGACTGCTGCGCGCTCAGACCCTCCCGGAAGTACATCAGCCGTAAGGCGTGCGCCGACGTGCTCATGCTGGGAATTCCGGCGGGTATACAGAACGCGGTTTTCGCTGTGGCGAACCTGTTCGTACAGACCGGCGTGAACCACTTCGACGCGATAACGGTTTCCGGAAACTCTGCGGCAGCCAACGCGGACGCGATAATATTCAACGTCCAGGCGGCGATACACACCGCCTGCGCCAGCTTCATAAGCCGCAACCGCGGCGCCGGGAACCACTCCCGAATGATGAAGAGCTACGCCGTGAGCCTTACCTACTCCTTCGCGGCGGGCGCGATACTCGGCGGACTGCTCATGCTGTTCGGGCGGGGGTTCCTGTCGCTGTTCGCGAACGACGCGGAAGTAATAAACGCCGGAATGGAGCGGCTCTACATAATGGGCTGGAGCTACCCCATCGCCGCCTTCATGGACTGCACCATAGCCGCCGCCCGCGGGATAGGCAGGACAGTAGTCCCGACCATCATGGTGATAATGGGCTCCTGCGTATTCCGGGTGGTGTGGGTGTACACTATATTCGCGCACTTCCAGACGATAACGTCGCTGTACCTGCTGTACAGCTTCTCATGGGCGATAACCGCCGTGGCGGAGATAGCGTACTTCCTGCCCGCGAGCCGGAAATGCAGGTTCGCGGAAGATAAGCCGGCGCTCGGAAAATCTGCATGATTCCGTCAACAAACGGCGCCGGCTGTCGAAATAAACTATTGGTCGCCTCTAAAACCACATCTGTACTGTGCTGACGAAGGACGGCATTGAATACACTCCGATAATCAGCACGACAACGGCAATTATCAATTTCAACACGGCGTTTTTATCGGTTTTTAGAGGTTCCCATAATAAACTGATTTGATTATAACACAAACTCACATGGATTTCAAGCATGCCGTTTTTACTAGTCGTTCGCATTTTTTGTCGAAACCGCATGAATAATTCCACGGAAAAGACAGACAATACCACCACAGGCAGAAATGCTGTTATTTTCAAACAACGGAGGAATTTATATATGAAAGCTACCGGAATCGTCCGCCGTATCGACGACCTCGGACGTATCGTTATCCCTAAGGAAATCCGCCGCACCATGCGTATCCGCGAGGGCGACCCCTCTCTGAACACATTGATACAGTCCGAAGTGCTGGCTCTCGCGCTGGATAAGACCTCGGGAAAGAATACATAACAACAAAGCATCTGTCATTACGGCAGGTGCTTATGTTTCTCGTTATTCAGATACGGATAAAATCATCTTTTCCATCTCCCGGCAGGCGACGCTCATGGTGTGCCCCTTTTTCCTGAGATAGCACACCTGGCGCGAGGGTACGGTTTCCTGAATTTCCAGGCGAATAATTCCCTGATCAGGATATTCTTCAAGGAACTCCTCTGGCACGAAGCCTATCCCAAGATTGTTCTTCACCATCGGGAGTATCTGGTCGGCGGTCGCGGCTTCGATATCAGGCGTGAAATCGCACTTATTCTTCCGGAACCATTCGGAATACGATTCGTAGGTTTTCGTCTGCTTTCCCAGCGAAATCAGCGGATATGTTGACAATTCCGAAAGGCTCAGCTTCTTTCCCGCGAGCTGTGAAAATGCCGTTCCACACACCGGGATCTCACTTACCTCGCATATTTCCTTTGAGGTCAGGGAGTTCAGCTCGCCGGTCGGAGTAGTAACCATCGCTATGTCCACAAGCCCATTTTTCAGCGCGGAAACCGCCTGCGGCGTGGAGTGATTGAACACGCGAATACGTATCCCCGGGTACTTCTGCCGGAAATCCTTCAGCACCGGAAGCAGGAAGCACCTCAGAGCGATTTCGCTTGCGCCTATCGTCACTACACCCTTGGAGAGCGTCCGTTCGAGGCAGATTTCCTCCTCGCCGGACTGGATATGCTCCACCGCTGCGGCTACATGGGCGTACAGCATTTCGCCCTCCGGGGTCAGTTCAACGCCCTTTCTGGAACGCACGAACAGCGTGCAGTTAAGCTCGCTTTCGAGGTTCTTTATCGTCCGGGAAACATTGGGCTGGTTGTTCATAAGTGCTTCCGCTGCCTGTGAAATGCTGCCGTATTTCGCAACATAATAAAACGCCCGGTAGTAGTCAAAGCTGATGTACATATCAATTCTCCATTTTTTATTAAACCGGCAAAAGCGCCTGATAAATCTGTCAGGCGCTATGCTTTTACTTTAACATCTTGTCAATGCTTACAATCTTCGTGCAGAGCGCAAGCACCGTAACTGCGCTCTCTATCTCATCGACCGTTGCGAACGACGGAGCCAGCCGGATATTGCTGTCCTGCGGGTCGTTTCCGTGTGGGTAGGTCGAGCCTGCCGGAGTAAATTTTACTCCATGCTCCGCAGCCATCTCAACGACCGCCCGCGCGCACCCCGGGAGTGTATCGTAGGAAGCAAAGTACCCGCCCTTTGCGACCGTCCATTCTGCGATTCCAAGCCCGTCCAGTTCCTCGTTGAGGACTTTATACATCGCGTCGAATTTCGGCTTCATTATCGCGGCGTGCTTCTTCATGTGCGCGCGGAGTCCTGCGGAATTCCTGAAAAATCTCGCATGGCGGAGCTGATTTATCTTATCCGGACCTATCGTTGCAAACTTCAGGAACGCCCGGATATCAATGAGATTTGCCGGGCTGGAGCCTACCGCCGAAATTCCCGAACCGGGGAACGTTATCTTGCTTGTGGAGCAGAATTCATACACGAGGTCTGAATTTCCCGCCTTGTCGCATTCGGAGATTATATCCGGAATTTCGGCGCACTTTCCGTCGAAATTATGCACGCAGTAGGCGTTGTCCCAGAAAATGCGGAAATCTTCTGCCGCAGGCTTCAGCGCGGCAAAACGGCGGACTACATCGGCGCTGTAAACTATTCCGGTGGGGTTTTCGTACTTCGGAACACACCAGATACCCTTTATCTTATCGTCGCTGCTTACCAGCTTTTCCACTACGTCCATATCCGGACCGTCGGAGTTCATCGGCACCGGAACAAGCTCAAATCCGAAATGCTCGGTTATCGCGAAATGCCGGTCGTAGCCCGGAACAGGGCAAAGGAACTTTCTGCCCTTGACCTCCTGCCACGGCGTGGAGCCGCAGATACCGTCCGTCATTCCGTGGCTTATAAGCTGGTACATCATCGTAAGGCTGCTGTTTCCGCCGATTATCGTGTTCACGGAGTGCGTGCCCATCATGTGCGCCAGCAGGCGCTTTGCCTCAGGGATTCCGTCAAGCCCGCCGTAGTTGCGGCAGTCCTGACCGCTTTCGCTGTCCAGCAGGCTGTGGTGGTCGAGAACGTCCAGCATTTTCATTGACAGCTCAAGCTGCTCCTTTGAGGGCTTTCCTCTGGAGAGGTCGAGGGAGATGTCGTCTTTTGAATACTTGCTGAGCCGCTCAAGGCACTTCTGTTTTTCGGCTTCGAGCGCCTGTTTGTCCATTTCGCTGTATTTCATGGTTTTCGCCTTTCATATCATTTGAGAAAGAACGCCCAGCGTTGCCGGAGCAGCGCTGAGCGCATATAGGGGGAGAAGATTATCAATAAAGATTATTGTAGATGTCGAGAATATCATCGCGGCTGAGCGGAACGAAATTGTTCGCGGTCAGTCTGCCCTGCGTTGCGAGCACGTTGTCGGTGAATACCGGAATATCCGCTTCGGTAACGCCGTATTCGTGCAGCGGCTTCTTCGGGAGAATGTGGTTCAGCAGGTTTTCAAGCTCGTTGTAGACATTCTTCACGTCGCAGTGCAGAAGCTCTGCAAGGTACGCGTTGAGATGTGCTATTTCTCCGTCCTGCTTTTTCTCCATGTACTTGTACAGCACTCCGGTGAACAGCGCGTAGTTGCTCTCGCCGTGCGGAACGTGATATGTACCGCCGAGGGGGTAACTCAGCGCATGGACTGCCGCGCAGCCCGCTGTGCCGAATGCAAATCCAGCCATGTTGGAAGCGGTAAGGAAGTCGCCCATGTACTGCGGGAGCTTGTCCATGCCCTCGCTGACCAGCTTCTGATAGCCAGTGATTATCATTTCGATAGCCTTGTAACCCATCAGCTTTGTGTATACGGTAGCTTTCGGGGAGAGCGAGGATTCAACGGCGTGAACTAGCGCGTCAATGGAGCTTGCGCCGAACACCTTCAGCGGAAGCTTCGCAAGAAGTTCGGGAACCAGCACAGCGTAATCCGCGAACATATTTTCGGAGGTCAGACCCATCTTCACGCCAAGGCGCGTGCGGTTGATTATCGAGATGTTCGTGACCTCGCTGCCGGTGCCGCAGGTGGTCGGGATAATTATGAGCTGGTGCAGCTTTGTAATGCTGTCCTTGTGGTCGTAGAGGGAATCCACCGAGCCTCCGTCGGATACGGAAAGCACCTTTGCAATGTCGATCACAGTACCGCCGCCGATGGCAATTACGCGCTCGAAATGCTTTTTGGAAGCCTCGGCGATTATCGCGTCGACCATCGTATCGGTAGGCTCGCCGCCGCCGAATTCCTCCTGATAGATGACCTGCGCGCCGCACTTGTTGTTATCGGAATACGGGTCGTAGATGTACTTGTTCGTCAGGATAAGGTCGCTGCCGCCTACCTTGAATTCATCGGTAAAGGCTTTCAACGTGTCGAATTTATAAAGTTTCGGGCGGAAAATTATCTGTTCCATAAAAACTCCTTAGTCCGTTCAGCCCCAGATCTCCTCATCGGTGGGAACTGCTGCGTCCTTATTGTAAAGACCTATCTGAGATACATTGATGAGGTGAGTGTAGTTCAGGTTCTCGGAAATGCTGTTGTTGCCCCATGAGCCGCAGCCGAGCGTTGTTGTCGGAGCAAAGCCGTTGTAGAGGCTTCCGCCTGCGCCGGTGGAGGACGGCTGATTTACTATCAGACGGCTTACTGTCAGCTTCTCGCCAGCGTACTTGATATGCTCCATATCGTTGCTGTGCAGGGAAGCAGTGTGACCCTTGCCCTCGCAGTCGAGGTCGGTCTGCGCAAGCTTTACTGCGTTCTCGAATGTGTCGTAGGAAGCGGTTATCATTACCGGGCACATCTTCTCGCGGCAGAGGGGCTCGTCCTTGCCTATGCTTCTTGCCTTGATGAGTATCATTCTGGTGCCGTCCGGAACGTCAACGCCAGCCAGCTTTGCGATGGTCTGCACGCTCTGACCTACGACCTTTCTGCTGATAGGACCGTTTTCCGGGAAGATAGCGTCCGCGAACTTCTTTGCGGTTTCAGCGTCGTCAACATAGAACACGCCGTTCTTCTTGAAGATGTCGATACCCTTGTCGAAGGACTCCTCCGGCAGGAATACGCACTGCTCGCCGGAGCAGATGATACCGTTATCGAAAATTCTGCCGCTGATTATCTTCGGGATTGCTTCCTCGAGGTCAACGCCGCGGTCAACTATAACCTGAACATTGCCGGGACCAACGCCGAGCGCGGGCTTGCCGCTGGAGTAAGCGGACTTCACCATCGCTCCGCCGCCGGTCGCAACTACAACGTCAACACCGTGCATGAGGGCTGTTGTCGCGTCCATGGAGCACTGCTCAACGGTCTGCACGAGGTCCTCAGGAAGTCCGAGCTTCTTCAGCTCTGCGCGGAACAGGTCGATAACGTATTTGTTGGTTTTCTGCGCTCTGGGGTGCGGAGCTACGATGATAGCGTTCTGACCCTTGAGTGCGAACATCGCGTTGCACATCGGGGTAACTACCGGGTTAGTAACCGGAGTTACGGAGCCAACAACGCCCTTTGCCTTAGCAACACGGATAATTCCGGTCTGCTTGTCCTCGCCGATAATACCTACGGACTTCTTGCCCTTTAAGCTGTTCCAGATACACTTGGACTTGCCGTGGCACTTGGCTACCTTATCGGCGTAAACGCCCATGCCGCTCTCCTCGCACGCCATCTTGGCAAGCTCCTCGGCGCGGTCGTAGACTACCTTGCCTATCGCGCGTACCGCTTCGTCTGTCTTTTCCTGGGAGAAGCTCTCGAACTGCTTCTGAGCCGCTCTTGCCTTTGCTATGAGTTCATTTACCATGTTTACTGCCTGTTCGTCCATTGTTTTGTCCTCCATCACATTGCTTTTTCAAAGTTAAGAGCCGCCTGCATATCTACGGGGTTTTCCTTGTATTTGCAGGTGGATTCTGCATTGTCAAGATATTCGTGAAGCGCCTTGCGGAACTTCGGGTGCGCGCATTTATCAATGATGAGATTTGCACGCTCTACCGGGTCAAGACCTCTGAGGTCTGCAACGCCCTGTTCGGTTATCAGCGCGTGGATCTCGTGGATAGTGTGGTCAACGTGGCTGACCTGCGGAACTATGCAGGAAAGCATGCCGTCCTTCGCGGTGGACTTCGTAATGAATATCGAAAGCCCCGCGTTCTCGCAGTAGTCGCCGGAACCTCCGACTCCGTTCATCAGGCGGCAGCCGTCGATATACGAGGAATTAGTATTGCCGTAGATATCCGCCTCAATTACGGTATTTATCGCGATAACGCCCAGCCGCCTGATTACCTCCGGGTGGTTGCTTATCTCCTGCGGACGGAGTATCATCTTGTCGCGGTATTTTTCAAAGTTCTCAAAGAATTCATCGCGCTTGTCCCATGAAATGGTTAGCGACGTACCGGAGGCGAAATCCACCTTTCCGGCGTCGATGAGGTCGAAAATCGAGTTCTGGAGCACCTCGGAATACACGGTGAGATGTTCGAAATCCGACTCAGCAAGTCCCTGCAAAACCGCGTTGGAAACGCTCCCGACGCCCGCCTGAACCGGAGGAAGCGGATTGCACAGCCTGCCGTGCTCGACCTCGCTGTGCAGGAATCCGATGAGGTTATTCGCCATGCTGCGGAACTCGTCGTCCACCGGGGAAACCGTTCTGCCGTTGTCCGGAATGTTGCTCTCGACCACCGCAACTACCTTTGCCGGGTCGCACTTTATGTAGGTAGTTCCGACCCTGTCGCTTACCTTGGTTATCGGAATGGGCTGTGTATGCGGAGGGCGCTCCGGCGAATACACATCGTGGATTCCCTCAATGCAGCGTGGAACGTAGGTGTTCACCTCAATGATGATCTTATCCGCGTATTCGGCGTAGATATTCGAGGTTCCGACCGATGTGGTGGGGATAATGTTGCCGTTTTCGTCAATTGCAGCGGCTTCGATTATCGCAACGTCGATGTGATTCAGGAAGTTGTTCTTGACCCACACCGGCATTTGTCCCAGCGGAACGTCGTGATAGGATATCATACCGGCGTTTATCGAATTACGCAGATCCTTGTTGGTCTGGTAAGGCATTCTCGCTTTAAGAGCGCCCGCCCTTGCAAGCTCGCCGTCGAACTCCTCACCAAGGGAGGCTCCGGAGTACACCGTAAGCTCCAGCTTTTCGCCGTTCCTTGCGCGTTTCGCAAGTTCTCCTGCGACTGCCTTCGGATATCCCGCGATGGTGAATCCGCTGACGCCGAGCGTCATTTCAGGCTTTATGAATTCCGCCGCCTTTTCTGCGGACATTATCCTGTCGTGATATCCGGGATACCTTATCCTGCCCAGGAAATCTTCATGTGTATCCATGTTCATCTTCTCCTTGTTGTCTTTGAGAACTCAGCGCTTTTTCGTTCTGTGGTTATTATAGCACTTACCCAGCTATGTGTAAACTGTGAGATGAATATAATCATCATACCAGAATTGTATATTAAAATGCACTTGATAAATACATTTGATTATGGACTGCTTGTCCTCCAGCTTCCGGTGAGGTAGGTGTCGTTTATCATCGCAGCCTCGCCGTGGAAGGGAAATCCCTGCCCGTGCAATGAACATCAGACCGTCAGCTCATAATATTCTGCCGCAGTTGAACCGAATATGAGCAGGAAAGTGCCGAATACAGCGAACCGCCGTTTTCCATGAAAGCGGCGGTTCGGCATTTATGAGGTCTGAAATTACTTTACGATAAACTGCTGTATCTTTGAGGTCAGGTCAGCTATAACGTTCTCGTCTGTGGAATGTATCCGTAAAACCAGAGTTTTGCTAAGGTCAAGACTAAAAATACCCATTATTGATTTAGCGTCAATAATATATCTGTCCGCAGCGATATCCACGTCGCAGCTGCAGAATGTTACAGCGCTTACGAAGTTCTTTACGTCGTTTACCGACGTCAGCCTGATAGTTATTTCAGTCATTGGTGATTCTCTCCATTCTTTCGTTTATTTCTGCGGGGGAAGGCATAACTTTTAACGCTCCCCTGCGTTCCGTAACGATTCCTGCTACGGAATTTGCATAGTTCAGTATTCTCGTGAGTTCCTCGGCGGAATAATTCCTCAAACCGTATTTCAGCACCTTCGCCAGGATCCCACCGCAGAAAGTATCGCCCGCGCCTGTTGTTTCTATTGTGTTTGCGGGAACCGCAGGCGCGAATGCGCTGTTTTCGCCGCAATAGGCGCGGCTTCCGTTCTTTCCGAGGGATAAAAGCATCAGCTTTATATTGCCGTATCTGCCGCGCAGGATTTCCACCGCGCGGTCAAAATCCTGCTCCCCTGTGAACCACTGTATTTCGTTATCCGAGATTTTCAGAATATCGCATTCGGATATTCCGTAAGCGATTTTTTCCCGTGCCTTGTCAAGGCTGTCCCACAGATTTTCACGAAGATTTGGGTCAAACGAAATGATCGCGCCGCTTCCCTTTGCCGTTTCGACAGCCTTTTTTGTAGCCGCTTCGCATATTTCGCCCGTCATTGAAAGCGAGCCGAAATGAAAGATACGGGAATTTTGTACCAGCTTATAATCTATATCTGATTCGCTCAGCATCATGTCCGCGCCAGGGTTTCTGTAAAAGGAGAACTCGCGGTCTCCGCCGGGCAATGTGTGGACAAAGGCAAGCGTTGTGTTTACAGATTCGTCCGTTACCAGTCCGTCTGTATTTATCCCCGCTTCCTGCACTACCGCTTTAAGCTGCCTGCCGAAAATGTCGTTTCCCACCTTGCCTATGAACGCGGTTTTGTATCCCTGTTTATTCAGCATTGCAAGCACATTGCAGGGCGCACCGCCGGGGTTTGCTTCCATGATAGGATTTCCATTCTCGCTGATACCGTTTTCGGTGAAGTCAATCAGCAGTTCGCCGAGAGCGCATACGTCAAATTCAGCCATAATTATTCCTCCGCGCAGGCAAGTCCGAACAGTTCGGCATTGCCGCTCAATTCGTCTGAAAGATCATACACTGCGTTCGTTATAACATACTCTCCGTTGTTCACGAAAACCTCGATCATATTTCCGTCAATGTAAGCCTCGATTTCCGCAGCGCCGTCCAGCGCCGGAGTTTCAAAGGTGTTGCAGATCTCCGTGTGATTTCTGATAACTGCGCTTCTGTCGGTAATTATACGGTTGTTTTCATTTCTGACAACATACCCGCCGATGTTGAGCGACTCTCCGTCAGAAAGCCTTGATTTTACCATGAATATGCCCTCCGGAACGGAGATTTTCCTGCTGAACCGTGCCCTTACGCTGGGGTGCGGTCTGAAGAAAATGTGTCCTTCCTTAACTTCGCAGACGCGGGGCATACTGAACATTCCTATCGTGTTGTCATCGGCAGGCTCAGGCATTCTGAGCCATGCGATCACTACTCTCCGGCCATCCCTGTCCGTGGTACTCTGTGGCGCATACAGGTCCAGACCGTAATCGAGGAACTGAAAATCGCTTCCGATGTTCATTGAACAGGTTTTTTCATCAAAATCAACCAGCGTGCAAACCGCCTGATTTCCGTATTTTGTACCCATTGGCGAAAATACCAGCACATCTGAGCCGTCAACTCTGAAATAATCGGGGCACTCCCACATCCAGCCGTAGCCGTCAGCCACGGCGTAATTGACATACTCCCAGCTGGTAAGGTCGGCGCTTCTGTAAAAAAGCAGCCTGCCCTTATTGTCAACGGTCGTTCCAAGAACTATGTAGAAATTTCCGTCCTCGCCCTGCCAAACCTTCGGGTCGCGGGTGTGGTTGCGGTCGCCAGTCTTGCTGTCGGTAACTGGCGGGATAATCGTAGTCTTGCCGCCGAAATTATCGAAGCTGTACCCGTCCTCGGACGAGATATGGAGCTGTGCAGCGGTTAATTTATCGTCCAGACAGCAGTTCACATTTTCGGGGTCGGGAACGTTGTAATTCACACCCGTATAAAACAGGTGCATAGCGCCGTCTTTTTCGATAGCGCTGCCTGAAAAACAGCCGTCCTTGTCGTCCGTCTTTGTGGGGAAAAGCGCTATATCAAGATGCTTCCAGTTCGTCAGGTCGCTGCTCACGGCGTGTCCCCAGTGCATTCTTCCCCACCTCGGGGCGTAGGGAAAATGCTGATAGAAAAGATGGTATTCGCCGTTGTAGTATATGAATCCATTGGGGTCGTTTATCCAGCCCCGGGGCGCTTTAAGGTGTAATTCGCTCATTTTTTTCCTCCTTAGAAAAGACAAGTTTCGGTTTCCTTGTCAAAGAAATGCAGCTTTGAAGGCACAAACACGAAATCGATCGTATCGCCGGCGCGGCTTATCTCGTATTTTGACACTCTTGCAACAGCCGGAGCTCCACCGAATGTAAAGTACAGATTGTTCTCATTACCCATTACTTCGGCGTTCTCTACAACTGCGCTCTGTTCGGCGAAGTATCTGCCGTCGTAGTGTTCATTAAAACTGTTCACAGACTCAAGATAAGCCTGTCCTTCAGGGGTTCCCTCGATGATATGCACCCAGAGGCTCAGATACTGCTCGCCCTCGTCATAGCCTGCTTTGTCCCCGGGTTTTACCGTCCGGCTGCACCCTGTTGTTAAAGTCATACAGACTGCTGCCGCCGCTGCAAGACTTATCTACTTCGTCGGCTTTCATCGCATTCGGCGCACTCTACCCATTTTCCCTTTTCAAACCGGTTTTTAGAGGTTCCCAAATGTAACTTATGGATTCCGGTCAAGTGCCAGTCTGACTAAATCAACCGTCCTGTCTGCGAGGAACAGCGGTATATTAAGGAGTTTTCCGTCAAACGACAGATTCATCAGTGAAAATCTCACCATGATCGGAGTCTGCTCCTGGTACTGCTGCGAGTATTTTTTCAGGCTCGTTGCCCTGACGTTCGTTCCTGCCTTGCACTCGACCGGGATAATATCGTTGTCAAGCTGAACCACGAAATCCACCTCATACGGTGTTTCCGTCCAGTATCTCGGAGTAGTTTCGAACTGGCGCGAGAGGCTCTGCAAAACGAAGTTTTCCGTAAGCGCGCCTTTGAACTCCGTGAAAAGCCTGTTGTTCTCTGCAAATGCGCTGGTCGCTAAGTGAGAATGCTTCCTTAGCAGTCCCACATCGGACATATAGATTTTGAACGCCGTCAGGTCATCATATGCAGACAGCGGAAGCCCCGGCTTGCTGATACGGAATGTCTTACGAACCAGGTCGGCATTGTAGAGCCAGTTCAGGGCGTTTTCATACTCCCTCGCCCTTGCGCCGTCCTTTACCGCGCTGTACAGGAACTTCTTGTTTTCCCTTGCAAGCTGCGACGGAAGCGAATCCCAGATGAGCTGTATTTTCGGTACGTCCGTCGGTTCGGCGTGCTTTGCGAAATCGTTCTCGTATGACATTATTATATTTGAAAGCACACGGTCGGTTTCCCTGATGTCCTGATCTTCCGTCCATACAAGAACAGGTTCCGGCATTCCACCAACGACAAAATACATTTTGAGCTTCTCAACGAGAGGGTTAAAGAATGCGTCCGGAATCGGCGAAAAATCGTTTATCCCGGACAGATATGCGGCAAGATTATCCGAACCATCAGCCATGAGATATTCCGTAAAAGTCATGGGACCCATCTCAAGGAAATCCACCTTCCCCACCGGGAATCCCTGCGCGAGTTTTATCCCGAGAAGCGAACCTGCACTCGCCACATAGTACTCCGGAGCGTCCTCGCAGAAGTATTTCAGCGAATTGAGTGCCTCCGGGCAAGCCTGTATCTCGTCAAAAATAATGAGCGTGTCCGGTGTGATCTTCTGACCGCTTGCCATTGCAAGGTTCTGCATTATGCGGCGAACGTCCTTTGTTGACTGAAAGAACTGATGATATTCCGGCTCCTTATCGAAGTTGAAGTATGCGTATCCGTCCGCAAAACTGCGCCCGAACTCCTGTAACGCCCAGGTTTTCCCGACCTGACGGGCGCCTTTTACTATCAGCGGTTTTCTGCGTTTTGAAGCCTTCCATTTGTGCAATTCATTCAATACAAGTCGTTTCATTCAGACACCCCCATGATTTTATTATAGCAGTTAGTAGTCCGCAAGTCAAGCGTTTGTCACACTATTTTATAAAATTATATGAGTTTTATCACGTTTTTATTTATTATTTTGTGATAATCAAGAACAGCCTCGTATCTATGTTCTTTTTTATATATGCACATCATTATCTAAAAGCGACTTTATTTATATCTTATGGATTATTTAGGGCAACACCGCACAATTAACGCCCCATTGCCATAAA
>ULTG01030773.1_pt1 | contig 14720 bp, 6 predicted proteins | sample 1957461 | NCBI WGS metagenome assembly ULTG01 (sample SAMEA4835730, study PRJEB28245) | human gut metagenome | biome: gut microbiome; material: fecal sample | place: Denmark | collected 2008
GACAATACTTCTTTCATTTCCATAAAGAACTCCCCGTCCTTGCAGAATGCTTCCAGGTCACCCTTGTCATAAACCGTCCCCGCACTATTTTTGAACACATAATCGGCTTCCACTTCCAAACCGGACGGAATGTTTTTCACTTCATCGACCGTATAGGTCATCACGCTTTGCAGGTTTCCTTTTGCATCATAGCCTTTTTTTACAAGCTGCGTACCTTTGGTCTGCGGGAAAAAGAACGTACAATCCTGAGCCATCGCACCAGCCGCAAACAACAAGGCCAGAGCGCTCAATACAACTTTAGATTTCATATTTTAAAACGTTTAAGTGTTAATAATTAGCAGGATATCCAATGCCCCAATAGAACAGGGTTCCATTCTGAGATGTTTACGACGAGAAGTTTAAAATATCCAAAGAATCAGTAATGCGGACTATTTTACACGAAAGCGGGCTGTATAAGGTACAACCAAATAAGTTAATTCCTAACTTTGTCAGCCACAAAGGATATAAACTATGGTACAACAATTCGATTTCTTAGTGATCGGTTCCGGTATCGCCGGCATGAGCCTCGCTTTGAAGGTAGCCGATAAAGGGAAAGTAGCCATCATCTGCAAGACAGAGCTGGAAGAAGCGAACACCTATTTCGCGCAGGGAGGCATTGCTTCGGTAACCAACCTGCTGGTAGACAATTTCGACAAACATATTGAAGATACAATGATTGCCGGCGACTGGATCAACGACCGGGAAGCAGTGGAGATGGTCGTACGAGGCGCACCGGACCAGATCAAGGAACTCATAGGCTGGGGCGTGAACTTCGACAAGAAGGAGAACGGCGAGTTCGACCTTCACCGCGAAGGAGGGCATTCCGAATTCCGCATCCTGCACCACAAGGACAACACCGGCGCTGAGATCCAACTAAGCCTTATCGAAGCGATCAAGAGACATCCCAACATCACGATATTCAACCATCACTTTGCGGTAGAGATCATCACGCAGCATCACTTGGGTATCATCGTCACCCGTCATACGCCGGGTATCAAATGCTATGGCGCTTATGTGCTGAACGAAGACACCGGCAAGGTAGACACGTTCCTGTCCAAAGTGACGGTTATGGCAACAGGAGGTTGCGAAGCTGTCTACCGCAATACGACCAACCCGCTGATCGCTACGGGTGACGGTATCGCAATGGTGTATCGCGCGAAAGGAGCTGTCAGCAACATGGAATTCATCCAGTTCCACCCGACCGCCCTCTTCCATCCGGGAGACCGCCCTTGCTTCCTGATCACCGAAGCGATGCGAGGGTATGGCGGTGTCCTGCGTACGCTGGACGGAAAAGAATTTATGCAGAAATACGACAAACGTTTGTCTCTCGCCCCGCGTGACATCGTGGCACGTGCGATCGATAACGAGATGAAACTCCGAGGTGAAGATCACGTTTATTTGGATGTGACCCATAAAGATCCGGAGGAAACAAAAAAGCATTTCCCCAATATCTATAAGAAATGCCTCAGCATCGGTATCGATATCACGAAGGATTATATCCCGGTAGCTCCGGCAGCCCATTATCTGTGCGGTGGTATCCGTGTCGACCTGAACGGACAGTCCAGCATCCGCCGTCTCTATGCCATCGGCGAATGTTCCTGCACCGGCCTGCACGGTGGAAACCGTCTGGCTTCCAATTCGCTGATCGAAGCAGTCGTATATGCGGATGCGGCAGCCAAACATATCCTGAGTGTCCTCGAACGCTACGACTTCAACACCGACATCCCCGAATGGAACGATGAAGGTACGATCTCCACCGAAGAACGCGTGTTGATCACCCAAAGCATGAAGGAGGTAAACCAGATCATGGAGGCATACGTCGGCATCGTCCGCAGCAATACGCGTCTGACTCGCGCCTGGAACCGCCTGGACATCCTGTACGAAGAGACAGAAAGCCTCTTCAAACGTTGCAAGGCCTCCAAAGAGCTGTGCGAACTGCGTAACATGATCAACGTCGGTTACCTGATCACCCGCCAGGCAATGGAGCGCAAGGAAAGCCGCGGATTGCATTATACGATCGACTATCCGCCGGTAAAGAAAGATTAAAAGAACGATACTCATCAGGCCGGACGATTTTCACAGCCGGCCTGTTTCGTTTCCATACGAAACAATCAAATTGTCATACAAGCAACTCAACTGAAAAACACAAAAAAGATGGACAAACGAATCTTGTTGCCTTTAGCTATCCTTCCTGCTTTCCAGGCGGGAAATATACAGGCCGCCGACCAGCTTGTCAAACGGCCGAATATCATCCTTTTTATGGTTGACGATATGGGATGGGAAGACACTTCCTTGCCTTTCTGGAAAGAAAAGACACATTATAACGAAGTGTACGAGACTCCCAACATGGAGCGTCTTGCCCGCCAGGGAGTCATGTTCACACAGGCATATGCCAGCAGTATCAGTTCTCCGTCCCGTTGCAGCCTGATCACCGGGACGAATGCTGCCCGCCACCGTGTCACCAACTGGACACTCCAGAAAGATAAGACAACCGACCGCAAAGACAGCCTGCTTGCCATACCGGATTGGAACTATAACGGTGTCAGCCAGGTTCCGGGGACCAGCAACACCTTCGTCGGAACCTCTTTCGTCCAGCTCCTGAAGAACAGCGGATACCACACGATCCACTGCGGGAAGGCCCATTTCGGCGCGATCGACACTCCGGGAGAAGATCCGCACCACTGGGGATTCGAGGTCAATATTGCCGGTCATGCCGCCGGTGGCCTGGCAAGCTATTTAGGCGAAGAGAATTACGGCCATACGAAAGACGGCAAACCAACTTCTCTGATGTCCATCCCCGGCCTCGAGAAATATTGGGGCACGGAAACTTTCGCCACCGAAGCACTGACACAGGAGGCGATCAAGGCACTGGACAAGGCGAAGAAATACAATCAGCCATTCTATCTCTACATGTCACACTATGCCATCCATATCCCGCTGAATAAGGACATGCGCTTCTACGAGAAATATAAGAAGAAGGGAATGACAGACCATGAGGCTGCCTATGCCACCTTAATCGAAGGGATGGACAAGAGTCTGGGCGATCTGATGGACTGGTTGGAAAAGAACGGGGAGGCAGACAATACGATCATCATCTTCATGAGCGATAACGGTGGCCTTGCCTCTACTTCCGAATGGCGCGACGGTCCATTGTACACACAAAACTACCCACTGCACAGCGGCAAAGGTTCCCTTTGCGAAGGAGGCATCCGCGAGCCGATGATCGTCAGTTGGCCGGGCATAGCCAAACCTAATACCCGCTGCGACAAATATCTGCTGATAGAAGACTTCTACCCGACTATTCTGGAAATGGCAGGAGTAAAGGACTATAAGACAGTACAACCGATCGACGGCATCAGTTTCGTCCCTCTGCTTACCGGGACGGACGATCCTTCCAAAGGACGCTCCCTCTTCTGGAATATGCCGAACAACTGGGGGAACGACGGTCCGGGCATCAACTTCAACTGTGCTGTCCGCAATGGCGACTGGAAGTTGATTTACTATTACGGTACTGGCAAGAAAGAGTTGTTCAACATCTCCGACGATATCGGTGAGAAAAATGACCTTAGCACCCGTCACCCTGAAATTGTCAAACGCCTCTCCAAAGAGCTCGGCGACCACCTTCGTAAAGTAGATGCCCAACGACCGTCTTTCAAGGCAACAGGAAAGGAATGCCCGTGGCCGGATGAGGTATAGCTCCGTATCAGACGAACTTCTCCCTCTTCTGCAAGTTCAGAAGCCCGACCAGCATCCAGACGATGCTGGCGGCCAGAAGAAAGATGCGGCTTTTTATGATGATGCCTTCCCAGATGACCGGCAGGAAATTGTGGGGGAGGGAAAAGGGGTTGAGGAGGATATTCCAGAAGGAACGCTCGATAAGAGGCGTGTTGCTGAAGATCAGCAGGGCGATGCCGATGACAATCATCAGAACGGCAGTCCCATTGCCGCTGCGGGTGATGGTGGAAAACATAAAGGCAAGGTTCCCGAAAAAAAGGACCGGGAACATTAACTGCACTGACATCTCAATGGGATTGACAGGATAGAGCAAGAGCGTAGCCAGCCAGGAAAAGACGACCAGGATCACGAAAATTGCCACATAGATCATCAACAAACGGACACCCCATACCTTATATTTATAGTCGGGGATGCCGAAAAGGATTTCCAGTATCCGGCTGTCCTCATCGTTCTGGATGCCGAAAACAGCCGGATAGAACACCAACAGGACACAGGGAAACATCAGGAGATTATAGACCACCCCTTCATTGACCTCCGACCGGCTCCAGGCAATCTGGAACAGGAAATAGGCAAAGAACAGAAATGCCGCCAGAAGAAACCAGATGAATTTCCCGGCAAAGATGATCTTCAGGTTATATTTGATCAGGCGGGGCAAGAGGGATATGAATTGTTTCAGTGTCATGATGATTTATGATTTGAGATTTATGATCTGAGATTTATGATTTATGATTTATGCGTCGATGATAAATCATAAATTATAAATCATAAATTCTTAAATTCCTTTCAGCAGGCAAAGATAAGCATCTTCCAGGTTCGGTTCCACCTGTACCGCCTCATCATGCGGAGAAGTGACCGAAAGGTAACGGACCCGGATACGGTCGTCTTTCTGAATATGGTTAACGATCCGGGACTTATCCAATGCCTGTTCAAATTCTGTCTTATCTATATCGAACTGCCAGACTTTTCCGGCCGCCATGCCGACCATATCGACCGGATCTCCGAAATACTTCAAGCTGCCCTTGTTGATCACGGCCACCTGGCTGCACGAACTGGATATGTCTTCGATGATATGGGTGGAGAAGATCACGATACGATCTTTACTCAATTCCACCAACAGGTTACGGAAACGGATACGCTCGCGCGGGTCGAGTCCGGCAGTCGGTTCGTCTACCACTAAGATACGAGGCAGGTGCAGCAGGATCAGGGCGATACCGATACGCTGTTTCATACCACCGGAGAAAGAGCCGATCTTCTCGTTCTTGCGGTCGAACATATGGACGGCCCGAAGGACATATTCCAACCGCTCCCGGCGCAGACCGGGATCGACGAGGCCTTTCAGGATAGCTTGGTAGTCAAGAAATTCCCAAGACGACATATTCTCGTATGTCCCGAACTCTTGCGGCAGGAAACCGATCAGGCTCTGCAACTCCTCCCGGTAGATACGTGTATCCAGTCCGTTAATCCAAATACTACCATAGCTCTGTTCCAGAATGCCGCAAATGATGCGCATCAAGGTGGATTTGCCTGCCCCGTTAGGACCCAAGAGACCGAACATACCCGTACGGATCTCGAACGATACACCCCGGAGAGCCTTGAACGGCCGGCGGCGTTTCCCGATCAGCGGAATACCTTTCACCAGGCGGAACCACGAACGGCGCAGCCCGACGAAACGCCCTTTTACACGCTCGATATTGATTTCCTTCTCATATAGGTAGCCGGAAGTCACATAGACAGCTATGCAGAACGCCCACAACACTCCGACCGTCCCCACCAGGTTCGAATTATCCAGCCTTCGGAACAGGGCGAAGAGGATCAACGGAGGAAGACTCCAGAAAATGATTCGGTTGGCATACTTCACCACTCGGCTCCCTTCAAACCGGACATACAGGTATTCACGTACCTTGCGCCACAGGTAAAGCGTTGCGGCATAGACCACAAAGGAAAGGAAGAAAACCCACAGCCTGTTCCCGACAAAGAACCAAGTAAACCAGACGCCGAAACCCAGTAAGGCGAACTGCCAGCCCAATTCAATAAAAACGGGGTAGCCATCCGGCTGTCCGGCAGGTATAAGGTAGCTTTTCTCCAAACCCAACCGGCGGCGGATCAGCAGGCCGCTCTTCCACTGGCGGCTGACGCGTCCCGGCCAGTCGTATATCTTCACTAAGTTGCGGACAGATATATGGATATCCGCCTCCGGATCAATCACCTTCGAACGGGCACGGCGGAGGCTTGCCTGCATAAAATAGGTCGCTCCCGGAATACCGGCCAACAGCAATACCCCATAGACAGACTGCCACAGGAGACTGCCGCCATAGAGCCAGATACAACCGGCTCCCGCCATAAAGAGCAATCCGTGCAGCACCCACACTTTCAGGGACAGCCCTCTGTACCATTGCAACGTGTTTTCCAATCCCATGCAAACGGTCGGGATCAGGATCAGTGTCAGCAATGCCGAGAAAGAAAGACCGCCGATCACGGTAATGGCAAACGGCGCACCAATCGCTCCGGCATACTCCGAGTTGCCCATCGCCATCGGAAACATGGCTACGATCGTCGTGATGGAAGTAATCAGGATGGGACGGATACGCGACAGCCCGGCCGTCATCAACGCCCTATTACGGCGGTAACCGCGCCGGCGGAGAATATTGGCATAGTCGATCAGGATAATGCCGTTATTCACCACCACTCCCAACAGGATCAGGAACCCGATCATCACGTTCGCATTATTCAGCAGGCTGTTACCCGTCAGCAACAACGCCAATAGCGAACCGATCGCCGCTAACGGGATAGAAAACAGTAGTACGAACGGTGTCGTCAGAGATTCGAAGACCGAAGCCAATATCATAAAAATCAGGATAAACGCTGCCAACAGCAGGAACTTGAAGTCGGCAAACATATCTTCTTCGTGGAATACCTCAACCGCCACACCCGAAGGCAGATTATAGCTCGACACCAACTGGTCGATATCCGACCGGTAACCTTCGAGAAGGTCTTTCGACTCTTCGACGTCGCGCGAGAAGGAATAGAATAACTCGATCTGCTTGTCCTGGTTCACACGAGTGATACGGGCACGTCCGCGGCCATAATTGACGGAGGCGATATCTTCCAGCCTGTGCAGGCCGCCGGAAGCGCTCGGTATGCGCACTTCGCGCAAATCATCCACCGTCCTGTCCCGGTTCTTGCCGGCCTCTTCCTCTTCTTCCGTCCGGCTCGTCCGGTTGCGGATGATGATATCATAGGTGTCCTCTCCTACCTTAAAAGAGGTCCCGGACGAAATCTCCGGGTTCAGCGACGTGAGGCCGGAGGCTATGTTCTGGCGGGAGATATCGTAGGAGGTCAGCAGGATCGGGTCGAAACCGAGACGGATCTCCGGTTGCCGGCGGCTGTAGGAGACACGGGTATTGCGGATGAACTCTTGTTCGTCGAGATAATAGCGGAAGTCCTCCACCACCCGCTGCATAAGGTCGAAGTCGGAGCCTTTGATCACGATCCGTTCCCGGTTCTCACCAATACCTAAAAGGCGCATGAAGCTGCCCACGCCGCCCATCATATCCCCGGAACCACTCCCTCCTCTGCTTCCACCTCCTCCGGCTTCGGAAAGGGATATTTCGGCACCGTTGATGGCACGAAGGCGGGTTTGCACGTCGGATTTGATATCAGCGATGCTACGTTTCCCGATCTGGCGATAATCTTCTTTGAGGACAAGCGTCAGCTCGGCATCCGTTTCCCGGATACGGCTGATCAGGTCTTGTTTCTCCGGAAAATCGGCAAGGCGTTCCTCAATGACATGGACGACCTGGTCGGCATTCTCCAGCGTGCTGCCGGTCGGCATCGTCACATAGATACTGAAACGGTCGCTCTCCACCTCTTTCCGCTCCTGGATATTCAGGGAGATAGAGAGAACCAGGCAAAAGAACAGCAAGATGACGGCTCCGAAGATCGTCACCCCCGGATTTCGCATACAGGTCTTCAGGAGCACGAGATATATTTGCACCGGACGCTGCGTGACGGATACTTTTTCGTAGAAGACAGTATCTTTGTCCCCGCGCCCGCCATGGGGTCGCATCGACTCGAACCATTTGCGGAAACCATTGAGGCTACCTGCCTTTTTGCGGCTCCGCGTCAAGCGTGGAGACAGGGGAGCTCTCCTCAACACCGTATAGGTGGCCATCGGGATAAAAAGGAGGGCGACAGCGAGAGAAATCAAAAGGGTCGAGATGATGGAAACGCCGATATGGTGTCCCATCAGCTTGATCAGGAAATTATCGGAAAAGACGAAGGGCAGGAAGACCGTGACCGTCGTCAGGGTGGCGGCGAGGATGGAACGCCAGACCTCGCGCGTACCTTGCGTCACAGAGCGTTCGGGCGTACCTCCGGCGGCAGAAAGGCGGTAGATATTCTCCAAGACCACCACGCTATTATCCAACAGCATACCGATCGCCAGCGCCATACCGACCAGTGTAAGACTGTTGATCGTAATTCCCGCCCCGTAGAAGAAATTGAACGCCGTATAGACGGAGATCGGGATGGACAGGGCGATGAAGAACACCAACCGGAGGTTCTTCAGGAAGAGCCAGAGGATGACGACGGCAAGCAGGCCACCCACAATCGCGAGGTGAATGATCTGGTCGATGTTGTCCTCCATCGTCTTTGCCTGATTGTTCTCAACCACGATCGAGAGGTCAAGCGGGGCAAGTTGCTCGTTCAGGCGGTCGATCACTTCGACCGTACGGTGGGAAAGCTGGATCAGATTGGCTTGCGAGTCGGCAAGCAGGGAGACGGAGACGGCATCTTTACCGTTAACCCGACTGTAGCTTGTCTCCTCTTTCATATCGAAGAAAATGGTGGCGATGTCTTTCAGCAGTACGGGGCCGGGAGCGACAACGATATTTTCGAGGTCGGAAACTTCGGTATAAGGCGAGTTGACATGGACGAAATATTTCCCGTCCGGCTCGTTAGCATAACCGACAAACGCTTTCTCCTCGGTATTCTGCGTCAGGAGGCTGCTGATACCGGAAGGAGTCAGATCGAGGGCTTTGCAGGCATCGGGATCGAGCTGCACCTCGATGGCCTTCTCGCGCCCACCGTAGATATTGACGGAAGCGATGCCGTCGATATTTTCCAAGTCGGGCCGTATCTCTTTCTCCACTAAATTACGGACCCGGTCCGTACCTCCCGACCCGCGTACCTGAAGTGACATGAAGCCTCCGGTAAGCATCGAGACATCTACCTTTTGCACCTGCACCGTAAAACCTTCAGGAAGCGAGGAGGCGGTCTCGTTCATCTTTTCCTGTAGCTTCAGGGTGGTGATCTTGAAGTTGATATTCGGCTTGAAATCGATCTTGATGGAAGACTGACGGCTGTCGATCTGGGATTCGATCTGCTCTACTCCGCCTATGGTTCCGATGGCTCCTTCGAGGGGGATCACGACCTCCGACTCCACATACGACGGGTCCATATCCTGTGTCGAGGTAACCTGCACGAACAGCATCGGAAGCTCCGCATTAGGCAACAGCTCGACCGGCAATTGCTTGTACGACACATAGCCCAGTCCCGTCAAAGCGATGAACAGCATACAGATCGCAATCTTCCTATGTAGTAAAAAATTCATCTTCCCCTTTTCATTTTTTCAAATACATAATATACACACGGGATGACCATCAGACTCATGACAGTCGAAGTCACCAACCCACCGATCACCGCGATTGCCATAGGTGAACGAAGTGAAGCACCTTCACCGAAACCGAACGTCATCGGCAAGAGGGCAAGAATCGTTGTGAGTGTTGTCATCAGGATCGGGCGGATACGTTGCTGGCCGGATTCCACAATGGCATCCGTCAGTTCCATTCCGGACTGTTTCAACTGGTTGATACGGTCGACCAAGATAATCGAATTGTTCACCGCGATACCGACCAGCATCACGATGCCGATCACTCCCATCATGTTGATCGTCGTCCCTGTCAGGAAGAACAACAAGATTGCTCCCACCACCGCCAGCGGAATCGTCAACAAAATTGTAAAGGGATGCAACAGCGACTCGAACTGTGAAGCGAGCACCATATAAACCAGAATCACCGAAAGAGCCAGGGCAAACATCAGGCTGTCCATAGACTCCTGACGCTTTTCTTCCTCGCCGGTGACGGTAATCGAATAATTGGCAGGCAGATCGATATCTTTCATAGCAAGGTGTATATTGTCCGCCACCCTGTCGAGCGAATAGCCTGCATCGAGGTTGGCCGTCACCTTGCTGATACGGTTCTGCCCGCGACGAAAAATCTCTTTCGGAGCCTGCGAATGGGTGATCGTAGCGATCTCCTGCAAGCGGAACTCTTTCTCGTCACTTCGTATGACAATTCCACCGAGGTCATGCAAGGTGATATCGGGAACCTTGATCAGGATATCCCGCATTTCTCCCCGGTATTCCATCTTGCCGGATTCGAGACCGCCGAGCTGCTGCTTCAACTGTTCGATAACAGTCGAGACGCTGACATTATGGATACCGGCAACCGTACGGTCGACAGAGATCGTTCCCTCCGGAGCACCGTCTTCGACAGACGACCGGATGTTATAGATTCCGGGAATACCGGTTATCCGTTCCATTACTTCACCGGAGATAGCACTGATCTCGTCCAGCTCCTCTCCCTTCACCTCGACCACAATAGGAACTCCTTCGCTTCCTAAAAGTGAACTGAGGGAGTTCTCTTCTTGTTTCAGGATGACCTCTAACCCTTCGGTGTTTTCGGTCGTCCGGACGAACTGTGCCATCACTTCTTCGGGTGGAACCGGACAAGCGGGAGAAAGGATCACTTTCATGACAGCCGTATTCTCTCCTTCGAATATATCATTCTCCGAACCGCTACCTGATCCGACATGACTGTAGATCGTACACAAGGAATCCCGCGAGATGACGTGCATCAGCTCCTCCAAATTTTCGACAGCCGAAACAGTACGCTCCAACGGAGTTCCCTCCGACAACTTGATAACGGCAGAGAAAGCCTTGCTCTCGGCTCTCGGCATAAACTCCGTACCGATAAAAGGCACCAAGGCTACCGCCAGCAACAGCAACATCAGAGCACAGCCGATCACTACCCAACGGCGACGAAGCAGGATACGCAACAGAGGACTGTAACCAGTAATCCGAATGCCCTGTCCCCGCGTTTGACACGGGGATGCAGATGAACTGGCACTATCACAGTCTGTTTCTTTACGATCGCGCCCCAAGCGCGGGAAGGGGTTAGGGCGTCCGGTAATCCGGTCATATAACATCGGGATCACCAATATAGCCACGAATAACGACGATACCAGCGAGAACGTCACCGTCCAAGCCTGGTCCTTAAACAGTTCTCCGGAGGCACCATGCAGATAGACAATCGGCAGAAAGACAACGATCGTCGTCAGTGTCGAGGCAATGACCGCACCGGCTACTTCGGAAGTACCCGTTATGGCAGCTTCACGGATCGTCATCCCTTTTTCCTGGTTACGGAAAATACTTTCGATCACTACGATCGCATTATCCACCAGCATACCGGCTCCAAGGGCCAATCCGCCAAGTGTCATGATATTCAGCGTAAGATGATTGAAGAACATCAGGTTGAAAGTGGCGATAATGGAAATCGGGATAGCCAGGCTGACAATCAACGTCGTCCCTAGGCGGCAAAGGAAGACGAACAGGATCACCACCGCAAGAATAATCCCTAAGACGGCACTGCTCTTCACCTCTCCGATCGCATTCTTGATAAAGGTTCCCTGGTTCGTGATCACCTGGAAACGATATCCCGGCAACGCCTGCTCGATAACCGCCAACTGGCGGATCACACCATCGACTACTTTCACTGTATTGAAACGCATCTCCTTATAAACGGATAACCCGATACTGCGCTCACCATTGATGCGGACAATATTTTCCGGACGAGCATTTTCGAAGCTGACGGTAGCGACTTCGCGCAAGAAGATCGGAGCTTTGTCCGTAGACAATGAAACAGACGCACCGGAAGTTCCCGAAACTGCTGTCCCATCTGTCTCGACCGTAACCGGCCTATAACCGACAATCAGATTCTCAAAATCACTCTCCGTCGTAAACAGACTCGAACTCTTAACCAGGTATTGCAGACCCAACTCGCTGACACGACCGCCGGATATGCTTTGGTTATTCGCCTCTATTTTGGAAGACAGATCATTTATCGTCAACTTAAAGGCATCTAACTTATAAGGATCCGTGCGGATCACCAGGGTACTGACCTCGTCACCCGACAGCGTAACATCTGCAACTCCTTCTAGACGGATCAATTCGTTACGGATATAGCTCTCCGCCACCTTCCGGAGCTCCGCCATATCGGTAATGCTACGGTGTGAAAGTCCGATTAGGACGACAGGGGACTGGTTCGGATCGTGCTGCGTGATCTTAAGTTCGGTGATATCCTTATGCTGGGCAAAAGGGTTCATGGCTTTCTGCAAGTCGAGAAAAGCCTCGTCCATATCTTTCTTCCAGGTGTACTCGACCGTAATACGGGCGGAACCAGCACGGATCACGGATGAAACCTGTGTCACGTCGCTCTGCCGGATCGCCATCGACTCCATATTCTTAATAAACTGCTTCTCGATCTCCTCCGGCGGACGTTCGCCTGCCTTCAGCTCGATAAAGAGACGGGGATTATTGAGGTCGGGCAACAGGTCGACCGCCAACTGGTCATAGGAAATCTTACCCAGCAGCAGGATCGCCAGTACCAGCATACAGATCGTAACCGGATTGCTTACCGCAAATTTGATAATACTTTTCATTTCTGGACTTTTACCTTTGCATTCTCTTTTAATGTCTCGAAACCTTTCACTACTAAGTTATCGTTCTCTTTCAGCCCTTCCAATACCTGGATATTCTTGTCATCCTCCAGCCCGGTCTTAAGCTCGCGGAGCAGAGCCGTGTTCTTCTCAACAATATAAACGTATTTGATACGACGGTTGGACTGGATCACACTTTTTGGTATGATGATGGCACTGTCCGCCTTATTCACCACAATATCTGCTTTGACAAACATACCGGGACGAAGTTTCAACCCCTCGTTCTGAATTAGTATCTTTCCTTTGAAAGTACGGGTTTCAGAACTGATGGCAGGCGACAGTTCGCTGATTACTCCCCGGATCGTATCTTCGGGCAACGTATAATGGGTGATATAGACCGGCTGATCCGCCTTCACATACCCGATAGCACTTTCCGGCAGGTTGATATCCATGTACATACGGGCATAATCCATGATGCCGACCACCGGTTTCCCCTGTTCGATACGGACATCGGATGTATAATGGGGCAAGTCCACGATCACACCGTCGAAAGGTGCTTTGACATTCATTTTCTCCAAATTGAGCTTACCGTTCTCGTAGTCGTAGCGGGCGTTCGTCACTTTCACTTCCGTATTACGCATTTCGCTAAGCGTCACACCACCTTTCTCATAAAGAGCTTTCTGTTTCACCTGCTCCTGTTCGGCTATTTCGAGACTCAACTCTTTAGCGTCAATAGCGATGCCGTTTTCGTATTCCCGGTCTTCCAGGCGGACGATCAGTTGTCCTTTGGAGACGATATCACCCAATTTAAAGGGTTTGCCTGTATGGGGATTGGTTTGTAGTTTATACAGACCGCTCATTTCGGAATTGAGCGTTACTCCATAGGTAGGCTGTGCCGTCCCGGTCGTATTGACTAGCTTGCTGATAGAGCCTTTCTTCAATTCCGTTACCGACACGGGCGTAGCAATATCGTTCTGTGTATTCTGCGGCTGATTATTACAACCGGTCGCCAACAAGACAAACAATAAGAGAGATGTGACTATATATTTCATATTCATATTACTTTTTCGTTACTAAATCTTCCATCGGGACAATAGGCATGTCGTGCTCGAAGTCGTAGAGGGAAAGTATCTTGAGGTTCAACAATTCGATCTTATAATTGATAAGCGCCTGCGTATAGGCGATCTTTTTATTTGAAAGCTGAGTTTGGAACTGGTTCATATCCATACCAGTGATATCACCCTCCCGGTAACGGGTCAGGTTCAGGTCATAGGTACGCTGTGCATTTGCAACATTCTGCTCGGCTATCTTGATCTGCGAAAGCAGATTCTCCAGGCTGCGCCAGGTCTGACGGATGTTCAATTCGATATTGACTTTGTCTTCATGAAACTCCAGCCGGTTGATCTTCTGGGCTACTTCCTGCGCCTTGACACGGGCTTTCTTCTCTCCCCAATCAAAAATCGGGACACTGAAGCTGATGGCAACACGTGGATTCTGTGTCGGGTTATTATAAATCTTTTCCAGATGTCGGTTATCACCGATCAAACCGAAAGAAAGAGCAATATCTCCCTTGAACTCATTCAGAGCCTTCGTCTTGATCATATCGAAAGCCAGTTCTTTACTCTCGATCTCACGCTGCCGCAGTTCCAGGCGCGATTCGAGGCCATGCTGTATCGCCTTTTCCAGATTCACTTCCACCGGCTTGATCTGTACTTCGGCAAAAACCATGATATCCTCGTTCAGGTCCATCCCTAACGTCTGCTTCAACTGGTCTTTCGAGTTTTCCAGCGACACCTGCTGTTCTTCCAGGGAAGAGCGTGCGGAGGCGAGATTCACTTCCGCCTGGAACAACTCATCACGGGCAGCCAGGTCGGCTTCCACCTTATTCTTTATAATTTCGTAGCTTTGCTGTGCATTGGTCAGTTCCTCCTTAGTAATGGCCAACTGGCTTTGTGCCATATAAACGGAATAGAACTGCTGGGTAATATCCTTCTCCGTACTCAACCGTTGCAGTGCATAGCTGATATTGGCATTTTCATAATCGTATTCGATCTGTTGCAATTCCATCTTACGTTTATTATAAGTAAAAATAGGTTGCGAGAGTTGCAGATAGAGGTCGTTGCTGAATGCTTTGTTGCTGGTCTTCGTACCGTCGATATTAGAGTTGTTAT